>ENA-UOUL01002774-UOUL01002774.1-bioreactor-metagenome-genome-assembly--contig:-NODE-2774-length-19610-cov-4.036502_pt1 | contig 19610 bp, 16 predicted proteins | sample MGYA00249838_ERZ747220 | MGnify/ENA primary metagenome ERZ747220 (study PRJEB28778, sample SAMN05720191) | bioreactor metagenome | isolation source: Anaerobic biogas reactor | place: USA:Washington...
GGCGAATACTGGTCGCTGGGCGAGCGCATCGGCACCTACGGGGCCGCCGCGAAGGCCTCCGGACGACGCTGAACGCGGTAGACTGAGGATCCGATGAGCTTCTACATCACAACGCCGATCTACTACGTCAACAGCGAGCCCCATCACGGGCACGCCTATACGACGATCGCCGCCGACGTCGTCGCGCGGCACCACAGGCAGCGCGGCGAGGACGTCTTCTTCCTCACCGGCACCGACGAGCACGGCGAGCCGATCGCCCAGGCCGCCGAGCGCGAGGGCGTCCCGCCGCGCGAGCTGGCCGAGCGCAACGCCGAGCGGTTCAAGGAGGTCGCCCGCCGCGTCGACGCCACCAACGACTTCTTCATCCGCACCTCCGACCCCGAGCACGAGGCGGTCGTCGCCGAGATCGCCGCGCGGCTCAAGGACAACGGCCACGTCTACGAGGGCGTCTACGAAGGCCTCTACTGCCCGCGCTGCGCCGACTTCAAGACCGACAGCGAGGTCGTCGACGCCAACAAGTGCCCGATCCACCTGATCGAGCTCAAGCGCGAGCAGGAGCAGAACTGGTTCTTCCGGATGTCCGCCTTCCAGGAGCCGCTCGAGCGCCTCTACACCGAGCGGCCCGACTGGGTCGGCCCGAGGAACCGCTACAACGAGGCGCTGTCGTTCATCCGCGGCGGCCTCAACGACCTGTCGCTCAGCCGCGCCCGGCTCAGCTGGGGCGTCCCGGTGCCGTGGGACCCCGAGCAGGTCATCTACGTCTGGATCGACGCGCTGCTCAACTACTACTCGGCGCTCACCTACGCCCGCCCGGGCGAGGACCTGCGCGACCGCTTCTGGCCGCCCACCGTCCACCTCATCGCCAAGGACATCCTCAAGTTCCACGCGATCATCTGGCCGGCGATGCTGATGGCGGAAGAGACCTTCCAGCTTCCGACCGACGTGGTGGCCAACTGCTTCCTGAACTTCCAGTTCCCGGCAAGGAAGAGGAGAAGATGTCCAAGTCGCGGGGGACGGCGGTTTGGATTCACGAGTACCTGGAGCGGTTCGATCCGGACCCGCTTCGGTACTACCTGACCGCGATCGCTCCGGAGACCCAGCGGACGGCGTTCAGCTTCGAGGACTTCATCTCGCGCAACAACGACGAGCTGGTGGCGGCGCTGGGCAATTTCTTCCACCGGACGATGACCTTCATCGGCAAGTACTTCGACGGCAAGGTTCCGCAGGCGGAACTGAAGGACGTGGACCAGCAGCAGTTGTCGGGCCTGAAGGACCTGCCGGCGCGGATCGGTGAGCTGATCGAGGAGTACGGGTTCCGCGCGGCCCAGGGCGAGTTGATGGCGGCGGCGCGGGCGGCCAACAAGTACTTTGACACCAAGCAGCCGTGGTCGACCCGCAAGAGCGATATGGCCGACTGCGGGACGACGATGAATGTGTGCGTTCAGACGTTGCGGACGCTGACCACGGTGATGCAGCCGTTCCTGCCCTTCGCGGCGGTCAAGGCGGCGAAGATGCTGAACCTGGAGGCGCCCGGCTGCTTTGCGTGGCAGGCCGCGACCGAACCGATCGCGGCGGGAAGCCAACTCGGCCAGGCTGAGATTCTGTTCAAGAAGCTTGACCCCGAGGCCGTCGGCGAGAGCGCCAACGGCTGAGGGCTATCGGCTGTGCGGGCTCAACTCCTGCGTCCACGGCGTCCGAGGTACGCGGAGGCTGCAAGCGCCATCAACAGGAGACTCGCCGGTTCGGGCACCTCGACCGTATCGGGCACCAGGACGTGATAGGCCAGGGAGCCTGAGGAGGGTGCCGCATCCGGATCGGTGTCGGGGCAGGTCAGCCCGCTGTTCCACAGGGCGTTGAACACGCCGCCGACCTTTCCATCCTTGGCGTACAGGTCGCCCCAGACGGGGCTTCGCCAACTGTAAAAGCGGACGGTGAAGTCCGTGTCCCGTGCGTCGTCGAACTTGATGCCGTAGATATTATCGGGCATGTTTGGCTGGCTGCCGCCGGGCTTGAAGGTCTTGATTTCGATCGATCCGAAGGGGCCCTGGGCTCCGAAGATGTTCTGGCTGGTGAAGCTGTCGGAGGCTTCGACGATCAGGTGGCTGACCTCGCCGCGCTGGACGTTCAGGGTGTACTGGTAGCACCACGGCTGGTCGTCGTCGCGGCTGACCGTCCAGGCGAGGGTGGCGCCGTCCGAGAACCAGATTCCGGTGCCGCTGAGTCCGCCGTCGGCGGTGCTGAGTTGCCCGGAATACTGGATCATCGCCGCCGCCGTCTGGCCCCATAGCCCCGCCACCGCCAGCGCGCACAGTCCACCCAGAAACAACGTGTTCTTCATGTTTCTCTCTCCACTCACCACTCGCGGATCGAGGGCTTCCTCTCCAGAAGCACCCGAACGCTAACCGCTATCAGGAGAAGCAGACATAAGAAGTGAAGAATCAGGCGCCCGCTGCGTCCTCTCTCTCCTCTCTGGCTTCTCTCCCTTGTGCGCCGCAGGACTACTGCGGAACACACGTCTCCCTACGATCCTTGCATTCTACCATACATCCAAGTGCTGTGTCAATACCGTTTCGCTCTTGTGGGCCGCGCCATTCAGCGGGTGATAATATCACGCGTATAATTGTCCAGAGGGGCGAACCAGCGTGTCGCACCGAGGGGGATGAATATGGCCGGTTCTCGCCAAGAGCTGTTGATCCACGATCTGCCGCAACTGCGCAACAGTTTTCACGTGTTTCGCGACCGGGCCGACGCGGGAATGCATCTGGCGAACATGCTGGAGGATTGCCGCGGTTCCGGCGCCCTGGTGATGGCGGTGCCGGCGGGAGGGGTGCTGGTGGGCGTGACGGTCGCCCGCGAGCTGGAGTTGGCCCTCGACCTGGCGGTGGTCAGCAAGATCACGCTGCCTTGGAGCACCGAGTCCGGCTACGGCGCGGTGGCGTTCGACGGGACGGTGATGCTCAACGAGAAACTCCTGCCAGACCTGGGGCTTTCCGACGATCAGATCCAAGAGGGAATTACTCGCACGCGGGAAAAGGTCCGACGACGGAGCCGTGAGCTTCGGGGCGATCAACCGATACCGGAGCTATCCGGCCGAACGGTCATTCTGGTGGACGACGGGTTGGCCTCCGGGTTCACGATGAAGGTCGCGGTCCAGGCGCTGCGGAATCAGCGGTGCCGGGAGATTCTGGCGGCGACGCCGACGGCGCACGAACAAGCCGCTGCATCGGTGGCCCAGGTCGCGGAGGCCGTCTACTGTCCGAACCTGCGGCACGGCTGGCAGTTCGCGGTAGCCGACGCCTACGAGGAGTGGTATGACGTCTCGGAGGACGAAGTCCGGGCGTTGCTGGCCGAGTTTGAGACGTTCCGTTCCTCGGCTAATCGGTGAAGACCACTCGGAAGCCGTAGCTGTAGCTGGCGCCCAGCGGACGGGAGCGATCGCGGCCGCTGGCGCGGCAGTCGTAGGCGATGCTGAGGAACGATCCGCCGCGGAGCACGCGGTAGGCGCCGGACGGCGGGCCGGCTGGGTCGTTCTGCGGAGAGACCTGGTAGTAGTCGGCGTCGTACCAGTCGGCGCACCATTCCCAGACGTTGCCGTGCAGGTCGTGTAGGCCCCAGGCGTTGGCGTCTTTGCCGCCGACCACGTGCGTGGCGTCGGCTGAGTTCTCGCCGAACCAGGCGACCGAGCCGAGCTGATTGGGGTCGTCGCCGTAGCAGTAGTTGGTGCTGCCGCCGGCGCGGCAGGCGTATTCCCACTCGGCTTCGGTGGGCAGGCGGACGGTTCGGCCGGTGCGATCCGAGAGTCGCTGGCAGAATGTCTTCGCGTCGAACCACGAGACCTTTTCGACCGGGCGGTCGTTGCCGATGAACTGGCTTGGGTTGACGCCCATCACCGCGTGGTACTGCTTCTGGGTGACCTCGAACTTGCCGACGTAGAACGGCTTGGTGATCTGCACCGTGTGCTGCGGGTGTTCATCGGACCAGCCGATGCCGGTCGGCGCTCCCATGACGAACGAGCCCGCTGCAATCCGCACCATCTGCATCTCGACGCTGGTTTCGTCGCATGGGATGGTGATGGTGGAGGCGCCGCCGGTGAGGGTGACGTTTCGCGTGGTCTGGTTCGAGAGGCCGCCGCTGTCGCGGACCTCGAGGCGTACGGTGTAGGTGCCGAGGGTCTCGTAGGCGTGCGAGCCGGTCTTGACCGTGGTCCAGTCGGTGTCCCAGGTTCCATCGTCGGTCCAGTCCCACCGAACGGCCAGTTCGCCCAGTGCATCCTGCGGGTCGGTTGAACTCGAAGCGTCCACGTAGACGGTCAGCACGCTGGTGGCGGCGAGGAAGGCTGCGGTCGGTTCGGTGTTGCTGCCTTCGGGAATGACTTCGAGGGCGGCGATCCAGGCCGTTTCGACGTCTGTCGTATCCGGTCCGGCCAGCGTGGTTTCGTAGAGCGTCGGCCAGGAGTCCGCGTGGCGGATCGAGCCGAGCAGGTCGTACGGGCCGTCCGCGGTTTCGGGAATGACCAGGTCGAAGCTGTAGTATTGCGTATCGTCTTCGGTCAGGCCGCCCGATACGTCCTCGATCTCGGTGCTGTTGGTCGTGGCTGGGTCGTGGCTGTCGTAGATGGGCGCGGCGTGGGCGGTTTGCGGTGCGATCACCAGCGTGCAGAGGGCGGGAAAGGCTCCACCGACGTTGGCGGCGGTCAGCGTGACGCGGGCGGTTTCGCCGGGAGCGAAGACGGTCTGCGGTTGTCCCGGGTCCGCTGTGTGCTGGATGCCGGTGATGTCGGAGACACGGTGCAGTGTCAGTTCCACCGACGGCAGCTCGGTGAAGGTCGCCTCGGCGATGGCGCTGAGTTCCATCGCGGGATGATAGGCCACGGCTTTGAGCACGGTGGTGCTCGTCAGCGTCAGCGGCTCGGTGTACTCCGGGCTGGTCAGGCCGGGCGGGCTGCCGTTGGTGGTGTAGAATATCTGCGCGTCCGGCGTATCGCAGGAGATGCTCACGTCGATCGAGCCGCGGAACGTCTGTCCGCCGGGGCTGAAGAGGGGAGTGGCGGCCCACGGGCGCGGCTCGAATTCGACGGTCACCGTCTTGTCGGCGTCCATGGTGATGGTGTTGGTCCGGGCGGTGGAGGCATCGTCGTCGGTGCCGGTCCAGCGCATCACGCCGTAGCCCTCAGCCGGTGCGGCGGTGACGGTGGCCACGGTCCCTTCCTCGTAGACGGCGTAGTCGGGCGAGACCGAACCCTGGCCGGCGGCGACGGTGGCGGTCAGGCTGTGGTAGCCGGGCGGCGGCGGTGGGGGAGGTGAGGGAGTCGGGTCGAGCGTCGGCGTGGGTTCCGGAGTGGGCGAGGGGCTCGGACTCGGTGACGGCGATGGAGTAGGTGTTGGCGTGCCCGTCGGCGACGGGGTCGGCGTCGGGCTTGGGCCGGGCGTGGGCGAGGGGGTTGGCGCGGGTCCGCCTGTCGGCTTGAACTCGACCTTCACGAGGCGGTCGGCGTTCATGGTCACGGCGTTGTTGGTTGAAGTCGAGTTGTCGTCGTTGGTGCCGGTCCATCGCGTCACCGCGTGGCCGCTGTTTGGAACGGCGGTCAGCGGAACCACCTTTCCGGCGGCATACCTTCCGCCGTTGGGCGAGAGGGTTCCGCTGCCGATCACCTCGACGGTCAGGGCATACGTCTGGCCCGGAGGCGTGGGCGGCGGCGACGGGGTCGGTGTGGGCGATGGATCGGGCGTCGGCGTCGGATCGGAGTTCGAGCCGCTGCCGGGAATGGTCTCGAACGTTGCCGTTACGATCCGGTCATCCGTCATCGCGACGGTGTTGGTCAACTCCGTGGTTGCCTCGTCGTCCGCCCCTTGCCAGGAATGGAGGCGGCATCCGGAATCGGGTGTGGCGGTGAGGGTCACCACGGCCCCCTCCGTATAGAGCCCACTGACATCTTCCAGGACACCCGGCCCCTCGACCACCAGGGTCAGCGAGCAGAACCGGGTTCCCGGTATGACGTCATTGGGCACGAGATCCGGTCCCGGCTCCTGTGCCGGTCCTCCGCAGCCGAGGATGGTGACGGCTGCGGCCGCCGCTGCGACTGCCATAAGGTGGATTGTCCGCTTCAACTGGATCACGCCCTCTCGCCGAATGCGCCTCTGTGCCGTCGGATGCGGGCGGAGCAACGCCCGATAATGTTAGAATTCGGCGAAAACGGGGCGATAAGCCCAGTTTTTCGGGAAGGATATGGTGGTGGGGTGGTTCTAGGCCATTCGCCGTCGAAGCAGCAGTGGGACAAGTCCCAGGAGCAATAGCGACACGACCGAGGGTTCAGGAACCCTGGCCAGGCCCGAGATCTCCACGGTCCAGCTCACGGACTGCTCGAGGTCTTCGCGGTCGATCCGGACCCACTCCGTGTCGTCGAAGGCGTGGGCGGTGATGGTGTGCAGCCCCGGCTCCAGGTTGAGGGCGGCCAAGTCGAGTACCTCTTCCCCTTCCATTTGCCGCTGGCAGCGGCCGTCGATGATCCACTCAACGTCGATGACCTCCGAGTCGATCACATCCACCCACAGCGTCTCAGGATCGACCAGCGACTGGCGGTTGTCGGCCCAGGCATCGAGGGGGTCAACAAAGTCATAAATACTGAGTATTATTTGTTCTCGTCCGACTGCGTCGAACGGCCGGCCCAGCGACCGCATCTTGGAGTTCTTCGACGGCCGATAGAGCCCCTCGTCATAGTATCCAGCCCCTTCGTAGGCTCCGATCGTGCCCATTTCCGGCTCGTAGTAGCCTTTCCAGTGGGCCCACTTGTCGCCGTTGGCCGAGCGGGTGATGTTGGCCTGCTGGGGTTCGGGGCCCTGGTATTCGGTGCGGAATCCGCCGTATTCGTCGGCCAGCCCGGCAAAGGAGTGGCCCAACTCGTGGAGGGCGATCTCCGGACCTCGCGGGTGGCCGCCGGCGTAGACGGCGAACGACCCGCCGCCTCCGCCGTAGCGGCTGTCGTTGACCGAGACCAGCGACATTTCCGACTGGAAGGGGGCTGAGGCGAGGGCGGCGCTCATCGCGTTTTGGGCTTTGCCGCTGTCGATGTAGAGCAGGCGCTCAGCCGACCCACCGTAGTAGTAACTTGCGTTCAGGGCGGTAGTTACGTTGATTCCCTCAGGCGGAACGTCGGCGCCGGAGTCCTGGGAGACCAGGTCGATCCGGTGGACGTTGAAGAAGTTCCGATAACGCGGAAACGGGTCTTCGCCTTGCTCGAACATGTGGTTGAGCATGGCGTTGATGTGGCTGGGGTAGGAGGTCTGGAGCTGATTGGCTTGGTAGCCGTCGCCCATGAAGACCATGTCGATGCGGTTGGACGAGGGTCCGTTTTCGACCATGGTGGTGTAGGCGGGCTGATAGCCGGCTGAGCAGACCAGGGAGAAACCCAGGACGATTGCGCCGGTCAGAACCAGGCGCAGATTCCACGCTTCGCGATCGTGCGTCATCTTCTTTCCCTCCTTCCGCCTTCATCGACCTGTCGGGAGGGGGGCTTGAACGGGCCAATGTGGACTTTTGTGGGCGAATCGGCCTTTACCGCCCGCCATAGTGGCGGTATGATCCGTCGGCGCTGCGGCTGAACCTGATCTTCTGAAGAAGGACGTGCGATGGATACGCCAGCCACCCTCGCCCCCTGGATCACCGGCGACCCGAACACCTGGACCAACGCGGATCGGGCGGTCGTCCTTTGCGACATGGCTTCGTTTGTTCCCGCTGAGGCCAGGAGCGAGCGTTTCAAGGCCGGTCGTTGGCGGGTGTTCAGCTACGAGGCGGGCGGATTGAGCGGAACGATGATCTATGCCGTTCCGGAGGCCAAGCCGCCGGTGGTGCGGGTGCCGTTGCCGGTCCGCGGGCCGCATGCGATCAGTGTGGGTCTGTTCAGCTCCAAGCCCGATGGGGCGTGCCGGGCGTGGCTGCGTTTGTCCGGCGACCGATGCGCACTGCCGCGCGACTCTCAGCCGGCGATCAGCCAGTACTGGAATATCCGCGAGGTGTTTTACAGGGTCGCGGACCTGGAGGGACAGACTCTCGAAATCGGTCCTCAGCCGGGCGGGATCGTTCCGCACTGCGGCGTGGCGTTCGTCAAGCTCATTCCGCTGACGGACGGCGAGGCCGCTGCGCTGCGCCGCGATCGGGAGGACCGGTCACATCGGAATCTGGCCGCCAGTTGTGACGGGTACAGCTTCATTGATTTGCGCGGGCCGACCACCATCGATGAGGTCTTGGCTGAGGTCGAGATTTTCCGCGACACCGACTTTGGCACGCTTCTGCTGCATCTGGGCGGGGCCGACCAGGTGACGTATCCTTCAGCCGTTGGGTCGTGGTTCGCCCAGGGCATCGATGTGTTTCCGCTGCCGGGACAGCGTCATTTCGCCCACTCCGTGCGCACGCTGGCGGAGAAGGGCATCAACCCGACCAAGACGATCATTGACGGGGCGCACGATCTCGGCATGAAGGTCCACGTCGGTATACGGCCGGCGTTGTGGGGTTACTATGCTCCGCATACGGATGTGTTTCAATCGCCGTTTTACCGCGACAATCCGCAGTGGCGGTTGCGCGACAAGGACGGATTGCCGGTAGCGCGGATGAGCTGGGCGGTGCCCGAGGTGCGAAGGCATCTGCTGGACGTGCTTCGGGAGGCGATCGCGTTTGGGGCCGACGGGGCGCATATCGTGTTCAATCGGGGTTTTCCGATGGTGCTTTACGAACCGGCGTTCTGCGAGCTTTTCCGGCAGCGGTATGGCGAGGATCCGCTGCGACTCGAGGAAGTCGACTCCCGCATTCAGGATCTTCGTCGCGAGATTGTCGCCACGTTCATGCGCGAGCTGCGCGTGCTGCTCGACGAGGAGCAGGCCCGGCGCGGCGACGGCAGGCGGCTTGAGCTGAGCGTCTGCACGCTGGGCATCGAGGAGGACAACCTTCGGTACGCCGTCGATCTGCGCCGCCTGGTGCGAGAAGGGCTGGTCGATGAGGTCTATCCGTACAAGTACGGGTTTGGCGAGTCGAAGCGGGTCTGGGACATGGACTATTTCAACGACGCGTGCCGCAGCGCCGGAGCGAAGGTGTTCCCCATGATCAGTGTCTATGAGGCGATGGAGGCCCACGTCCGCGACGTGCTGCCGGCACTGGAGGCCGGGGCCGACGGCTTGAGCATCTGGGACGTCGCCCTGCACTTCGGGAACATCGATCAGTGGCCGACGATCGCTCGGCTGGGCCGGGCGGATGAGCTTCGGCGACGGCTGGATCAGGGTTTCCTTGATCCTCACGGTTTGCGCGTCCATCGTCTCGGCGAGGACATCATGGACGGGCGGTTTCCGATCTTCTGGGGCGGATAGGCTGGCGATGGCGTGCAGCACTGGATTATTATAAGTTTATGTGCTGATGGTGCGCCTCTGCCGAATTCATTTGCACGCTGGAGTCAGGTCCGATAATCTGGAAGGGGGTAGTCTTCGGGGGCTTTGCTGGAAAAGGGGGAATGCCATGAAAGCGCTCGTTTGGCACGGTAAGGAGGATGTGCGCGTTGATAACGTTCCGGATCCCAAGATCGTGGACCCGGGCGACGCGATTATCAAGGTCACCTCCACCGCCATCTGCGGATCGGATCTGCATCTGTATGACGGGTACATTCCGACGATGGAGGAGGGCGACGTACTCGGGCATGAGGCGATGGGAGAGGTGGTCGAGGTCGGCCGCGACGTCACCAAACTCAAGAAGGGTGACCGGGTGGTGGTGCCGTTCACCATCTCGTGCGGCCGGTGTTTCTTCTGCCAGCGGAATCTCTTTTCGCTGTGCGACAACTCCAATCCGAACGCCGAAATCGCCCGCAAGATGATGGGCCAGTCGCCGGCGGGCATCTACGGGTATTCGCACATGCTCGGCGGGTACGCGGGCGGGCAGGCGGAGTACCTGCGGGTTCCCTACGCCGACGTCGGGCCCATCAAGATCGAGTCGGACCTGACCGACGACCAGGTGATTTTCCTGTCCGACATATTTCCGACCGGCTACATGGCGGCGGAGAATTGCGGGATCGAGGAGGGCGACACGGTGGCGATCTGGGGCTGCGGCCCGGTCGGGCAGTTCGCCATCCAAAGCGCGTGGATGCTCGGGGCGGGTCGGGTGATTGCGATCGACCGGATCGAAGAACGACTGCGAATGGCCCGCGAGGCCGGCCAGGCGGAGACCATCGATTTTTCGCAGAACGACGTGTACGACCGCCTGATGGAGATGACCGACGGCCGCGGGCCCGACCGCTGCATCGACGCGGTCGGCACGGAGGCGCACGGCGGAGGCAGCATCGGGGCTATCTACGATCGGGTCAAGACCGCTCTGTACATGGGGACCGACCGGCCGAATGTCTTGCGTGAGGCAATCTGGTGCTGCCGCAAGGGAGGAACGGTCTCGGTGCCCGGGGTGTACGTGGGGATGCTGGACAAGATTCCGTTCGGAGCGGCGATGAATAAGGGGCTGACGTTCCGGATGGGGCAGACGCACGTGCAGCATTATCTTGGGCCGTTGCTGGAGAAGATCGAGTCGGGTCAGATCGACCCGTCGTTTGTCATCACGCACCGCCCATCACTCGACGAGGCGCCCAGGTACTACAAGACGTTTCGCGAAAAGGAGGACGGCTGCATCAAGGTGGTGCTCAAGCCTTGAGTCTGTCAGTCGTTGTTAGCGCCTCAGCCTCGTCGAAGCGGGGATGGATGGTTCGTCGGCCTCCGGTGGACAGCGTACATCAGGATCCTCCTGGTGTTGGACAACCCTTGCCTCCCATGAAGATCGCTGATAAAATTTCATGACTGGCGAGTGCTACCGAGGGTTGGCATGAAGAAAGTCGAACGAGCAATCATCTGGTCGCTGATGGTCATGATGACGGTGGTCGTCGTGCTGGCCACCATTGAGTTGGCCTACGTGATCGCCAAGGACATGGTCACACCGCCGGTCATGCTGTTGGAGATCGGCGAACTCTTGGAGATATTCGGGTTGTTCCTGCTCATCCTCATCGGCTTGGAACTCATGGAGACGATGAGGACGTATATGTTCACCAGTGCGATCCGGGTGCAAGTCGTTTTTCTGGTCGCTCTGATCGCCCTGGCGAGGAAGGTAATCATCCTTGACCCTGGGAAGTACGACCCGCTGGCCCTGGTGGGGATTGGCGTGGTCGTGATCGCACTATCGGTCGGTTACTTCATTGTCCGTGAGAACGGGAGTTCTGACCGTTCTGAGAGGGAATGAACATGCATCGATATCAGAAGCTTCTTGTGGCTCTGAATCTCAACGAGCAGGACGAGGCGACGATCCATTACGCCTCGCTGGTGGCCCAGATGGCCGGTTCGCGCTGCGTGCACTTCCTGCACGTGATCCGGACGGATCAGACGCTGGCCAAAGCTGAGGTGTACCGGAACCTGATCGCTTCGGCGCGTCCGGCCGCTGAGGCGAAGATGGCCGAGGCCGTCGCCGCTCGTTTCAGAAGTCCCGATGGGATTGAGGTGATCCAGGACGTTCGTGAGGGCGTGCCCATCACGGAGGTGCTTCGCGCGGCCAGGGAGGAGGAGATTGACCTGATCGTGGTCGGGCGAAAAGCTGGGAAGGCCAGCGTGGGCGATCTGCCCGAACGGGTTACCCGCAAGGCGCCGTGCTCGGTCCTGATCGTTCCGGAACAGTCGCGGCCGCGGATCGACCGGATTCTGGTGCCGGTTGATTTCTCCGATCACTCAGCCGACGCGGTAGACGTCGCGGTGGCCTTTGCCAAGGCCAGGGAGATTCGCGAGATCACCTGTCTGCACGCGTACAACGTGCCTATTCCGTCCTCGTACGTCATGGGCGAGGGTGAGGCCGAACTGGCTGAGGCGTTCCGGCAGTACGCCGGGCGGGCGTATGACGAGTTCATCGAGCCCTTCCGCGGGCGCGGGGTCGATTTTCGAATCCTTCTGCGACTCGAGTCCGAAGAGGCCAAAGCCATTCTCGACGCGGCCGACGAGGAGAAGGCCGACCTCGTGGTGGTCGGCACCCGCGGCACCAGCGCCGCCACCGTCCTGCTCGGCAGCGTCACCGAACAGCTTATCTGGACCACCAAGGTGCCCCTGCTGGCCGCGAAACGCAAAGGCTCGAACTGGGACCTGCTGTCGCTTCTGCTCGGGTGAGGCACGGTGGCCTGCAGCCTTCCGGATGGCGAGGTCGTTTGATTGGTCATATGCTCCAGTCCTCCATGCTTTTTGTTTGTCTGTGCGACGATGTCCGGTTAGATTCCCGCCTCAGTACTGGAAGATCAGTGACTGGTGAGACGGTGAAGGGGCGATATCCTCATGAGCACGACGAGTGGACAATCAGACAACGATAGACTCTCTGAATTCCATAGCGAGGACCATTGATGGGCGCTTGCAGGACGACGGCATCGGGCGAGTGGATCGGCTACACCGAGTACCGCACCGACCTTCCCGGCGGTCGGCACGCCAATGTGGCGACCATGCGGGCGTGCCTGGTGCGAGCCAATGGGACCGGGCGGGCGGTGTTGGCTGAGGGACTGATCGGCGACGGCGACACGTGGACGCAGTTCGCCGGATGGTCGCCGGACGGGCGGTTCGCGGCGATCGGCTGCGGGTGGGAGAGTCCGGAGAACGCCGCGTGGGAGGAAGCCCACCGGGAGTTCCGCATGACCGAAGGGTGGCGCTGTGACATGCACCTGCTGGAACTGGCGACGGGGCGGCTGACCAGTCCGACCGCGGTCGAGCGGGTCAGCGACTACAATGCCGGGCTGTTTTTCTGGCCGGGCGACGCATCACGGCTGGGGTTTACGGCCCTGATCGACGGCGTCTCGCATCCCTTCGTGATGGACATCGACGGCCGCAACAAACGCGACCTTTCGCAGACCGCCAACGGTTTCGCGTACGGCTACAGCGCCTCGCCCGACGGCGGGCGAGTGGCGTATCACGAGGACTACCAGGTCTACATCGCCCGCGCCGACGGATCGAGTAAGACGCACGTGGCGACCGGGAATCCCTTTAACTTCGGCCCCGTATGGTCGCCCGACGGGCAGTGGATCCTCTTCGTCAGCGGGCAGCATTACGACTGCCACCCGTGGATCGTTCGTCCGGATGGAACCGAGCCGCGGAAGATCGCCGACCGGAACGGCTATCGCGGCGTGGTGGAGTTCCTCGACGTGTACGACTTTCACGGAGGCAGCAGCGATACGCCAATCTGGTTTCCCGACGGCCGGTCGATCTGCTTCGCCGCGGCGATTGACGATCGGGTTGAGCTATTCCGGGCCACCTGCGACGGCGAGGTACGTCGGTTGACCCATTGCGACAGGGGGGCGGCCAACTATCACCCGCGGTTTTCACCCGATGGTCGAAGCCTCGTATTCGGTTCCACCCGCAGCGGCCTGCGCCAGCTTCACGTGCTGTGCATCGAGACCGGCCGGACCGACGTCATCACGAACGTTCAAGCCGGCTGGGGCGCTATGTGGGCGCATTGGCAACCCGCCTGACCTGCTGATCGCCTGAAAATGCCTTGACAGGAAAAAACGGGTTGCGCATAATCGCGAATGTATACAAACCATAAAGTGTATACAGAACGGTGATAGCAGTGGCTATTAGAAAATCAAAATCTGATCAAGCGTACGAGCTGTTGAGGGAGAACCTTCGGGCAGGTGGGTTTGCTCCGGGCGAGCGGCTGACCGAGGCGAAGGTGTGTCGCGAGTTGGGGCTTGGCCGGGTTCCGGTTCGCGAGGCGTTGGTTCGCCTGGAAGCGGAGGGCGTGCTGCGGAGCCGCGGGCCCTACGGCGGGCGGTTCGTCGAGTACATCGAGGATCAGAAGCCCGAGGAGGTGCTTTGCCGGTACGAGCTGCGCGAGGTGATCGAGGGTCAGGCGGCGCGTCTGGCTGCCAGGAACATGACCGGCTGGCAGATTGAGGAGCTCAAGCGTCTGGCCGAGCGGATGTACGGGCTTTTCGGTTCGGCGGACCGTGACGCCCGGCTTGAGGCGGCTCGCGAGTTTAGGCGGTACCTCTTGGCCAACTGCGGCAATCCGCTGCTCGGGGAGGTCTGGGAGACGCACCATCTTTCGCCCTTGGCGGTGCGGTCCTGCGAGTTGGAGCGTGAGATCCTCAGCCACATCGCCAACGAGCCGGAGCACAACCGGCGGATTGTGGACATGGTCGAGGCCATCGCCGCCCATCAGCCCGATGAGGCGGAACGCTGCGCCCGCGAGTACGTCCGCGAGATCACGAGTGCGATCCGTAGTTCCATGTAAGGAGGTTCCTGTATGCGGTTGGATGAGTTGGGCAGGGCAGAGTATCAGCGGCGGATTGCGCGGGTGCAGGAGGAACTGCGGGCGGAAGGGCTCGACGTGCTGGTTGGCTACAGCAGCGAATGCGAATCGGCGACGAGTCGGTATCTGGCGGGTTTCTGGCCTTTTTTCGATTTCGCAGCGGTGATCGTTCCCGCTGAAGGCGAGGCGGCGCTGGTTACCGGCGGGCCGGAGTCGCTGGAGTTCGCCAAGTCGTTTTCGAAGGTCGAGCGGATCGTGGTCAACCCGCTGCTGGTCGAGAGCTCGCCGCCCGAATGGGTGCCGCAGGTCGAAGGCGAGAGCTTCAAGACGATTCTGCCCAGGGTTTGCGGCAGGACGCCGAAACGTGTTGGCGTGGCCAACTGGAACATCTTCCCAGCGGTTCTGCTGGAGGATCTCAAGAGCGGCGCTCCGCAGGCTGAGTACGTCGAGGCGGACAAACTGCTGTGGCGGGTGCAGTCGATCAAATCGGCGGCCGAAGTGCCCTACATCGTCGAGGCATACCGCATCACCGAGGAGGCGATGAAGGCGGCGATGGCTGAGGCGAAGCCCGGCCGGCGGGAGTGGGAACTTGAGGCTGCGGCGCGGGCGAAGATGGTTCTTTCCGGGGCGGAAGGGGCGAGTTATCCGGCGTGGGCCTGCTCGGGCCCGAACACGCGGCTGAGCCTGGCCCGGTCCACGAATCGCCGGATTCAGGAGAACGAGCTCGTTCAGTTCACATTCGGGGCCAAGTACATGGGCTACTGCGGCAACATGTGCCGGCCGTTCTCGATCGGCGAACCGCCGAAGTCCGCGCGCAAGCTGATGGAAGTCGGGCTGGAGGCGATGGAGTACGCGATTGCGACGATCCGTCCGGGCGTACGGGCGGCTGACGTGTTCCAGGGCTACCACGATATTCTCGCCCGCTACGGCTATGAGGAGTTCACCCTTTACGGTCCGGCTCACGGCACCGGCAGTTCGGAGGTCGAAGGGTTGTGGCTGGCCCGGCAGGCGGATTTCGCCATCCAGCCGGGCATGCTGTTCAACGTGGACATCTGGCTGAGCGACGGGCAGCAGGGCTTGCGCTACGAGGACGGCTTGCTCGTCATCGAGGACGGCGTGCGCGAGTTGACAAGTTGGCGGCGGGAGGTGATCGTCCTGTGAGCGAGCTGACGGCCGAGCGGATCAAGGAGGCGGTCGACGACCGTGCCGGCGCCATCGTCGAGTGGACTAAAGCCCTGGTGCGGTTCGCCAGCGAGAATCGTCCGCCCGACGGCGATGAAGCTGACGTCCAGCTTCACCTGGCCGAGCAGTGCCGCGCGCTTGGTTTGGAGGTCGATCTGTTTTCGCCGCAGGAGATGGCCGGCGCGGCTGAGCATCCGTTCTGGCTGGCCGGGCGTGACTACAGCCGTGGAAGAAAAAACCTGGCGGCGCGGTGGAGGGGCGTGGGCGGCGGCCGCTCGATCCTGCTGAGCGGGCACAGCGACGTGGCCCCGTCGGACCCAGCGGAGTGGACGGTCTGTCCGCCGTACGAGCCGGTGGTCCGGGACGGGCGGCTCTACGGCCGCGGGAGCGCCGACATGAAGGGCGGCTTGGCGGCGGCGTTCTGGGCGGTGCGGGTGCTTCGCGAATTGGGTTTCGCGCCTCGCGGCGACGTGCTTTTCGAGAGCGTGGTGGATGAGGAGTATGCCAGCGGTAATGGCACTCTGGCGGCTCGTTTGAAGGGGTATAACGCCGACCTGGCGGTGGTGACCGAGCCGACGGGGATGGAGGTTTGCCCAGCATGTTTCGGGGCGTTTCTGGGCGATCTGCGGCTGACCGGAAAGGGCGGCATGCCGTATACCGGCGATGCCATTGCCAATCCGCTGGTGGGCGCAGCGAGGGCGGTGGAGCTTCTGTACGAGTTTCAAACGCACTGGCGACAAAGGAACCGGCATGAACTGTTCGATGGTCCGGGCAAGGAACTCAACGTGCTTGCCTGGCGGATCGAGAACGGGGCCGGCGGACAGACGGTCCAGATGGGCACGCCGCGCGAGGTCAGCGTTTCGTGGATCGTCTGGTGTCACCCGGGTATGACCGAAGAGCATTTCTATCCCGAGTTCCAAGCGTATTGGGAAGGCAAGCGGAAGACTGAACCGGCTTTGGAGCCGTTTGATCTGGCTCTGGAGAAGACGTACCACTCTGTTCGTCCGTGGGAGACCTCGCGCGACGATCCGGCCATCGCCGCCGTCGCTCGGGCGGCTGAGGCGGTTCGCGGATCGGCCGTCGTTTCCGGTGCGCCCTTTTCCTGCGACTTGGGGGTCTACGGTGAGATCGGCCGGATGCCGAGCGTGCTTTTCGGGCCGCGAGGCGGCAACCTACACGGCGTTGACGAGTGGGTCAGCATTCGGGACGTGCTGGACCTGACCGCCACACTGGCCACGTTAATCAAGGACCTTTAGCCTCAAGACTTCACCTTTCACAGGAGCAACAGACGAGATGAGCCCAAATCAGCCGATGGCGATGGATACGTTTCGTGTGGCGCGGGTGGTCGACGGCGATCTGGCCAAGCGGATGCAGAATTACCGCATGAAGGTGGCTGCGATCGCCTCCGGGTATCCCGTTTTGACCGACTGGCATCCGGTGATTCCCGACGGCTGGGGCGAGTTTCCGCACGTGCCGTTCCGGCGGTCGATGGTCTACCGCGGCGACGAGAAAACCTGGGCCTACAGCCATCACCAGGCCGTCACGAAATTCGGCGACCGGTACGTTACGTCCTGGTCCAATGGGTTTCTGCATGAGGACTACGTCGGCCAGGAGATACACTTTGCCTCGTCGGCGGACGGCACGACCTGGTCGCCTCACGGCGTGGTTGTTCCGACGCCGGTGGCCAGCAGGCTCGTGCGGAACAACGCCGGGCTTTACGCGTCCAGTGACAAACTTTACAACTACGTCTGCGTGGCCAAGGATTTTGAGCGTGAGACGGCTCCGCCGGGCATGAGCACGTTGAAGGATCAGCACATCCGGCTGGACGTCTATGAGACGGCGGACCTGAAGACGTGGACGCACTACGAGAACATCTGTCCCAACGTCTACCTTTTTGAAGGGCCGCGGCCAACCCGCGACGGCAAGCTGATGTGCTGCGGCTTCGACCTCTACGACCATCACGGCATGGTCCTGATCTGGGACGACCCGTCGCGACCGTTCGATCCGCCGCGCGTGGTGGATATCGCCATTTCCGATGAGGGCGTTTTGCCCGAGCAGGGCACCTGGTACCAGACCGACGACGGGCGGATCTGGATGTACCAGCGGGACTCTAGCATTTCCGGGTACTTGGCGATCACGTGGAGTGACGACGGCGGCGAGACCTGGAGCGACCTGGTCCGCACGGACTTCCCGAACTCGTTTTCCCGCGCGTTCGCCGGACGGCTGTCGGACGGGCGGTTCTACATCGTCGGCAACAACCACGAGCGGCTGTTGGACCGCATGGCCCTCTGGATCGCCCTGAGTGACGATGGCCGCAAGTTCACCCGCCAATACACGCTGGTCGAGGGTCCGACCACGCGTCGGATCAACGGCCGACACAAGGAAGACGGCTATCACTACCCCAATTGCTTCTGCGACGGCGAGAAGCTGCTGGTGACCTACTCGGTCAATAAGGAAGACATCGAGGTGGGGATTGTCAATACGCGCGAGCTGGCGTGAGTCTCCCATGCGAATCAACAAGATCAACCTGATGTTCCATCCCGCCTGCTGGGCGGCGCACGGCGACCGGGTTCCCGCGGGCGAGGATGAGGGCCTCTGGCTGGCGTGTCTGGGGCGGGAGCGGCGCTGCAACCAGGCTCAGAAGGCGTATATGGACTCGATGGGCGCGGATGAAGTTTTGATCTTGTTTCCCATCGGCAGCTCTCCGGCGATGGTCGATATTGAGGATCACGCGGCGCGGGTGCTCGGACGGCGGTGCGTCGTGGTTTCCGACGTGGCGGTCAGAAACCCGCCCGCCGCCTGGGACGATCTCGACAATCCGATCGGCCGGTTTCTGGACGACGACCGACTCGAAGGCAAAGCCGAGTGGCTGGCCGGCGTGCCCGCTGAGATTCACGCCGAGCTGGTCGAGGAGATCAGGCAGGCCCGGTCCCGGACGCGCGGACCGTGGAGGACTTCGGTTCTCAAGGTTCTTTACGTCAGTCGCCTCTTCGCCCGCGACATCGCCGCCGCGATGGTTGACGCCGATCTGCGGTACGATCCCGCGACCGTCGAGGCGGTGGCCTTCGGCGAGGGTTTCGAGCAATGCGCGATGACCTGGAAGGCCATGACCGTGCCTTACCTGGGCCTGCGTCGGCCGGCTGAGAACGTCTTCGAGCTGTCGGTCAGCGGGGCGCGGTGTCTTGTCGGCGCGACGTTCAGAGAGCGTCTGGCCCTCGATCACGACGTGCGGCTGTTCTTGTGGGAAGGCGGCGATGGCCGGTCGGTCGCCCTTTACGCCCGTGCCTGGTGCCGGTTGAGAGATCCGCAGTGCTATGCCACGGTTGACCTACGCGGTCTGTCAGCCGAGATCCACAACGTGGCCGGGCCGTGCCGGATCGGCGAGGATCCGCGCCTCCTCATCAGCGGCAGTCGGCTGAGAGTGCCGATCCTGAACGCCATTCGGCGGGATGTTGATGACGACTCGTTCTACATCGTGACCAAAGGTACTGACTACGACGGTTTCCGCCGGCGGCTGCTCGAAGCGCCGATCACAGCGGAGTGAGGAAAACGGTGACCGTACGCAAACCACTACTGGAATGGATGATCGACGGCGACCCGGACCTGCCGGCCGTGGGCCTGTCGGACCGCCAGCGCGAGGTCCTCTCCCTCTACGCCTCCGGCGAGGACGCCGGCACCGTCGCGGCCATGCTCCACCTGTCCCCACAGACCGTGCAGGACTACGTGGCCCGGATCCGCACCAAGTACGCGGAGTCCGGGCGGCCCGCGCGCAGCATCAACTTCCGAGAGCGCAGGATGGGGACGCGCGCGCGCAGGAGTGAAGTTGCGGCGCCCAGAGATAGGCTCCGGGCGCGCAGAGGAACGTACCTTCCGCGCAGGGCGAGCTCTCCGCTGCGTAGGAGCGGCTCTCGAGCGAGCACAGGCGGCGGTGGGGCGGCGGGTCGGAGGTCAGCCCTCGGTCGGCGATGGATCCGCCGGGGCGATCCGGTTGGCGGGAGTGCCCTCTTCCTGGTCCATCCGGGCGGTACGGCGGCGCTTGCGTCCGCGAGCGATGGCATAGGCGCTGCCGTTGTGCGACGGTTCTTTCTGGCAGACCAGACGGGAGTCGTAGCCGATATCCTGCGCGTAGGGGTAGCTCTCCCACG
>ENA-UOUL01002782-UOUL01002782.1-bioreactor-metagenome-genome-assembly--contig:-NODE-2782-length-19530-cov-3.713463_pt1 | contig 19530 bp, 12 predicted proteins | sample MGYA00249838_ERZ747220 | MGnify/ENA primary metagenome ERZ747220 (study PRJEB28778, sample SAMN05720191) | bioreactor metagenome | isolation source: Anaerobic biogas reactor | place: USA:Washington...
CCTTGAAGCTCGTTCCGTTTTCCATTTGAAAGGTCACGATCGGGTTTTTCATCAATTGCTCTCCTTATTTTTGGCTTCGTCGCCGACGCGGACGACGGAGAAGGTGTGGCCGTGGGTATCGACGCGGATCGTCTTGATCTTCGTGACGACGAGCGGCCGGTTGTTCGAGTCCGTCGAGACGGCGGCGACCGCGTCGAGCGCCCGGAGGCTCTCGTCGTCCATCAGCTTTCCGAACGCCGCGTACTTCCCGTCGTACTCCGGATAGGTGCCCTGCAGGATGAAGAACTGGCTGCCGGCGGAGTCGAATTGCGACGTGCGCGCCATCGAGAGCACGCCGCGCGCGTGCGTCAGCGTGTTCTTGCGGTAGCCGTTCTCGGAAAACTCGCCGCGGATTGCGTAGCCGGGGCCGCCGGTTCCGTTGTTCTTGGGGTCGCCGGTCTGCACGAACGCGCCGGGGACGATGCGGAACACCTCGAGCCCGTCGTAGAAGCCCTTGTTCGCGAGCTCGATGAAGTTCGCGACGGTGTTCGGGGCGTAGGTGAGGTACAGCTCCGCGCGCATGGCGCTCCCGTCCGCCATCGTGATCGTCGCGATCGGGTTCGGGACGTCCGCATACGGGTCCTCCTCGCGCCTCCCGCAGCCGGACAGCAAAAGAAGAAGCGCAAGCGCGAGCACCGCCAGCTTTTTCATCGCTCTCCTCCTATGTCTCCAGGATCAAACGCCGCTTCCGGCCGACCATCTCGTCCACGCGGTCGATGTAGACGCCTAAGTTCTTGACGTTCGGCGCGCGCTCGATGCGCAGCGCCCGGTCGAACAGCCACTTCGTGATCGCGCCCGCGCCGACGGCGAGCACGCTCGCGACCTCCTCCATGTTGCCGATGTTGTACAGGCACGCCTTGCCGGGCCTCGCGTAGCCGACGTTTTCGAGGTTGCCGGCCATGTACTTCTGCCGGTACAGGTAGTACGGAAGGTACCCGGCCCCCGTCAGCCGCGCCCGCGCGAGGTCGATCATAGCCGCCGCCTCGCCCTCGGCGGCCCGCGCGTGCCCGCCGGAGGAAACGTGCATCTCCTCGTGCAGCCTGCTCGACCGCTTGATCGCGAGCGCGTGCACGGTCGCGCTGTCCGGCGCGAGCTCGAGCGTTCGGTCGAGCGTGCGCGAGAAGTCCGGCAGCGCCTCGCCGGGGAGCCCGGCGATCAGGTCCATGTTGATGTCCTCGAAGCCGAGCTCCCGCGCGAGCAAATACGCCTCGACCGTCTGCTCACCCGTGTGCGCGCGGCCGATGCGCCTGAGCGTCTCGTCCGAGAACGTCTGCGGGTTGACCGAGATGCGCGTCGCCCCGGCGCTTTTCAGCATGGCGAGCATCTCCCGGTCGATCGTGTCCGGGCGGCCGGCCTCGACCGTCCACTCGACCGCGCCCGGGAACGCCTCCTTCGCCGCCAAAAAGACCTCCTCGAGCGCCGCGCGCGGGATCGCGGTCGGCGTGCCGCCGCCGATGTACCCGGCGCGAAGCCGCAGCCCCTTCTCGCGGACGATCTCCGCCGACAGCGCGATTTCGCGAAGCAGCGCGCGAACGTACGGCGCGACGAGCTTGCCGTCCCCGATCTCGCCGGAGGAGAACGAGCAGTAGGCGCAGCGCGTTTTGCAGAACGGTATGCCGACGTACAGGTCGAACGCGTTCGCGGGCATGTCGCGGAGCCCAACCTGCATCCCGGCGAGCGCGCGCAAGAGCTCCGCGCGGCCGGGGGTGACGTCGAACACGTCGACAAGCGTGCGCACCGGGTCGAGCCCCTCGGAAAGCGCCTCGTAGTAGAGCCGCGACGGGCGGATGCCGGTCAGCGAGCCCCACGGCGGATGCTGACCGGTCAGCTTCTTCAAGAGCCCATAGAGCCCGAGCTTCACCGCGCGCTTGCGCAGCCGCTTTTTCTCCAATTCATCGCGCCCGGCGGGGAAGAACGCCCGCTCGACGGACACGTCGCCCGAAAAGAACACATCGAGCCCCGTGTCCACGCGGTGGACGATCGCGAGGCCGGCATCGCCCTCGCCGAACTCGATCGGCGCGTCGCAAAATTCGATCGGCGCGTCGCAAAATTCGATCGGCGCGTCGCCGAAGAACACGCGGACGACGTCCGCCATGTCCTGCGCAAGCGCCGCCTCCGGCGTGATGAGCCGTATCGTCATGGCATGCGGTAGCGCGCCCGCTCGCGCGCGATCGTCGTCCGCCCGCCGTGGCCGGGGTAGACGCGCGTATCGCCGGGCAGAGCGAACAGCAGTTCGAGCGACCGGCGCATGTCCCGCGCGCTCGAGCCGGGGAAGTCGACGCGGCCGAACGCGCCCAAAAACAGCGTGTCGCCGCTGAACAGAACGCCGTGCTCCTTCGCGTACAGGCACACGCCGCCGGGGGTGTGTCCGGGCGTCGGGAGCACCGAAAACTCGACGCCGCAGAGCACGAGCGAGCTCCCGTACGCGATGCCCGATAGCCCCGCGGGCGGCGGCAGGCGCGAGACGTCCGGGTTGTGGAGGTTCAGGCTCTCGTCGTTGAGCGCCGGGAGGTCCAAAGCGCCGACGTAGAGCCTCGCGCCGGTGTCCGCGATCAGCCCCGGCGCCGCGAGCATGTGGTCGAAGTGCGCGTGCGTCAGGCACACGGCCTTCAGCGCCTTCTTCCCCGCCGCGAGCGCCTTCACGATCGCCGGGTAGTCGTCGCCGGGGTCGATGATGAGCGCGTCCGGGCTGCCCGGAAGCGACACGATGTACGCGTTCTCGTCGTAGACACCGCAGACGACCGCCTGAATTTCCAGCATCTCAAAACACCTTCCGGCTGTCCAGCAATATGGTCACGGGGCCGTCGTTCACGAGTCCAATCTCCATGTGCGCCCGGAAGCGCCCGGTTGAGACCGGCACGCCCGCCGCCGCGAGCATATCGCGCATTTCTTCCAGCAGCGGCTCGGCGACCTCCGGCCGCGCGGCCCTCGAAAAGCTCGGCCGCCGTCCGTGGCGCGCGTCGCCCAAGAGCGTGAACTGCGAGACGAGCAGGATTTCCCCGCCGACGTCCTCGATCGACAGGTTCATCTTGCCGTCCGCGTCCTCGAACACGCGCAGACCCCGGAGCTTGTCCGCCAGATAGCGCGCGTCGGCGACAGTGTCGCCCTCCTCCGCGCCGACGAGCGCCAGATAGCCCGCGCCGATTTCGGAAACCGCTTCGCCGTCCACGGCCACGCTCGCGCGCGAAACCCTCTGCACAACCAGCCGCATGCCTCTTTACCTCGTTGCCCGTTTGATCGAAACCGGCGGCGTGTACGCCGGTTTCGCGGCATTTCTCGGATAGCACCCGTCTGCGCCCTGCGCCGACGGGCTGCACCCTGCAAATACCATTTGCGGGGTGCGGTTCTTGGACGCTAGCGTCCAAGAATGCATCGGAGACAACGCTTGCGTTGTCGGAGAGAAATGCCTACCCCCTCCGATTGCCGCCCGGAAACCCGTGAGGGTTTTAGGCAATCGGCCCGGTCCCCACGCGTTGAAAACCTGTTTTCAACGCCATTATCTCGCCACCCGGAACACCTCGATGACGTCCGGGCGCTTCTGCAAATCCTTGATCAGCTTCTCGAGCTGCTGCGTCGTCTTGATGACGATCGTGATGCTCATCGTGCACAGGCCCTGCTTGTTCTTGACCGTGTGCGCGGTGACGGCCGTGACCGGCACGTCCTGCGACGCAAACATCAGCGAGATTTCCGCGAACAGCCCGGCGTGGTCGTAGGCGAGTATCTGTATGTCGGCCTCGTAGCTGCCGGCCGCGGACTTCTCCCACTCGACCTCGATCATCCGCTCCGGCTCGACGCCGGAGTCCTTGAGGTTTGCGCAGTCCGAGCGATGGACGCTGACGCCGCGGCCGCGCGTGATATAGCCGACGATCCGGTCGCCCGGCAGCGGGTTGCAGCAGCGCGCGAAGCGGACCAGCATGCCGCTCTCGCCCTTGACGGTCACGCCGTTCGAGCTCGACGAGGCGACCTGCTTCTTGACCTCCTCGACCTTCTGCTCGGTCATGACGGGTGGCTGCGCCTCGGGCTTGTAGATGCGCCTGTACTCGTCGACGAGGCGGTTCAGAAGCTGCATCGTGGACAGCCCGCCGAAGCCGATCGTCGCGTACAAATCCTCGAGCGTCGCGAGCGAATACCGCTTGAACACCGGCTCGAGCACGTCGCTCTTCGTCAGCTGCGAGAGCGAATAGCCCTGCTTCTTCGCCTCGGCTGCGAGCATCTCCTTGCCCTTCGAGATGTTCTCCTCGCGCTCCTCCTTTTTCAGCCACGCGCGTATCTTCGTCTTGGCCTCGGAGGTCTTGACGATGTTCAGCCAGTCGCGCGACGGGCCGTGCGACGACTGCGAGGTCATGACCTCGACGAAGTCGCCGGTCTCCAACGAGCTCGACAGCGGCACGATGCGCCCGTTGACCTTCGCGCCGATGCAGCGGTTGCCGATCGCCGAGTGGATGCGGTAGGCGAAGTCGAGCGGCGTCGCGCCGCGCGGCAGCGAGATTACGTCGCCCTTCGGCGTGAACACGAACACCTCGTCGGCGAACAGGTCGAACTTGAGCAGCTCGCCGAAGTCCGACGAGTCGCGCGCCTCGTTCTGCCAGTCGAGGATGCGGCGGAGCCAGCTCAATTTCTGGTCGAGCTCGTCGATCTGCCGGCCCTCCTTGTAGCGCCAGTGCGCCGCGATGCCGTACTCGGCGGTGCGGTGCATCTCAAAGGTGCGAATCTGCACCTCGAACGGCCGGCCGAGGTTTACGACCGTCGTGTGCAGCGACTGGTACATGTTCGCCTTCGGCACCGAGATGTAGTCCTTGAACCGCCCCGGCACCTGCGGCCAGAGCGTGTGCACGACGCCCAGCACGTAGTAGCAGTCCTGCTGCGTGTTCACAAGCACGCGGATCGCGATCAGGTCGTTGATCTGGTCGAAGGTCTTGTTCTGCGACTTCATCTTCTTGTAGATGGAGTAGAAGTGCTTCGGCCGCCCGTCGATCTCGGCCTTGATGCCGGTCTTGCGCAGGCTGTCCTGCAGCTGCTGCGTGACGGAGGCGATCAGGTGCTCGCGCTCCTCCCTTCGCATGCCGATCTTCGTGACGAGGTCGTAGTACCCGTCCGGATCGAGGTAGCGAAGCGACAGGTCCTCAAGCTCCCACTTGATCGTGTAGACGCCCAACCGGTGCGCGAGCGGCGCGTAGATGTCGAGCGTCTCGCGGGCGATCGGTATCTGCCGGTCGACGCTCTGGTACTTGAGCGTGCGCATGTTGTGAAGCCGGTCGGCGAGCTTGATGAGCACGACGCGTATGTCCTTCGCCATCGCGAGAAACATCTTGCGAAGGCTCTCCGCCTGCTGCTCCTCGCGCGAGGAGAAGTTGAGCTTCGAGAGCTTCGTCACGCCGTCGACGAGCACCTCGACCTCCGGGCCGAACATCTCGCCGATCGCCTGCGGCGTCACGCACTCGACGTCCTCGACGCAGTCGTGCATCAGCCCCGCCGCGATCGTCGTCGCGTCGAGCATCAGGTCGGCCAAAATGACCGCGACCGCGCACGGGTGCACGAAGTACGGGTCGCCGTTCTTGCGCCGCTGCTCCCTGTGCTGCCGCTCGGAGAACTCGTACGCGCGGCGCACGAGGTCCATGTCGTCGTCGGGATGGTAGCGGCGGATCTTCTCGATCAATTCCTCTACCGAAATATACGGCGCCTCGCTGAGTTTGTCATTGTTCACGGCCGCTGCCCTCCCTTCCCTCCGCGCGCAGGCGGAGTATTTTCAAAACCACAGAGCTGTCGAGCGGGTCGGTCTTTTCCGCCGGGCAAATCCTGAGCCGCCGGCCCCCGTCCGGGAGCTCGATCAGGCCCATGTCCTCGAGCGCGGCGAGCGCCGCGGCGCACCCGACCGCCGAGAGATCGCACTCCGCCGACAGGAGGTGGCACAGTCCCGCAAAATCCGCGAAGTGCGCGGGCCGCCTCGAGAGCCTGCGGATCGCGCGGTAGGCATCGCGCAGGCCGTCGACGTCCGGGAGCTCCTCCGCCCACGCGACCGCGGGCGCGCCCTCGATCCGCTCCGCGGCGATGATCCGGCGGTAGTTCCGCGGCGGGTCGCCAAAGGGGAGCACGCAGATCGCGTTGAACGCGCGCGGGTCGGGGGGGTACCCCCCGAAAAACAGGTCGAACCGGAGCCCGTCGAGCCGCTCGACCAGGTACGCGGCCTGCGGAAAGTCCCGGCAGAGGACGAGCGTCCCCTGCGGATCGTCGGCGAGGGCCTTCCGCAGCGCCCGGACCGGCACCCAGCCCCCGTCCGAAAGCCCTATTCCCCTATTATAGAGCATTTCTGTTAAGAAACGAACCATCAGCGCCGGGCGCCCGGGGAGATTTGCCGAAATTCGCGCGGCGGGGTCGAGCGGCTCCATCGCGCGCAGCTGCAGCTCGACCGTCGCGCGGCCCATCCACGCGTTGAGCCGCGGCGCGAACAGCATGTCGTACTCGCCGGACAGCCCGTCCGCGCGCGCGCCCTCGGAGAAGAACACGCCCGGGAGCCGGCAGTCGTCCGCGGCGACCGTCAGCCGCAAGTGCGCGCCGTCCTTTCCGACCGCGCGGGCCGAGGAGACCGTCGCCCTGGCGCGCAGCACCGGCTGGGGGTTTCCCATGCCGGTCGGCTCGAGCGCCTCGAGCGCGGCGACCGCGTGCCTGTCGAGCGCGCAGAGCGGCACCGCCAGATCGTATTCGAGCGCCGGCACGTACGCGTCCCTCGGGACGGTTTGCCAGAGGAATTCGTCGAGCGCCGCCGCGAACGGAGCGAGGTTCTCCCGGAGGAGCGTCAGCCCCGCGGCCTGCCGGTGCCCGCCGAACCGCTCGAGGTGCTCAGAGACCCCGCTGAGCGCCTCGAAGATGTCGACGCCCGCGATGCTCCGGCACGAGCCCTTGAGCCGGTCGCCGTCGGCCGTCAGGAGGATCGCCGGATGGTGGTATTTCTCGGCGAGCCGCGCGGCCGCGAGCCCCAGCACGCCCGCGTTCCAGCCGTCCTTCGCGAGCACGATCGCGCGGTGCGCGGGGAAATCGAAGTCCCCGAGCATCCCCTCGGCCTCGCGGAGCATCTCGGCCTCGACGCGCCTGCGCTCCTGATTCTCCGCCTCAAGCTCGCTCGCGAGCGCCTCGGCCTCGGCGGCGTCCCCGGTGATCAGGAGCCTCAGCGCGCGCTCGGCGCTCCCGAGCCTGCCGCCGGCGTTCAGCCGCGGCCCGATCTGAAAGCCGATGTGCCCGGCGGTCAGCGCCCTTTCGGAGATGCCGGCAACCTCGCGCAGCGCCCGTATGCCCTCGCGCGGATTCGCGTTCAGGCGCAGAAGCCCCAGACGGACGATCGCGCGGTTTTCCGAGACGAGCGGCACGACGTCCGCGACGGTCGAGAGCGCCGCGAGGTCGACGAACTCCATCGCCGCCTCTCGCCCGGAGAGCGCCTCGACGAGCTTCCACGCGACGCCCGCGCCCGACAGGTGCGGGCAGGGATAGTCGCCGAGCAGCGGGTTCACGACCGGACAGTCCGGGAGCGCGTCGCCCGGGCGGTGGTGGTCGGTCACGACGACGTCCATGCCGAGCGACTTCGCGAGCGCGACGAGCTCGCGCGCGCCGATGCCGCAGTCGACGCTCACGAGCAGCGCGGCCTCCTTCGCAAGCGAGCGCACCGCCGCCTCGTTGAGCCCGTAGCCCTCGTCGTGCCGCGACGGGAGGTACGTGCGCACGTCCGCGCCGAGCGACTTCAGGTGTAGGTAGAGTATGGCGGACGCGCCGACGCCGTCCACGTCGTAGTCGCCGTACACGCAGATTTTTTCCCGCGCCGCGATCGCCCGGCGGATGCGCGAAACCGCCTCCGCCATCGACGAGAGCAGCATGGGGTCGAAGAGCGCCGCCTCGCCGGGGTTCAGAAACGAGCGCGCCTCCTCCTCGGACGCGATCCCGCGCTGTATCAGCAGCGCGTGCAGAAGCCCCGGCATGCCCTCCGGCCTCGAAAAATGCGTCCTGTCCGCCGCCCTCTGTCGATAGACGAGCATGCGCCCCTCCTGCTCCGCCCGCCTTTTGCGTTGCAAAACGCGGGTTCCGGGCTGCGGACCGGGTCCTCGCCCTTCAGCCCCGCTTCGCGGGTCCTCTGCGGTAAAAGCAATTCGGAACCGTCGCCGATTCCGAATTGCATGGGATGAAAATTACTTCCCCTTCGCCGGTCGCTTCGCGGTCTTGGTTGTATTCGCCCGGGGGGCGAGCTTCGCCCAGATCGGTCCGGTCAGCATGACCGACGAATACGCCGCCGCGAGCGTGCCGACCGCCAGCGGGAACGCGAACGCGCGCACCGCGCCGGTTCCGAGGATCAGAAGCAGCACCGGGGCGGCGAGCGACAGCGCCGCGATCAGCAGCGTGCGCCCGAGCGTCGTCCCGACCGCGATCTCGGCGATCTCGGCGCGCGGCAGCTTCGTGAGGCCGGGCTTGCGCGCGCTCTCGCGGACGCGCTCGAACAGCAGCGCCGAGCCGCCGAGCGACCCCAGCGCGACCGCGAGCAGCGCGGCGGCGAACGGCACGTCGACCCTGAACGCCCAGCGGAACAGAACCGTCAGCGCGGCGGCGATCAGGCCGTCGTGGACGAGCGCAATCAGCGACGCGGCGCCGGCGGCGAGGCCGAACCGGAACGCCAGGTACACAAGCGCGCACAGCGCCGCGATCCCGAGCGCCTTCAGCGCGTTCCCGATCAAGGCGCCCCCGGCGGAGGCGTAGACGCGGTCGGTCGAGGCGAACTTGAAGTCCGGATATTTTGCGGGCATCCCGGCCTCGAGCGCCTCCCGCGCGCGCTCGGCGGACTCGGAGAGCGGCAGCCGGGCCTCGAGGTCGGTGCCGGATTTGACGAGCACATGGTCGATGCCGGCCGCGTTCAGCATGCCCTCGGCGTCGGACGCGTCGTATTCGGCGCCGACGGAGAAGCGGACGACCGAGCCGCCGGCGAAGTCCTGGCCCGGGTTCAGCCCGACGCCTACGAGCTGCATCACGAGCGCGACGGCGACGACCGCGCACGAAGCGATCAGGCAGACCTTGAACCGCTTTGCGAGCGGCCGCCCTGCGCGGCGGGGGCGCGCGAAGTACCTGCGGTCCTCAAAGCCGAGGTTCAGCGCGTGCTTCAACAGGAAGCGCGCGAGCGTGAGCGAGAGCACGAACGCCGTCAGCACGCCCGACAGCAGCGCCTGCGCGAAGCTCCTGACCGCGCCCTCGCCTAGCCACAGCATGAGCCCCGCCGCGATCGAGGCGGCGATGCCCAGGTCGAACAGCGCCGGAATCGCGGCCTTGTCGCCGAACTTCAGCGCGTTCTGGGCGGGACGGCCGGCCTCCAGCTCGTCGCGGAAGCTCTCGAGCAGCACAAGGTGCATCGCGACCGCCGCGGCGAAGCCGAGCGCGATCCCGGCGACGCTCGAGAGCGAGAGCACGACGTCCGGAAGCTCGCACAACAGCGCGAACGCGGCGAGCGCGTAGATCAGAAGCGACAGCGCCGCCGCCGCGCCCGGCAGCCGGTGGACGACGACCATCGCGATCATCGCGATCAGCACCGCCGCGACCGCGGCGACCGCGAGGCCGCGGGTCGCGCCCGAGCCGAGCGTCGCGGAGATGCCGCGCGACTCGGTCTTTTCAAGTGTCAGCGGCAGCTCGCCGGACTTCAGCTGCAGAGCGAGCGCCTCGGCGCGGTGCAGCGAGTCCTCGGCGGACGTCGCCTGCGTGAACGGAATCTGGCCGGTGCCGCCCGTGATCGCCTGCCCGATCGTCGGCGCGGAGACCTCGACCCCGTCGACCCGGATCGAGATCGCCTTGCCGTTGAGCCGCGCGGTCGCCTCGGCGAACCTCGCCGTGCCCTCCGCGTTCAATTGGAAGGCGAGCGCGTACGCCTGCGAATCCTCGCTGTACGACGGCGCGGAGGCGACGATGTCCTTCCCCTCGAGGATCACGTTGCCGTCCGGGTCCAAGAACTCGAGGTGCCCGCGCACGCCGACGGCGTCCGCGATGCCCTCCTCGTCCGAGCCGGGAATCTCGACCCGAATCCGGTCGTCCCCGACGCGCCGCACGGTCGCCTCGGAGAGGCCCGCGCCCGCAAGCCGGACGGAAATCGCGCGGACGGCCGCGTCCAGCCCCTCGGCCGACGGCTCGGCCGCCTTGTACTCGGCGGAGACGCCGCCGCGCAGGTCCAGCCCGAGCGGGAGGACGTCCGCGTACGGATTGAAGACGTATTTTCCGACCCGCACGCCGCAAAGCGCCAGGTACGCCGCGAACACGGCGACCAGCGCGACCAGCGCCAGCCTGATTTTGCTCCCGATTTTCGCCTGCATGCGCAAACCCTCCAACGGCCATGATAATCAGGACATAATTATAACCCTTACGCAGAATCCGGTCAATAGATTAACCCAAATTGCCGCGATTTGCGCGGGTTTTTGTGCTATGCTGTCGCGGAAAGGCGGTGTTTGCATGCGGATTCTCTCCAATCCCCACACGCATACGTCGTTCTCCGACGGAAAGTGCGCGCCCGAGGAGGTCGTCCGGCGCGCGATCGAGCTCGGCTTCCGCTCGATCGGCATCTCCGACCACTCGGTGCAGCCGTTCGACACGCATTTTACGATCCCCGCGGAGCGCGAGACGGAGTACCGGAGGACGATCCGCGCGCTGAACGAAACCTTTCGCGACAGCATCCGCGTGTACGCGAGCGTCGAGTTCGACTCGTTCGCGGGGGTCGCCGACCGGTCGGAGTACGACTACCTCTTGATGAGCGCGCACTATGTCGAAAGGGACGGCGCCCACGCGCTCGTCGACTCGCCGCCGAACCGCGAGAAGCTGTTCCGGCTCCGCGACGAGGCGTTCTCGGGCGACGGGATCGCGCTCGCGCTTCGGTTCTACGAGATGCTCTCCGAGGCGGTGCTGCGCGTCCGGCCGGACATCATGGGGCACTTCGACACGATCAAGCGGTTCAACCGCTTTGGCGCGCTCTACGATGAGGCGTCCCCGAAGCTCCACCGCGCGCGGCTCGACGCGCTCGAGTGCGTCTGCGAGAGCGGCGCGCTGCTCGAGATCAACACCGGCGGCCTCGCGCGCGGCTATATCGACGAGCCGTACCCCTCCCGGGCGCTGTGGCGGCGCTTTCGGGAGCTCGGCGGGCGCGCGATCCTCGGCTCCGACAGCCACCACCCGGACACGCTGAACTTCGGCTTCGACATGATGCGCGATTGGCTGATCGAGGAGGGCTTCTCGTCGGTCGTCGAGCTCGGCGGGCAAAATGAGCCGCTTTTTGTCGAGCGGGCGCTGCGCTGAGGGCTTTGAGGGCCGTTTGCGCCAATTCTTTATGGTGTATATAGATTTCTTTATGCTATCTTTATTGCAGCCGGAACTTTATTACATATAATTGAAAATTAGAAGGCGGCGTTTCGCCGGAAACGCCGTCGCAAATTATGTCTGGAGGTATGCGTATGTTCTGGGTCTACGCGGCGCTGGTCGTCTCGGTTGCTTCCTTTTTTGTCGCCGGCTACTTCTACCAGTGGGTCAAAAAACTCCCCACGGCGAACAAGCGCCTGGAGGATGTCGGCAAGCTCGTCCGCGACGGTGCGTACACGTTCCTGAAGCGCGAATACCGCATTCTCGCGCTGTTCTCGCTGCCGGTCCTGGCGCTGATCCTGCTGTTCCTGCCGCATCCGATCTGGACTGCGGAGGGCGGCTCGACGAACGTCATGATGGCGGTCGCCTACCTGTTCGGCACGGTGCTCTCCGCGCTGGCCGGATACGTCGGCATCTCGATCGCGACGATCGCGAACATGAAGTCGGCGACCGCGGCGCGCGATTCGATCCAGAAATCGTTCATGGCGGGCTTCCGCGGCGGCGCGGTCATGGGCATGGCGGTCGTGGGCACCTCGCTCGCGGGCGCGGCGCTCGTGTACCTGATCTCCGGCAAGGCGGACGTCGTGATGGCGTTCTCGTTCGGCGCGAGCTCGCTGGCGCTGTTTGCGAAGGCCGGCGGCGGCATCTTCACGAAGACCGCCGACATCGCGGCCGACCTGACCGGCAAGGTTGAACTCGGCATCCCCGAGGACGACCCGCGCAACCCGGCCGTCATCGCCGACAACGTGGGCGACAACGTCGGCGACGTGGCCGGCATGGGCGCCGACCTGTTCGACTCGAACGTCGCCGCGATGGCCGCGACGATCGTCATCGCGATGGCGCTCGGACAGGTTCAGTTCCTGTTCGCGACGACCGCGATGGGCCTCCTGGCCTCGATCATCGGCGTGTTCCTCTCGCGCCTGGGCCCCAAGGGAAGCCCGTCGCGCGCGCTCAACGGCGGAACCTACATCACCTGCGGCCTGTTCGCGGTGCTGACGTTCGTCGCGTCGCTCCTCTCGAAGTTCGACCTGCGCCTCTGGGGCTGCGCGATGGTGGGCATGATCGCCGGCGTGATCATCGGCATCACCTCCGACTTCTTTACGGGCGACGACAAGAAGCCCGTCGCCAAGGTCGCCGAGGCCTGCAAGAGCGGCCCGGCGTTCACGATCCTGACCGGCTTCAGCTACGGCCTGATCTCGACGCTTCCGGCCATGATCGGCATCGCCGCGACGGCGCTCATCTCCTACCACCTCGGCGCGTCGATCGGCCCCGGCTACGCGATGCTCGGCATCTCGTCCGCCGCGATCGGCATGCTGTCCATCGTCGGCATGATCATCTCGAACGACGCCTACGGCCCGATCGTCGACAACGCGCGCGGCATGGCCGAGATGGCGGACCTGGGCGACAAGGTGCTCGAGATCACCGACGAGCTCGACGCCGCCGGCAACACCGCCAAGGCCATCACGAAGGGCTTCTCGATCGGCGCCGCGGGCCTGACGGTCATCGCGCTGCTCGGAGCGTTCAAGGAGATCGTGTTCAACGCGACGGCCGTGACGCTCACCTTCGACATCATGGACCCGCTGGTATTCTTCGGCCTGATCGTGGGCGCCGCGGTCCCCGCCGTGTTCTCGGCGATGCTGATGAACGGCGTCAGCCGCAACTCGCAGGTCATGGTCACCGAGATTCACCGCCAGTTCTCGACCATCCCGGGCCTTCGCGAGGGCAAGGTGAGCCCGGACTACGCCAAGTGCATCGATATCTCGACGACCGGCGCGATCCATGAGCTCATTCCGGCCGGCCTGTTCGCGATCCTTGTGACGCTCGCGGTCGGCTTCGTCGGCGGCGTCCAGGCCGTGGGCGGCTACCTCGCGGGCAACATCGTCTCGGGCCTTTTGATCGCGCTGATCATGAGCAACGCGGGCGGCCTCTGGGACAATGCGAAGAAGTTCATCGAGTCCGGCAACTTCGGCGGCAAGGGCAGCGACGCGCACAAGGCGGCCGTCATCGGCGACACCGTCGGCGATCCGTTCAAGGACACCGCGGGCCCGTCGATCAACACGCAGATCACCGTCGTCTCGCTCGTGAGCTCGCTCGCGGCCACGCTGTTTGCCCGGTTCCACCTCTTCTAAAGAGACCCCTTCGGAAGGCCCGCGGACGCGGGCCTTCCTTCGTTTTCCCCGGCGGGCTTGGTTCGGCTGAAGGTCGGCCCCGTTCGTTTTCCCGGATTTTTCCGGCGCATGTGGTCAGCACCGGCTTCGCTTGGCGGACAGCCGCGCGGCCCGCGCGTTTTCCCGTATTTTCTGTTGAATAATTTACCGAACTGGGCTACAATAGTGGAAATGGGGGGTGAGGGCGTGAAGAAATACGTCGTCGGCGTCGACGTAGGCGGATCGAAGGTGCTGTGCGGCCTGTTCGACGATCAGATGCGGCTCGTGCGCGTGATTCAGCGCCCGACCGACCGGGAGCTTCCGCCCGAGGCCATGATGGACGCGCTCGAGGCGCACATACGCGAGCTCCTCCGGGGCGCCGGCATCGCCCAGGACGAGCTCCGCGGCGTCGGCGCGGCGTTTCCGTCGCACGTGGACTTCGCGGAGGGCGTGCTGCTCGAGACCGCGGACCTCTACCAGCTCAACGACGTGCCCGTGCGCGAGATGCTCGAGGCCCGGCTCGGCGTGCCGGTCTTTATCGACAACGACTCCAACGCGGCGGCGCTCGCGGAGCACCGGCTCGGCGCGGGGCGCGGCTTCCGCGACATGATCTACGTCACCGTCGCGACCGGCGTCGGCGGCGGGCTGATCCTGAACGGCGAGCTCTACCGCGGCATCCACGGCTCGGCCGGCGAGATCGGCCACATGTTCGTGTCGGACTCGACCGGCTACCCGTGCGGCTGCGGCGTCTCGGGCTGCGTGGAGTCGATCGCCTCGGGCGCGAACATGGCCAAATACGCGATGGACCGCATCAAGGAGGGCGCCGAGAGCCGCATACTCGACCACGCGGGCACGATCTCGCGCATCGACATGCTGGCCGTGGGGAAGGCGTTTTCCGAGGACGACCCGCTGGCGATCGAGGTCGTCGAGCGCGGCGCGGAGTACCTCGGGCGGATGTTTCAGTCGCTGTACCAGATCTTCGACATCAACGTGTTCGTCTACGGCGGCGGCGTCATGAAGCTCGGCGAGCGGTTCGTCTCGCGCATCATCGCGGCGTACCGGCGCCACTCGCAGATGGAGTACCGCTACCCGGCGCAATTCCTCCCGGCCGAGCTCGGCGACAACGCCGGCATGATCGGCGCGGCGCTGCTGGTGAAGTAGATTGGGGCGCTTCTTCTCCCGGCCGCGGCGGTATTTTTCCGTCCACCCGGCCGACCGCCCGGAGCTTCTCACGCACGCGGTCCGCTGCGAATTCCTCGCGGGCGTCCGGCTCGCGTTCCTCTCGGACATCCACGCAAACCGCCGCTTCCCGGACGATCGGCTCGAGGGGCTGTTTGCGCGCGTCGATGCGCTTTCGCCGGACGCGGTGCTCATCGGCGGCGATCTGGCCGAGGACGAGGCGAGCCTCCGCCGCCTGCTCCGGGCGCTTGAAATCGTCCGGCCCCGTCTCGGCGTCTTCTGCTGCATGGGCAACAACGATTCGGAGCTGCCTGGGTTTTCGTCGATCGCCGGGGAGCGCATGCGCGTGCTCGTCAACGAGTCCGCGGCGCTCAACCTCAGCGGCGGGAGGCTCGTCGTCGGCGGCGTCGACGACCGGAAGCACGGCCATCCCTCCGCCCGGGGGCTTTTCCCGGCGGGCGAGGGCGCGTTCCGGGTGCTGCTGTCGCATTATCCGGTCGCGCCGGACTACGCGGGAACCCCGAAGGCGGACCTCCAGTTCTCCGGCCACACGCACGGCGGGCAGTTCAACGTTCTCGGCGTCACGCCGTTCTCCGCGCTGTTCGAGTGCCGGTCGCACAGGTGGATCTCCGGGGAGTGCGCGATCGACGGCGTCAGGACGATCGTCTCCAACGGCATCGGTGCGAGCCGCTTGCCGCTGCGCGTCGGCGTCCCGCCACAGCTTCATTTGGTGGTGCTTTGCGAATGATGAGAAAATCGACTTGACCCGGTTGCTCAATGCGCCGTTCGAGTGCCGGTCGCATAAATGGGCCTTTGGGAAGCGATCGCTTCTCGACGGCGTCCGGACAGTCCTCTCCAGCGGCATCCGGACGAGCCGTTTTCGTTGCGCGTGTAGACCCGCCTGCGCTTCATTTGGTAGTATCTTACAAATGCAAAAAAAACGGCTCGTCCCCGGTTGACAGCGGATTTCGACCCTGCTATAATGGCCACAGAAGTTATCCTGTGGTGTGCGCCACGCCAATGCTTTTACCCACAGATTCAAAAAAGGATTCCGGGTCGATTTCGCGGATGCCAGGCCCCCGATAGTATCGCCAGGGGAAGGCAGCAAGCGGTCGCAGGTCTCCGTCCTGCCTGAGCGGCGGGTGAAAAAGCAGCGGCGAGCGGCATTCACGGGATAATGTTTTTCGGAAGCGCCCACAGCGAACCCCTCGCGAGGGCGCTTTCGTTTGCCGTGAGGGAGACACGGAATTCGAACCCCTCTGGATTGAGCGCCCCCTTTCACAACAAAGCTCGCTTAAAAGGGCACCGGACCCCGCCCTCGCATTTGAGCAGGTACTGTCAAGAGTTTTTCGCAAAAACAAATTGCCGTTTGGCAGCCGGTAGTTACCCGGCAACGGAATCCGACTCAGCAGAGTCGGCAACGTCCAAATGCTTCATGCTCATGTAGCGATTCGTGCCCCAGGCGGTGCTTGCCACGTGGCGGAGACGAGCGCAGACCAGCATCAGCGCTGAATTGCCGTCCGGGAAGGTGCCGACCACCCGGGTACGCCGCCGAATCTCACGGTTGAGGCGCTCGATTACGTTGTTGGTTCGAATCTTCAACCAGTGAGCATAGGGAAAATCCATGTAGGTTAGGGTTTCATCAATGCCGTCTTCCACCTTCTTTGCCGCCTCTTTCAGATTCATTTCCCGCAGCCTCTCAACAACCGCTCTGGCTTTCTCCTTGGCTGCCGCCTTGTTTTCCTGCGCGTGAATGGCTTTGAGCATGGCGGCCACGTCCCGCATCTTGGAGCGTGGGGTGACGGAGAAGACGTTGCGGTAAAAATGGACGGTACAGCGCTGGTACCTGGCGTCCGGAAAAACCTCGTTGACGGCGTCCAGAAGACCCAGGCATTTGTCCCCGATGAAGAGCCGTACTCCGGCCAGACCTCGCTCTTTCAGGCCCGTCAGGAAGGTCTTCCAGCTTTCCCGGTCTTCCTTCATGCCCTCGGCTGCGCCGATCACTTCCCGGTAGCCCTCTTCGTTGACACCCAGTGCTACCAGAACCGCGACATTCTCGTATTCACCGCCCCAGTTTCGCTTGAGGTAGATGCCGTCCAGATAGACGTAAGGATAGCGCCCTTTCAGCGGCCTCATCCGCCATGCATCAATGTGCACGTAGACTTTCTTGTTCAGCTCGCTGATGGTGCCGGGGGATACTTTCGTGCCCCACAGAGCCTCCGTAATGTCTTCTACCCGGCGAACAGAAACCCCGGCAAGGTACATTTCGATCAGCGCCTCTTCCACCGAGCTCTCCCGCCGGCGATAACGCTCAATGATCGCCGTCTCGAATGCCACCCCCTTCAGCTTTGGCACTTTTAGCTTCACTTCCCCGGAACCGGTCAGCAGATTCCTCTCGTAATGCCCGGAACGGTAACCCTGACGCTCTTCGGTACGCTCATACTTCGCTGCATTGGTCAACACCTGGGCTTCCTGCTCCAACAGGCCATTGAGCGTCTCTTCCACGCTGTTGCGCACTAAATCTTTCAATTCGTTCTTTATTGCGCCTTCGTTTAGGTGTATAATCTTCTCGTCGGACATGGTTCACAGCCTCCTTTTGGTGAATGTAGTCAGCAACTCTATTCTACCAAACGGCTGCGACCATGTCCGCTTTTTATTGGCCGCGTCTTGTATTTGCGAAACTTATTGTACCTTATCGGGGTTGCTTATGCTCATCGCGCTGCTCTCGGGCTGCGTGCGCCAGAGCGTGCCCGCATTGCTGCCGGACGATCCGCTCGACCCGCTGACAAAAACCGTCGCGCCGCTGCCCTTTGAAGCACTGCGGGATCGTCCGCTTATGCGGCGTGCAGCGGACTTCGAAGGGCTTTTGTTTCTTTCCGAGCTGCAGGTTGCCCTGCTGGACGCGGCGGGCGTGCGCCTTCAGGGGCTGCTGGAAAAGCCGTGCCATGCGGTCATCGCCGTCAACCGGGAGCGCACAGCCATGCGCGTCACCGGGTACCGGCAGTTGCTGGACAGCGAATTGGTTGTCGCCATACCGCATCACGATTCAGACGCGGGAAAAACGCTGGTCGTGGCGCTGGCATTTGCCCTTGGCGCGCGGGATGGGGATCTGTCGGACGGGTACGCCTACCTTGCCGCGCTCAACAGCGAGGGGCGGCTGCTGATCCCGGGAGCGCGGGACCGCGAGACGCTTACCGCGCGCGCCGCGGGCGGCGCGGACGCGGTGCTTCTGTGGGATTATCAGGCACGGACATTGCAGGAAACCGGGAATTGGGAGATCGTGCTGCCCGAAGAAGGCGTCTATCTCACGCGGAAATTGCTCGCGGCTCCGGAACCGCAAACGCCGCCGGATGCGCTGACTGAGCGGCTTTTGCGGGAAGGATGGCGCGCGCCGAGCGCACCGGCGGTTTCCGCAGCGCCCGCGCTGGTTCACTCGATGGCGTCCTTCAAGCCGGATTTCCGAAGAAACGTGCTGGGCGGAGCGCACCGGTATGCCACCGCCTCGGTGGCTGAAAAATCCGTCGCCAACGCGCTGATCACGCTCGCCATGATCCTGCTGGCTGCGTGGACCTCCCTGCGCGTCCGAAACCGGGTGCCTCTCGGCCCCTATCTGGCGCTGATGGGCGGCCTGGTGTTCTGGCTGATCCTCTCCCAGATCAAGCTGATTGTCTGGCGCGATGAGGCGATCGTTGCGCTGTGGTACGCGACCTACCCCTGCATCATGCTCGCTGCGATGGCCTGGTATGCGCTCTGCCATGCGCTGCGCCGTCCCGAGGGGCTGTCGCGGCGGCGGCTTTGGCGGATGGCGGGGCTGCATCTCGTGTCCTGCGCGCTGGTCGCGACCAATTCGCTGCACGGGCAGGTCTTCCGCTTCTCCGACGCCGGATATGTGTTCTGGTACAACAACTACACTTACGGTTGGGGTTACTGGGCATTTTTCGCGGTGATCGCAGCCTTTCTCGCGGCAGGCCTCGCGGAATACGCGCGGTATGCTTTGCAACGCCGACGGTGGATGCAATTCGCCGTCTTTCTGGGCGGAATCATGATGATTCTGACGGTCAACCTGCTCAATGTATTTTATTTGCGCCTGGGCCTGCTGCTGGACGTGGCGTGGCAGACCAATTTCCTGGCAACGCTTACGGTGCTGGGCGCGTCGCGCGCGGGGTTTTTGGACCCGGCGCTGCCTTGGCGAACGATGATCGACCGGTTGCGCCTGCCCGTGGCGATATGGAAAAACGACGCTTTGCTGTATCGGAGCGCGGCGTATCTGGCGTTGGAGCCGAGCCTTGGCGTTGAAGCTCGCGATGGGGAGCCGCTTGAGATCGGCGGACGCCGGTATCGGAGGACCGGGCGGGAATTCGACGGGTGCCACATGGTTCTCTGGGAGGATGTGAGCGACCAGTGGGCCGCGCGGCAGGCGCTCCTGAAGGCGCAGGCGCTGGCGGAGCAAAATCGGCGGCTCTCCGAGGCGCGGCTGGCCAGCGCGCAGGCGCTGTTGAAGCGCCTTTCCGGCATCGTGGAAAACAGCGGGCAGAGGCGGATGTTGGACAACGGTCTCAACGCGCTCAGGGAAGCCATGCTGCGCTTGGAGGAAAACCCCTCGGATGCGCGGGGCGCGCAGCGGGCCAGATTGCTCGCGGGGCACTGCGGAAGGGCTTTGCGGCTTGCGCTGATGGACATGGAGGCGCGAACGGTTTCAGGCGGCGCGCTGGACGCGCTCATGCGGGACGCCTGCCTGGAGGCGCGCGAATGCGGCATAGACGCGGCGATCTCCTGCTCCGTGGATGAGGCGGTGGATGCAGGCGTT
>ENA-UOUL01002785-UOUL01002785.1-bioreactor-metagenome-genome-assembly--contig:-NODE-2785-length-19517-cov-7.677109_pt1 | contig 19517 bp, 17 predicted proteins | sample MGYA00249838_ERZ747220 | MGnify/ENA primary metagenome ERZ747220 (study PRJEB28778, sample SAMN05720191) | bioreactor metagenome | isolation source: Anaerobic biogas reactor | place: USA:Washington...
AGAAGATCGAGGCCCAGCTCCTGCAGGCGCAGAAAATGGAGGCCCTCGGCCGGTTTGCGGGCGGCATAGCCCACGACCTGAACAACGTGCTCTACCCCGTCATCATCAATACCGAGATGCTTCTCGAAGACACCGAACCGGACACCAGCCACCACGAACTGCTGAGGCAGACCCTTTTCGCCGCGCACCGGCAGAGGGACCTGATCCAGAAGATCCTCTCCTTCAGCAGGCTGAGCGGGGAAAATTTCTCGCCGATCAGGGTATCGCCTCTGTTCGAAGAAACGATCGGTTTTCTCAGATCCTCGATCCCGAGCACGATCGAGATCCGATCGCGGATCGACGTGTCCGCGGATGTCATCATTGGCGATCCCATACAAATACAGCAGGTTATCATGAATCTCTGCAAGAACGCCTCTGATGCGATGGAATCACAGCGGGGCTCGATCGAGCTGAGCCTCACGAACACCTGTCTCGAGCCTGCTCACAGCCGACCCGGTATGCTGTCGGGAGACTGTCTCGAGCTGAGAGTGAGCGATACCGGAAGCGGCATGTCGCGGGAGATGCTGGAGAGAATATTCGATCCATTCTTCACCACCAAGTTCGTCGGCCGCGGGCTGGGGCTGGCCACCGTCCACGGAATCATCGGCGCGCACCGAGGCGCCATCGGGGTATCGAGCGAACCCGGCAAAGGATCGCTGTTCCGGGTCTGTTTGCCCGTGGGCGGCTCGGGTCCGCCGCTTGCCGAAAGTGAAGTCGTACCGCGCGACCGGCCGCGGGCAAGCGGCACCGTCCTCATCGCGGATGACGAAGAGATGGTCCGCATGGGAATGCAGGCGCTGTTTCAGTCCGCCGGATTCCAGGTTCTTACGGCCATCGACGGCCGCGAGGGCCGCCGCGTCGGGGACGGCCGGCACCTCGTCGGTCCTGCCATCAGAGAAGTCGACCCGGACCTGCCGCATCGACCCCGCGCGGATCCGGGTCGGGATGGCCGTGAGCGGCACGACCGAGCTCGGGAGCACGGCCTCGCCGAGCAGGGCGTTCAGGAGCGTGGACTTTCCGCGCTTGAACTGGCCGAGCACGGCCAGGTGAAACGATCCCGCGTCGAGCCGGAGGTCGAGCGCGTCGAGCCGGTCGGCCGCGGGTTCGAACTCCGGGCCGCAGGAACGGACGAGGGCGGCGAGACCAGCCAGGTCGGCCGCGAGCGAAGGGGGGTCTCTCGATGGTATCGGGTCCACAGGTGTCTCCTCGGAAGGGGTAGGAGTTATCAGCGGGACCCGCGGTTGACGGTGAACTCCATCACCGATCGTACTCAGGCGTGCGGCAACGTCAATCTTCGCGCCGGAGCCGGTCGGAACCATCCCGGGACCCTCTGCGCAGGGCCCTGTGCGGCCAGCCTGGAGGGGGGGGGGCGATCCGCGAGATCGCGAAGGCCCGGTCCCTCGATTGTTTCGAGCTCCCCGAGCAGGGAGAGCCCGGCGAGGACGTGGCCGGCCAGGAAGACTCTCGCAAACGAGCCGCCCGTTCCCCGGAGAAACCGGGTGAGTGCGACCCTTGCGCGGTCGGCCGCGACAGGCCCCCGCCGCCATCGGGCGACGAGGGCGTGCCGGGTATCGGCCGCGTCGGCTCGGGGAGCCGCCAGAAGCGGTTCCCGCCCACGCCGCAGCCGTTGCGGCGGCACACCGGGGGACCGCCGGCTGTCCGGGGAGAAGGGGCAGCGTGCGTGCCCCGGCAGGAGTCACCCGCCTCGCGGGGGTCCCGGGGCGGACCCCATCGCCTCCGGTGACCGATGGCGCGGTACCGGGACAAGGCTGTCCCCCTGCTGGAACGCCCTCCTCGCCTGGTGATGATGAACGTGCAATCGGCGCCGAGGGGGCCGTGGTCACCATGAGGTCGACCCGTCACGGGCACGCTCCGCCGGAAGAGATCGCGACAGGCCTTGAGGGCGTCCCTGTCCTGATCCCGGCCCCCGGCATGACGATCGAAAACCCTGGCCCGGGGGATGCCGGCGCATGAACGAGGGGTGACGGCATCGATGAGAGGAAGAAGATCCCTGCTACCGCCTGGAGCAGGTGAACCGTCCCCTCGCGCCCTCATCGCGAGTCGGTCACTCGAGGGGCTCCGCCTCGCGACAGGCGGTACCAGCGACGCGATACGGAGGAGCGCCGATGCGCGCCCTGCCGATCCTCACGTCGATGGGATCCGGCCCACGGATGGAGAAACCTACAAGCGTACTGACGTTGTGGGGATCTACGATGATCTATTTTACCGAAAACGAGATCGACCGATTGATTGAAGACGACGTTCCGGCAGGGGACTTGACAACAACACTGCTGGAACTGTCTGGGAAGAAGGGTTCGATCTCATTGACCGCCAGAAACGATATGATCGCGTGCTGTACCGAGGAAGCAGCACGGCTTTATAAAAAAGCGGGACTCGAGATCCGGTATGCGGTCGCTTCGGGAACCAGGTTGCAGACAGGCGAAAAATTGCTCGAAGCGGAGGGCGATGCAAGTGCCATCCATCTGATCTGGCGTACAGGGGATGCCATGATCGAATACGCATCGGGCATTGCAGGGCGCACGAGGCAACTGGTCGATGCCGCCCGGGCGGAAAACCCCCTGGTTTCGGTCGCCGGAACCCGGAAACACCCCCCGTTTGTAAAAAAGATAGCGTTAAAAGCGCTTGTGGCGGGTGGCGGGGTGCCGCACCGTACCGGGCTATCCGACACCGTGCTCGTTTTCCGAGAACATCTTCTTTTCACGGGAGGCTACGAGGGGTTGGCCGGCGTGGTGCGTTGCATCAAAAATAAGCAGCACGAACGGAAAATTGTCGTTGAAGCCCATACCGGAGAGGAAGCCCTGATGATAGCCAGCTCCGGAGCTGACGCCGTCCAACTGGACAAGATGGCCCAGGAACCTTTTGTCGAATGCGCCAGGCAGTGCCGTGCCATCAATCCCGATATCACCATGATAGCAGCGGGGGGCATCAACGGAACCAATGCGGCAGCCTATGCCAGAGCCGGGGCCGATGTGCTGGTTACTTCGTGGATGTATTATGCTCCGCCAGCCGATGTCAGGGCGGAGATCGTTCCAATACCCCTTTCCTGAACGGGGCACAATTTTCACGACCTGTGATGATGCGGTGCGGCAGGCCTTCCCGCTGCCGCACCCCCTTCCCAGGACCCGCGCATCGATCTCTCTCGAGCGGATCATCGTTCTGTGCCAGGGGCATCCCGTGTGTTTGGTCCAATGGATATGCCTCTTTCGGGGTTCCTCGTCGGTGCGGCACACCATCAACCGTGCACCGGTTTCACCCGGTCGACGTTCCGACCCCCGTGTGCGGTGACGAGCGAGGCCGTGCCTCGCCGGAAGAACGTCCCGGCCGGCGTACCGGGCTCCGTTGCCCCATCGCCTCCTCGATCCGGAGGAGGTGGTGGTACCGCTCGACCCGCCCGCCGCGGTCACCGTCCCGGGCCGTCGACCCAGCGCGAGAGCCGGCCGGCCTCCCGCACCGCCTCGGCGAGCGGGAGGCGGATCCCGGAGCGGCGGGCGTTCCGGTAGAACCGCCAGCGGTCCCGGAGCCCCAGGGCCCCTCCGCCGCCGGCGGCCAGCAGGCGGTCGAGGGTCTCCCGCTCCCCTCTCATCCACCCGAACCTCGCGAGGACGGCCCGGGTGTAGCCCTCCGGGTCCCCCAGGCGATCGGCGAGGAGCCGGGCGCACTCCAGGGAGGGTAGGATTCCCTCGCCGGTGAAGGGCCCGACGGTCCCGATCGACTCCCCGGCGCCCACGACCAGGCGGGGGCCGCCGTCCCCGGGGGGCCGCCTGGAGAAGAACGGGGTCGCGTAATACGGGGACGAGACGCGGACCGCCCCCCCGCAGGCGCAGCACCGGGCGAGACGCGGGCCGCCGCCGGCCCATCCCCGGAGCGAGCGCTCCAGCAGGGTTTCCAGGTCGGCCGGCCCTATCGCGCCCACCCCGACGTGATAGTCCGTCCCGCCCAGGGGGAAGGCCCAGGTGTACCCGAACCCGGGAACGGCGCTCCCCCGGACGGCGGGCCCGGGGAGGCGGTCCCCTGGCCCCTCCGCCCTGACGCGGCACTGGAGGGTCCGCATCACGAGGTCCGACCGGCAGGGGGGGAGGAGGGCCCGGGCGATCCCCGTCGCATCGACGACCAGGTCGAACTCCCCCGCCTCGGGGGGAGCGAGGAACCGGCGGTGGACCCGGACCGTCCGGACGAGGTCGCGGACGAGGCGCGGCTTCTCGATCGTGAGAAGCGGGGTCCGGGCCCGCAGCCCCTCGATCACCAGGGTCTCCATCGGCGCGAGGGCGTAGTCGTCGAGCGCGAGGCCGACCGCGTCGAGGTACGGGCCGAGGCGGCGGGAGACACCCCACCCGCACGGCCGGAGGCCGCACCGCGTGGCATGCGCCATCGGGTCGTAGAGGTCGGGGTCGATCCCCCGTGCCGAGAGGAGGGCCGCGAGGTAGGCGCCGGCGGGCCCGGCGCCGGCGATGGCGATGTTCAGGGCCCCACCTCCCGGGGGGTTCTCCGTGACCGGCCGAGATCTTCCATCGGTGCGACGTCCTGTTGCCCTGGTCCGAGAAAAAGAGGTCGGTCCGAACCGGCGTCCGGGACGGGGGGACCCTCCCCGATCGCGGCACGGCGCCGGCCCGTGGACGGGTCGAGGTCTCAACGCGGCCCCCCGCCGTCCGGCAGGACGCGCGAGACCCGGCCCGGTTCTCGATGGCGAGACGGGGCCGGTCCCGGCAGGAACCGTGTCACTGCCCGGCCGGCCACGTTAACAGCGTTAACACGGGTGCGGAAGGCTGCCCGGAGGTCCTCCACCGGGGGCTTCAGGTCCGTCCAGGGACAGGCGGGGGGCCCGGTATCCCGGCCCGCTGACAGGGAGGAGCATCCGCTCCACGGATCGGCGCCCACCACCCCGGGGGCCGCCAGGAGCGCAGCCCCCGCCGGCGGCTCAGCTGAGTTTCCGGTAGAGCCCGATCTCGAGAGGACCGTCGAAGAGCGGTCCCGCCTTCTCCACGAAGCCCTGGAAATGCGGCGTCGCGTTGTGGAGGTCGATCGCAGCCTGGTCCTTCCAGACCTCGATGAACGTGAACCTCGCCGGGTCGGAGAGGTCCGCGAAAAAGTCGTACGAGATGTTTCCCGCTTCGTCCCGGGACGCCCGGACCAGGTCCAGGGCGAGCCGCTCGAGGTCCGCGGCCCTCTCCGGGAGGGCGCGGCCCCCCGCCACGATGGTGATCATTGCCAATTACTCCAGTGCCGATCGGCACTATCGAAGGTCTTCCGGCGAACCGATAAACCTGCGCACGGGAGGCGGCGGGCGACAGGTCGTCCCGGCGCGCGAGCACGGCTCCCGCCGCGACAGGGACGGCCGGAGGCCGGCGCGGGCGGGATCGCCGGGGCACGGGAGGGTGCAGACAGAGAACCGGAGTCCGTCTCGTGTCACCGGCAACGGCCGGGCCCCGGTCTTCCATCGCCTGCATGCCCCGCGTGCGCCGGGAGTGCCGGCCCGCCCCCCGGCGCGCCGTCGTCCCGCCCGGCCGTTCGTGGTCCGGGCGACGACCGGGGCCGGTCAGCGCACTATTCCCGCGTTCGTCGCTCCATCCGTGCGCCGACCCATGCATTCATAACAATGCAGGAGTAACGTGCAACCGGTGCCGGCTGCGGCACGGGTATCTATCATGGCAGACGAACAGAAAGGCGGACTGGGCGGGATGCTCGGCGGTATCGGGAAGGCGATCGGAGGGATCGGCGATTCGGCCAAGGAACAGATGGCGATCACCATGGTCAAACAGGCGCTCTCCGAGATGACCTACCCGGTGACCAAGGCGGACCTGGCGGCCGAGGCCCAGAAGCGGGGCGCCCCGACCCAGATCATGGACGTGCTCGCGAAGATGGCGGACCGGCAGTACGCGTCGGTCGACGACGTGGCCGACGAGGCGATGAAGGCCTGGAAGGGCTGAGCGAGTACCGTCTCTTTTTCCCGGCGGAACCCTGCCGGGCTCTGCCGGGCGGACGGAGGCAGTGAGATGGGGCCTGAGAATCCGGATCCCGTTCCTCCCGCATTCGGTCGTGTCTTCCCGAACGATCGGGGGCCGTCCCGGTGCATCGTGCTGCCCGGGGGGGTGGGCGAGGTGCATCGCGGTGGCGCGGCGCGGCAATGAACACCGGCGGGGAGTCCGGTCCCGCTCTCGCGGCGGCGGCCCCGCCGATCCTTTAACCCGCACCCGCCCCTGCTGCCGGCTCCCCTTCCCCGTCTCGTCGCCGGCACCGGGCTGCCGAGTGAAGTCGCCTCCCGGTGCTGCAGACCAGGGGCGCAGGCCCGCCGAACCGGGCCCCCCGGTCCTCTGGCGGCTCTCCGTGCTCCAGGCCCTGCCTGGCGTTCCCGGGACCATCCCCGTGGCATCCACACGCTCGCGCCGGGCTCCCTCCCGGGCCTGGTGATCGCAGGGGTTCCTTCCGTGAACGGCATGCTCGTCTTCGCCCTGGCCCCCGTCCTGCACGCGCTCTCGCGGTTGTCGGGCCGGGCGGAGTGACCGCGCGTACACTCTGTTCCCACCGGGCAGAGGCATGACCGCCGGAGAACGGCGCGATCGGTGGAGAGGCGGCGATCCGGTGGCGGGAACCCGGCGGTCCCCTTCCTACCAGACCTCCCGGCCGCCACCGAAGTGCGCCGTGAAGACCTTCTCCGGGTCCCCCGTCTCCTCGACGTTGGGGATGGCCCTCCCGTCCAGGGACCCGTAGCCCTCCGGCAGGTAGAGCGTGAAGTCCAGGGGGGCCGCTCCCTTCGAGACGGCCTCGAGGTAGTTCGCGATCGCGCAGGGGTCCGAGATGGAGGCGTCCCGGCTCCCCGTGTAGCCGCCGCCGTTGGTGGTCTTGTCGGCGTACTGGAAGGCGTCCGCATAGAGGGACGGGGCGGAGAACTCCGCCAGCGACTGCCCGCCGTAGATGACCGACATGAATAAGTACCAGGAGGTGAACTCCCAGCTCGGCCACATCCCCTGGCCCCACCGCATACCGGGGACGAAGGGATCGTCGAAGACGGCCTCGTTCCTGGAGAGCTGGAACGCCGTTCCGGCGAGGGTGACCAGGTGGTACTCCCGGCTGAAGTCGTGTCCGCCGGCGTTCCATTCGCGGCGGGTCGGCTTGATGAAGAGCCGGGCTGTCTGGTAGAAGTGCCCCGAGAGCGGCCCGTGCTCCTCGCGCATCTGCATCTCCAGGGCGCGTGCCAGGATGTAGAACGCGATCGTCCAGTACCCCTTCGTGCCGTTCTCGTCGTAGTCGATCATCCCGTCGCCGTTCCCGTCGAAACCCTCCATGAACGCCGCGAGGAGCGAGGAGCCGGTCAGCCTGTCGTGCGCCTCCGCGTAGCTCAGGAGGGTCCGCTGCATGTCCCAGAGCATGCAGGAGAGGTTGTGATACATCGTCCCGGTCATCAGTTCGAGGAACCGGTCGTCCTCGACCCTGCCGAGGTGGCCGTCGAGCGAGGCGAGCGGCGATTCCGTGACGGTGTCCCAGCCCGCAACCCGGTACTGCTGCCGCCCCATGCCCCGCCGTTCGGCGTACCGGTAGAGGTTGTACCGGAAGAGCGGCGAGTCGAGCCCCTCGTCCGTGACGATCTGCGTGCCCTCCACCCGCGCCACCGGGACGTGGCGGACGAACTCCGTGCTCCAGCCGTTCTCCTCCCGGAGCCGGATCCCCTCGGCCATCGGAACGGTCTTGAAGCAGTACCGGGCCGAGAAGAGGTCGAGGGCGACCGGGTCGAGGGAGGACCAGAGGTAGCCCTCGGGGCACCGGACCGCGATCCCCTCCGGGTTGTGGTTGAGGTTGATCATGTCGATCGAGTCCGAGACGTGGACCATGAAGACCTGCTGGGCCTGGGTCGCGCGGATGACGTCCGCCTGCGTCCCGGGCATCCCGTCGTTCTTCACCGCCCGGTACGTCCCGTCCTCGTTCCGCTGCGGCTCGTCGGTCTCCTCGTCGATCTCGACCACCCAGGGCATGTGCGGCAGCCGCGCCTTGTAGGTCGGCAACGTCGACGAGGGGAGGGCGTACTTCCAGCTCTGCCCCCCGTGCCCCCCTCCGGCCGGGCACTGCACCGGGTAGAGGCCGATCCCCAGGTTCTTGATCGCGTTCGTTAAAAGGTCCTGCGCGTGGATCTTCAGCTTCGGGACGTTGACCAGGACGCAGCCCGGGTAGTCCGCGAGGTCCGAGGGGTTGGCCGGGTCCCCGCCGACGATCACCTTGTGCAGGGTGACCTCCCGGAAGTTCGCCCCGCCGGGGACGGGGACGGTCCTCCCGCGCGAGGCGTCGTCCCCCACTCGGTTCAGGTCGTAGACCATGAGCCGGCCGGTCGCCCTCCCCGGCGGGAGGTAGGTGCCGTCCACGCTCTCCCCGTACCCGCTCATGGGGTCGTCGTCGTGGTCGGACGGGTGACGGTCGGCGAGGTACCGGCGGACGAAGTAGAACCCCCAGCCCCCGTAGAAGTCGCCGCTCCGCCCCTCGAAGACCGCCTCGGCGGTGATCCGCCGGCCCGTGTCCCGGCTCCAGAGGAACTCCCAGACGTTGACCGATGTGGATGCCTCCCCGAGCGCCATCTGGTGGTACGTGATGCCGAGCCGATCGTGGAACCACCGCATCAGCGCGGCGATCACCGTCCAGTCCGTGCAGATGGGGGCGCCGAGGTCCTCGCCGTGGGTGACGGAGTGGATCGCCGTGGGGCCGACCAGGTTCGGCTTGAAGACCAGCCGTTTGCCGTCCCGCACCTCCGACCGGACCCGCTCGGCGAACCCGGTCTCGCGGTCGAGGGCCGAGAGGGCCAGGTCGACATGCGCATGGATGTAGTCGACCCGCTGCACGATCTCCGCCCATGCGGCCTCGTCGCCGTCGTCGATCGCCCTCTGCAGCAGCCCGGGGATCCCCGCGTACGCGCGGGCCGGCTCCATCCTGGCCCCGCAGACGGCCGAACCGTCGTGGTCGAGCCTCCGTCTTCCCACCGGCGATTCCACCGTCGTGTCCCTCGCACTCGCGTCGTCTGCGGTCACGATGCCTCCGTTGTTGCGTGATTGGCCGACATCCAGCATAAAGCATGACGATCGCCGTCGTGGGACGGGCCGGGAACGAAGGGTGTGTACGACCCGGTCCGGGACGAGAACACCGCGAAGGCAGGATCCTGTCCGGGCCAGGACCCGGATAGGGGACTTCCGGGGTGCCGGTATTCTTCGACGGAGAGGTCCCCCGGGGCCGGACGCGGGGCCGTTCATGCACGGCTCCACCCCGCTCACGGCCACGTGCGCCGCCGGCAGGGAGGGGGCTGGTTGACGAGCTTCCCGGGAGGGTTCGAGGTTCTCGCGCCGGCGCTGGGCGTCTCCTTCACCTCGCTGCGCGGGATCGACCGGATGGCCGGCGGGTCCAGGAACCCGGTGCAGGTCCAGCTCCCGGCGAGGCTCGCGGGAGGGCGTGACCGGCTCGACGGGCGCCCATCCCCGGCGGGCTGAAGGGTTCCGGGATCCAGACGCTCCTCGCCGATGCCCAGGACCCCGCGTCCGGCCCCCCGCACCACTCCACCGACGCGAGCCACGACGGGTCGGCGTACCCGGGGATGGGCGCCCGGAACCCGGTGGAGTCGCCGGAGCGGGATCCACGGCCGTTCGGGGAGGCACCGGGGGCCGACCTCAGCCAGTGCGTCCTCCACCCGGAGGACATCCGGGCCGGGCGGGCCCGGAGCGGCGAGGGAGATACCCGGTGGACGGAACTCACCAGGGAGGAGAGCCCGGTGCAGCGAGCAGATCATCGAGGCGCTCGCAGACCCGCCCGTTCGCGGGATGCGGCCGGCCTCGATGGCGATGGGGATCAGGGGCTGAAACCGGGCCGGGGGTGGCTCCCCGAACAGCGGGGCCCGCCGCCGGGACCATCGAGACGACGCAGGCTGTCCCCTAGGCCGTTATCCGATGCCCCCTCGCCATGCGTTCGAACGGATGCGATCCGCCTTCTCGGAAGTGCCGGACCGGATCCGGGCGCGTGGCTCCGGGCCGGTCCGCGCAGCCGGCCACGAGGACGGTCCGGGGCAGGATGGAGGCCGGGGCGGCCCCCGTGCCGAGAGAGGCAGGTGTGCATCGCGGGGATAGCATGAACACCCCGGTGACGGAGGGCGGAGCGGGGGGTCGCAGGTGGAGAGCGGATCGGCCCGGCGGAGGTACTGCTCCTCCCGGCCGCGGCAGGCCCCGTAGAGGTTCACGACGCCCCGGCAGGGGTGCGCGGCCTTCGTGAAGGTGGTTCCGGGTCACCGCAGGGGGAGGACTGCATCGATGATCGCTCCTCCTGCTCCTCCCGCCCGATCCCCCGCGTGTTCAAAAGACTGAGAAATCTTCGGTGACCCGGGGGGCATCAGTCACAGACGGAAAACGAGGGGGAGGACGCGGAACCCCGTCGTTCTGGTTTCGTTGCGCTGAGCTGGATGCTCGCGATGAACTCCCCGAGGCCGGCCACCAGCCCGGGCGGCAGGTTCATATCGGTCATGATTGCCCTCGCCGTCGGGTCGTTTGTCATGCAGTCGAGCGTCATCGGGCTCTCGCCGAGGATCCGCACCTCGTGGAACCCGGCGTCCCTCACCAGGTCGAGGTAGTCCTGCCGGCCGATCGCCCCCGAGAGGCACCCGACGTACGCCCCCACCGACTGCCTGACCCCGTCGGGGAGCGGCCGGAGCAGGACCGTGTCCGAGATCATCAGCCGCCCGCCGGGTTTGAGGACGCGAAAGGCCTCGCGGAAGACCCGGGCCTTGTCCGGCGCAAGGTTGATGACGCAGTTCGAGACGATCACGTCGACGGACCCGTCGGCCACCGGCAGGTGCTCGATCTCGCCGAGCCGGAACTCGACGTTGGCGTACCCCCCGGCCCTCGCGTTCTCGCGGGCCCTCGAGAGCATCTCGGCCGTCATGTCCACGCCGATCACGCGCCCATCGGGTCCGACGCGGCCGGCGGCGAGGAAGCAGTCGAAGCCGGCGCCGGAGCCCAGGTCGAGCACGGTCTCGCCGGGCTGCAGGGAGGCGAGCGCGATCGGGTTGCCGCAACCGAGCCCGAGGTTGGCCCCGGCTGGGACGGCCTGCAGGTCCTCGTCCGCATAGCCGAGCCGCCGGCTGATCTCGTCTTGGACGGGGGCGCTCTCGCATCCGCAGCCGGACGGGCCGCAGCAGGAGCCCCCGCTCCGGGCGATCTCTCCGTAGCTCTTCCGCACCATCCTTTTCAGCTCGTCGTCGGTCATGTCGACACCTCGTCGAGCAGGGCATCCTTCACCAGCGGTCCCACCACGCTCTTCACCGGGTCGTCGAGCCGGTCGGCCCTGACCAGCATCAGGCAGCAGGTCTCGCCGCCCGTCTCCCAGCCGATCACCGCGAGCTTGCTGCCGGGGCTGATCCCCGCCCGCACCCGAAGGTCCTTCGGGAGGAGAAGCTGCCCGCGCTCGTCGATCGTCACGATCGCCTCGAGCGAGCAGCGGCCGGCCGGACCGGGAGCTGAACAGCAGGGTTCGTCCGTTCTGACCATGTCCATTCAACTGTACTATAGGCAGGGCTGGATGATGAATTTTCTTGCAATGCGCAATTCTCTGAAAATTACGATCCCGATCCACCGTGACCGCGCCATGGGCGATACCGGGGGATATCCCGATCGGGGTGTCGGTGACCGGTATAAAACCGGTGAGGCCGAACGAGAGAGGCATGAGTACGGACCGTCCCGAGAGAGCCGTCGCCTGCCTCGATGCCGGGTTCTCGTGCGCCCAGGCGATCTGCCAGGTCTGCGGCCCGGAGTTCGGCCTCTCACGCGATACGGCCAGCCGGATCGCGGCGGGACTGGGCGCGGGAATGGCCAGGACCGACGATATCTGCGGCGCCGTCTCGGGCGCGGTGCTGGTCCTCGGGCTCGCGTACGGAGGCAACCTCGAGGACGCCGTACCCGCGCGGGAACGGACCTACGCCGCTGTTCAGAAGTTCATCGCGGCCTTCACGGCGGCGCAGGGTTCCGTCTCGTGCACCGGGCTGCTCGGGTATAATCTCGGCGACCCGGACGAGTTCGCAGCGGCACGGCAGGCCGGCATCGTCAGGCGAGTCTGTCCGGCCATGGTCCGGGCCGCCTCGGAGCTCCTCGAGGAGATGCCGGGCCAGCCCGGGGAATGAAAGGATCCCCGCTGGCCCTCGTGTCCGCCACATCCGGGGTGGACACCGCACTCCGGATACCGACCCGTCGGGCCTTGTGGCTCACGGTGTCACGAGAGGAACCGCCGGCGAGGGTGCAGGCGATTCACTCCCCGGTGCTACTCTCACCCGGGAGCTCGCCTGGAATCCGGAACGACCGCGCCTGGACGCTTGCCTGCCCGATCACGGCCTCGAGCGTGACCTGGCGCGAGAGGTCGCCGATAGCGCGCAGAGCTGGAACTGCACCGATGACGCGTGCCGTGGTCCCCGATGACTGGCGAGCCGCGGAGCGGGAGCCCGACGGCATCACACTGGCCCGCGCTGGATCCGTGCCGGCCGGTACGGTTCCGGCCTGACCGGATTCCGCGCCGGATACGGGCAACCCGGTCCCGGTTCGACGGCCTTCGCCGATATATTTTTCATCGGCAGACCGCCATTCGCTGATCAGCGCACCGATGTGAGGGCGGGCATGGAACCGGATGCCATCGGAGGATATGTACACCCGGGGTTCGAGGAGGTCCGGGACGCCTTCGTCGAGAACTTCGAGCGCCGCAACGAGCTCGGCGCCGCCTGCTGCGTGTACCACCGCGGGGAGCGGGTGGTCGACCTCTGGGGCGGCGTCCGGGACAGGGCGACGGGCGAGCCGTGGGAGGAGGACACCATGGTCCTGGTGTACTCCTCGACGAAGGGCATGGCCGGCCTCGCCATGGCGCTGGCCCACTCGCAGGGCCTGTTCGACTACGACGAGCGGGTCGGCGCATACTGGCCGGAGTTCGGCCAGCGGGGCAAGGAGCGGATCACGGTCCGGCAGCTCCTCGCGCACCAGGCCGGGCTGCACGTGCTCGACGAGAGGCCGACCCGGGAGCTCGTCGCGGACCCCGACCGGCTCGCGGCCGTGCTCGCGCGGCAGCGGCCGGCGTGGGAGCCGGGGACGCGCCAGGCCTACCACGGCATCACCATCGGGTTCTACGAGAGCGAGCTCCTCCGCCGGGTGGACCCGGAGCACCGGACCATCGGGCAGTTCTTCCAGCAGGAGATCGCCGGCCCCCTGGGCCTCGACTTCTACATCCGGCTGCCCGGGGAGATCCCGGACTCCAGGCTGGCGAGGCTCGAGCGGTTCGGCATGGCGGAGATCTTCTCCGCCGCGGTGCCGCTCCCGTTCATGCTCACCGTGATGAACCCGCGCTCGAGCTTCCGCCGGTGCCTGCTGGGGTCCGAGCTGCCCGAGGAGGACCGGGAGCAGGTCTACGCCCGGAACCTGGAGGTGCCGGCCGGCGGCGGCGTCGGCACGGCCCGGGCCATGGCGAAGGCCTACGGCGTCTTCGCGAACGGGGGGGCCGGGCTCGGGGTGCGCGAGGAGACGCTCCGCGAGCTCATGGCCCCCGCCGTCCCGCCGGTCCGCGGGTTCCGGGACGAGTGCCTGAAGGCGGAGGTCCCGTTCTCGCTCGGGTTCTCGAAGCCTCACCCCGGGAACCCCTACGCGCATCCCGGCGCCTTCGGCATGCCCGGGACCGGGGGGGTCCTTCGGGTTCGCAGATCCCGGGGCCCGGATCGGCTATGCATACGTCATGAACCGGATGGGGGCGCACCTGGAGGACCCGCGGGACAGGGTGCTCCGCACGGCCCTCTGGCGCTCTCTCGGCGATCCGGACCCGTACCCTGCGTGAGCCGGCGCGCCCGGGCCACGGAACAGGGAGGTATTTTTTTCCCGGGGGAGGGCGAGAGGTGCACAGGCACGGGGGCCTCTTCATGAACGTCGTGGTGGTGTATGCGAGCAGGTACGGGTCGACGAAAGGGATCGCGGAGTCCATCGCCGCGAGGCTGCGGGAGCGCGGGCTCGAGGCGGAGGCGCGGAGCGTCGATTCGAACCCCGACCCCGGGGCGTACGACGCGGTCGTGCTCGGCAGCGCGGTCTACCTGGGCCGGTGGATGAAGGAGGCCGCGGAGTTCGCGGAGCGGAACCGGGCGGCCCTGGCATCGAGGCCGGCCTGGCTCTTCTCCAGCGGCCCGCTCACCCTCAAGGACGGGGTCACGGTGGACGACCCCGACGTGGTTCCCACCGACATCGCCTCGCTCAGGGACGCCATTCATCCACGCGACCACCGGGTCTTCTTCGGGGCCCTGGACCCGGGGAAGCTCGGCTTTGCCCAGCGGGCGATGCGCATGCTCCCGGCCGCCCGGGCCGTCCTGCCCGAGGGCGACTTCCGGGACTGGGACGCGATCGGGGCCTGGGCGGACGGGATCGCGGCGGCGGTAAAAGATCGGACATCGTAAAGTCCGCGACGACCCTGCGGGCGGAGGGGACCGGCACGCCCCTCCGCGCGGCCTGATACGGGGCTGCTCCGTTCTCCTGGAGCCAGTTGTCGAAGATCTGGCGGCCCCCCGTCGATGACTCTCGAACGACCTGAAAGGGACTTGGGCCGCTCGCGTTTTGTCCCGATCAGGCACAGGCGTTACTATACGGGCCGGGTGGGTTGCGCTGGGCGCGGCGTCGGCCGCCGGCCTCGCCCTCCCGCACCGCGGGCGCACGCCCATGGAACTGAGGCATCCCGTCATCGTCGCAGGGGAGGGGCCGCGCATGGCGCGGCGGGGGGGGGGGGCGGCGGCGCTGGCAGTCATCGCCCGGAAAAATGCCCCTGCCGACCCGGGATCGCGGTACCGGCGCGGGGCGGGTGCCCTGTTCCCTTCGGCCGTGAGGCCTCCGGGCACACCGCGGGGACCGCGACGACCGCCCGGGATTGCCGGCGGTGAAAGGATAATGCGCCGGCGCGTCCCCATACTTATCTAATGACGCCCGTCCGCTACGGCATCCTCCTCCTCGTCGTCCTGACGCTGGCGGTCACGGTAATCGCGTACCCGGCGCTCCCGGACCGGATCCCCTCCCACTGGAACGCCGCGGGCGAGGTGGACGGCTACCTCCCGACGCCCTGGGGCGTGCTGATCGTCCCGCTGCTGATGATCCCCTTCGCCGCCCTGCTCTTCCTGCTGCCGAGGATCGACCCGCTCAAAGCGAATTACCGGAAGTTCCGGCCGTACTACGACGGGTTCATCCTGGTCTTCGTCGGGTACCTCTTCGTCATCCAGCTGCAGATCCTCCTCTGGGGGCTGGGTTACCCGGTCAGCCCCAACCTCCTCTACCCCGTCCTCTTCGGCGGGCTGTTCATCTATATCGGGTTCATGCTCGAGCACGCCGAGCAGACCTGGTTCGTGGGGATCCGCACGCCCTGGACGCTCTCGAGCGAACGGGTCTGGAAGAAGACCCACGCCCGCGGCGGCACCCTCTTCAAGGTCGCCGGCATCGTCTCGATGGCCGGCGCGCTCTTCGGGCCGTACGCGCTCTGGTTCATCCTGGTGCCGGCGCTCGCCGTCTCGGCCTACCTGGTGGTCTACTCGTACCTCGAGTTCCGGAGGGAGGAGGGAGTGCCGGGGTGATGGCCGGCGCGGCATCGCCCGGCGGCGTTGCTCATCAACACGGGGGGTACGTCCATCGAGCAGGGACATCTCGTCACCGTCGCAGGGGAAGTGCCGCGCAGGGCGCGGCGGAGGGGGCGGCGCGAGCCCCTCACCGGGCCGGCGAGCAGCGATAGCGGGAGCGGGCCGGCATTTCCGCGGCAACAGACGCCGCCCGCTACCGGGGGGGCAGCGCCGGCAAAGAGCGCGTACCCTTGGAGCACTGGTCGAGCCCGTTCACGGAGCTGTCGCCGTGGAATGCCAGCTCGGTTCGTTATTCGCACAGCACGGCAGGGGTGAAAACGACAGCGCTATATCCATTCCCATGGCATCACGATCCAGCGATCTAGAATGGCAACATACCTAGCGACAGTGACGCTTGAGTCGCACTCCGATAAGAGCCCCGATAAGAACGAAGAACGCCTCGACTGCGCCCTCGCCATCGCCGACCGGGTGGCCTCGACCGTCCCCGGCGACTGCGTCCTCCTCTTCCCCGGTGGCTGGTTCCACACCGGCGGCAGTCGGGCGGACAGCATCATCCCGTCCGTCACTGCCCGGGTGATGGAACAGCTCGCGACATACCCGAACGACCTGGTCCTCGCGTTCGGCGTCGACGGCCTGATGACGCCCAAGGGATTCGACCGTGACCAGCTGGGGCTCGCCGTCGGGCGGCAAGGCTTGCTCGCCCTCGGCCGGAAATTCTACCTCTCCAAGGAAGATAAGAAGGGTGACGTCCTCAAGACCGAGGACCATCTCGCCCGCGAACAGGGATACGACCGGGTATTCATCTTCAACGGCCGCCGGTTCTTCATCGCCGTCTGCTACGATGCCAGGGGAATTATCGCGCTACGGCTCGAGAACCCCGAGCCCGGGAAGATCGATGTTGTCCTCAACATGGTCCACTTCTTTTACCAACCTCTGACCCGTGAGGAGAGGGAGGATCCCAATGTTGAAGGACGACCCTCGGGAGTCATATACAACGTCCGGAACCTCGTCGCAGGTGCGTCCAAGCAATGGGAATGCCCGGCCTTCGCCACGGCCACGTTCGTGAACCGGGGTATTACGGAGAAATACCGGACGGGGATGTACTGGCGGATGGGCGGTGAATCGGTCACGAGGTGCGGGATCGATGACAACAGCCTTCGGCCCCTCGACATGCTCGGCTTCCGCCAACCCTGCCCCGAAGGCACTGCCGAGGTCCGCGTCTATGACCTCGACCGGGTCTTGGCCGAGCCTGAGGCGTGCCGGTACGGGCCCGGGGAAAGCGTGCCACGGGCCGCCTGCGCACGGCGGGCGGGGATGAAGCCGGTACTGCCAGTCCGTTACCCCGGTGCCTTCAACAAGGTGAGGGATAAGGTGGAGGAGAACGGCGCGGGCGAGGTCTTCGACACGCTCGTCGATGGGCTGGCGCCGATCTTCGGCGATGACCGTCACGAGCAGGACACCCAGGTGACGTTCTTCGGCCCGAACCGCGTCGGGTACGATAACGTGGAGAAGCTCGACCTGGTCATGCTCCTGTCCCACCGCTCGTTCCCAGAGACTCTGAAGGTCAAGGTATATCACTACGCCATCGCCGCGCTCTTCGGGATCGACGTGGCCGAGGTCCGGGCGTCGCTCCCGCCGTCGTTCGAGGAGCCGGCGTCCACGACGGACAAGCACCCGGGGAAGAGATATCTCGCCGGCGCGATGGACCTCGAAGGCGCCGCCCGGTTCGTCGCGGCGATGAGGGGCTGGGCGCTGGCTGGGGGGACCTGATCGGGGGTATGCCCGGTCCTAGCCTGCGCCCGAACCGTTCGCGGAGCCCCGGGTTTTACCCCGACGTCCGTGGTTCCCTTTCACCCAACGATGCGAGCTGCTCCCGGCAGAAGGCTATCGTCGGCGCGATATGCTTGAGGTGATGCATCTCGGGGTTGATCAGCACCGGCCGGTCAAGGGACTGGATGAGCGCGAAGACCTCCGGCCATGGTATCGGGTCGGCGAGGGACGGGACGGCCCGGTGAAGCCGGTGGACGTGGAATGCCTTCAGCGCATCCCACGGGATGGCCGCGAGATCCACCAGGAAGTTCTCTTTTCTCTTCGTGTAGAGTTGCTGGACGTCCAGGACGACACCGCAGTCATCCGCCAGCTCCGGCGCGACCGTGGCTAGCCGGTTCCAGAACCGGGCGATGGCCTTCCCGTCCCCGATAAACTGCCCGTCGGTCCTGTTCTCGAGCAGCACGGCCGGCATCGTGCCGTACCGCTCCTCGAAGGCGGCGCGGATCGCGGCCATACCGCGGACGACGTCGTCGTAGCTGTTGCGCCGGTCACCGGGATGGATCTCGACCGCGGCCGGCGGGTTGCCCAGCCGCTCGGCAACCCCGGCCGTCATCCCGATGAGCGCGTCGGTCCAATCCCGGTCGTACCAGCGGAGCGGGGCCGCCGGCGAGGGTATACCGAACTCGCCACGCCGCGGCAGCGATGGCTCGGTATGGAGGATGTACGGCAGCGGGGCCGGCCCTGCCTCCTCGTCGTAGAGCTCGGCAATCGCCGCGGCTGTCAGCGCCGAGCCCACCGCTAGCCCGGTCCGCTGCGCTTCCCTCGGGTTCTTGACGAAGTCGCAGGGGATCTCGAGGTAGCCGCACCCCTGTTCGGCGGCGTGCGGCGCTCGCGACGAGAGGCCGCCGCGCTGCGGCCGCAGTTCCGAGACGTTCGGAAAGACGAAGGTGATGTCAGTCATGCGGTTCCCCGTTTGCGTTTACCAGCGCCTCGAGCCGGTCGAGGAACGCGGGGTCGTATGCCTCGTCGACGTGGTTAACGTTCCAGAGCCCGGATGCCCGGACGACCGGGGCCGGGCAGGCGTGGCCGAGCCACCCCGGCGACGGCGGGTCGGCCTCGAGCCCGGCGGTGCTGAGGAGCCCGATCGAGTTCCGCTCGATGTACCCCCTGAGGCTCGCCGGCCCCGGCTCGTCGTCGGCGGCGAGCACCAAGAACGGCATGGCTCCCAGGTACACGCTGACGTCCCACTCGACAACCCGCTCCTTCAACCGGGTTTCACGCGGCGCGCTATTCCCTATTCCCCAGTGGACCGTGGCCTCGGGAGGGAACCGTTTTGTATTGATTAACGCGTAGCCTACGAGTTTGCGAAAGACGGAACCACGGTGATTTCCAGTGAGCTTCCGGGTCCCGCGGTGCGTCCTCAGGCGAGACCAAAGAGTCGTGTTCGTACCCTTGGCAACGGCGTGCGTCCCGACGCGGACGACGCGGAGGCTCTCGCCGCCGGCTCGGAACTCGCCCGGTTCGAAGAAGAAGTAAACGCCGCGGGCCGGCCAGCCGTCGTGGCCGGTGCTGCCGGCAAGGGTGCGGTATCCGCCCTGGGTTTCCCGGAGCCGGCCGAGGAGGGCGTAGAAGCGGTCGAGGTCAGAGACTTGGGAATGACTATCCATCATGGTCAGTACGTCATGGATACTTTTCTTATACTCCTTCACTGCGTTGCAATTGGGGGTGAAACGGACTCGCGAGACCATCTGGCGGCCTCCCTGTCGGTCTTAGAGTAATATCAGCCTTCGCCATCATCAATACGACGTAATGTTTCTCAGCGAACGACTGGACATGACCATCGGCAAGGGGTTCTGGATAGGCGAGATGATTCTTGATGGGTACTTACAGAAGGAAGGGAAGTCGACGGCAACGGTGACATTCCGAGCGAAGCTGCAACGAAAAGATCGTGCATCATCATGCCGGTTCAGGTAGTGTAGCGAAAGTTCTGTAAAAGTGCAAGAGGCCCTGAATCCAACCAGAAATTGCACAAAGGAGAACCAGGGCCATGATCCCGTTATCGTGTATCGAAGATTATCTTTCCGACCAGAACGAAGGCATGCGA
>ENA-UOUL01002786-UOUL01002786.1-bioreactor-metagenome-genome-assembly--contig:-NODE-2786-length-19503-cov-7.434469_pt1 | contig 19503 bp, 21 predicted proteins | sample MGYA00249838_ERZ747220 | MGnify/ENA primary metagenome ERZ747220 (study PRJEB28778, sample SAMN05720191) | bioreactor metagenome | isolation source: Anaerobic biogas reactor | place: USA:Washington...
GGCCTTCTTCGAGCGCAAGGCGATGGGCGGAGCGGCCACAGTCAATGTGGGCTCAGCCGTTGCCGACAGCAAGAGGGGTCGCATCGGGAAGAACCAGCTTCCCTTGGACGACCCGGAGTCGCTGCCTCCTATCTATCGGCTGGCTTCGGCCATCAACCGTCACGGGGCGGTTGCGGCCATCGAGCTCCAACACTGCGGGCCCTACTCCTATACGTCTGCACTTGAGGGCAATCAGATCTACGGGGCGGTCGACAAGGTGAATCCCATGGGGCAGTTCGCCCCGGCCATGCCGGAAGAGGTCATCGAGGAGACCATCGAGGCTTATGCCGACGCCACTGCTTTCGCCAAGTTCTGTGGCTTCGGCCTGGTGATGATCCACGCCGGCCATGGCTGGCTCATCAACCAGTTCCTGGATCCCAACATCAACGACCGCAAGGACCGGTGGGGCGGCAGCCTGGAGAACCGGTGCCGCTTTCTTCTCTCTATCGTCGAACGGATAAGGCAGAAGTGCGGCCGGGGCTTCCCCATCGAGGTCCGCATGAGCGGGTCCATGTGTTATGAAGGCGGATACGGCATCGATGAGGGTATAGCCATCGCAAGACTACTGGACGGCAAGGTGGACCTCATCCATGTGTCGGCGGGCAGTCACGAAGCGCAGGTCGATCACGAGGAGGATCCCATCGATCTCGCGAAGGGCGCTCAGGAACCGGGAGCGCTCGAGGGGCCTTCGTGCTTCGCACGACTTGAGAGATCGGGAGCGCTCTTCGCCGTCACCCATCCCAGCATGTTCCTGCCCGACGGCGTCAACGTGCAATATGCCGCAGAGATCAAGAAGCATGTCCAAACCCCGGTAGCCACCGTCGGAGCGCTCAGCGACCCCGCTCTCATGGAGGAGATCATCGCCTCCGGTAAGGCGGACGTGGTTCAGACGGCCCGGGCCATGATCGCTGATCCGGACCTTCCCAGAAAGGCGCGTGAGGGCAAGTCCGATGAGATACGCCCCTGCATCCGCTGTTTCGAGTGCTTCGCCGGCATCACCACCAAGCGGCAGTACCGCTGCGCGGTCAATCCGGAGATCGGATTCGAGCAGGACTGCAGGCACGCGCTTCCGGCAAGCACACCCAAGAGGGTCCTTGTGGCCGGCGGTGGTATCGCCGGGATGGAAGCCGCTCTGGTCGCCGCGCAGCGTGGGCACGAGGTCATCCTCTGCGAGAAGGAGGGCCGTCTGGGCGGCGTGCTGCGCTGTGAGGACAAGGTGCCTTTCAAGAGGCTTCTCTCCGAGTATCTCGACTATCAGGCCCGGATGATCTCCCGGTCGCCCATCGATGTGCGTTTGAGCACAGCGGTCACGCCGGAGTACGCAGCCGCGGCCGAAACCGATGTGCTAATCGCCGCTTTGGGCGCCCGGCCGTGCGTCCCTGAGATCCCGGGCATAGATGGGAAGAACGTCCTAGGGGCCGAAGAGGTCTACTACCATCCCGATAAGACAGGCGAGAGCGTGCTTGTGCTGGGCGGCGGCCTGGTGGGCATCGAGCTTGCCATCTATCTGGCCGGACTGGGCCGGAAGGTCACCATCATGGAGATGATGGACACCCTCAGCGACGGCGGGAATCCCATCCACGCCCTGGCTCTGATAGGTGAGCTCAGCAAGTACAAGATACAGGTCACGACTTCCACGAAGGCCGTTGAGATCGATGAGGGCGGCGTCATAGGCGAGTATGTGGGTGGCGCCTACACCCTGCCTGCTATTCCGACGGTGGTGGCGGCGGTCCTTCAGACCAACCCCCTCGGGACGGCCCTTTGCGCAGATGCCGAGCTGGGCAGCCGGAAGCTGTATCCGGCCCACACCGTAGTCTATGCGGTAGGGCTTCGGCCGCTCCAAGAAGAGGCGGATGCTCTCCGCTTCTGCGCGCCCGAGTTCCATCAGATCGGCGACTGCTGGGTAGCACGCAATATCCACCACGCGACCCGCGAGGCCTTTGCCGTGGCGCGTGATATCTGAAGCCGGGGAGTTTGGTGCGTGCCTCTCGACCCTTCACGAGATACCGGCCGGCGGAATGGATTCTGCTCTCGGTCGCGGTGGTCTTCGCGCTGGGAAGAGAGGCATGTGGGGATGCGTCTTTGCTCTTGGCGCTTGTGGTCATGTCGCTTGTCATCTCCACCTCCGCCTCCCTATGTCTGGTCGGGCTCAGGAAGAAACACCAGCGAAAGTCGCGCTGACTCCGCTCGATGATCGGCTTCAAAGCACTGGTCGTGACACGGGTGCCTTCGTTGCGGGGGATTCTTGGCGAAAGCATGGACTCAGGCACATGAGTCGCCACTGAAGCCGGGGGCTTCAGGCCTTGCGTCCCCCTGTCGATACACTCTCGTGAAGCAATCATGCTAGGGGGGAGTCATGGCCGAAAAGCCCAAGGCCGTCATGCTAAACGGCGGAAAGGACGTCAGCGTCACGCTTGTCGCAGACGCCGACGCCTTTCTATCTCAGCTGCTTGCTGGTGCTTCGACCAAGACAGGTGCCGCAGCTCTGAGGGTAGTGAAGAACGCCTCGGGGGTCCCCTTCGTCGCGGTCATCATCGCGCGCAAGCACGTCGGCTTTCTCTCACACGCCGACGCGGAGTGCTTGCTTCCAGTACTTGCTGACTGTGAGGAACGGGGCTCGGTGGCTGCAGCCAAGGCAGTCCTCGCGGTCACCACCGACGGTACTGCCACGCCCGTTTTGAAACTCGACCTCGCCTCGCCCAATCGTCCGCTGGCCGCACCGACGTCGGCGCCCGTCACCGCCGCGCCTCAACAGTCTGCCGCGGCACCGGTGCGGCCAGTCCCTCGCCCCTCAGCTGCCCCTGCAACTTTGACCACCTCTCCGGTGTCAGCTTCCCTCGGCCAGGCGCCTAGGCCGGCCCAGTTCGCCAAGACCTTGCCGAAGAAGCAGGGGCGGTGGGCTCGACAGAGTTCGCGCAACAAGCTGCTGCTTGTTGCTGGAGCTGTTGTTGTCCTACTCGTGGTCATCGTCGCTTCAGCTATGAGCGGCGGCGCGAGGGACCTGGCCGGTGCCACCCGAGGTTTGGCTGGACCCGCCGCTACGGTTATCAGTTCTTCGTCCACGACCGTCTCAGAGACCAGCGTCGCACCGATGGAGGCTGTGGCGGAGTCCACGCAGACTGAGCAGTCTTCGAGCACCGAGGCGACGGCCAGCGTGACGACAACAGGAAGAACAAGCACGACGACGGCGGGGCAGGCGACGACTACCACGACAGTGAAGCCTACGACGAGCACGACAATGGCGACAACAACCACCGTGGCAGCGACTGTCGTGGATGAAGACATCATCGTCTACCGCACCGATACAGGAAAGAAGTACCACAGGGCCGGATGCCAGCACTTGGCTAAGAGCAAGCACGCCATCACCTTGGCGGAGGCCAAAGCGCTAGGCTTGGGGCCGTGCGGGACATGTCATCCGCCTGAGTGAAGCGTCTAGAGTAGCGCGCTTGGCTGGTCGGGACTTTCGGGAGCCGTCTTGGACGGGCCATAGTGGCACACCATGTCCCTGCGGGGCAGTTAGACCGAATGTGGGCAGTCTCGGCATCGAAGAACGTACTCCCGGGGACCGAGGAGAGAAAGTCGACAAGAACGGTATCGACCGCCCGGCAAACCTTGAATACGAAAAGGTCTTGTTCAAGGTTGCAGAATAACCATGAACAAGGAGGAGTCATGGCCAAGGTTATGAAGCGGCGCTGGGCGGCCGAACAGGAAAGCGGGCTCTCTCAAGCAGTGAGTCGGTGGCCTCTTCTAAGATCGAAGGGCTGGAGGTTGGGGCCTGGCGCCTGCTGAGGGCTGGAGCAGCCCGCGACGCGATGCTGGTGACAGCGCCAGGAGCGCGAACAAGCGTGGGAGATGCTTCACCGCCGACATGTGTCTACGGCTGGGAATAGCCTCGTCGTCACCGTGGACGTCTCGGTCGACGCGGTTGAGCGGAGGTCCTCAGACGGCATCGGTCTACTTTGCCACCGACTTGTCCCCGAACTCACGCGAAAGACACGAGAAGCTCGACCTCGGCGGCCGAGCCTCGCCTTGAGAAATGCCTGCGACTGAGTGGCAGGCGATTCCCGCGTAGTACTCACTCGGATGCTAACATTACCTGGCGTTTGTGGCGCATCCCCCTTGGACGAGCGACGGAGAGAACACATGAAGACTATGAAGGCGGCATGTTTGGCGGCAGTAGTGGCAGTTCTGGTATTGGGCACGGCCGCCTGCGGCTCGTCGACCACCGACGACCCCGTGACCTCCGCGGCGCCATCGACGGTGTCGACCGCGGCGCCCGCATCGACGCTGTCGCCCACCACACAGTCGACCACGACGACCACCGTCGCTCCCCTCACAGACGTCGTAGTGTTCAACGACCCCCTACTGGAGAAGGGTATCCGCGCGGCCCTCAACAAGCCCACGGGTGACATCACGTTGGCCGAGGCCGCGACGCTGAAGGAACTCGAACTCAGTATCGAGTTCGAGTCGCCCGAGGAGATGAGGATCAAGGATCTCAGCGGTCTTGAGCACTTCGTGAATCTCGAGCAGCTGGGACTGCAATTCCACTGGCTGAGCGACATTAGCCCTCTGAGCGGACTGACTCACCTCAAGGCACTCGGCTTGGGCGGCAACAGCATCAAAGACATCACGCCGCTGGCCGGTCTGACGCAGCTGGACTTCCTGTCGATATTCAACTGCGAGGCGACCGACTACAGCCCTCTGGCGAATCTCACGTCTCTCAGGGTCCTCTTCATAGGTTTGTCCAAGATCAGCGATCTGAGCGTGCTCTCGGGGATGAAGGGGCTGGAGCAACTGCAGCTGGGCAACACCCCGGTGAGTGACGTGACCCCGCTGGCCGGTCTGATCAACCTGAGGACGCTTGAGTTGAAGGACACGGCAGTGACCGATTTCTCCCCGCTCAAGGACATCTACCCGAACCTCACCGAGAAGGACTTCGAACTGGACTGACCGGGCGGCTTGGCCGAGATCTGGTCGTAGCCCGGCCACCGGCGGGCAGCAGGCCGGGGGAGGACGCCACCCTTCCTTATTCGAGTCGCAGTCCCGGTAAGACGGTCTTAGCTGCAGCTTTCGGCTTGCCAATAAGCCAGTAGCACAGCGCACCTCCGTCCGCGCAATCCCGTTTGCCACTCCGCGGTTGATTTCTACCTCCGAAACGTTGTCCGAGGCGGCTACCAGGGGATCATGACCGGCAGCCCCGGCAGAGCAGTGGTCATCCACCGGGTGCGCTCCGCACCGATGAAGTACATGTCTCCGACCATGCTGAACGGCGCCACATAGCCCGGGCAGCGGACCATGGGGTGCACGGCGTACACCTCGTCGGCCTGGATGGTCCACTCCATGAAGTCCTTCTCGTGCGGTCCGGCCGTGATGTAGGGCGCATCCCCATACGACAGGCCCACGGCATGCCCGAGCTTGTCGCACTCGAACCCGTACCGGGCGACCAGATCTTCGATCATCTTCCCGGCCGCGGTTATCTCCACTCCGGGGCGGAACTCCTCCTGGATCATTTGGCGCATATCGCCCCACAGCTGGAACATCTTCTGGTACGTCCCCTTGGGCTGCTCCCACCAGTAGGAACGGATCATCTGGGCGCCGTATCCCACCTGCATGGTGAATTCGGGCGAGAACGTGACCGGATCCGGCCGATCGATCACCGCGGGGCCGGGGAAGTTGGGATAGACCGCTTCCGGGCTGCTGTGGATCAAAACGATCCGGTCGCCGACGCCGTGGGTATCGAGGACTTCCACTGCCGGGGCGACTGCCTCGGCCTGGGTCATGCCCGGCCGCAGATTGGCCAGGAACACATGATGGGCCATATCCGAGATCTGTATGGCCCTGTCGATCATCGTCAGCTCCTCGGCGCTCTTGCGACCGCGGATCTCGCCGAACAGGCGGTGGCTCTCGACCAGGTGGGTCTGCGGGCAGGCTTCCTGAAAGATCTGATGATCCAGCACCGGCCACCAGCGGAAGCTGTCGATGCCTATCCGGCTGGACTGCAGGTTGAGGCTCACGACCTGCCGGGCCGCTTCCGCCGCCATGTGAGGGGTCGCCACGATGTTCTCTTCCTTCACCCAGCAGCCCTGCCGGGCCACGTCGGCGGCCGAATCGATGCTGTTGCTGGGAATCAGGAACACAGGTTCTCCCTGCACCGGGAAGATCAGCATGTTCATGCGCGTGCCCCAGACGCTGGTCAGGTAGTGCACCGGCACCCCCAGCTGACTGCCGCCGTAGACGATGATCCCGGCCAGGTCCGCCTGCTCAAGCCTGTCCCGCAGCAAAGACCAGCGGCGGTCCTTCTCTTGGAGGCTGATCCGGGGTTGTTGGTCTTGTTCAGGCATTCTTCCTCCTCCACACGAGGTGTCTGCCGGCTTGGATCTCAATCAAACGAACCTTGACAGTCTGGATCAGCCGGCTGGGGTTGAGTAGTCGGCGTGGGGGTGAGGTCGCCGGTGCGAAGTAGGAGGTTGTGCAGCATCAGGCAGGCCTCCGACCGGCTGGCGGCCTGCGTGAACCTGTAGTGTGTGCCCGGATACAGGCGGTCCATAAGACCAGCGTAGTATGCCTTGACGCCATTCGCGCGGTGTTCTTCGGTCGAGAAGAGGCCGCGCGGCCCGAAACGAGGGACGTATGAATCTGGTGCGGCCGGAAGGTCAGCCGCTCGCGCCAGCATGGTTATCAACTGCTCCCTGGTGGTGACGTCGTCGGGGGCGAAGCTCGTTGGCGTCTTTCCGACGGTGATGAGTCGCGCTGCGCAAACAGCGACATAGTTGTCGGGGTAGAGCGGGTCGGGGTACCCCCCGGTCTGCACATCGGTAAACGGGCACACGTCGTGCTCCGAAACCGGGTATCCGAGGGTCTTCACTATCAGTTTGGCCAGCTGCTGGCGCGTGAGAGAGGCGTTGGGACGGAAGCTCCCATCCGGGTAGCCGCTCAGAATGCCGCGAAAGGCCAGGTCGTTTATCTGATTCACATAGGGGTGCGAGGCGGGCACATCACTGAAAGTCGGGCGGTAGGCGGTGGTCGGAGTCGTGCTGCCCTTAGACGAGAACCAGAGAGAGATGGAGTAGCTCACGGGTATCTCGCAACCAGGTGCGGGTGCCACTACCACTTGCCATCTTCCGCTCTGCTCGACCTTGTGAGTGATGTAAGCCGGTTCTCTGCTTGTGCCCAGAGAGTTGCCCCCTGCGTCACCAAAGGGAAGGCCAACCAGGCTTACGTATACCTGTGACTCGCCCAGGGGAGTTACCCGGACCTCGATCACGTCGCCCCACTGGCAATCGAAACCGTACGCGTGGCCGATCGGCTCGATCGATTCGGTGACGGAGTAGGGGGGATTCACCAGTGTGGTGGGTGGTGGACTGAGCGTCGTCGCCTGTCCCTCGGCGGGGGAAAGCAGCAGCACTGCCGCTCCCGCGAGCAAGGCCAAGACGAGCAGAATGAAGGTATGCCTGCCTTCGGCCGGTGCCAATCTCCTCATTTCCGATCTCCCTTTAACGTTCGGCGCAGCATACCAATGTACTAAAGACAGAGCTGTCGTGCTTTGGAAGCGGCTGCGTGCAGGCAGGTGTGCGTGCATCGAACTCAGCGAGTCGCGCGAGGCCGCTTCGCAGTGTGCGCCCTGATCCAGCCGGCCAGTGCGTCCTCGTCGAGGTCGCCGGACGCGAGTTCCACGATGGTGGTGACGACCTCGGCTTCGCTCGCGTTGAACGCAAGGCCATTGAGCCCCAGGAAGACGGCCATGACCATGAACGCGACACGCTTATTGCCGTCGTTGTAGGGGTGATTTCGGGCGAGGCCGAATCCGTAGGCGGCTGCGAGTGCCGCCACGTCCACTTGAGGTTCGTAGGTAAAGCGCTGCCGTGGGCGAGCCAGTGCGGATTCGAGCCCATTCTCGTCTCGCAGGCCCGGCATTCCTCCGTGCGTGAGTAGCATGTCGGTTTGGATGGCGTCCACGACCAATCGGGACACCCAGCGAGGCTCGAGGTCAGACATGACCTACTTGGCGAGCTCGCGAAGCGCGTGGCGGTATGTGCGACCTACCTCCGCGGCGATAGAGAGGGCCTCTTCGGTCTCGGGGTCATATGGCGTGAGGAGTATCCCGCGGTCTGTCTCAATGGCCATCACGGTGTCGCCGGCAGCGAGCTTCAACCTGTCGGCCATGTCCTTGGGCAGGGTGGCGGCGATGGAGCCACCCGCTTTGCGCAGCTTGACGCCCTGGGTCATCTCTTCCTCCGGCGGTATGGGTTCATGACCAGGGTAGCACATATGTGCTACCTCGCCCAAGAGCTATGATAGGCCAACTTCTCGGGAACCGGCAATTCACTGGTTGTCGCCAGGGATGTCGCCAGAAGGATCGCAGCGAGACAGATCTCCATTCCGACCTCGATGGACAAGGAGACCGTAGAGATCGACGCCGACATGCCGGGAATCGTCTTACCGGCTTGCTACACGAGAATGCCCAGGATCGTCGAAGGCTTTGTCGGCAGAGTGACTCATCTGGAATCCAACTACATCCACGATGCTGATGCCCTGCCTCCCTTTCTGCAGAAAAGGATGCTCCGCAGATGGGAGAAGAGAGCGGACAGGATCGCCGACTACGTGCTCAGCCATAGGACTGGTCGGATGGAGACATGCGGTGGTCTGATGGCGCTCCTGTTCTCGAGAGGTATCGAGAAACGGTACCTTCAAGGCGCGCTGAGTCCGGATATCGACGAGAACCTCTGGACAGACGACAAGTGCAACGGATGCGCCATCTGCGCAGAGGTCTGCCCGGTCGGCAACATCGCGATGGTTGGCGATAGACCCAGCTGGCAGCACCGGTGCGAGAAGTGCCTGAGGTGTATCCAATGGTGCCCAAAGGAGGCGATACAGTTCAAGGATGCGACGCTGGGACGAAAGAGGTATCGGCATCCGGACGTGAAGCTGTCGGAGATGCTGAGGCGGGGTGCTGGTTCCTAGCCGAGGGGGGGATTCGCGCATCTTGCTTCGCAAGCTGCCGTCCTCGCCTCGCCGTCCGGCTCGGCTCAGACCGCTCGCTGCTCGACAGTCCAAAGGGACTGTCTCGCTGACGCTCGCGCCCTCGCGGGTTCGGAATCCCCCCCAGACCCTGCTGGCAGCCATTTCTTGGTTTCATGCGGGAAACCCTACGGAGAGGGGGGGATTCGAACCCCCGGGACCGCTTGCGCGGCCCAACGGTTTTCGAGACCGCCGCATTCAACCGCTCTGCCACCTCTCCCTATCGACTCGGTTCAGAATGAAGCCGCGGCCGCCGAGTCTCCGCATTGAGCGGCACGATGCTACGTCCTCAGTCGCGTCCGTAGCGCTGCTACGCCCGTTCCTTGCGTCCTTGCCTCGCGCTTGCTCACTGCACCCTGGCGGCGAACCTTCATTCTAACCCGAGTCCTCTGGCGCGTCTGGCGAGGTCTTCCCGGGGAGCCCCGCGCAGCGCAACGAGGATTGTAGCCGATGGGGCCCTGCCCTGACAGGCACTGCTCCCGGGCGGCCCGTGTCGATAAGCGGATTCTCATCGCTCGCTCATGCTCGCCTCATGACACGCGGGTAGATTGCCCTCAGTGGAACGGTTCTGACGGTATGCGCCTGAGGGCGCAGGCTTTGAAAGGAGTAGCGAAATGAAACCAAGATGGAAGTTGATCGTCTTCGGCGTTCTCGTGGTCGTGATCGTTGCGACGATGGCGGGCGTGGCCCTGGCCGGCAGAGGCCCGGGTGGAGAGCAGCCGGCGGGGGCAACGATGGCCAGAACGACCAGTGTGATGCCTCTGAGTTCCGAAGAGGCAGCTGAGTTGATCTACATGCGTGAAGAGGAGAAGCTCGCGCGCGATGTGTATCTGGTTCTCTACGAGAAGTGGGAGGTCGACGAGTTCGAGAACATCGCCACCTCCGAAAGCCGCCACATGGCAAGCGTGAAAAGACTGCTCGACCGGTATGGACTTGCCGATCCGGTGGGCGCGGATGCGCCCGGTGTCTTTGCCAACACCGACCTACAGGCGGCCTACGACTCCCTGGTGGCCCAAGGCCTGCAGTCACTCGAAGACGCTTTCGAGGTGGGTGTAGCCATCGAGAAGCTGGACATCGCCGATCTCAAGGAGCTCATCGCCATAAGCACGCACCGGGACGTGACTAGGGTGGCCGAGAACCTGCTACGGGGCTCGGAGAGGCACCTCGCGGCTTTCAAGAAGCTTCTGGAACAGTAACGGTGCGCGGATAGCTCCGGGTAGCAGATCGAATGGAACGGACGGGCGCTCCCAGCGGGAGCGCCCGTCCGGCGTTCGTCGTCAGACGGGCGTTCATCGTCAGACGGGCGGCGTCATCCACCCAGTGCCGCTCTCAACCCCTCCTTGAACGGGGTGGTCGGGCGGCCGATGAGCCTGGAGAGGTCGCCGCTCGTCTCACCGAGCAGCCCCGCGGCGATGTTGGCGTCCAACGCAGCCGCGAACTCCGCGCCCGGTCCTGGGACACCCGCGCCGGTGAGGATCTCGATCAGGGCGGCGCCGTCCACCGGTTGGTAGGTGATGGGCTTGCCGAGCAGCTCGGTGAGTGCGGCCGCCAACTCGTTGAAGTCCCAGGCGTAGTCGCCGGACAGCTCGTAGACCTTGCCCTCATGACCGTCGCCCAGCAGTACCGTGGCTGCCGCCGCCGCGTAGTCGGCGCGGCCGGCACTCGCCACCCGGCCGTCACCCGCCGCGGCGACGATGGTGCCGGTCTGCTTGGCGGTCTCGGCCGTGCGGACGTAGTTCTCGGTGTACCAGCCGTCGCGCAGGACGGTGTACGGCAGGCCGGAGGCGGCCAGATACTCCTCGGTAGCCTTGTGCTCGGGCGCGAGGACCAGCGCCGACGTCGTCGCCTTGGGGGCGCTGGTATAGATGAGGTGCTTCACCCCTGCAGACTTGGCCGCGTCGATCACGTTCTTGTGCTGCGGGATGCGCTTGCCCACCTCACTGCCCGAGACGAGCAGCACCTTGTCGACGCCGCTTAGAGCCGCCTCGAGCGCGGGAGGGTCGTCGTAGGAGGCCACCCGCACCTGCGGGCCGCGCGCCGCAAGATCGGCAGCCTTCTCCGCGTCACGCACCACGGCCACGATTTTCTCGGGGGGTTGGGTCTTGAGGAGTTCCTCAACGACAAGGCGGCCAAGCTTGCCGGTCGCCCCGGTCACTGCGTAGTTCATCTCGCCTCCCTCTCGCGATGTGTCACAGCGCTGTCGCGGCGGATTGTAGCCGAGTCAGGTGCGCGCCGGCATGGCGTACGCCCGCGTTCAGCTGACGGCCCAGAGTATGGGGCTCGCGGTGCAGCCGCTCAGCCAGATCCTCGAGGAATATCCGGAGATGGCGTCGCTCTACACCCAGGTCCACGCCGAGTACGCGCCGAACGGCGAGACCATCCAGATGCTGGTGCGGGTCGGCAGGCCCACCCAGGAGGTGCCGCGCAGCATGCGCCGCGATGCGGCCGACCTGCTCATGGAGTAGGGCCGCCGCCGTCAGGCTCGTGGGAAACAGCGCGCGGTCATCTCGCCGGCTTCCCTCAGCCACTCGGCTCTCTGCTCGGGGGTGCTGGTGATGATGACTCCGAACATCCGGCGGTAGAACTCATTGACGCCGCACGAGACGAACATGTTGTTCTTCCAGAGCGATTCCAAGGGATCGCCGTAGAGGCTCGTCTCTCGCTCCACCGGCGTGTTCGACGTGTTCAGCACGAGGACGGCCCGCGCCTTGAGGAGCCCGATGAGCTCCCCGTCGCCCTGGTCGCCTTCGGCGAAGGTGTAGGCCACTCCCGGACGCAACACCCGATCCACCCAGCCCTTGAGGATGGCAGGCGGCTGTCCCCACCAATTGGGATGCACGATCACGATGCCCTCGGCGGCGGCGATCTCGGCGCAGTGCTTCCGGACGATCCGCGGCAGCTCCACATCCCTCGGGATCTCCCGAGCGGGCAGGATGGCGGGGAACCTCTCCTTGTAGAGGTCGTGGAACGCCACCTCGTGCCCGTTGGCTTGGAGCGCGTCCACCGCGGCGGCCGCGAGTGCATGATTGAAGCTCCCCGAATCGGGATGCGCAAGAATGACCGTTGCTCTCATGGTTCCCCCTGGGCCGCGGCGCCCCTCGTGGTTTGACTCGCCGGCGGTGCCGACTCCACAAGTATGGCAGACGGGTGGGTGCCGGTCCTTTGGCGAACAGGTTGGTCTCCCTCGAGAACGCCTTTAGGGTCGGAACCGCGATCGAGAAGAACGACAAGTCCACCCACCCTCTTGCGCCTGAGTACAACGAAGGTCGCAGAGCAATGCATTCGAGCCCGTCTATGCTCAAAGCATGGAAGAACGACTCATACTTGGGATCCACGCTATGGAGGTCCTCGAGCAGCGCGAGATCAGGCTTGAGTGGGTGGCTCGTGTGCTCGCAGAGCCTCTATTGGTCCGAGACGACCCCAAGGACCCTTCCCTTGTCCAGGCGTTTGGTCGCATCAGGGAACGAGACGGAAGGGTCTTGAGGGTTGTGTATACTCAAAATGAAGGTTCGATCTACTTGGTTACGGTGTTCTTCGACCGGTCCATGAAGGGGAAGCTGTGAGAGTGACCTTCGATCAAGAGGCTGACGCCCTTTACGTGCGCTTGGACAAGTCCCACATCGTCGAGACGGAAGAAGTACGCCCGGGTGTGATGCTCGATTTTGACGAGCGGGGCGAGGTCGTGGGTCTGGAAGTCCTTCGTGCCGGGGAGAGGCTGTCCATCTCGGAACTCAAGCACATGGACTTTGAGTTGCTCTAGCCTGCGCGCTGCGTGTCCGGCCCACCCATGAGGGCCACTCTCCACCCAAAGTCCCTGTGAGCCGGCCTCCGGTCACCGTTATGCTCGCGTAGCTTCGCGGGCGACCAACCCCCGCCGGTCTTGACCTACATGGCCGCCGGCAGAAGACACAGTGAGGGTGTATCATGGAACCAATATGGTTGCAAAATGGTTTGGAGGCGGTAGTGCCGACCACACTCACACTCAAGAACATCCCCGATGACGTGTACGAGCGACTGAAGGCGGCCGCGGCAGCACACCGCCGCAGTCTGAACAGTGAGGCCATCGTCTGCCTGGAAACTGTGCTGAAGCCGGTCAGGGTGAGCCCAGGTGAGCGCCTCGAACGCGTCAGACGGTTGCGCGCTGAACTGGAAGGGGTGGAGTTCCTCGCCGACGACATCGATGCCATGAAGCGTTGGGGGCGGCCGTGATCGTGGTCGACACGAATGTGCTCGCGTACCTGTTTCTACCAAGCCAACACACACCGGCCGCCGAGTCGTTGCTCGAGCAGGACCCGGAGTGGGCAGCGCCAGTGCTGTGGCGGAGCGAATTCCGCAACGTGCTGGCTGGGGGCGTTCGGCGGGGCGACCTCGCTCTGGAGGAGGCCTGTCGTCTGCAGGCTGAGGCCGAGGACCACATGAGCGGCAACGAGTACGACGTGGATTCGATGCGGGTGCTGACGCTCGCGCACGAGAGCGGGTGCTCCGCGTATGACTGCGAGTACGTTGCCTTGGCCATCACCCTGGGTACCAAGTTGGTCACGTGCGACAGGCAGGTGCTGAGCGCTTTTCCGGGGGTCGCGGTCGCACTCTAGCTAGTGCGCGTGCCCGGCGCGACCCGCGTGGCCGCTGCCGCGGCCATTCTCGCGAAGCTGCCCGGGCGGTAGATCGCAACTGCTGCTGGCGCACTCGCCTCCGGTCATCTCCAGTTCCAGCGTGACGTGGCCGATGCCGAAGCCGCGCGCCAAGGTCTCTTTGACCGCGGCCACGACTGATCCGGTCTGCGACAGAGCGGCGTCCTTGACCTCGACGTGGGCCGAGAGGGCCAGGTCGCTCGACGAGATCGACCAGATATGCAGGTCGTGCACGCCCTCGACTCCCGGGATTGCCGGCATGGCATTCTTCACGTCGGCGAACTCCGTCACCTCCGGCGTTCCCTCCATGAGCACGTTCACTGTGCTTTGGACTATGGCGAACGCCTCCCGGCCGATCCACAGGGAGACGAGGATGGAGACGATCGCATCCGCGTAGCTCCAATCCCAGAGATAGACGTCAAGCCCGCTGAGCATGACTCCGAAGCTGGTGTGATGAGCAGGTTGAGAACGAGATTGGCTATCAGGCGCCTATCGGGCTCGAAGCCGCGGCCACGGTGGGGGTCGAGGGGCTCGAAGCCACGATCGTGGTCGGCAGCCGAACTCATCACGCGATGACGATCTCCTCGCCGGCCTTCAACGTCCGGTAGCGCTCGCCGAGCGCTTCCTTGAAGACTCCAAGGCTCCAGTCGCAGCTGTCGTGGGCCGAGAGCGCCACCAGACTTAGATCGAGACCGGCCAGGAGCGCCGCGGCCGCGCGGGCCTCTTCCCGAGTGATGCGCTGCCAGGGCAGCTTCCCATTGCCGATGATGTTCTGCCCGCCTTTTCCCACCCGCGAGCCCGTGACGGGGAAGTGCAGCCCACCCACCACTGCGTAGAGCGGAAGACCTGTGACCGCGCGGGCCCGCTCGATCATGCGCGATAAGGATGGATGTCCGCAACCCACGATCAGCACCACGCCCTTGCCGGCCACATTGACGAGCAGGTTCTGCTCGAACACGGGGCCACTCAGCCAGATGGCCCGCATCAGCGGGCCGCTGCTGGCTACGCCCGGCGCCAGCCGGCGCGGCGACTTGATGACCGTCACCCGCCCCGTGGGATAGGCAAGCGGCGGCGGCAGGAAGATCCGGACACCCTCTAGATCGACGGGCCGCGCCGAGAGGGTGAATGTCTTGTTGGCCTGGGCCTCGCGGCCGCCCACGTGGTCCAGATGGCCATGGGAGATGAAGAGCTCATCTATCTCGTCCAGCGACACCCCCAGGATCTTCATGTTGCGCAGGAGGGGTGAGGGGTGCTCGTTCCGCACGTTCCAGCCGACGTCGAAGAGCAGTCTCTCGTCGTCGAAGGTCACCAGATAGGAGACGCCCGCCTCCGTCGCCAGACCTTCTACGGCGGAGTAGTACTCCACCAAGGGGAGGATGGAGAGGCGGGTGACGGCGCCAAGACCGGTGATGGCCGAGGGTCGCTCCGTCGCCCACAGCCGGTCGGCCTGTCGTTTGTCGCGCCAGAACTCAAGGACGGTGTTCGGCCGGGCCATCCCCGAAGCGGCCCAGTAAGCGGCGTATTTCTTCTCGGTGAGCGACATCCTTCACCTCGTCCCTGCTACATGGTGGTGGTCACAAGGGTTCCCTTTCCCGGCGTACTGAGAAGAACTGTCGGAGCAACTCGGAGGCTTCGCTTGCCATGACCCCCGCGCGGACCTCAGGATGATGGTTGAGCGCGGGATGCTCGACGATGTTGAAGATGCTGCCGGCCGCTCCGGCCTTGGGATCGTCGGCCCCGTACACCAGCCTCTTGATCCGTGCCAGCACGATGGCGCCGGCGCACATGGCACAGGGCTCCAGGGTGACGTAGAGGGTGGCTTCTCTCAGGCGCCAACCTCCAGCGATAGCCGCCGCGTCGCGCAGCGCGAGCATTTCAGCGTGGGCGGTGGGGTCGTGTCGGCGTTCGCGTTCGTTGCCGCGGGAGGAGAGGATCGTCCCGTCGATCACCACCAGGGCGCCGACCGGGACTTCGCCCTGGGCGGCGGCCCTCCGTGCCTCGTCAAGGGCCAGTGCCATCAGGCGGTGGTCGTCGCTCTCTGAAGAGAAGGCCACGGCTCGTTCCTCTCATCCAAGTGGTCCTCTCCATTCTACAAGGACGCGCCATCGAGGTAAGTCGCGTGGACGGAGCGGTCCGACAGCGCCGGGACTTTGCTGCCCCGGCCTTGCTGCCGCGGCTCTTTGTTCCGGAGGCGCCCTAGGCCCGCGGGGTGCGCACCTCGCTCATGGTGCCGTCGGAATAGAGGATGTGTAGACCCCGCACCGTGTCCTCCCGGATATCCAGGTAGATGGCCCTGACGCCGTCTTGGGGCGCTCCGAACTCTATCTCCTGCCTTGTGACCGAGAACTTGCGGAAGGCCACATATCCGACGGCCGCCATGAGTATCACGACGCTGACGATGGCCGGCATTATCATCGAACCCCTCCCGTACTCGTTATCTTGTTGCGACAGTGAGCATAGCGGGCGCACCGGACAGGAAACCGCACTCTTGACGCCGGCGGCCCGGCGCTGGTAGGTTGCGGCTAGGGTTATCTCTTCGCAACCACTCTCCTCCGGGGGTCGACCATGGCTCATATCGATTTCACCGACAACTACGAAGACCTCTCGACCGAAAGCGGATACCAGTTCAAGTTCATGTGCGAGCGATGCGGCAACGGCTACATGTCCAGCTGGAAGGCCAGCAAGAGCGGTATGGCCACCGGGTTGCTCAGGGGCGCCGGTAGTCTGCTGGGGGGTTTCCTGGGGAGCGCCGCCGACAGCGCCGATGACCTGCGAGATTTGGTGCAAGGCCCCGCCCACGATCGGGCTCTACAGGAGGCCGTTGCTGAGATACGGCCGCTCTTCGTGCAGTGCAAGCGATGTGGTCAATGGGTGTGTCGCGAGGTCTGCTGGAACGCCGAGAGAGGGCTCTGCACGGAGTGTGCGCCCATCACGCAACGGGAGATCGGCTCCATGCAGGCCCACTACACCGTAGAGCAGGCCGGGGAGAAGCTCCGTGAGCAGGATCTCACGGCCGGTCTCAACCTGACTGCCAAGGCGGTCGTCATTTGTCCCGCATGCGGAACGGAGAACGATGGGGGCAAGTTCTGCCAGGAGTGCGGCGCATCCCTGCTGCCGACGATCGAATGTCCGCGTTGCGGGGCCCAGCTCAAAGCGCGCGCGAAATTCTGTCCAGAGTGCGGGAACAAGCTGGTCTGATGACCCGAAAAGCCCGCTACAGCTTCGAGGGACGTTCCGGTCAGGCGGAGTGGTCGTTCGATGGGTCGTATCTCGGCCTGGTACCCGACGCCGGGCCTCCCCTGTCGTTCTCGGTCCCTGAGTTCACGGGTATCGCGGGCGACGACTACACTATCGCGCTCACTGTGGCAGGGGCAGCGTCGGGAGGCAAGCTGGTGCTCTCTCATCTGGGAGCGGACGGACCGACGCTCCTCGACGGGCTGCGGCGGGCCTGGTTACCCGCCCGCGCACAGGTCCTCCGCCTGAGCGGATCCGGGGAGGGTAGGCCCTTCTCGGGGCAGGTGGCAGGGCTCGAGGGGCGGCCGCCCGAACCCTTTCGGGGCCTACTTTTTGAGGAAGTGCTCGTGGTGGCCCGCGATGGGTTCGATCTGGATCCTCTCTTTCTGGCCCTCTTCGGGAGCGTGGAACACGACGAGTCCACCTATACCGTCAGGGTGCGGCAGTGGCCGGGTGAGCAGGTGGTGTTCTCGAAGATGGCGGGGCAGACCGACGAGTTTGCGAGATGGTTGCAGACCAATAGAGCAGAGTTGGCCGAGGAGTCGGCGGCGATCTTGGCCGCGGGGGCGCCGACGCTGCCGTTGGGTCCGAGAGGCATGCTCGCGGGGATGTGGCTGCCGGGACGGCTTATGGAGCTCGAGGCCATGGAGGCCGTGTGCCCGGGCGTCATCGAAGCCTTCCGGGGTGCGTGGCTTGCGAGCCTGCCCCGGCATGATGAAGGCGAACACCTGCTGGGGTGGGCGGCCGGCGGTTCGACGTGGGTGGGTTGCACACGCGGGTCGGGCGAGGCGAGCGCTGCTCCGGGCGCGGCCGCGGGCGCGGAAGGTCACCTATGGCTTCTCTGCGGCAAGAACGGCGTGTGGTTCTTGGAAGCGTTGTCCATCGAAGACCGGGCCACGTACTGCTTCACCGGCGGTGAAGAGGTGCCGGCGCTGGTTTCACGGCTCCTTTGCGCGCCTCAGTTCTCTCGCGAGGCCCTGTACAGCCCGCTTGCCGAGCTGACCGGGGAGAGCGCCGATCTCGCGATCGCGGCTCAGGCCCTGGACTTCTTGGTGGAACTACGGCGCCGCTTCAAAGACCGGGTGATCCATCAGACCACAGAAGGCTGGAAACGAGACGTCGGAAGACTCGGCGACGACGCGCGAATTTGACAGTGGGCGCCCGGGGGAGCCCCTTCGCCCCCGGCACTGAGAGGTAGCGACGCGCCCTTGCAGACAAAAAGCGAGCCCCGAGCGAACTCGCTTTGCGCCTTTCAACAGTTCTCACTTCGTCCCCGCTTCGCTGTAATCCGCGGTCATTTGTCTCCGCGTTTCCTCTGCGGGTCCCCTTGTAAGCACCTCAGACGCTGCGTCTGAACTCTCGGGACTCTGGTAATGATTCTAGACTTCTTTTCGAGGAAGTCAATGGACCTGCAGCCCTTCGCGAACAGGAAAACATCGCTCCCAGCGGGTGCCCGCAGCGGCCTCGATATTCGCTCAGAGCGGCCCCGTCTTCTTAGGCAGGCTTTCGCTCCGTGATAGAAGAGTGGTAGCTCTGGAGGGAGCGCACCGTGCTGGGTGTTTCACGACTCGCGGCGATGCCTTCGGCTGCGGCTTTCGCGGCCGTGGTGGTCGTCACGTAGGGCACCTTGTATCTGATGGCTGCTTTGCGGATGTACGAGTCGTCGAACTCGCTGGATTTGCCCGCCGGGGTGTTCACCACCAGGTGGATGTCACCGTTTTTGACGGCGTCCTCGATATTGGGCCGGCCCTCGTGGAGCTTGAGGATCGGCTCGGACACGATGCCGTGTTCGGCCAAGAACCCGTGTGTGCCGGCTGTGGCGCGGATTTTGAAGCCCATGTCGAAGAAGGCTTGGGCCGCCGGGAGCACCGACTCGCGGTCGCGTTCGGCCACGGTGATGAGTACCGTTCCGTCGAGTGGGCATAGTTGACCGGCAGCCTCCTCGGCCTTGGCGAAGGCCAGACCGAAGGAGTCGGCCATGCCGAGCACCTCGCCTGTGGAGCGCATCTCCGGGCCCAGCAGGGGGTCGACCTCGGGGAACATGCTGAACGGGAACACCGCCTCCTTCACCCCGTAATAGGGGATGATCTTGGTCTCGAGGCCCAGATCGCAAAGCTTCTCACCCAACATGAGCCGGGTCGCCAGCCCGGCCATCTGCACGTTGCAGACCTTGGATACCAGCGGCACCGTCCGTGACGCCCTCGGGTTCGCCTCCAGCACGTACACGACGTCGTCCAAGATGGCGTACTGCATGTTCATGAGACCTACCACTCCGAGCTCGATGGCGATGCGCTTCGTGTACTCGTTGATGGTGGCTAGGTGTTTCTCTGGGATGGAGACGGGCGGGATGACGCAGGCCGAGTCGCCGCTATGCACGCCCGCGTACTCGATGTGCTGCATGACGGCCGGCACGAACGCGTCGGTGCCGTCGGCGAGGGCGTCGGCTTCACATTCCATGGCGTTTTCGAGGAACTTGTCGATGAGGATGGGGCGCTCGGGGGTCACGTCGACCGCCGCCTGGACGTAGCGGACGAGCATGTCCTCGTCGTGGATGATCTCCATGCCCCGGCCGCCCAGTACG
>ENA-UOUL01002787-UOUL01002787.1-bioreactor-metagenome-genome-assembly--contig:-NODE-2787-length-19496-cov-4.914362_pt1 | contig 19496 bp, 13 predicted proteins | sample MGYA00249838_ERZ747220 | MGnify/ENA primary metagenome ERZ747220 (study PRJEB28778, sample SAMN05720191) | bioreactor metagenome | isolation source: Anaerobic biogas reactor | place: USA:Washington...
CCAGAAAGACGCCCCGCCGGCCGAGGCGACCGTGTCGCTGCCGCCGGCCGCATCGCGGAGGGCGATCTCACCGCCGACGTCGCCCCCCTCTCCCAGGTCGATGCCTTGGGCAGCGCCTTTGCGCGGATGCTGGCCAATCTGCGCGACCTCATCGGCGAGGTCCAGGACGGCTCCACAGAGGTCGCCGGTGCGAGCGAGCAGATCAACGCCGCCGCCGAGCAGACGGCCCAGGCCAGCCAGCAGGTGGCCAGTACCATCCAGCAGGTCGCGCAGGGCACGGCCGAGCAGACCAACAGCATCACACAGGCCACGTCGCAGGTGGAGCAGATGGCCGGCGCCATCGACGGCATCGCCAAGGGCGCCCAGGAGCAGGCTCGCGCCGTGGAGCGCGCCTCCGCCTCCGTCGCCCAGATGACGTCCGCCATCGATCGGGTGGCCGGCAGCGCCCAGTCCTCCGCTGCGGCGAGCCAGCAGGCCGCGGCGCGCGCCGATGAGGGCGCCGGCACGGTGAACCGCACCGTCCAGGCGATGACGACCATCAAGGGCACCGTCGCTGATGTGGGGCAGAAGGTGTTGCAGATGCAGCAGCACTCGGCCCAGATCGGCGCCATCGTCGAGACCATCGACGACATCGCCGAGCAGACCAACCTCCTGGCCCTCAACGCCGCCATCGAGGCCGCGCGGGCCGGCGAGCAGGGGCGCGGCTTTGCCGTCGTGGCCGACGAGGTGCGCAAGCTCGCGGAGCGTTCCGGCCAGGCGACGAAAGAGATCGCCACCCTCATCCAGACGGTGCAGAACGGCATCGAGGAATCGGTGGCCGCCATGGATGCCAGCCTCAAGCAGGTCGAGTCTGGCTCGGCCCTCGCCGGCGAGGCGGGCCAGGCGCTGGCCGAGATCCTCGCCGCATCGCGCCAAGTAAGCGATCAGGTCGCCGAGATCGCCTCGGTGGCGCAAGAGATGTCCGCCGCCTCCAGCGACCTGGTGGGCGCCATGGACAGCGTCTCCGCCGTGGTGGAAGAGAACACCGCCGCCGCCGAGGAATCGGCCGCCGCCAGCGGCGAAATCTCGGCCGCTATGGAGAGCGTGGTGAGCGTCTCGGAAGAGAACTCGGCCGCCGCCGAGGAGGTGGGCGCCATGACCGAGGAGATGAGCGCCCAGGCGGAAGAAATGACCGCCAGCGCCCAGTCACTGTCCGAGATGGCCCAGAGGCTGCAGCAGTTGGTGGCGCAGTTCCGCATCCCCACCAACGGGCGCCACGCCGACGATGAGGGCGCGCACATGCCGCACGCGACGGCGCTGCCCCCCGCCCCTCGGCAGCACACCGCCGCGAGGCCGGCGCGCGCCCTGGAGCCCGCGGTGTCGGGCAACGGGAACGGCCGACACTAGCGGCGCTGATGGGTGTACGGGTAGTCACGAGATAGGTAACCGCGGAGAACGCCGAGGGCGCAGACGTACGGGGTACATCCCCCACAATCGCTCTCGGCGTTCTCGCCGTTCAGCTTTGGTTGACGTTATATCCGTTCGGTGCTAGAATCACGATGAAAGACGGCGAGCAGGAGGAGTAGGCGGACGCGCGCTGCTAGAGATGAGGGGTCACCGGCTGCAAGCCCCTCTCAGTAGTGGCCGCCCAAGGTCGCCTGGGAGTCGATCGGTCGAAATCAGCAGTAGGCCGATACGGGTGCGCCCGTTACCGCGCTAGAGAGCGGCGTTGCGCCTCGGATGGGGCCCAGCGCCGAAGCGGAGTGGTACCGCGGAAGGCGCCCCCTTTCGTCTCCAGACGAAAGGGGGTTTTTGCGTTCGCGGGCGACAACCACAGTGGACACAGAGAACGCAGAGAACACGGGGAGAAGGAGAATCACTCTTTCCTTTCTGTGCCCTCTGCTCTCTGCGGTCTCTGTGGTTAGTCTCCTCTCGTCGCGCGCACTCACGAGGAGTGACGATCATGGAGAGCGCACGAACAACGGAGGCGACGACGTGGCGCACCGGCAGGTACGATGCGCCCACCATCGAGGAGCGCTGGCAGCGTTTCTGGGACGACGAGCAGGTCTATGCCTTTGACCGGCGCGGCGTGGGGCCGGTCTATGCCATCGACTCGCCGCCGCCCACGGTCTCGGGCGAGCTACACCTGGGGCACTGCTACTCCTACGCCCAGACCGATTTCATCGCCCGCTACCGGCGCATGCGCGGCGACAACGTGTTCTACCCCATGGGGTGGGACGACAACGGCCTCCCCACCGAGCGCCTCGTGGAGCAGCGCCTGGGGATCGCGCCGCGCAACGTGAGCCGCGAGAGCTTTATCGACGCCATCCGCGACGTGAGCGCCCGCCTCGAGAAGGGGTACGAGCGCCTGTGGCGGCGGCTGGGGCTGAGCGTCGACTGGCGCCACACCTACACCACCGTCTCGGCGGAGGCGCAGCGCGCCTCCCAGTACTCGTTCATCGACCTGTACCGCCAGGGGCTGGTCTACCGCCGCTCTGCGCCCACCATCTGGTGCCCGACGTGCGGCACGGCCATCGCCCAGGCCGAGGTGGACGACCTGGAGCGCGACACGACCATGGTGACGCTGGCGTTCGGCCTGGAGGGCGGGGGCACGTTGCCCATCGCCACCACGCGGCCGGAGCTGCTCCCCGCCTGCGTGGCGGTGTTCGTCCATCCCGACGACGCGCGCTACCGGGATCTGGTGGGCCGGCGCGCCATCACGCCGCTGTTCGGGCAGCATATCCCGATCCTGACGGACTATCGCGTCGACCCGGAAAAGGGCACCGGCGCGGTGATGAGCTGCACCTTTGGCGACGCCACCGACGTGGAGTGGTGGTACACGCACCGCCTGCCCCTCATCGCCGTGCTGGACCGTGAGGGGCGCCTCACGGCCCCCGCCGGCCCCTACGCCGGGCTGACGGTGGCCCAGGCGCGGGCGCGCATCATCGCTGACCTGGAGCGCGAGGGGCTGGTCCTCGAGCGGCGGGCCATGCGTCAAACGGTGCGCGTCCACGACCGCTGCGACACGCCCATCGAGCACATCGAGACGCGCCAGTGGTTCGTGCGCCTGCTTGACCACAAGGAGGAGCTGTTGGAGGCGGGGCGCCGCATCGCCTGGCATCCCGCGTCGATGCACGCCCGTTACGAGACGTGGGTGCAGAACCTGAGCTGGGACTGGATCATCTCCCGCCAACGCACCTATGGCGTGCCCTTTCCCGTGTGGCACTGCCGCCAGTGTGACGCCGTGGTGCTGGCCGACGAGGGGAGCCTGCCCATCGACCCACGCACGGCCGCCCCGCCGCGTCGCTGCGACTGCGGTAGCGGGGACCTGGAGCCCGAACCGGACGTGATGGACACCTGGGCGACGTCGTCGGTGAGCCCGCAGATCGCCGGCGGCTGGCTGGAGGATCCCGAGCTGTTCGCACGGGTGTTCCCCATGGCGCTGCGGCCCCAGGCGCACGACATCATCCGCACCTGGGCATTCTACACCGTGGCCAAGTCGTGGTACCATCACGGCCAGGTGCCCTGGGCGCACGTGGCCATCTCCGGGCACGGGCTGTCGCCCGAGGGGGGCAAGATCAGCAAGTCGCGCGGCGGCGCCAGCCTGGCGCCCGACGACGTCATGGCGCGCTATTCCGCCGACGCGGTGCGCTACTGGGCGGCGGGCACCGGCCTGGGGCGCGACGCCATAGTGCACGAGCCGACCTTTGCCGTGGGGCAGAGGCTGGTGACCAAGCTGTGGAACGTGGCGCGCTTTGCCGCGCGCTTCCTGGAGAATTTCGATCCCGGCGGGCACGAAACGTCCCGGGAGCCCGCCGATCGCTGGCTCCTGTCGCGATTGGCGCGCACCGTCACGGCGGCCACGGCAGCGTACGAGGCGTACGACCACGTGACGGCCAAGGAAGAGACCGAGGCGTTCTTTTGGAATGCCCTCGCCGACAACTATGTCGAGATGGTCAAGCAGCGGCTGTACGAGCTGGAGGAGGGCGACCCGCGACGCGAGGGCGCGCGCTGGACGCTATACCAGGCGCTCCTGACGGTGCTCCAGCTCTTGGCGCCCATCATGCCCTACATCACCGAGGAGCTGTACCAGGCGCTGTTCGCCGCCACGCAGCCGGCGCGCTCGGTCCACCGTGGCGCCTGGCCGGAGACAAGGGCGGAGTGGACCGACGAGACGGCCGAGACGACGGGCGAGGCCCTCGTCGGCATCGCCACAGCCGTGCGCCGGAGCAAGTCGGAGCGTCGGGCGCGCCTCAGCACCCCGCTGCGCGCACTGACGCTCGGCACAGCGGACGACGGCCTGCGCGCAGCGCTGTCCGCCGCCGCCTTGGACATCCGCAGCGTCACGCGCGCCGAGGCCGTGCACCTCATCGAGGCAGCGGACGGTCTCGACATCGAGATTCCCGAGGCGCCGGGACTGCGGATGCACATTGTTGAGTGAGAGTGGTGGAACGCGGATGAACGCGGATATCGCGGATTGCCACGGATACAAACCTATGTAGTGATGAATTCATTCGTTTCCTCTCTATAGCAGCAAAGAACGGATAAATTCGTCACTACATAGTCGGAAAAAGATCCGCGGAATCCGCGTTTCATGAATCAACCGGGAGAATGCCTCTATGAAAGCACCGTTGCCCGCCGAGATGCCGCGCACCTTTGATGGCGCCGAGATGGAAAAGGCGCTGTACGACTGGTGGGAGGCGCAGGGCTATTTCAAGCCGCGCATCGAGCCGGGGGTCAAGCCGTTCGTCATCTCCATGCCGCCCCCCAACGTCACCGGCGCCCTGCACCTGGGGCACGCCATCACGGCGGCGGTGGAGGATGCCCTCATCCGCCACCACCGCATGACGGGGCGCCCCACCCTGTGGGTGCCCGGCACCGACCACGCCGGCATCGCCACCCAGAACGTGGTGGAGCGCGAACTCGCCAAGGAAGGGCTCACGCGCCACGACCTGGGGCGCGAGCGCTTTATCGAGCGCGTGTGGGAGTGGAAACGCGTCTACCACGAGCGCATCAGCACCCAGCACCGCCGCCTCGGCGTGTCGTGCGACTGGGACCGCGAGCGCTTTACCATGGACGAGGGGCTCTCCCGTGCCGTGCGCGAGGCGTTCGTGCGCCTCTACCGGCAGGGCCTCATCTATCGCGGCGCCTACCTGGTGAACTGGTGCCCGCGCTGCGGCACAGCCGTGTCGGACCTGGAGGTGGAGCACGAGGAGGAGGATTCGCACCTCTGGCACGTGCGCTACTGGGATGACGCCCACGAGCACTCCATCACCGTGGCGACCACGCGCCCCGAGACGATCCTGGGCGACACCGCCGTGGCGGTGCATCCCGACGACGCCCGCTACCGCGACCTCATCGGGATGACGGTGCGCCTGCCCATCATCGGCCGCGCCATACCCATCATCGCCGACGAGGCGGTAGACCCCGCCTTTGGCACCGGCGCCGTCAAGGTGACGCCCGCCCACGACCCGGTGGACTATGAGATCGGGCAGCGGCACAACCTCGAGGCGATCAACGTGATGAACGAGGACTCGACAATGAATGCGGCGGCCGGGCCCTTCGAGGGGCAGGACCGCTTCGAGTGCCGCAAGAACCTGGTGGCCGCCATCGAGGAGATGGGCGACCTCGTCAAAGTCGAGCCGTACCGCCACTCCGTGGGGCACTGCCAGCGCTGCAACACCATCGTCGAGCCGCGCATCTCGACCCAGTGGTTCGTGCGCATGAAGCCTCTCGCCGAGCCGGCCATCGAGGCGGTGCGGGATGAGGGAACGGGGTCCGTTCCCCGCGTCCGCATCGTGCCAGAGCGCTTTACCAAGATATACAACGACTGGCTGGAGAACATCCGCGATTGGTGCATCTCGCGGCAGCTCTGGTGGGGACACCGCATCCCGGTCTGGTATTGCCAGAGCTGCGGTGAGCAGATCTGCAGCGTCGAGGACCCCACGGGCTGCACGAAATGCGGCAGCGGCGACATCCACCAGGACGAGGACGTGCTCGATACCTGGTTCTCGTCGGGGCTGTGGCCCTTCTCCACGCTCGGCTGGCCGGATGAGACGGAGGACCTGGCCTACTTTTACCCCACGTCGGTGCTCGAGACGGGGTACGACATCCTCTTTTTCTGGGTGGCGCGCATGATCATGATGGGCCTCGCCATGACGGACGAGGTGCCGTTCGACACCGTCTACCTCCACGGGCTGATCCGTAACGAAGAGGGAAAAAAGATCAGCAAGTCGATGCCCGATGCCTGGCGCTACGACCCGCTCTATATGATCGACGAGTACGGCCAGGACGCGCTACGGTTCACCCTGCTCACCGGCTCGACGCCGGGCAACGACATGAGGCTGGCGCCCAGCCGCGTGGAGGCCAACCGCAACTTTGGCAACAAGATCTGGCAGGCGGCGCGTTACGTGTTGGGGAACCTGGGAAGTAGCCCGGAGCGCTACACTCCGCCGACCGACGGGATCGCCCCAAGGGCCGATATGGACGCCGCCGATCGCTGGATCCTCAGCCGCTACCATCGCCTGGTGGGCGAGGTGCAGCGCCTCATCGACGGCTATCAGCTCGGCGAGGCGGGGCGCCAGATCTATGATTTCGTCTGGAGCGAATACTGCGACTGGTACATCGAGATGACCAAGGTGCGCCTCCGCGACGATGCACAGGCCACCGAGGCGGAGGATGCGCGCCGAGTGCTCGTCTATGTGCTGGACGGCTGCCTGCGGTTGCTGCACCCCTACATGCCGTTCATCACCGAGGCGATCTGGCAGTACCTGCCCCACGGCGCGACGGACGGCCAGGCGGAGCCGGCGCTCATCGTGGCCGCCTGGCCCCAGGCGGGCGCGCTGGACGAGGCCGCCGAGGACCAGATGGACGACCTCATGGAGTTGGTCCGCGCCGTCCGCAACGCGCGCAGCGAGTACGACGTGGAGCCGGGCCGGCGCATCGCGGCGATCATCGCCGCGGGGGAGCGGCTCCCCTTCTTGCGGGCGCAGGCGCGGGCCCTGGCGGCCCTGGCGCGCATCGACGAGGAGCGCCTCGAGCTACACGCCTCCCTCGACGCCCCGCCGGAAAAGGCGCTGACGCTGGTGGTGGGCGGCGCGACCTGCTACCTGCCCATGGCGGCGCTGGTCGACCTCGATCGCGAGCGGGCCCGGCTGGAGGGCGAGATCGATCAGGTGGATCAAGAGATCGCCCACTCGGAGCGCTTGCTGTCGAACCAAGGGTTCGTGAACAAGGCGCCCGAGGCGGTGGTGCAGAAGGAGCGCGACAAGCTGGCCGAGAGCCGCGAACGCCGTACCCGGCTCCAGGAGCGCCTGGCCGGCCTCGCCTAGCGGACGGGGAGAGGAACCACAGAGGCCACAGAGGGTCCACAGAGACCACGGAGGAAGGAGATGTATCTATCCTCCGCGGTCTCGGCATCTTTTACCGCCTCGTTCTACGCGCATGCGCCCATTCCTTCCACGTCCAGATGGACGATCCGCGTCGGCACGCTCTATAATGGAGGTGTAGTGTGTGCCGCGCGCCTCGCGCGCGTACTGAGGGGTGAAAGGGAGAGAACATGGGCAGTCGATCCGCCTTTGTGATCGGGTTCATCGTGGGCGTCATCGTGGGATGGATGCTGGGGATCCTGTCGGCGCCCCAGTCGGGGCAGGAGATACGGGAGGCCCTCGGCGAGCGCGCCGTGGAGCTACGGGAGCGCGCCGAGGGGGTAGCGGCCCGCGCGCGGCGTGAGGCGATGGATGCCAAGCGCGAGGTCGAGGACGAGATCGTCGGCTAGCACGCCGCCATACGCCCATCGCGCCATCGTGGCGGATTCGTGCGTTCTCCTGCCCCGTGGGACCACCGGTGACAGGTTGCAGGTTCCAGGTTACAGGCTCCAGCGTGCGACCACGCTAGAGCCTGTAACCGCGTTGTACCCAACGCACAACCTGTGACAACTGCAATGCATGCGCGTGTCAGCCGGTCGCCGCGCTCGGCTTGCGCCCGCGACGCAGGGCCCGCACCACAAGCCACACGATCACGGCGGGGATGATGAACACCGGCGAGAAGATGAGCAGGTAGATCCCCACGTCGATGACCACCTGCGCAAAGGCGAGCAGGGAGCGCAGCGCATCGGACGCCGTCACCAGAGGGCTCCAGCGGTACGAGTCGACCACGGCCCCGGGCGTTGCCTTGGGGCGAATCTCCATCGTGATGGTCGCCAGGGCCGTCATGCGCTCCAGGTACTGGGAGCGTCCCTTGAGCGACTCGATCTGGCCGCGGATGCTGGTGAGTTCGCGGTGAATGGCCAGGATCTCTTCCGCCTTACCACGGTTCTCGCGCACCTCGGTGAGGAGCGCCAGCAACTCGGTCTCGGTGGCCTCCAGGTTGCGCAGCCGCGCCTGGATGTCGGTGTACTCCTCGGTCACGTCCTGGCCCGATGACGTCTCGCGCTCCACCTTGAGCGCCATGCCGCGCAGCGCCTCGAGCGCCGCGTCCAGCGATTCGGCTGGCACGCGGATGGTGACCTGGGCCATGGCCTGGGTGTCGTTGATCATCCAGCGGTTCGAGTCGGCGATGTACCCCTCATAGCTGGCGACCAGCGAGCGCACCTCGTTCAGCGCCGCGTCGGTGTCCTCCACCAGCACCGTCATGTTCACCGTGCGGATGATCATGCGCTGCTGGAGGGCGGCGTCGCTGGCGGCATAGCCCCGGCTCCCCTCCTCCCCGTACGACGCCGGCGCCTCGGCGGGCTGGGCCGGCGCCACCGCACCGGCGCCGGCCATGGACTGCTTCTCCGCCTCCACGGCCACCTCGTAGGCCGCCTCGTCGCGGGACATCTGGGCGGGCTTGCCGGCGCAGCCACCAACCAGCACCATCACCAGTATCAGGGCGAAAACGGCGATCCACCTGCTCGTCCTCATGGGTTCCTCCTCGGTGCGACTATGCAAGGCTTACAGGTCTGAGACGTACTTCTGGTACCGGTGGTTCCCCCCCATTCATCAGCCCGGCTTGGGGCGCGCGGACGCGACCGACTCGATGCATAGGGCGGGAGCGGGCGGACACGCAGGTCCGCCCCTACGGCATCGTGTGTCCGCTCACGCTCGCGGGAACTGCGGTCATGGTAGGGGCGGACCTGCGTGTCCGCCCTGCCTTGACCTATGTTTCTACCCGCGGTGCCCGCCGTTAGCGCGCTACCAGCCCAGTTCGAGGCGGGCGCTGTTGCGGGTGGGCAGGTTGGCCGCGCGAATGCGGCGCTGCGCCTCGGCGATGTCGTACTCGACGCGGCGATGCTCGATGGTCGCCGCGTCCGTGTCCAGCAGCATATAGGCGGCGCGGGGGTCGCCGTCACGGGGTTGGCCGACGCTGCCGGGGTTGACGATGTAGCGCCCCTCGGTAAGGGGGAAGGGGCTCCCCTCCTCGGGCTGCATCGCCAGGCAATCGCGCCGGTCGGGCATGTCGCGAAAGATCACCGGCACGTGGGTGTGACCCACCAGGCAGAACGAGGTGTCGAAATGACCAAAGCTCTGCTTCGCCACGCTAGTATAGATGAGGTACTCCCAGATAGGATATCGCGGGCTGCCGTGAGCCAGCGTCCACTCCCCCTCCACGAGGACCTGAGGCAGGGCATCGACGTAGCTCCACGACTGGGGCGCGAGGACCTCGCGCGTCCAGAGGTTGGAGCGACGGGCGTCGATGTTGAAATCCTCCAGGTCCAGCTTGCCCAGCGCGCCCCAGTCGTGGTTGCCGGCGATCGCCTTGTGTTCGAACCCGTTGAGCCGGGCGATGCATTCATTGGGCTCGGCGCCGTACCCCACCACGTCCCCCAGCGACCAGAGCATATCGAACGCCCCGGCGTCCTTCAGGACGGCCTCCAGGGCGGGGAGGTTGCTGTGAATATCGGAAACCACCAGCACGCGCATCGATCACCTCGAGGCAACACGCAACGTGAACGTCGCGAGTGTATCACCCGCGCGGGCCTGGCGCAAGCGAACGAGAAGGTTGTGTGTTGTGCGTTGTGGGTTGTGGGTTGTGGGTTGCGCCTGTTCCAGGTTACAGGTGGCAGGTTACAGGCTAACGTGAGACCATGCGCGAGGGCCTGGCAACCTGCCACCTGCGACCTGTGACCGCCCGCGGGCAACACACAACGCACAACCGGGAACCAGGAACCCGCAACTCGGAACCCGCAACCCGAAATCGGTGCCGCTATAGCATCTCCAGAAGCAGCCGCACGCCACGCTCGACGACGGGGCCGCAGCGCTTGTCTATCTCGGGCATGGTGTTGCGCACCGCCTCGCACTGCGCACTGCCAAACTCCTCGATGAAACGCTCGCGGTAGCGACAGACCAGCTCGTAGAACGCCTTGTCGTCCTCCGTCGGCTCGAGGCGGCCGCGCGTGGCGCCCAGGATGAGCGCCGCGCCTGCCAGGACGCCGCACAGCTCCTGGCGACATCCCCCAAGCCCGCCGCCAAAGGGGTTGCTGGCGCGGATGAGGACCTCGGGCGTCTTGCCCATGAGGTGATCGCCCACGGCGATCACGGTGGCCTCGCTGCAATGGTGCCCCGCCAGGTAGAGCGTACGGGCGTGGGCCAGGACGGCATCGGTAGCGTTGGACATTATCATCTCCTGTATGGAATCGAGCGCTATGGCCCGGGCAGTCGGCGTTGATATTCCCCGGGCGGGCAGGCGGTGGGTGTCAGTCCCCCAGGAACTCGAACACCCAGACGCGATCCTCTTGGTAGACGGCGCGGAAATGCGGGCTATCCGCGAGTTCCGCCGGATCCAGCACGTCGGGGCCGGCATAGTTGACGCGCCCCTGGTGCTGGCCGATGTAGACGTGGGTCACACCGTGCTCCCGCAGCGCCACCAGCGCCCCCTCGTCGTCGAGACGCGCACCCTGCAGCGCGGCGGTGAGGCCGTTCACCCACAGGCGGTACTCCGGCCGCGGTCCCGTCTCGGCGACATACGTCAGCGGCGGCAGCGTCGTGGCGCGCCCCGCCAGCAGCGGCAGCCACCAGCCCGCGTCCGAGCCTACCACCGATGACCCCTCGTAGGCAAAGAAGGCGTTCACGAGAAAGCGGGCGTCGTCCGGCGTGTGCGTCGCGATCCACCCCGCCGCCCGCACGTCGGGGCGCGTGACGAGCGCGTGGGCGCCGGGGTCGGGCTCCGCGAGACGCTCCGTCGCCCCCCACGCACCGATCATGAGGACCGCGGCCGTCAGGGCGACGGGCGCCATGCGTGACCTCCACATCGTCGCGAACCACCCCAGCGCCGCGCCAAGGAACACGGCGGCGGGGATGTACGCGGCGATGAACAGGGCAAAGTTGGTGATCATGCCCGCCCCAGGGAGGCCCAGCAGCTGCGGATTGACGAGTAGAAAGGCGCCCAGCCACCACAGCGCTACCAGAGCGGCCGTGCGCTCCCGCCTCCAGAGGCTCCACCCGACGGCGAGGGGCAGCGCCAACCACACCCAGACGGGGAGGTAGGTGGACATGTTGCCGGCGACAGCGGCCAAGTCACCGGGCGCCGCGTCGGGCGCCGCCGAAGCCACCACCTGCCCCCAGACGAGGCGCGAGATCGCACCTGTCAGCACGTTCAGGTACCACGGCAGCGCCAGCAGCAGCGCGCCGCCCCCCAGCAGCGCCGTCCTGCCGAGGGCGCGCCCCCTCAGCGCCCCGCCCGACAGCGCCAGCGCCATCAGGAACAGGGGCGCGGCGAGGAGCAGGACGCGATAGTGGGTCAGGGAGAGGCCCGCCAGGGTCAGGATCGCCGGCACGAGGACACGCCAACCGCCCTTGAGCACACCATCAGGGGCTTCCAGCGCCTCGAGGCAGAGGCAGGCCATCGCCGGCAGGATCACCTGCCCGGCGAGCTGCGTGTAGCGCCCCCAGTTCAGGTAGGCCATGGGCATGGGCGAGAGCAACCCGGCGACCAGCACGGCGCCCACCCCCGCCCAGCGACTGCTGCCGACCCGCGCCGCCAGCGGGTAGAGAGCCAGCGCCGCTAGGACGTTCAGGACCTGCCCCATCCACAGCGTGGCGTCCGCCGCACCCAGCCCCGTCAGCCAGTGGAGCGCCGCCGCCAGGGCGTGGAAGCCATAGTGATAGGAAAAGCTGAGCAGGTCGGCGTAGGGGCGCCAATCGTCGAACAGCCCCCCGCGATCGATGAGCAGGCGCGCGATCATGGTGTGCTGGAAAGCGTCGCCCCACATGGGCGCCTCCAGCGACCCGATAGGGAGGAAGCGGGTGACGACGATGAGCGCCACCACGCCGGCCAGCGCCACGTGCGGCCAGAACGCCTCGTGGCGCCGGAGGTCGGACAACCGCGGACGCACCAGGGGCCGGCCTTGGCGCCACCAACGCGCCAGCAGCACCCCCAGGGAGACGATGCCGATCACCCAGGGATAGGCGCGCCCCAGCCGCAGGCCGACGAGGTCGGCGAGGAGAAACAGGATCGGGTGGAGCGCCGCGCCGAGCCCCGCCGCCAGCCCCAGACGCTCCGGCGAGCCATACCGGTCGCGAGAGCTGCGCAAGAGCGCCAGGAGCGCCAGCCCGGGCACGACGAGCAGGAACATGGCGGCCAAGCCGATGGGCAGCCAGGTGGTCAGCACCTGCGCCGCCAGGCCCACGAGCATCGTCCGGCGATCGAACGCCAACCGAAAGGCGAGCTGCGCGTCCTGGGACGCGCCGTCGATAGCGAGCGCGCCATGCAGGTAGGCGCCCCCCGGCGCCGTGGCCAGGCGCACCCTCCCGGGGCCAGAGTACGAGAGTTCGGCGCGATAGTAGCGCTGGCGCGCGTCACGTCGCGGCGGGAAGGCGAGGCGCACCCAGCCCCCCTCCTCGGGCACGGCGACGCGCGCCTCGGCCACGGGAGCGGCAGCCGCGGACTCGTCGGCGCCGTCCGGCTCGTAGAGGCGCAGGGCGACCTCGCCGCCGGCTCCCTCCGGCGTCACGTGGATCTCGAACCCCTCCAACCCCTCGTGGTGGGCAACGAACGTCTGGCCGACGGTCCCGCTCGACTCCAGCCACACCCCGGCGGTCACGGCCGGCGCCTGCTCGCGCACCACCGACGAGCAGCCGGTGACGCCCACGAGCGCCAACAGCGCCAGGGCCAGGAGCACGAGGCGCGCGCCCGCCAGGGACGCGAGCAGCCGCCGGCCGGGTGGGTTGGGAGGGACGATCACGGCATCACGCTCCAGGCATCGGGTTCAGGCGCGCGTGTGCAGCACGAGGCCGGCCCCCGGCCCAGGCACGCAGTGGAACACGCGGGCGGTACCGCCCGTCTGGCGATGATAGGCCTCGGCCACCGACGCGCCAAAGGACGATGCCTCCTCGCGCTCCACCAGCGCCACGATACAGCCGCCCCAGCCGGCGCCGGTGAGGCGGGCACCGAGGGTCCCGGGGTGTGCGCGGGCGGCCTCCACCAGCACCTCGATCTCGGGGATGCTGATCTCGTAATCGTCGCGGGCGCTGGCGTGCGCCTCGTCCATGAGCCGCCCCAGGGTGGTCATATCTCCCGCCTCCATGGCGGCGACGGCTCGCAGGACGCGCTGGTTCTCCGTCACCACATGCCGGCAGCGGCGGCGGACCAGGTACTCGGCGCTCTGGGGGAGGACCCCGCCGTTCAGCAGGCGAGCCAGGTCGATCCCCAGGGCCGGCAGGTCCGCGGCGGCGATGCGCTCGGGCAACACGGGCTCCAACTCCTCCCACGGCAGCGCCGAGACGTCGCGCAGGTGGGTGATGCCCGGGTACCTCGCACCAAGAAGGTGGATGCCGATGCGCCCCTCGGCCACGCGTTGGTTAAAGTGGGGGCCCGTGTTGCGGTGGCGCACGCCACTATCCACCACCATCACGGCATGGCTCGCCGGCAGCGGCACGCGACTGTAGGTATAGCCATCCGGGCCGGGCCGGCAGTCGAGAAAGAGGGCATGGCCGCGCTGCGAGAGCAGCGAGGCGAAATGGTCCATCACCCCGCCGCGCGTGCCCACGTACCACTCGGCGCGGCTGCAGCGCTCGGCCAGCGCGGGCCCCTCCAGAGAGAGACAATTCAGGCCGGCGAGGGCCACGGCCGCCGCCACGGTGAGGGCCGACGAGGACGACACGCCCGCCCCGCGGGGCACGCCGTAGGGAGGTGCGCCGTCCACCACCACGTCCATGCCGCGCAACCCCGGGCCGCACTCGCGCTCCAGGAGTTGCGCCGCGCCCTGAACATAGTTCGCCCAGTCGCCCACGGGCCGCGGCGGCACGTCGGGGGAGATGGGGAAGGAGCGTTCGGTGAACTCGGCCTCGACGTTCGCCAGGTGAACGGCTGCGTCGGACCGCTGCCGGGCAAAGAGGAGGACGTCCCGATCGAGCGCCACGGGCAGCACGTAGCCATGGTGGTAGTCCGTGTGCTCCCCGATCACGTTGACGCGGCCGGGCGCGCGGAACACGGCCACCTCGCCGGGGCCGTAGCGCGCGCCAAAGGCGGTCAGCCCACGGCGATAGCGCTCGACTTGGGCGTCGAGCACCTCTCGATCCTGACCATACACGCGTTCCAGAGCATCACGCAGCAGCCCACTCGTCATGTTCTTCGCCTCCCGTCGTGAGGCGGGAGTATAGCATCGAGGCGCGCCCCCGGCAATGTGGCCCGAGACCCCGCCGGCGCACGATTTGCGCCCCCTCCCCTGCGCCGCTATAATCGCCAGGCACGTACGGGCGCCCGGCATCCCGCCGGAGCCCGGTAAGCAACGGAGCCCAGCGAGGAGATCATCCACCCCCATGTCCAGCAACGAGGTCCTCGTCAGCGTCGTCATCCCCACCTACAACGAGGAAGAAGCGATCCGGGTCGTGCTCGATGACGTGACGTGCGCCTGCGAGTCGCTGGATTGTGGTTGGGAGATCCTCGTGGTGAACGACGGCTCCACCGACCGCACCTGTGCCATCTGTGAGACCTATCCCCACGTGCGCGTGGTGGGGCACCGGCGCAACCTGGGCAACGGCGCCGCCCGCACCACGGGGATCAAGGCCGCCCGGGGCGAGTATGTGGTGATGATCGACGCCGATGCCACCTATCCGGCGGACGAGATCCCACGCATGGTGAAGGAACTCGAGACCTGCGACATGGTCATCGGCGCGCGCGAGAAGGAGATGGGCACGCTCAAGTGGCTGCGCTCGGCCGCCAAGGAGTTCATCCGGCTGCTGGCGTCGTACCTCACCGAGACGCGCATCCCCGACCTGAACTCAGGCCTGCGCGCCATGAAGCGCGACCTGGTGCCCCAGTTCTTTGGCATCCTGCCGACCACCCACTCGTGGGTGAGCACCATCACCATGGCGTTCCTGAGCAGCGGCTACGAGGTGCGCTGGGTGGCGATCCCCTACTACCGGCGCATCGGGCGCTCCACGTTCGACCCCATCGGCGATACGTACAACTATATCTCGCTGGTGGTGCGCACCATGATGTACTTTAACCCGCTGCGCATGTTCTTGCCGGTGATCCTGGCGATGTTCGCCGTCGGCATCGTCAAGATGGGGTACGACATATTCACCTACAACTTTCACTTTGCCCCCTCGACGGTAATGGTGATGCTGACGGCATTCCAGCTGACGGCCGTGGGGCTGCTGGCGGATTTGATCGTGCGGAGGACAAAGGGATGACCGCCCACCGCGGCGTGGGCGACCTGCCCGTCCGTCTGCGGCGTGCCGTCAGGAAGCTGCGGATGCGTGGTACAGAGGCGGTCTGCCGGGCATTGTGGCCCAGCCTGTCCTACTTTCAGGATGGCCTGGCAACGGTGCACAATTGCCGCTTCCTGGCCGATGACGCTTTCATGCGCGCTTACCGGGCAGGCAAGGAGACGGGCTCCTGGCGCGAAAGGGACATTCATTGGCGCGTCCACGTGGCCTGTTGGGCGGCCGGTCGCGCGGCCAACCTGCCCGGCGACTGGGTCGAGTGCGGGGTGTATCGTGGGGGCCTGGCGCTGGCCGTGGCCGAATACGTACATCTCGAGCGCCTGGACAAGGCGTTCTACCTGGTGGATAGCTTTGGCGGCCTGGCGGCGGACCATATCTCCGAAGAGGAGCGGCGCCTGGGCAGGCGGCCCGGGGGCTACGAAGACTGCTCGGCGCAGGTGATGGCGACGTTCGCGCGCTTTCCCAATGTCCGAGTGCTCAAGGGAGTCGTGCCCGACATTCTGCCGTCGGTGGAAGCGCGAGAGGTCTCGTACCTCTCCCTCGACATGAACTGCGCCCTCCCCGAGATAGCCGCCGCCGAGTTCTTCTGGGATCGCATGGTCAGCGGAGGTATCATACTCCTGGACGACTATGCCTACCGCGGCTTTGAGCCGCAGGGCGCCGCCTTTGATGCCTTTGCGTCAGCGAGGGGAGTCTCGGTGCTCAATCTCCCGACCGGTCAGGGCATCATTGTCAAGCCCTAGACGTCCGGCAAGAGATCGAGGCTTGGCCGAGCAGCAGGCGAGATTGGACTGATGCCACTCTATCACCGCGCGCAGGCACTCCTGTTTTCCTACCTCGATCGCATCTATCAGGGCACCGTGCGCGAGCGCTACCGCGGCCAACTGGCGTGCATGGAGCCGGACCCCCAGGCGCTGCTGCTCGATGTGGGATGTCACAACGGCACGAACACCATGCACCTGGCACGCGCCGTTGGAACCCCGCGCGTGTGCGGGCTCGAATGCCGGCCCTCGGCGCTGCGTCAGGCGGCGCGATCCGGCATACGCTGCCTCGTCGCCGATGCCAACGTAACGCTGCCGCTCGAGAGCGAAACGGTGGATGTGATCACCGCGATGGACGTCCTCGAGCATCTGGTGGATCCGGCCCGACTGGTGCACGAAGTCTACCGCGTGCTCCGGCCGGGAGGCTATTGCGTGGTGGCGACACCCAACCTATCATCGTGGCACAACATCTTTGCCCTGGCGCTCGGGTTCCAGCCGTTCTCGGGGCCCAATCTGACCACCATGCTGGATGCTGACATGGCCATCGTGCGACGCATGCACCGCGAGGCCTACGGGATGTCGGACGAGGCAGAGATCGTGGCGAGTTCGGAGGTCGACCTGCACCGCCACATCGTGGTGGTGGCCTATCGCTCGCTCCTCCGCCTCATGGGACGGGCGGGGTTCACCATCGAACGCGCCCGGGGCTTTGGCTACTATCCCTGGCCGGCGCTCGCGGGGCGTCTGCTGAGCCGCCTCGATCCCGCCCACAGCCACCACATCGTCCTGAAGGCGCGCAAGATGCCGGCCGGGGAGGGCAATGGTGCGGGATGACCGGGCGTCAGGATCGCCGGACGTAGCAGGGGAGCGATAGGCGCGGCCATGGGAGCACGAATCCTGTTCGTCTCGGGGCGTGAAACCGGCTACATCCGCAATCGCGTCATCCTGACGGCGTTGCGCGCCGCCCACGACGTTACGGTGCTCACCCCCGAGGCAAGGAGCACGCCGTGGCGTCTTCTGGGTGGGGCGGCGCGAGTCCTGACGTGTCGCGCGTCGCACGAGCTGTACTTTGCCGGGTTCTACGGACAGCCCCTCGCGCTAGCAGCCTCAATTACGCAGCCTGCTCCGGTGATCCTCGATGCCTTTGTGTCGACGTATGATACTCTGTGCGAGGATCGCCGCACGTTCTCTTCGCGCTCTCCGGCGGGGCGGCTGGCCTTCTGGCTCGACGAGGCCGGCTGCCGACGAGCAGCGCGTGTGCTCACGGATACTGAGGCGAATGCCGAGTACTTGGCGAATACGTTTGACGTGCCCCGTGAAAAGCTCGCGGCGCTGCCCGTGGGGTGCGATGAGGCGGTCTTTTTCCCCAGGCCGGTGGAGCGCCAGACGTCTCGGTTCGAGGTGTTCCACTATGGCGCCTTTCTGGGGTTGCACGGCGCCGATGTGATCGTCCGCGCGGCGGCGCTCCTGCGCGACTGCCGCGATGTCCACTTTACGCTGGGCGGCGACGGCCCGTTGCGCCGCGACATGGTCGCGCTGGTGAAAGAGTTGGGGCTCGACAACGTCTCACTGCCCGGCTGGATCCCATTCGAGCGCCTGCCCGACTATATCGCGCGGGCGGACATCTGCCTGGGCGGGCACTTTTCGACCATCCCGAAGGCACAGCGCGTCGTGGCGACCAAGACATACCAGTTCATCGCCATGGCAAGGTCCACCATCGTGGGCGACAACATCGCCAGTCGGGAGGCGTTCATCCATGGAGAGCACGTCCTGGCGGTGCCCATGGGCGATCCAGCAGCGCTAGCGGGTACCATCGCCGCGTTACGGGACGACACGGCGCTGCGGGAGCGCCTCGCGAGCGCTGGGTACGCCCTCTTCCGTGAGCGCTACAGTAGTGCAGCCATCGGTCGGCGACTGACACGCATCGTCGATGAGGTCCTGGCCCAACACCGAGGGCAGCCATGAGGACTCACTCATCACAGAAGACTCCGGTCGGCGGCCTGAGCGCGCACCGCCGACGACTGGGCGGCAGCCGGGCGTTAGCGCCGATCGCGGCGCTATGGCGAGGCATCCGTCTTGGCGCGCGAAGCCTCGGCCTGAAGGTCCTCTGGTCCTCGCTTCGCTACCAACAAGACGGCCTGGCCACGGAGCACAACGCCGACTTTTCACGTGACGCGCGATTCGTCCGCGCCTACACCCTCGGACGCGCCACAGGATCGTGGCGCGGGCGTGAGATCCAGTGGCGGGCATATGTCGCCTGTTGGGCAGCGGAGCACGCCTCCCGCCTGCCGGGCGACATGGTGGAGTGTGGGGTGTACCGCGGTGGGCTATCGCGCACCGTCATAGAGTACGTAGGCTTTGACAGGTTGCCCAAGACGTTTTTCTTACTCGATACGTTTTGTGGCATTCCCGAGGATCGGATCCTGCCCGAGGAGCACCGCCTCGGGCGAGGGCTGGAGCGCTATGAGGAGTGCTACGAGGAAGTCGTGCGAACGTTCGCCCGCTACCCGAACGTCACCATCATCCGCGGGCCGGTGCCCGACACGCTGTCGCAGGTAACAACTGAGCGCGTCTGCTACCTGTCACTGGACATGAACTCGGCAGCGGCGGAGACGGCGGCGCTGGAACACTTCTGGGACAAGCTGGTGCCCGGCGCCATCGTGCTCCTGGACGACTATGGCTTTCGCGACTATGCCCCGCAAAAGTATGCCATGGACGCCTTTGCTGCCGAGCGCGGGATATCGATCCTCTCGCTACCCACGGGGCAGGGACTGATCGTCAAGGTCTGATCTGGCACGCTAGGCTCACTTGGCCATGCGGCCCGCCTCAAGGTACGCCTCGACCGTCTGCTGGACCATGCGGCGCCGGTCGAAGCGCTCCAACACCCATTCGCGCCCCTGGTCCGCCAATCGCCGCCGTAGGTCATGGTCGCCGGCCAGCTCCCGGATTGCAGCTGCCAGCGCCTCAGAATCGCGCGGGGGCACCACCTTTCCCCCCGGGCCCACGACTTCCGGACTGGCGCTGCCCAGCGTGGCAACCACCGGCGTCCCGCACGCTAATGACTCGGCGAGCGGCAACCCAAAACCCTCCAAGAGCGAAGGGAACACGAACA
>ENA-UOUL01002793-UOUL01002793.1-bioreactor-metagenome-genome-assembly--contig:-NODE-2793-length-19461-cov-4.179168_pt1 | contig 19461 bp, 15 predicted proteins | sample MGYA00249838_ERZ747220 | MGnify/ENA primary metagenome ERZ747220 (study PRJEB28778, sample SAMN05720191) | bioreactor metagenome | isolation source: Anaerobic biogas reactor | place: USA:Washington...
GCCCATGGGCGAGATCATCTGGCACAAGGGCAAGGGGGCCAGCGGCAACTGCGCCTGGGGAAGCTGGCAGAGCGCTAAATCGCCGCGACTGCGCGACATCCACGAGTACCTGCTGGTCTTCGCCAAGCAGGCCTATTCGCGGCCGGACCGGGGCGAGTCGGACATCGGACGCGACGAATTCATGGAGGCCACGCTCTCGGTGTGGGAGATCGCACCGGAGTCGGCCAAGCGCGTAGGGCATCCGGCGCCGTTCCCCGAGGCGCTGGCGGAGCGCGCCCGGCGCATCGAGTATGCCGAGGCCAACAACATCGACTACTGATTGATAAACTCATATTTGCCGCGCCGTAACCGGCGCGCAGGCTAACCGCACGGAGAGCCCTCTCCACAAGGGCTCTCCGTGCGATAAAACAAAAAGATTTCAGCATTGCGTCCTCATCATGCGGGGCACGGCAGCATGCTGAAACAGAGTGGCGAGGTGACGGCGATTGGTCAGGTATATCTTGGGGCGGTTGGGCAGAGCGCTTATCACCATCTTTCTGGTGCTCTCCATCGTATTTTTGCTCATGCGGCTGCTGCCTGTGGACGGATACTTTGAGGGGCGCACGGACTTGATGAGCGACACCGTCAAAAATGTGATTCTCAAGGATCTGGGCCTGCTGGACCCCTGGTATAAGCAGCTGTTTGACTTCTGGCGCAAGCTGCTGTTAGAGGGCGACCTGGGCAAGTCCATCGTCATCCGCAAGAATGTGCCCGTGGCGCGCCTCATCTGGCCCAAGGCCATGGTATCCTTTGAGTTTGGCATCATTGCCCTGGCGATTCAGCAGCTGGTGGGGCTGACGGCGGGCGTATTGATGGCGCGGCACAAGGGCAGGCTGGCCGACAAGCTGGGCAACCTGTATATTTTGCTGATCAACGCGCTGCCCGCGGCGGTGTATTTTCTGGCCATACAGTTGTACCTGTCCAGCGTGCTCAAACTGCCAATGCTGTACGACCCCATCAACACATCAAGCCGCATATTGCCCATCATCTGCCTGTCCCTGGGCGGCATCGCCTCCAATGCCATGTGGATGCGCCGCTACATGGTGGACCAGATGAACATGGACTATATCCGCCTGGCGCGTGCCAAGGGCATGACCTCCGGCCAGGTGGCCTTCCGGCATGTGATGCGCAACGCCTTCATCCCCATGGCACAAAGCCTGCCCACGGCGGTGCTGTTCACGATATCGGGCTCGCTGTACGTGGAATCCCTCTTCTCCATCCCCGGGCTGGGCGGGCTGCTGATCCAGTCCATCCAGCGGCAGGATAATACCATGGTGCAGGCGATGGTGCTGCTGTATTCGGTGATCAGCATCTCCGGCCTGCTGCTGGGCGATATCGCGATGATGATCTGCGATCCGCGCATCAAGCTGACCAAGAAGGGGGAGAGCCGATGAAGATCGACCGACAGCCGTACAGGCCATTTTTCCGCAGATTTAAGGATTACAAGCTGGACAAGATGCAGCAGGCCTTCCGGGATGCCGAACAGGCGGACCCGGCAGAGATTTCCGACGATCTGTTTGAGTTTGCCGGCCATGACATCATGGATGCGGAGCGCATCGGCTACTCCAACTACTCGTACTGGCGCAGCACTTTCCAGGTGTTCTTCAAGAAGAAGGTCTCGGTGTTTTTGCTCGCCTTTCTGGTGGCCCTGCTCGCCTTTACCTTCATTCAGCCCCTGCTGCCCAACCAGAAGGACCCCTACCGCGTGTACAACGATGAGGCCGGCAAGACGCTGATGAACGTGCAGCCCAACGAGGAGTTCTGGTTTGGCACCAACAACATCGGGCAGGACATCTGGTCGCGCATTTGGTCGGGCACGCGCACCAGCCTGTTTATCGGCCTGTGCGTGGCCATGAGCAACAATATCATCGGCATCGTGCTGGGCTCCATCTGGGGGTACGCGCGCAAATGGGACAAGCTGTTCACCGAGGTATACAACCTGTTTGACAACATCCCCTACACGGTGCTGCGCATGCTGCTGATGTACATCATGCGCCCGAGCCTCAAGACCATGATCATTGTCATGGTGCTGACGGGCTGGATCGGCATGTCCAAGTATATCCGCAACCTGATCCTCATCTACCGCGATCGGGAGTTCAACCTGGCCTCCCGCTGTCTGGGCACGCCATCCAGGCGCATCATCATCAAGAACATTTTGCCCCAGTTGATCTCGGTCATCATGCTGCAGACGGCGCTGGCCATCCCCGAGGCCATCGGGGCGGAGGTGTTTCTTACCTACATCGGCCTGGGGCTGCCGGTTAGCATCCCCTCGCTGGGCAACCTGATCAACGAGGGCCGCCGCGTGATGCTGGTGGCCAGCCAGCGGTATCAGCTGCTCTACCCGGTGCTGGTGGTCTCGGCCATCACCATCTCCTTCTATGCGCTGGGCAACGCCTTTGCGGACGCGTCCGACCCGCGCAACCACAGGTAAGGGGGGCGATGAGATGAGCGAATATAAATTTACCGAGCCTGTCCTCACCGTGAAGGACTTAGTGGTCAAGTTTAACCTGCGCGGCCAGGTGCTGACGGCCATCCGCGGCATCAGCATGGACTTATACAAGGGCGAAAGCCTGGCCATCGTGGGCGAATCGGGCTCGGGCAAAAGCGTGTTCACCAAGACCTTCATGGGCCTGCTGGACAACAACGGCTGGATTGACAGCGGTGCCATCGAATACGGCGGATACGACCTGACGGCCTTCAAAACTGAGCGGGACTGGCTGAAGTTGCGCGGCAAGCGCATCGCCATGGTGTTTCAGGACCCGATGACCAGCCTCAACCCGCTGAAAACCGTGGGCAAGCAGGTGCAGGAGGCCTTCACCTTGCACAACAAGGTATCCAAGGAGGAGGCCAGGCGCCGCACCATCCAGCTGCTGGATGACGTGGGCATCCCCGAACCCGAGCGCCGCTACAAGCAATACCCCCATGAGTTTTCGGGCGGCATGCGCCAGCGGGTGGTCATTGCCATCGCCATGGCGTGCGTGCCCGAGATATTGATCTGTGACGAGCCCACCACCGCGCTGGACGTGACCATCCAGGCGCAGATTCTCGAACTGCTCAAGCAATTGCAGGCCCGCTACGGCCTGACGGTGATCTACATCACCCACGACCTGGGCGTGGTGGCCAACGTGGCTGACCGCATCGCGGTGATGTATGCGGGCGATATCATCGAGATCGGCCGCAGCGAGGAGGTATTCTACGACCCGCGCCACCCCTATACCTGGGCGCTGCTGAGCAGCCTGCCCCAGCTGGGCGTCAAGGGGGAGGACCTGCTGGCCATCCAGGGCACGCCGCCCAACCTGTTCCAGGAGATCAGGGGCGATGCCTTTGCCCCCCGCAACCCCCAGGCGCTCAAGGCGGACTTTGTGGCCCGGCCGCCCTACTTTGAGGTATCGCCCACCCACAAGGCGCGCACCTGGCTGCTGGATCCGCGCGCGCCGGATCTGGCCCCCCCGGCACATATCCGGCACCTGAGAACGCTGCGCAGGGGAGGGATTGAGCATGCAACATGAAGGCAGAGAATTGCTATTGCAGGTGAAGGACCTGGAGGTGCGCTTCGGCACCAAGCGGCACCCCTTCATTGCCGTGCAGCACGTCAACTTTGACATCTACAAGGGGGAAACCTTTGGCCTGGTGGGCGAGTCCGGCTCGGGCAAGACCACCATCGGTCGGGCCATCATCCGCATCAACCCCACCAGCGCCGGCGACATCATCTTCAAGGGGGAGAAGATCAACGGCCCCATCAGCAAGGAGCTGGACCGCCGGGTGACCCAGCAGATCCAGATGATTTTTCAGGACCCCATGGCCAGCCTCAACGAGCGGGCCAAGGTGGACTATATTGTGTCCGAGGGGTTGATCAATGTAGCCAAGGACATGCCGCGCCCGCAGCGGGAGAAATCCGTCGCCCAGGCGCTGGCCGATGTGGGCCTGCTGCCCGAGTTCGCCAGCCGCTTTCCCCACGAGTTTTCGGGCGGGCAGCGCCAGCGCATCGGCATCGCCCGCAGCCTGATCATGGAGCCGGAGTTCATCATCGCCGACGAGCCCATCTCCGCGCTGGACGTGTCCATCCGCGCCCAGGTATTAAATCTGCTCAGCCACCTGCAAAGGAAAAAGGGGCTGACCTACCTGTTCATCGCCCACGACCTGTCGGTCATGCGCTTCATCTGCGACCGCATCGCCGTCATCCACAAGGGGCAGATCGTGGAGATGTCCGAGACCGAGAAGCTGTTTGCCAACCCGCTGCACCCCTACACCCAGGCGCTGCTCAGCGCCATCCCGCTGCCCGACCCGCTGCTGGAGCGCAACAAGAAGCTGATCATCTACGACCCCGCCTGTCACGACTACGCCGTGGACAAGCCCCGCTGGCAGGAGATTGAGCCCGGGCACTTCGTGCTGGCCAACGAGCAGGAGATGGAGGGCCACCGCGAGCAGCTGGCCACCAGCTGCCGGATATCAAGTTAAACCTGAATGCAGGTGCGGCTGACGCAAATTTTTCTTTTGCATCAGCCCTTTTTTTATGCAAAAAACCCTTATTTGTCGGCGCAACCCCGCCCCGGTTATGGTGCCCCGCCACAAATATGGCTGAGCTTTCACTTGCGCGGGCAAGAGAATCACGCTATAATACCGTCAACGCCTGAGATCGGGCTGGGATGACCCCATAATTTAACAAGGAGGACCCTATGAAGAGATTGATTTCCCTTATTCTTCTGGCCGCCATGGTGCTGTCGCTGACGCCGGCGATGGCGCAGGAGAATGCCTACCGCGTGCTGTACTCCGGTGAGGTCAGCTCGCTGAACTACCTCACCACGGCAACCACCAACGAGTTTGCGGTGGCCGCCAACGTGATCGACACTTTGGTCGAATATGACAACCTGGGCCAGGTAAAGCCCTCCCTGGCTGAGAGCTGGGAAGTGAGCGAGGACGGCCTGACCTGGACCTTTAAAATCCGCCAGGGCGCCAAGTGGGTGGACGGCAATGCCCAGGTCGTGGCCGATGTAACGGCCAACGACTTTGTGGACGCGGCCAAGTACGTGCTGGACGCCGCCAACGCGTCTGCTACCGCCAACATCCTCTACTCCGTCATCGAGGGCGCCGAGGCCTACTTCGCCGGCACCTCCACCCCCAAGGAGGGCGAGACCCCGGCCCCCAAGACCGAGTGGGAGACGGTGGGCGTCAAGGCTGTGGATGACTACACTTTGCAGTACAGCCTGATTTACCCCGTGCCCTACTTCCTGAGCATGACCACCTATGTGTGCTTCATGCCCGTGTACGGCCCCTTCCTGGCTGAAAAGGGCGCGGACTTCGGCCTGGCCACCGGCAACGACACGCTGCTGTACAACGGTGCCTACTATATCAGCGAGATGAAGCCCCAGGAGAGCCGGGTGTACACCAAAAACCCGACCAACTGGGATGCCGAGCACGTGTACATCGAGCAGATCAAGATGTCCTACAACAAGGAGGCGGCCACCGTCTCCAGCGATATGTACCGCCGCGGCGAGGTGGATTCCGCCAGCATCGACAACCAGATTGCCCGCGAGTGGCTGCAGAACCCCGACACCGCCGACCTGATCCGCCCCGTGCGGCAGACCGGCTTCTACACCCACTTCTACGCCTACAACTTCAAGCCCGAGTTTGACGCCGTGTACGAGCCGGAAAACTGGAAGCTGGCCGTCAACAACGAGAACTTCCGCAAGGCCGTCTTCTATGGCTTTGACCGCGTGAAGTTGACGTTGGTGGGCGAGCCTGACAACCCCGAGAGCATCATGCACTACACCATCACCCCGCCCAACTTTGTGGACTACAACGGCCTGGATTACGTCAAGATGGGCGATCTGGCCCCCTGGACGGAGCTGGGCAAGGGTGCGTTTGACGAGGCCAAGGCCAAGGAATTTGCCGCCAAGGCCAAGGAAGAGCTGACGGCCGCCGGCGCCACCTTGCCCGTCAAGGTGCTGACCGTGTACCACCCCAGCTACACCACCTGGGCGGACCAGACGCAGGTGCTCGAGCAGCAGCTGGAAGCGCTGCTGGGCGAGGATTTCATCGACCTGATCGTGGAGGCAGGCCCCTCCCAGAACTTCCTCAGCGAGGTGCGCCGCAGCGGCAAGTACGCGCTGCTGGACTGCAACTGGGGCCCCGACTACGCCGACCCGGAGACCTTCACCGACCCCTTCAAGCGGGGCGGCAACTACAACTTCCCCGAGTACACCACCGAGGTGGATGAGAACGGCAAGAACAAGTATGACGTCTACGAGGCGATGGTTGCCGAGGCCAAGGCCATCACCGGCGACATCGAAGCCCGCTACCTGGCCTTTGCCAAGGCCGAAGCGTACCTAATTGAGAATGCCTTCGTGCTGCCCGTGGGCTACACCTACGCCGGCGGCGGATACACCGCCAGCCGCCTGGATCCCTTTGAGGGCCAGTACGCGCCGTTTGGCATTTCCATCGACCGCTACAAGGGCCAGCACCTGCTGGACAAGCCCATGAACACCGACCAGTACTTTGACGCGCAGGACAAGTGGGAAGCCGATCGTGCTGCGCTGTCCAAATAATGACAGACCATAAATCACCCAATTGATTCTTCGCGGAGCTGTGCCGCCTGTGCGCGGCACAGCTCCGCGTTTGCGAGTGAAAGGGGGACGAGGCAGTGTTCAAATATGTAGGCAAGCGGCTGCTCGCCTCAACGGTAACGCTGTTTATCATCCTGACCACGGTGTTTGTCCTGATGCGGCAAATGCCCATTGAGGGATATTTTGATAACTTTGATAAGGTGGACCAGGCGGTGATCAACGCCAAGCTCGATCAGCTTGGCCTGCGCGACACCATGCCCGTGCAGCTGAAAAACTTTTATACCGGGCTGCTGCGAGGCGACCTTGGGGTGAGCAACCGCTACCGCACCGGCGCCCCCATCGCTGAGATCATCGCCTCCAAGGCGCCGATCTCCATCCAGATGGGGCTGCTGTCCATGGCGGTGTCGCTGCTGCTGGGCATCCCCCTGGGGGCCAAGATGGCACGCAGCAAGTCAAAGCTGTGGGACAAGCTGGGCACCGGCTTTATCGTGTTTATCAATGCGGTGCCGGCGGCAGTATACTATATTTATCTGCAAAGCTATGGCTCCAAGGTGTTGGATATCTCTATGCTTTTTAACCCCGACAGCGCCATCAGCTGGGTGCTGCCGGTGCTGAGCATGTCGCTGGGCAGCATTGCCTACTACGCCATGTGGCTGCGCCGCTATATGGTGGACGAGATGAACAAGGACTATGTGAAGCTGGCGCGCGCCAAGGGCGTGGCCAACCGGGATATCACCATGGGGCATGTGTTCCGCAACGCGTTTGTGCCCATGATTCAGTACATCCCAAGCTCGCTATTGTTCACGATATCAGGCTCCATCTACATCGAGTCGCTCTACTCCATCCCCGGGATGGGCGGCCTGCTGGTAGACGTGATTACCCGTCAGGATAACACCATGGTGCAGGCTTTGGTCATGCTGTATGCCAGCATCGGCATCATCGGCATGCTGCTGGGCGACCTGCTGATGGTGTTGATTGACCCGCGGATTAGCTTTTCCAAGCGGGAGGGGGTGCGCTGATGAGCCAGAACAGCAAGGAACGCAAGCTGCACACCGGGCTGGAGGAATCCGCGCGCCGCAACGACTTTGACATGGCCGTCTACAGCGAACAGGCGGCCGAGCGCACCGGCTTTTCCAACTACTCCTATTGGGGCAGCACGCTGCGCGTGTTTTTCCGCAACCGGCTGGCCGCGTCGCTGATGGTGCTGCTTGTATTGCTGGTCATCTTCACGGTGATACAGCCCTACCTGCCCCGCCAGTACGAGGCAACGCGCGTCATCAACCACCCCATCACCCGCATGCAGATGAGCAACGTGGGCCCGGGCATGAGCAATGTGCACTACACCGCCCCCGAGGGGGTGGAGCTGGTGCTGACCCCCTACGACGACCCGGAGTGGGCGGCCGTGAGCAACATGCTGATGACCCTGCGCGCCCGCACGCCCTTTACCGTGATCGAGTACGGCGACAGCTGGGTGCGCGCGCAGGTGGGGGAGCAGACTGGCTATGTGCGCAACGACTTTTCCACCAAGCTGCGCCTGCCGGAGGACACGGCGGCCGTGCCCTATGAGAGCCGGTCCAACTTCCCCATCCAGGTATACACCTCGCCGGAAGACTATACCAACCAGGGCACCGAGCTGTTTGTGCGCCGCAGCCAGCTGGACATCGCGCCCGACGGCCTGAGCGCGCGCACAAAGGCAAACGCCCAGCTGCGCCTGCTGCCGGGCGAGGCCCCCTTCCTGTTTGGCACCAACAACGCCGGGCAGGATATGTGGAGCATGGTGTGGTCGGGCACGCGCACCAGCCTGTTCATCGGCTTTATGGTGGCGCTGCTGGAGGCGCTGATCGGCATCACCGTGGGTGTGCTGTGGGGCTATGTGCGCAGGCTTGACCGGCTGCTGACGGAGATATACAACGTCATCAACAACATCCCCACCACCATCGTGCTGATTATGTTTGCCTACATCATGCGCCCGGGCATCCAGACGCTGATTTTCTCCATGACCATCACCGGCTGGGTGAGCATGGCGCGCTTTGTGCGCAACCAGATCGTCATCATCCGCGACCGGGATTACAACCTGGCCTCCCGCTGCCTGGGCACGGGCACGGCGCGCATCATCACGCGCAACCTGCTGCCCTACCTGGTCAGCGTGATCATGCTGCGCATGGCGCTGGCCATCCCGGGGGCCATCGGCAGCGAGGTGTTTATCACCTACATCGGCCTGGGCCTGCCGGTCAGCATCCCGTCGCTGGGCAACCTGATCAACGTGGGCCGCAAGCTGGTCACCACCTCTCTGGCCTATCAGCTGATTTTCCCCACCGTGGTGCTGTCAGTGGTGACCATCTCCTTCTACATCATCGGCAATGCCTTTGCGGATGCGGCCGATCCGAGGAATCACGTATGAGCGAAGCAGTAAAAACCCCTGATACCATTTTGCAGGTGCAGGATTTGAACGTGAAGTTCAGCCTGCGCGGGCGCGTGCTGCATGCCATCCGCGGCGTAACGCTGGATGTACAGCGGGGCGAAAGCCTGGCCATTGTGGGCGAGTCGGGCTCCGGCAAGACGGTGCTGACCAAGACCTTCATGGGCCTGTTGGACCAGAACGGCTGGGTGGACTCGGGCAGCATCCACTTCGAAGGGGAGGACCTGGCCGCCTTCAAAACCGAGAAAGACTGGCTGCGCATCCGCGGCCGCAAGATCGCCATGGTTTTGCAGGACCCCATGACCAGCCTCAACCCACTCAAGACCATCGGCGGCCAGATCGGCGAGGCGCTGGAGCTGCACCAGGGCCTCAAGGGCCCCGCTGCCGACCAGCGCATCCAGGAGATCTTGCTGGACGTGGGCATTGAGGAGCCGGCGCGGCGCATGAAGCAGTACCCGCACCAGTTCTCCGGCGGCATGCGCCAGCGCGTAGTCATCGCCATCGCCATCGCCTGCCAGTCGCGCATTCTGATCTGTGACGAGCCCACCACGGCGCTGGATGTCACCATCCAGGCGCAGATATTGCAGCTGATCCGCGACCTGATCCACAAGTACGAGCTGACGGCCATCTACATCACCCACGACCTGGGCGTGGTGGCCAACATTGCCGACCGCATCGCCGTGATGTATGCCGGGGATATCGTGGAGATCGGCACCTGCGAGGAGATTTTCTTCGACCCCAGGCATCCCTACACCTGGGCGCTGCTCAGCTCGCTGCCCCAGCTGGGGCGCAAGGGAGAGGCGCTGTACGCCATCAAGGGCACGCCGCCCAACCTGTTTAACGAGATCAAGGGTGATGCCTTCGCGCCGCGCAACCCCTACGCGCTGAATATCGACTTTGAGCAGCGGCCGCCCTACTTTGACGTCAGCCCCACCCACAAGGTGCGCAGCTGGTTGTTGGACCCGCGGGCCCCCAAGGTGGAGCCGCCCGAGAGCCTCAAGCGCATTCAGGCCCAAGGAGGATCCTTTTATGAACACTGCTGACCGCCAGCCGCTCATCCAGGTCAAGGATTTGCACATTGCCTTTGGCGAGCGCCGCCGCCGCTTTGAGGCGGTCAAGGGCGTTACCTTTGACATCTACAAGGGGGAGACCTTCGGCCTGGTGGGCGAGTCCGGCTCGGGCAAGACGTCCATCGGCCGGGCCATCATCCGCGTGTACTCCATCTCCGGCGGCGAGGTGATCTACGACGGGCAGCGCATCTCCGGCAAGATCGACCCGCAGCTGGACCGGCGCGTGACCCGGGAAATCCAGATGATCTTTCAAGACCCCATGGCCAGCCTTAACGAGCGCGCCAAGGTGGATTACATCGTGTCCGAGGGGCTGTACAGCACCGAGCGCGGGCTCAGCCGGCAGGAGCGCTCGCGCCGCGTGCATGACGCGCTGATGGATGTGGGCCTGCTGCCCGAGTTTGCCAGCCGCTTTCCCCACGAGTTTTCGGGCGGACAGCGCCAGCGCATCGGCATCGCGCGCGCGCTGGTGATGGACCCCAAGTTCATCATCGCCGACGAGCCGATCTCCGCGCTGGATGTGTCCATCCGCGCGCAGGTATTAAACCTCATGAGTAAATTGCAGCAGGAGCGGGGGCTGACCTACATGTTCATCTCCCACGACCTGTCGGTCATGCGCTTCATTTGCGACCGCATTGCCGTCATCCACCGCGGCGAGTTAGTGGAGCTGGCCGAGACCGAGCAGCTGTTCCGCCTGCCGCTGCATCCCTACACCCAGGCGCTGCTCAGCGCCGTGCCCATGCCCAACCCGGCCTACGAAAAAAAGAAGCAAACCATCGCCTACGATGAATCGGTGCACGATTACAGCGTGGACAAGCCCGTCTGGCAGGAGATCGAGCCCGGGCACCACGTGCTGGCCAACCAGGCGGAGCGCGAGGGCTACCTGCAGCGGCTGGCCGCCTGCGAGATTCCGGCGCCGGTTTAGCCCGTCTCACTTGGTTTATATTCATAGTGTTGCATCAGCGGCGGAGGTTTTGAGCCCATGCAAGAAACCTCCGCCCCCATCCGTTGTATGGAAGCAAGGAGGCGATTTGAACACGATGAAAAACTTGATTCGCATGATGACCCTGGCCCTCATCCTGGCCATGGCGCTGGGCGCGGCCCAGGCCGCCCAGGTGGCGCCGCCCACGCGCACCGATACCATATTGCTGGAGGGGCAGGAGGAAAGCTACACCGCCACCCAGTACGCGGATGAAAACCTGATCCTCTGGTACGACGCGGACAACTTTGCCGCCCAGCCCATCGACGGCGGCGTACGCCTGCAGCTGATGGAGAACGCTCTGCCCGGTGAGGTCGCCATGGAGGCGCTGCATGTGGGCGACACCCAGGCCCCCAGCCTGGCGCGCTTTGCCCAGGAGCAGGCCGCCCTGCAGCAGCAGGGCTGGACGCTGACCAACCCCTTTGAACAGCCCCTGGCCCTGGGGGCCGACCCCGCCAGCGGCGTCATCGCCACCAAGGACGGGCAGAATGTGGAGCTGTACCAGTTCATTCAAAACGGCCTGACCTACCAGATCATGCTGCGCTACCCCGCGGAGGCCGCCGAAGGCTGGGGCGCGCGCATGCTGCACTTCGCTCAGACCATCAACCAAAGGGCTGAGTAAACAAACTTATATAAGTGAACAACAAATGAGGGACGGCGTGCGCCGTCCCTCGTTTTGTCTGGGCATCTATATTGAAGGCCTACTGGAACAGGTCCTTCACCTTTTCCTTGAAGCTCTTCTGGCTTTCATACTCCTTGCCGGTGGACTGCTGGTCGAACTCGCGCAGCAGCTCCTTTTGCTTGGCGCTCATGCGCTTGGGCACCTCCACCCGCACGGTGACCACCAGGTCGCCCTTTTGCGTGGTGTGCAGGCGCGGCATGCCCTTGCCCTTGATGCGGAACTTGGTGTCCGTCTGCGTGCCTTCGGGGATCTTCTGCTTCACCGGGCCGTCCAGCGTGGGGATGTCCAGCTCGGCGCCCAAGGCTGCCTGGGTGAAGGAGATGGGCATGTCCATGTACAGCGTGGTGCCGTCGCGCTGGAATACCTTGTGGGGCGCCACGTTGACCACGATCTGCAGGTCGCCGCTGGGGCCGCCGTTAAAGCCGGGTTCGCCCTGACCATTCATCACGATCACCTGGCCGTTGTCGATGCCGGCCGGGATGTTGACGTTGGCCGTGCGCTTGCGCCGCTGCCGGCCCGAGCCCGAGCATGTGCCGCAGGGCTCCTTGACCATCTGGCCGGTGCCCTGACAGGTGGTGCACGGGCGCACCGTCACCATGAAGCCGCCCTGGCTGCGCACCTGGCCCGAGCCGCCGCAAGTGGTGCAGGTGACGGGCTGGGTGCCCGGCTTTGCACCGTTGCCGTGGCAGGTCTCGCACAGCTCGTTGCGGGTGAACTCAAAGCTCTTCTTGACGCCGCGGGCTGCCTCTTCAAAGGTGATGCGCAGGCTGAACCTGAGGTCGTTGCCTACCCGGGGCGCGTTGCGGCTGCGGGCGCTGCCGCCCATGCCGCCGCCAAACAGCTGGTCAAAGATGCTCTCAAAGCCGCCCATCTGGCTGGCATCAAAGCCGCCGAACCCGCCAAAGCCGCCCATGCCGCCCATCTGCGGGCCGTCCATGCCAAACTGGTCATAGCGGGCGCGCTTGTCGGGGTCTGACAGCACCTCGTTGGCCTCGTTGAGCTCCTTGAAGCGGGCCTCCGCCGCCTTGTCGTTGGGGTGCAGGTCAGGGTGGGACTCCTTGGCCAGCTTGCGGTAGGCCTTTTTGATGTCCGCCTGGCTGGCCTTCTTGTCGACGCCCAGCACCTCGTAGTAATCGCGTTTTGTTGCCATTGTTTCTCCCATGGGGGTGAACGAAGGAGTACGTGAGTGGGGAACCTTTTGTGAACAAAAGGATTCCCCACACCCCTCCAAAAAACTTTATCATGGATGATTTGCTTATCGGTACAATCCCATGGTTAAAGTTCTTTGGGGGTCTGGGACCTTTCTTTCAAGAAAGGTCCCAGCGCACCCTCGTCTCCTCGTTGCTTAGTGTACCTCGCCGTCGGCGTTGACGGAGCCGTCCGGGTTCTCCATCGGGCCCTGCTGGAAGCCGCCGTCGGGGCCGGGCTGGCCGTCCTGGGGCGCGCCTTCCTGCTGGTAGAGCTTGCCAAAGATCTCGTAAACCTTCTGGGTCATGGTGTCCATGGCGGGCTTGATCTCGTCGGCCTTGTTGCCCTCGCGGATCTTCTTGAAGTCGGCGATTTCGTTCTCGACGGTCATCTTGTCTTCGCTGGTCAGCTTGTCGCCGTTCTCGCGCAGCTGCTTTTCCAGGTCGTAGATCAGGTTGTCGGCGCGGTTGAGGGTTTCCACCTCTTCCTTGCGGCGCTTGTCATCCTCGGCAAACTGCTCGGCCTCCTTGACGCGGGCGTTGATCTCGTCCTCGGTCAGGTTGGTGGAGGCGGTGATGGTGATGTTCTGGCTGTTGCCGGTGCCCAGGTCCTTGGCGGACACGCTGACGATGCCGTTCTTATCGATGGCGAACTTCACCTCGATCTGGGGCACGCCGCGGGGCGCGGCCGGGATGCCGGTCAGCTGGAAGCGGCCCAGCGTCTTGTTGTCGTAGGCCATGGGGCGCTCGCCCTGCAGCACGTGGATTTCCACCGTGGTCTGCCCGTCCGCCGCCGTGGAGAACACCTGGCTCTTCTCGGTGGGGATGGTGGTGTTGCGGTCAATCAGGCGGGTGAAGATGTGGCCTTCGGTCTCCAGGCCCAGGCTGAGGGGCGTCACATCCAGCAGCAGCACGTCCTTCACCTCGCCGCCCAGCACGCCGGCCTGGATGGCCGCGCCGATGGCGACGCACTCGTCGGGGTTGATGCCCTTGAAGGGCTCCTTGCCGGTGATGTTCTTCACAGCGTCCTGCACGGCCGGGATGCGGGTGGAGCCGCCCACCAGAATCACCTTGTCAATCTGCTGGGCTGTGAGGCCGGCATCCTTGAGGGCGGTCTGCATGGGGCCGATGGTGCGCTCCACCAGGTCGGCGGTCAGCTCGTTGAACTTGGCGCGGGTCAGCGTCACGTCCAGGTGCTTGGGGCCGTTGGCGTCGGCGGTGATGAAGGGCAGGTTGATGTTGGCGGCCATCACGCCCGACAGGTCGATCTTGGCCTTCTCGGAGGCTTCCTTCAGGCGCTGGTAGGCCATGCGGTCCTTCTTGAGGTCGATGCCGTTCTCCTTGCGGAAGATCTCGGCCACGTAGTCGATCACGCGGTCGTCAAAGTCGTCGCCGCCCAGGGCGGTGTCGCCGTTGGTGGCCAGCACTTCGAACACGCCGTCGCCGATCTCAAGCAGGCTGACGTCAAAGGTGCCGCCGCCCAGGTCGTAGACCAGAATCTTGTGGCTGTGCTCCTTGTCCAGGCCGTAGGCCAGGCTGGCTGCCGTGGGCTCGTTGATGATGCGCATCACTTCCAGGCCCGCGATGCGGCCGGCGTCCTTGGTGGCCTGGCGCTGCGAGTCGGAGAAGTACGCGGGCACGGTGATGACGGCCTGGGTGACGGTTTCGCCCAGGTAGGCCTCGGCGTCCTGCTTCAGCTTCTGCAGGATCATCGCGCTGATGTCCTGGGGGGTATAGTCCTTGCCGTCGATGGAGATTTTATAGTCGGTGCCCATCTTCCGCTTGATGGAGGAGATGGTGCGGTCCGGGTTGGTGATGGCCTGGCGCTTGGCAATCTGGCCGACCAGCCGCTCGCCGTCCTTGGCAAAGGCCACGACGGAGGGCGTGGTGCGGCCGCCTTCGGGGTTGGTGATGACGACGGGCTCGCCGCCTTCCATGACCGCCACAACGCTGTTGGTGGTGCCAAGGTCAATACCGATAATCTTGCTCATGTGTGTTTCCTCTCTTTATTTGGATTGATTGTTTACTATATGTAGTATGCCTCAGGCGACGATCACTTTGACCATCGCGTGGCGAAGCACCTGATCCCCCAGCTGATAGCCCTTCAAAAATACCTGGGCTACGGTGCCGGGTTCGCCCTCCTCGGGCGTGCCCTGGGTAACGGCATCCTCCAGCCGGGGGTCAAAGGGTTGGCCCACCCGGTCGATGACGGTTACGCCGCGCTTTTCCAGCGCCTCTAACAGCTGCTTTTGCACCAGCTTGACGCCGCTGCACAGCGCCTCGTCGCTGCTTTCCGTGGCCAGCGCCCGCTCCAGGTTGTCGCAGACGGGCAAAATGGTCTTGATGAAGCTGGCGGCGCCATCTTCAAAGGCCTCGGCCCGCACGCTCTGGTTGCGGCGGCGGAAGTTGTCAAAGTCCGCCTGCACGCGCTGGGCCATGGTGAGGTACTCGTCGCGCTGGGTCTCGGCCTGGCTCAGGCGCGTTTCCAGGGATTGCATGGCCTCCTCCTGGGCGGCTTCATGCTGGGGCGCGTCCTGGGCGGGCTGCTCCTGGGGCAGCGGCTCCTGCTGGCCGGCGCGGGCATCCGGGTTGGTCTGCCGTTTGCTTGTCTTCATTCGTTCCTCCGGGTCATTCGTCGTTGGGGGTAATCAATATCTGGCTCAGGGTGCGCCCGGCGACCGACAGGGTATCCAGCACCTCGCGGTAGGGCATGCGGGTGGGGCCGATGACCCCAATGGCACCCCGGTGTCCGCGGCCCATCTCGTACGAGCAGGTCACGATGGACAGGTCGGCCATGCGGGGCAGGCCGCTCTCCGGGCCGATGCGCACCGACAGGCCGCCGTCAGCGTCTGCCTTGAGCAGGCTGAGCAGGCTGTCCGTCTGGTCCAGGGCGCTCATCATGTCGCGCGCCTTGTTCACATCGGCGTACTCGGGGTAGCGCAGCATGTTGTGGCTGCCGGCCACGCGCAGGCTGTCGCTGGCGGATTGCCGCTCCAGCTGGGCGGCCAGCTCGGCGATGCCGCCAAGCACCTGAGGATCCAGCGGCGCCTGCCGGGAGAAGCTTTTGAGCAGCTTCTGCGCCTCGTGCAGCGTCTGGCCGCGCAGGCGGTCAGACAGCATGCGGCTGATGGCGTACAGGCCGTCATGGTCCAGCATGTCGGACACATGGAGCATGGCGTCGCGGATGATGCCGCCATCGGTCACCACCACAATCAGGGCGGAGGCCCGGCTGATGGGCACCAGGTGCAGGCTGTTGATGCGCAGCTCCTCCTGCTTGGGCATCATCACCACCGAGGGGTACTGCGTCAGCTCGCTGAGGGCCTCGGCCATGCTGTTGACCACATCGTTTACCTGCTTGACGCGGCCCATCAGGTCGCGGCGGATGCGCTCGGCCTGTGCGGCGGGCATGGGCTCTGCCTCGTGCAGGCTGTCCACATACAGGCGGTAGGCCTTTGCGTTGGGCACGCGGCCCGCGGATACGTGGGGCTGCTCCAGGTAGCCCAGCTCGGTCAGGTCGCTCATCTCATTGCGGATGGTGGCGCTGGACAGGCCCAGCATGTACTTGCCCGAGATCGTGCGGGAGCCCACCGGCGATGCCGTGCGCACATAGTCGTCGATGATCGCCCGCAGGATGCGTTTCTTGCGCTCGTCCAGCTGCATGAGCCCCCTCCTTCTGTTGCATTTCCTTTTGTTGTTAGCACTCTATCGCATCGAGTGCTAATCAACGTACTCAATGTAACACGCATCGGCCCCCTTGTCAAGGCCGAAACGGGTGAATTTCAAATTCCTCCCGGCAGGGGAAACAGGGGTGTAAAAATTTGGTTTGATTGGTTTTGCCCGCCTGATGATTGGGTATGATGTGAAATGAATGGGCTGCGGCCCGCAATGAAGGGGAGGAGTACACTGAATGAAGAAAAACATTGCCAAAATGCTCAGCAACCAGGTGAACATGGAGTTGTTCTCCGCGTATTTGTATCTGGAGTTCAACAACTGGCTGATGGACCAGGGGCTCACCGGCTTTGCCCACTGGTACCGCGTGCAGGCCATGGAGGAGCGCGACCATGCCATGCTGATCTACGATTACCTGCACCACAACAACGAGACCGTTGACCTGGCGGCCATTGAGCAGCCCACCACCGATGCCAAGGGTGTGATGGATATTCTGAAGGCCGGGCTGGAGCACGAGGAGCTGATCACCAACTCCATCAACGATATTTATGAGGCCGCCCTCAAGGAGAAGGACTACCGCACCAAGGAGTTCCTGGACTGGTTTGTCAAGGAGCAGGGCGAGGAGGAGGCCAACGCGCACGACCTCATCGACCGCGTGAACCTGCTGGGCGAGGACCGCAAGGGCCTGTATATCATGAACGGCGAGCTGGCCGCCCGCGTCTACGCGCCGCCGTCGCTGACCATTACCTGAACCAGGTACTTGCCTGTGCCGCCGGGACAATGTCCCGGCGGTTTTTTTCTTTGATTCACCGCCGTGTTTTCCGCCGCGAGACAGCCCGCCGGCGGCCTGATGTCGCCTGGCGCCTATGGCCTGCACTTAGGCTTTCAGTGCCCAATCCTTTCCTTGTTCTCGGCCTATTCGTAACAAAGCCGATGATTGTTCATATTTTTGTTGCTTCGCGTAACAACGGATGCCGCGCATCGACATTTTTGGCAAAGAAATGTTAAATTTTATTTCATTTTACCAAAGTATATTGACATGGCACAAAAAAGGAAGCATAATCATTTCATCAACAGGATACTATGCTGTGAGTTTGCTTTAGTTTCTTTCTTGGACATATTGCCTGGCTTACTTCGGACACAAAAGGAGAACTACATGAACATGCGCTTTACCGCACCCCCCACCTCAAAGCGGAAGTTGTACATTATCAGCCTGCTGCTCGCGTTGCTGGTCCTGTTTGTCGCCCTGCCGCAGGGCGCTTTTGCTGTCGGGCCGGTCATCGGGGAGGATCATCCGACAGAGCCGGGCGAGGTGATGCTCTTTAAGGAGGCAGCGCCGGTACCCGGCCTCGTGAACACCTGGAGGGTCACCCTGCGGGTGGAGGCCATGGACGTCAAGCAAACGGCGGACATCGTGCTGGTGATTGACCGGTCAGGCAGCATGAGCGGCACCAAGCTGGCTTCGGCCAAGGCGGCGGCTGCCGAGTTTGCCCGCACCCTCCTCACCCCGGAGAACGCTGCGCTGCCAGCCAATGACCCTGGCAAAGTTCGCGTCGCGGTGGTTTCCTTTGCAGGCGATGTGAGTACCGATCAGCAGCTGACGGACAACCAGGCTGCCGTCCTGTCGGCCATCAATGGCATCAATGCGGATGGCGGCACGTTTACCCAGGCCGGCCTGCGCACAGCAGCGGGGTTGTTGAATACCACAGCGGACTTCAAAAACCTCGTCCTGCTTTCGGATGGCGAGCCCACATACAGTTATTCGATTGACTATGACTGGCGGATGAATACCGCCAACCTGATTGCGGGCGGGCATCCTGCTGGCGGCTATTCCACCCCGACCACCGTGCCGGCCAGTATGTTTGGCACAGACAGAGTAGGCAGCGGCAGTTCAATTTGGCAGCGGTATGACAACCCGTGGTTTTTCGAAAACGACAAGTATTACAACCATGGCAACAGCGCCATCGCCCAATCCAGATATTTTAAGGACGATGGACAGAAAAAATTTATTTACACCATCGCGCTGGAAACAGAAGAAGTGGGCGATCAGGTGCTCAACGGCATCGCTTCTGGCGGCAAGGCATATACAGGCAGCTCGGCTGATCTGGCAAACATCTTCCAGGATATCGCCGGCCGCATCAAGAGCAACGTTCAGGAGGCCACCGTGGGCGACCCCCTGGGCATGGGCTTTGTGGTTGAGGGCACGGTGGGACATATTGAGGTGACCCCGGGTACAACGGCCACCTATGATTCGGCAGCCAAGGAGATCACCTGGGAGATCGGCACGCTGAGCGCGGCGTTGCCCAATCCTGAACCAATCAACCCAAACCTGGTGGGCATCAAGTACGCTGAAATGACCTATCAGATTGAGGTAGACGACGATATTCTTGGTGCCCAAGAAGGGGAAGGCGGAACCTATTCAACCAATGGCCAGGCAGTATTGACGTATACGGATGCCCAGGGCGAACCCCAGGAGATCATTTTCCCCAAGCCCCAGGTAGACCCCATCCTGTTGATCCTGGAGAAAAAGCTGTACAACAGCCTGGGGGCGGAGATCACCACCCAGGCTGATGCCGCCGACAACCGGCAGTTTGACATCCGCATCACCAGCGATAAGGGCTATGACCAGACCTACCGGCTGTACGCCGGGCAGCGGCGGGTGATGACCAACCTGCGGCTGGAGGAATATGGCCGCACCCTGTGGCAAGAGAGCGGCCCCTTTGACCTGATCCACGTCCACGATTGGCTCGTGGCCTTTGTCGGGGCTGCCTTCAAGCGCAACTATGCCGTCCCCCTGGTGAGCACCATCCACGCCACGGAACAGGGCCGGGGACGCGGCTCCCTTGGCAGCGACCA
>ENA-UOUL01002795-UOUL01002795.1-bioreactor-metagenome-genome-assembly--contig:-NODE-2795-length-19448-cov-3.167518_pt1 | contig 19448 bp, 10 predicted proteins | sample MGYA00249838_ERZ747220 | MGnify/ENA primary metagenome ERZ747220 (study PRJEB28778, sample SAMN05720191) | bioreactor metagenome | isolation source: Anaerobic biogas reactor | place: USA:Washington...
GCGGGAAGGCAAAGACCAGCATCTCGATGGGCACGTCAGGACCGACACTTGCGCCGAACGGTCAGCGGCGGGTTCGCTTGAACCTCCATGTCGCCCTCTGGCAGGCCCACCACGAGCGGCTGGGTGGAGGTTCCCCCGGCCGGGCGAACCAGGTGGACGGTGGTTTCGGCCTCCGGCGTAGCGCGAGAAGCCACACAGGTAGCTCCCGCCGGGCCGGTGAACAAGGTGTTGGCGGGGAGCGCACGTGCTCCTGGTGGCGCCGGCTCGACCAGTTGAAGCGAGATCGTCGAGGCGTCGCCAAGTAGCCAGATCACCGCTGCCTCGGTATCGGCCGGCAGGCTGCCGTCGGAGCCGACGGGGCCGATCTCCTGACCGCTCCTCTCCAAGGTCGCCCCTTCGGCCGCCGTCAGGAGCGGAGAGCCCCCATCGGCCGAGGGTGTGGACCCAGGCGCCGAGCCCAGGTCCGGCCCCCCAGTCCCAGGCGCGCCAGCCTCGGAGGCGTCCGTCGTTGATGTCGGGCCGGCCGACTCGTCGGGGCTGGGACCGGCGGACATCGTTTGGCCTGCGAGCTCCAACTTCACCGAGACGAGGCGGGGCGTGAACTCGGCGATGGCCGAGCCGGCAGGCGGAGCAGGCGCTCCGACTTGAAGCCCGATGGAGCTCACGGTCGCCTCGACCTGACCGAGGAAGACCACCCATGCCGGATCGAACGTGTAGAGGTCGATGGGCTGACCGAACTCGTCGACCTCTGAGGGAACGTTGAGATCTTGCCGGAGCGCGAAAACTCCCCGCTGGGTGGCTGCACCGAACAGGTCGCCGTCACTGGCCTCGTGACCGATGGAGGCCAACCAAGCATTGAGATCAGCCACATCCTGCCCTCGATCATCCCGCACGAGGCGTCGACTGAAGGGACGTTCGGTGGCTGCGGCCAAGCGCGGGATGCCGTCGATCACTGCCACCGTGTCACCTGACCGCACCGGTTCACCGACTCGAAGGCCCACCTCCTCCACCAGACCAGACCAGGCCGGAGCGAGCAGGGGCGGCAGCTCTCTCCACTCTGCCCGGGCGGCAACGGTGCGCCTGACCTCGGTCTCGACGGGACCGGCCATGACCCAGACGGAGGCCGGCTGCTCGGACCGGACGGAGCGTTCACTTCGGGCTGTCAGCACTCCGGCGACGACCAACGGTACGCCGATCCACGTCAGCACAGCCAAGATGCCGAGCAGCCGCTTGACACCGGTCACCTGGCGTCACCCACCGGGAGGTTGGGGAAGATCCGCTGGCAGCGGTGGCCTGTCCTCGGCCTCTGCCAGACAGTTCGTCTCTGCCTCGCTGCTGGGCACCACCTCGCGGAACTCATCGATCGTTTCGCCAACGTCGCCTGAGCCCCCGTGACGTTCCAGACAAGCCTGGAGCACCGCCCTGGCCCGTTCGGTGAACCGACCACCGGTCAATATCTCATAGGCCTTCTTCGGAATGGACGTGTAGCGATCCTCGCACTCCGTGCTCACCCGGGAGGCGTCCGCCTCGTTCAGGGATCCCCACGTAGCGACGAACGTGAACTCGGTCCCGTACAGGCCGTCGTACTCCTCGAACTGGGCCACGCCCATCCCCTGCGACGTCATGCAATCGAGAGCATCCTGGAACGCCTGCCGACGTTCCGCCACCGTCAGTTCCCCGTCGGCCAAGGCCGAGGCGATCTCGTCGTAACCCTCGGAACGGGCTACGACGACGAGACCCGCCACCCGGTCGCTGGGATCAGCATCGGGGTCGAACACGACATCGGGGAACTCGCACTCCATGACCCCCTCGGAAACCACCAGCTCAGGCGGCGGGCAATCCGGGGCCCCAACCTTCGACGCCGAAGGAGCGCCCGGCAACGAGCTTGCCGCCTGCTCCATCGGCGGGGATTCCGAGCCGCTCCCGCAGACACAGAGGACACCGAGAAGACCTACCAGGAGAACAACAACACTTTTCCGCCTTCGAACACCCATCAGGTCCCGACGATAACGCAACCGACGCAGGCACGATGGTCAGCGCCACCGAGGAGGTAATCCGTTGGACTCGAGACAAGAGCGTTGGTCGGCGTGACGGCGGAACTCCACGACCCGACGAATCCCCAGCCCCGGAATCGCACCCAGTTGGAGCCACAGGTGGAGTTGGAGGTCACCCCGATCCAGTCGTTCCAGCGGCCACTGAATCCGCTTGCGTTGCAGCCGATTGCCCCTGCCGGTGCAACTCCCCACGCGCCGGCCGGGGTCGGGGCGCCCGGACCCACGGGCGCCAGCAGCGACAACGATGCCACGGCCACGGCGACGCCCGCCATGCGGAGTCGGAAACGGAGGTGATCTCTCTTGGTCGTCACTCGTGTGTTGCTGTAACTGTGCGCGCTCATGAACGCCTTAGTACCCAGCCTTCGCCTTTGGTAAACAACAGACCGAATCTCGACGCGGCCTTCGTCCACGACCTCAGCTGCCCCCAACCTCTCGTTGGCGGCATCTGACGCTGGGTCAGGCGGGCGGCTGGCTGAGCCGCGCCATCACGCCGACGCCGTACTGATCGGCCAGATCGACGATGTGATCGTACTTGTCCCAGGCGCTGATCGGGTCGGGCTGGCCGTCGCCGTCGTGATCGTTGCGCCGGTCGGTGAAGTCGCCCTTGCCCGCGATCTCGATGTCTTCCCAGGTGAACTGCTGGCGAATCCAACCGAAGCCCGCTTCGGCGATCATCTGCATCTGGCGCTCGCGTTTTTCCGGCTCGACTTCCTGCTCCAGAAACGTGTTGACGCCGTAGGGGTTGACGTCGGTGTGATCCATCCGGGCGCCGGGTTGCGTGTCCGGCTGGGCGCGCGTGTAGCGCATCAGGTACTGGCCGAAGCCGAGGATCTGCTGCGTGGGCGCCGTCTCGCCGGTCACGCCCCACAGGGTGTCGTACACCAGGCCGCGGAAGTGCAGGTCCAGGCCCAGCGCCGCCGCGCCGACCGCGATCACTACGAGCGCCGCCGCCAGCGTGCGGGGCCGGAATCCGAAGGGCGTGCGGGGGGAAGAAGGGCGTGTCTCGCTCATGGCGGCGGATTATAGCGCAGGCGGGGGCAATTGCTAAACCGGGCCCGGCGCGGTACTATCCCGCCGCTGGTGGCCGGACCCCTGGGGCGGATCGATGCTGAAACTCACCCGATTCTCGATGCTGTGGACGCTGCTCGCGCTGGCCGCGATTGTGGCGCTGGGCGCGGTCTTCCGCTTCACCGACTTGACCGAAGCGCCGGTCGGCGGGCACGGCGATGTGGCCTGGGTGGGCATCAACGCGCTGGACTGGCTCGATCGCGGCGTGCGCCCGTTCTACGTGCGCGAGTTGTACTCGCCGGAGTTCCCGGTCGTGTACGCCGTCGGCATCTTGATCGAGCTGACCGGCGAAGTGAGCTTTCTCCCCTCGCGCCTGATGACCGCCGGCTCCGGCCTGCTGCTGATCGCGCTGCTGTTCCCCGCGACGTGGTGGCTGCTCACCGGCTGGCCGGACAGCTTGCGCCGCCGGGCGAGCCTGCTGGCCGCGCTGTCGGCGGCGGTCAGCCTGCACGCGAGCTATCTGGGCCGCCTGGGGATGGAATCGCCGCCGTTCATGGCGGCGGTGGCGCTGCTCGTCTGGCTGACGGCCTGGGCGTGGCGGCGCGGCGGCTGGCTGCGCTGGGCGCTGGCCGGGGCGGTGCTGGCCCTGGCGCAGTACATCTACCTGCCCGCGCGCCTGCTGCCGGTCGTGCTGGCGCTGTGGATCGGCCACGCGGCCTGGGCGGAGCGCGACCGGCTGCGGGCCGAATGGCGCGGCTGGCTGGTGATGGCGAGCGTCTCGTTCGTCCTGACGCTGCCCGCGCTGATCCTGTTCGTCGCCACGCCGGAGGCGTTCACTTCGCGCGCCGACGCAGGCACCGCCGCCACGGGCGGCTGGATCTGGAAATACGACATGAGCACCGAGGGCGGCCTGATCGCTGTGCTGGTCAAGAAGATCGGCCTGACGCTGGCCGCGTTCGGCCTCCACTGGGACGGTCCCTACACGGTCATCGACCAGCCGATGCTGGCGCCGCTGTTCTTCGTCGGGCTGGCGGTGAGCATCGGCGGGCTGGCCCGCTGGCCACGCCGGATCGCCTTCGCGTGGCCGTTCCTGGCGATCCCGGTCCTGCTGGTCACCGATTTGATCAGCGGGGCGGTGGTCGAGATCCACGCGCTGCACCAGATGGGCGTGCTGCCGTTCACGTTCATCCTGTCCGGCGCCGGGCTGGCGATCCTGTGGGACGCGCTCGACGCGCGCCTGGCGAGCGCCGCCGGGCGGCGGGCGCTGGCAGCCGGCCTGCTGGTCGCCGCGATCGTGCCGTCCGCGATCGGGCTGGTCCGCTACCTGGACGAGTTCATCCCGGCGCAGCTCGCCGATCCCGAAACCGGCTGGCGGCACGAGCAGATCGACGTCGATCTGAGCCGCGCCATCCTCGCCCGGCCGGAGCGCACCTATCTGATCCCCTACGGCGAGTACGACCGGTCGAACATCGCATTCCTGCTGTCGGACGTCTTCCGCCAGCGGCGCAGCGCCATCGACGCGGACGGCATGCTGCGCGTCCCGGCGCTGCCCGACGAGCTGGCGATCGTCATCCCTGCCGACCCGTACCGCGCCCGGCACGACGCCCGCACCGCCCAATTCGACCGGCGGCTGTGGGTGCTGCTGGCGGGCGACGAGGCGCTGCTGCTGCCCCCGCTCACCGCGGAGCAGGCCGCCGAGCTCGACGCGTTCATCGCGGCGGCGGAGCCAGAGACGGTGATCGACCGCAGCGACACGCCGATCGGGACGCTCTACGCCGGGCCGACCCCGCGTGACTGGTTCGCCCCGCGCCCGGTCATCGACTATCCCCTCGACGCGGTCTTCGGCGCGGACGAGATCCGGCTGCGCGGCTACACGCTGCCCGACCCGGACCTGACGCCCGGCGCGGTCACGACGGTCACGCTGTTCTGGGGGGCCATCGGCGACCGGCCCGGCGAGGATTACGAGGTCTTCGTCCAGGTGTGGGACGACGCGGGGAATTCCATCGGCGGGGCGCACGACTTCCCCTACGGCGGCATGTACCGCTCGCGCATCTGGGAGCCGGATGAGATCGTCGCCACCCATCACTGGTTCGTCGTGCCGGACGAGCTGGCCTACGGGCGCTATACGCTGGCCGCCGGGCTGTATCGCCTGCTGGAAAACGAGCGCGTCCCGGTGACCGGACCGGACGCCGACACCGCGCTGCGCGTCGCGCGCGCGCCGGACCTGCGCTACCCGCTCCCGCCCGCCACGATCGCGCCCGGCGAGCCGCCGCCCTGGCCGCTGCGTTTCGGCGAGGTCTTCGCCGTGACCGGCCTGGAACTGGCGCTGGACGGCGCGCCGCTGGTGGTCGGGGAGACGTGGGAAACCGCGCCCGGCCAGACGCTGGCGCTCGACATCACCTGGGAGACGCTGGCCCGCCCGCCGGTCGATTATTCACTGTTCGTGCACCTGAGCGCCCAGGACGGCGCGCCGCCGCTCGCCCAGGCCGATCACCTGCTCGGTGAGGCGTACCCAAGTGGGGCGTGGCGCGCCGGGGATCGCATGGCGGACGCGGTCGCGCTGGCGCTGCCCGCCGATCTGCCGTCGGGGACGTACACCGTCTGGCTGGGTGTCTACACGTGGCAGACCGGCGAGCGCCTGACGCCGCTGGCCGACGGCAGCCCGCAGCCCGATGGCCGCCTGCGGCTGGGGACGGTGCGGGTGCGCTGAAAGGCCATTCGAGAAGACCTCTTTTTCTTGTTATTCTTGCTGGCAGAGCGCTCGATGGGCCAAACCTCCTCTTTTTCACCCTTCCCCCTCGTTGGGGAAGGGAAGCGGATTTGAAGCGTTCGCGGGGATGGGGGTTCTCAAACGGTCTCTGAGGGCGGCGGCTTTTGCGCTCTCAACGTGCGCGGGGTAGTATTCGCACGGCGTTTTACTGGTAGGATCGACCGTTAGGGGGCGAAGGAGTACTGGAATGTTCGACAAGGGACGCTGGCTCCAGCGGGCGCTGACCGGCGCCATGCTGGTAGCGGCGCTCGCGGTCGTGCTGATCGCCGGTCGAATCCTGTTCGACCGCGACGAGCCGGAGGCGGTCACCCCCCGCGGGCCAGAGGCGCCGCCCGTGGCCCCGCTGGGCATCGCCGAGGTGGACTACCCTACGCCGCTGCCCACGCCATTCTCCATCGCGCAGAAACCGCCGGTGGACTGGGTCCGGCCCACCGCCGACGCCGACACCATCGCCGCCGCGCTCGACGCGCCGGTCGTTAACGCGCCGGGACTAGATGCGGTCTACCGCGCCATCGATCCGCTCACCATTCTGCCCGCCCGCTCGCGCAGCGACGTGATCACCTACCACGTCAAGCCGGATGATACGCTCGGCTCTATCGCCCAGCGGTTCGGCCTGCAGGAATCCACGCTGATCTGGTCCAACGACCGGTTTTACGTCAACGCGATGCGCATCGGCATGGAAATGACGATCCTGCCGGTGGACGGCGTCTACCACCAGGTCGACGAGCCGATGTCGATCGCGTCCATCGCCGAGCTGTACGACGTCGATCCGTACGCGATCATCGAATCGGAGTTCAACAACCTGTTCGGCACAGTGCCCGGCATGACGCTGCCCGAAGGGCTGCGCGTGGTCGTGCCGGGCGGCACCGGCTCCACCGAGCCGATCTACTGGGACCCCGGCATCGTGATCACCACCACCGACGGCAGCAACCCGGTCGGGACCGGCGTGAACCCGGGGGCAACGCGCGCCTCGTTCGCGGTCGGCGATCCGGGATCGTGCGGCGAGCAGCCGGTGGCAGGGGGGTCGCCGCCGGTGTCGGCGCCCATCTACGCCAACTACCGCATCACGCAGGACTTCAACTGGACGCACGGCGGGATCGATCTGGCCGTTCCCCCCGGCACGCCGGTCTTCGCGGCGGGCGGCGGCACGGTGATCTTCAAGGGCTGGAGCACGTGGGGTTATGGTTACACGGTGGTCATCGCCCACGGCGGCACGCTGAGCGTCTACGGCCACCTCAACGGCGCGTTCGTGGGCTGCGGCGAGACGGTCACCGCCGGGCAGAATATCGCCGTCAGCGGCAATTCGGGCCGGTCGAGCGGGCCGCACCTGCACTTCGAGATCCGCGGGCCGGGCGGCGCGCCGGTCAACCCGTGGGATTACCAGGGCTTTTAGGCCGCTCCGTTGGGACCAGACAAGAGAGCGGGCAGCACCGGAGCCGGGGATGGCTGGGTGCTGCCCGTTTTCGGGTCAACGATCAGGCGCGCAAGCCGAACGGAGGGTGACCCTACTCGTAATAAGCACCAGGCCATCCTACTCCATAAAGGCATCCGGCGGCGGTGTCATCTGGCCCATCTTTGTGTGACATGTTTCACAATATGGAAAAAAAGAACATGCAGCCAGTCCTCCGGCTGCATGAGAGCCTTCAACCTCAGCCGATCACGACGTCTTTCCGGCCCGTCACCTGGCTGTATTCGGCATCGGGATCGAAGAAGAAATCCGCCGCCCCGAACGCCGGCTCCAGATCGAACAGCCAGGCGGCCTCCGCGTCGTACCTGGCGAAGAATGGGCGCCCGACCCATTCCGGATTGCGCCCCTGTAAGAAGCTGAGCACGAAGACCGGCTCGCTCTTGACGTGCGTCATGCTGTTGACCAGCACCTTGCCGGGCGTGGCCGACATCACCGGGCCGCGCACCGTGCGCCCCAGGCCGGACACCTGGCTGTACGCCTTGCGGAAGATGCGCAGCGACTCGGCCAGTGACACTTCGAAGTAGTTCTTGGGGCCGGTATCGCGGCTGACAAACATGTAATACGGCACCATACCCAGCCGAACCCCCCGGCGCCACAGGTTGGCCCATACCTGAGGGCTGTCGTTGACGTGGCGGATAATCGGCGCCTGCATCCGGATCTCGCAGCCGGCATCGCGCAGACGCCGGATCGCCTCCTGCGCGATCGGGGTCGAGATCTCGCGCGTGTGGCTGAAGTGGCCCATGATCGCCACGTGGCGCCCCGCCTGGATGATCTGCTCGAACAGGCGTAGCAGGTCGTCGGCATCGGGGTCGGTGACGAAGCGCTGCGGCCAGTAAGCGACCGCTTTCGTGCCGATGCGAATCGTGTGGACGTGTTCCAGGTCGGGCGCGAGCAGCGGCTCGATGTACTCGCGCATGGCGCGCGTATTCATGATCGCCGGGTCGCCGCCGGTGAATAACACGTCGGATACCTCCGGGTGCTGGCGCAGATAGGCCACCAGGCCATCGGCGTCGCGCGCGGCGAATTTCAGGTCCTGCTCGCCGATGAACTGCGCCCAGCGGAAGCAGTACGAGCAGTAGGCGTGGCAGGTCTGCCCGCGGCTGGGGAAAAACAGCACCGTCTCGGCGTATTTGTGCTGCAAACCGGGCACAGGCTCCCCGTTGAGCTTAGTCACGTTGTAGGTCATCTGCCCGGCGGGGTGCGGGTTGTGCTTCAACCGGATCGCGGTCACCGCCGCCTTGATCTCGGCGAGCGGGGCATCGCTGCGCAGCAGGACCAGGATCGCGCTGTAATCCGCGTCCGAAAGCATCCCGCGCTGGGGGAAGGTTAGCTGGTACAGCGGGTCGTCGGGAAACCGGTTCCAATCGATCAGGTGATCGACCACGTAGCGGTTGGTGCGAAAAGGAAAGACGGTCGACACGACCATGATGTGCTGCCGCAGCTCAGGTCGCAGAGCCTGAAACTGGGGCAAGGTCTCGACGTTGTGCCGGGTGATCGGCTCGTAAGTGGTTCCACTCTGCTGCATACGATTCCTCCGTTTTGGTGCCGCGTGATTGGAATAAGAATCAAATTATGATCTGGTTACCATATTCATTACCAGGCCAAGACGGACGGGGTATGGCAGAGCATAAACGCTGAGATGCCGATCGAAACGATCCGGGCTGGAACGAAAGACGCTTACCCGGCTGGCACCGCGCCCCACAGGCGCGCTGCACCAGCCACCAGCGATACGGAAATGGAAAAACGCTATGCCGGCTCCACCAGCCCTAAACACGACATCTCAGCTCTGCGCGACCGTTTTGGCGTAAAGTTGCGTGGTCAGTGTCGCTAGGGAGCGCGGCGCTCTTGACCTGTCTCTGGCTCACCCCGATCGTTGGCCGGTGTGTTCGTGCGGGGAACGTGCCGCACGACAGGCAGGTACCCCTCAACTTACCATATTTTACGGCGGACCGTCCAGCTTCGCCCGCCGGATACCGCGCACCGGCGGGTGAGCCTTTCCGTTTCTTGGTTTTTTTGATATGTGTCATGATAATATGTGAATTGTTGGTTTAGCTCGTACAAGCAGCGACAGGCGGGGGCAAACGCTATGCCGGTTTTCCTGTTCAATGACATCGAAGGCTCAACCCGGCTGTGGGAAGAATACCAGGATGCCATGGGCGGCGCTATCTCGCGCCATGACGCCATCCTGCAGAGTCTGATCGGGCAGCACGGCGGGCGCATCCTCCGCCACCGGGGCGACGGCATCTCCGCCGTGTTCGAGGACGGCCGGCCGCTCGAATGCGCCATCGCCGTCCAGCGACAGTTCGCCCTCGAGGACTGGGGGACCGTCCCCGCGCTGCGCATCCGGCTGGCGCTCCACGCCGGGCAGGCCGAGCGGCGCGTCTTCGAGGGTGGGACCATCGGCCAGAAGGAAGAATACTTCGGCCCGGTCCTCAACCACACGGCGCGCGTGATGGACGCGGGCTGGGGCGGGCAGATCCTGCTGACCCCGGCGGTGGTCAATCTTTACGCCCTGCCCCCCCAGGCGACGCTGCAGGACCTGGGCGTGCACCTGCTCAAAGACCTGCACAACCCCCAGCGCATCTACGCCCTGACGCATCCCGATCTGCCCATCAAGGAATTCCCGCCGCTGCGCTCGCTGACCTCGCGCGCGCACAACCTGCCGCCCCAGCCCACGCCGTTCGTGGGCCGCGAGGACGAGCGCGCCCGCATCGCCGAATTGCTGGCCGATCCGGACTGCCGCCTGCTGACACTGGTCGGGCCGGGCGGCATCGGCAAGACGCGCCTGGCGCTGCAAGTCGCTGCCGAGCAGATCGACGCCTTCGAGCAGGGTGTGTACGCCGTCCAACTGGCGTCCGTCACCGCGCCCGACCTGCTGATCCCTGCCATCGTCGACGCGCTCAAGCCGCCCCTCTACGGGACGCAGGACCAGCGCGCTCAGCTTCTGGATCACCTGCGCGACAAACAGATGCTGCTGGTACTGGACAACTTCGAGCAGGTGCTCGAGGCGGCGGGTGTGCTGGCCGAACTCCTCACCCATGCGCCCAAAGTGAAGCTGCTGGTCACGTCGCGCCAGCGCCTGAACCTGCATGGCGAGTGGCTGTTCAAGATCGACGGCATGCAGGCCGCCGGCGATGGTGCGCTGGACAGCGCCACGCAGTTGTTCGTGCAGAGCGCGCGGCGCGTCCGGCCCGAGTTCGCGCTCGACGAGACGACGCGCCCCGCCGTGCGCCGCATCGTGGAGCTGGTGGAGGGGATGCCGCTCGGCATCGAGCTGGCCGCGGCCTGGGTGCAGATGCTCTCGCCGGGCGAGATCGTCAGCGAGATCGAGAGCAACCTCGACTTCCTGGTGACCTCGCTGCAGGACGTGCCGGAGCGGCACCGCAGCCTGCGCGCCGTCTTCGACCAGTCGTGGAACATGCTCTCGGCGGGCGAGCAGGAGGTGCTCAAGCGGCTGTCGGCGCTGCCCGGCGGCTTCCGCCACGAAACGGCGCGCCGCGTGGCGAACGTCTCGCTGCCGACGCTGCTCGACCTGGTCGATAAGTCGCTGCTGCGGCGCACCTCGGACGGGCGCTACGAGATGCACGAATTCCTGCGCCAGCACGCCAAAGACAACCGGGACGCGCTGCCGCCTGCCGCGAACGTCCCGGCGGCTGAGGCGCGGCAGGTCGTCGCGCCGCCCCTGGTCGAGACAGAAGCCGCAACCCTGCCCGCGCAGGAAGAAACCGCCCAACCGCTGCGCAACCCGTACAAGGGCCTGCGCGCCTTCCAGGAAGAAGACGCCGACAACTTCTTCGGGCGCGACACGCTCATCGCCCAACTGATCCGCCGCCTGAGCGAGCCGGACGCGATGGCGCGGTTCCTGGCGGTGGTCGGGCCGAGCGGGAGCGGCAAATCCAGCGTGGTCAAGGCGGGCGTCATCCCGGCGCTGCGTCAGGGCGCGCTGCCGGGCTCCGAGCGCTGGGTCGTGATCGAGATGCTGCCCAGCGCCTACCCTCTGGAGGAGCTCGAATCGGCGCTGCTGCGCGCGACCGGCACGCCGGTCCCGGAGCTGCTCACCCAACTGCGCCAGGACGAGCGCGGCCTGATGCGCGCCGTCAAGCGCATCCTACCGGACGAGCCGGGCGTCGAGCTGGTGCTGGTCATCGACCAGTTCGAGGAATTGTTCACGCTGGTCGAGGACGAATCGGCCCGCTTCCACTTCCTCGACAGCCTGATGGTCGCCCTGGGCGATCCGCATAGCCGCCTGCGCGCGATCGTCACGCTGCGCGCCGACTTCTACGACCGCCCGCTGCGCTACGCGGAGTTCGGGCGCGTGATGCGCGAGCGCACCGAGATCGTGCTGCCGCTGTCACCGGATGAGCTGGAACAGGCCATCGTCAATCCGGCGGAACGGTCCGGGCTGGCGCTGGGCACCGATCTCGTCGCCGCGATCATCGCCGATGTGAGCGAGCAGCCGGGCGCGCTGCCGCTGCTGCAATACACGCTCACCGAGCTGTTCGAGCGCCGCGAAGGGCGCGCGCTGACGCTGGGCGCGTACCGGGCGGTGGGCGGCGTGTCGGGCGCGCTGGCGCGCCGCGCCGAGGAGCTTTACGCGGAAATGGACGAGACGCGCCAGGAAGCGACGCGCCAGTTGTTCCTGCGGCTGGTGACGCCCGGCGAGGGGACCGAAGACACTCGGCGGCGCGTCCGGCTGGCCGAGCTGGAATCGCTGGCGGTGGCCGGCCCGGCGATGGACGCCGTGATGCGCGTCTTCAGCCAGTATCGCCTGCTGACCTTCGACCGCGACCCGGTGACGCACGGTCCGACCGTCGAGGTAGCGCACGAGGCGCTGATTCGCGAGTGGCAACGCCTTCGCGACTGGCTCGACGCCAGCCGCGAAGACCTGCGGCTCCACCGGCGGCTGATGGTCGCGGCGGCGGAGTGGCTCAATTCCGGCAAGGACGCCGGCTTCCTGGTGACCGGGTCGCGCCTGGCCCAGTACGAAGAGTGGATCGCGGCCACCGATCTCGAGTTCGCCCAGGAAGAATGGGATTATCTCGTCGCCAGCATGGCCGAGCAGGAAGCGCGCAGCCAGGCCGAGCAGGAGCGGCTGCGGCGCGAGATCGAGCTGGAGCAGCGCTCGATCACGCTGGAGCGCCGGTCGATTGCCTCCGAGCGGCGCGCGGCCAACCGGCTGCGGCTGCTGGTGGCGACGCTGGTCGTGTTCCTGGTGGGCGCGGTGGGGCTGTCGCTGTTCGCCTTCAGCCAGAGCGCCGAGCGCCAGGACGCGCTGGCCACCTCCGAGTTCAACAAGGACCTGGCCGAGACCCAGGTAGCCATCGCCCAGACGCAGGCCGGGATCGCCGAGCAGCAGGCGGGTATCGCGCGGCTGAATTCGAGCCTGCTGCTGGCCGCCAGCGCCGAGCTGGCCCTGACCAACCGCGACACGGACCTGGCGATCCTGTTGGCGCTGCAGGCCGCCGAGCAGGATGCCCCGCCCGAGCAGGCCGCCCGCACCCTGTTCAACGTCGCCGACGCGCCGGGGACACACGCCCGCTTCGAGGGCCACAGCGGCCAGGTATCCCAGGTGGCGATCAGCCCTGATGGCCGGCGCGCGGTCTCGGCGGGCGCAGACTCGACCGTGATCGTGTGGAACGTCGAGGCCCGGCAGATGCTAGGCCGGCTGGAAGGCCACACCGACGCCGTGACGGCCGTCCAGTTCGCGCCGGATGGCCGCTCGGTCGTGTCCGGCTCGCGGGACGGCACGCTGATCGTCTGGAACCTGGAAAGCGGCGAGATACTCGCGCGGCTGGCGGGGCACACAGACGCGGTGACCGGCGTCGCCCTCACGCCGGACGGCGCGCGCGCCCTCTCCGCCTCGCGCGATGCCACGCTGCGCCTGTGGGACCTGGCCACCGGCCAAGAACTAGACGTCCTGGACGGGCACACCGACGCCGTGCTGAGCGTGGGGATCAGCCCCGATGGCGCCCGCGCGCTGTCCGGGGCGCAGGACGGCACGCTGCGCCTGTGGGACCTGGACACGGGCCAGGAATTAGCCGTCCTGGAGGGGCATACCGACGCCGTGCTGAGCGTCGCCTTCAGCCCGGATGGGACCCGCGCGCTGTCCGGCGCGCAGGACGGCACCCTGCGCCTGTGGGACCTGGACACCGGCCAGGAGATCCGCCGCTTCGAAGGGCACACGGGCGGCGTGACGAGCGTTGCCTTCAGCGCCGACGGGCTCCAGGCGCTCAGCGCGTCGCGCGACAGCAGCGTCCGCCTGTGGAGCATCGAGCGCGGGGCGGAGCTGCTGCGCCTGCTGGGCCATACGGACGCCGTGACCAGCGCGGTCTTCAGCCCCGATGGCCGCGACGTGCTCTCCGGCTCGGCGGACATGACGCTGCGCCTGTGGGAGCTGCACCGCGGCTCGGAGATGCGCCGCCTGAACGGGCACGCCGACACCGTCTACGAGGTGGCGGTCAGCCCCGATGGCCGGACGGCGGTGAGTGCCTCCGGCGATGGGACGCTGATCGTGTGGGATCTGGAGACGGGCGCGCTGCTGCGCCAGTTGGAGGGCCACCAGGACTGGGTGCGCAGCGTGGCGTTCAGTCCGGACGGCGCGACGATCCTCTCCGGATCGTACGACACGACGCTGATCCTGTGGGACGCCGCGACGGGCGCGATCGTCCGCCGCTTCGAGGGGCACGCCGACCGGGTGCGCGCGGTGGCCTTCAGCCCAGATGGGCAGGTCGCGGCCTCCGGCGGCGATGATGGCGCCGTGCTCGTCTGGGACGTGGCGACCGGCGAGGTCGTCCGGCGCATCGAGACCGGGGCTGCCTCGGTGCGGGCGGTCGCCTTCAGTCGCGATGGAAGAGGCGTGCTGGCCGGGCTGGTCGATGCGTCGCTCGTGCTGTGGGACGTGGCGACCGGCGAGGAGCAGCGCCGCTTCACGGGCCACGCCGACACCGTCCTGACCGCCTCCTTCAGCCCGGATGGCGCGGCGATTCTCTCCGGCGGAGCGGACAACGCGCTGATCCTGTGGGATGCCGCCACCGGCCAGCCGCGCGCCACCTTCGCCCACGAGGCGCCGGTCTTCGGCGCGGCCTTCAGTCCGGACGGGATGCGGGCGATCGCTGGCACCAATGATGGCGACGTGATCCTGTGGGACCTGGCAACCGGCCAGCAGGTGCGCCGTTACATCGGCCATAACGGGGCGGTGTACAGCGTGGCCTTCCGGCCCGACGGCGGCGCGGTCGTGTCCGGCTCGGCGGATACGCGCGTGGCGGTATGGCGCATCGACTCGTCGCTGGGGGCGCTGATCGACTGGACGTACGCCAACCGCTACGTGCGCGACATCACCTGCGCCGAGCGCGAGCAGTACCGGGTCGAGCCGCTGTGCGACGAAGAACAAGAGCAGGCGGTGGCGATGGTGAGCACGGCCACGCCCTATCCCACCCCGGCACCGACAATCACGCCGCTGGCAACCGCCAGCCCGACCGCGCTCCCGCCCACCGAGGCGCCGGCCAGCACGCCGACCGATCTCCCAACCGCCACGGCCCAACCGGCCAGCACGCCCACCGTCGCGCCGTCGGAAACGCTCGCGCCCGCGCCGTCCCAACCGGCGGCTCAGGCTGAGAGTGCAGCAGTCCAGCCACCCGCTACCGCGAACGAAACCGCGACGGCCACGCTGACGCTGACACCAACGGCGGAGCCCAGCGCCACCGGCACGCCCACGGCGTCTCCCACAGTCGCGCCCTCGGACACGTCCGCCCCCGCGGATACGCCCACCACCGCCCCGCCCACGGCGACGGCGCTCCCCGGCCCGGATCGCGCGCCGGTGATCCTGACCTACGATGCCCAGACGCTGGTGCTGCGCAATCGCTCCGGTGACGTGATCGACGTCAGTGGGCTGACGTTCATCCAGGCGGTGGCGGGCGGCGAGCGCCTGAGCTTCGAGTCCGACGATTGGGACGGCGGCAGCCAGCCGCCCAACACCCTGCCACCCGGCGACTGCTTCCAGGTGTGGACGACCGCTATCACCACGGCGACCCTGCCGCGCCCGGCGGACTGTGGCACGCGCCACGCCTGGCGCGAGGCCGCGCCGCCGCGCTGGTTCTGGATCAGCGACGATCCGGCGGCGACGTTCGAAGTGCGCCGCGCGGACGATATCCTGGCAACGTGCGTGGTGGGGGCGGGCGAGTGCCTGGTGAGCCTGCAGCCCGGTGATGTGGCGAGCGCGGCAGCGGCGCCCGCCCCCACCGAACCGGCGGCGACGGCCACCCTGCGCCCGACCGTCGAGGTGACGGAAGCAGCGCCGCCCGCCGCCACGCCGGCGCCCTCCACGACGCCCACCCTGGCACCAACCGCGATGCCAACCGCCACCTCCACGACACCGGCGGTCACGCGCACGCCCGCGCCGACCCGGTCCGCCAGCGCGGACGGCCCGCCGGTGATCCTGGTCTACGACGGCGACGCGTTCGCGCTGATCAACCGCTCGGACCGGCCGGTCGATGTGAGCGGGCTGACCTTCGCGCGGACGGACGCGACTGGCCGCCGCCTGAGCTTCTCGTCGGACCAGTGGAGCGGCGGCAGCCAGCCGCCCAGCGCCCTGCCGCCCGGCGACTGCTTCCAGATCTGGCGATCCGGCCTGGCCTCGACCGCGGACCTGCAGCCGCTGTCCTGCGCGCGGCGCCACGCCTGGAGCGAGGTCGGGCCGCTGCGCTGGTTCTGGTTCGGCGGCGATCCCGATGCAGTGTTCGAGGTACGCCGGGACGACGATCTGCTGGCGACCTGCCCGCTCGGCGCTGGGACCTGCGAGCTGCCGCTGGCATCCGAAGCGGCGCCGGTGCCGGTGACCCCGCTGCCGACCGCCGCCGCGGATGCGTTGGACGGCGCGATCCTGCTGACCTACGACGACCAGACGCTGGCCATGATCAACCGGGCGGATCAGCCGGTGGACGTGAGCGGGCTGGCGTTCATCCGGGCCGGGGAGGCGGGCGAGCGGCTGGTGTTCGAGTCGGACCAGTGGAGCGGCGGCAGCCAGCCACCCAGTGCCCTGCCCCCCGGCGACTGCTTCCAGATCTGGACGACCGGACTCGCCAGTGGCTCGCCCCCGCGCCCGGACGGCTGCGACACGCGCCACGCCTGGCGCGAGGTCGCCCCCAGCCGGGAGTTCTGGACCGGCGGCGATCCCGGCGCGACGTTCGAGGTCCGGCGCGACGACGACATCCTGGCGACGTGCAGCATCGGGGCGCGGGCCTGCGCCTTCGATCTGCCGTAGCGAGCGCGGAAGACCGGCACGCAAAAGACCGGGGCTGCTCCTTAGGGCGGCCCCGGTCGCTGTTATCGTCAGGCTGCGGCGCGGTTACTCGGCGTCGGCGTGTTCGACATCCTCTTCGACGGCGGCGTGCATGTTCGGCGGCACCTGGCCACCCTCCACCCGGCGGAAGTCGATCTCCTCGTCCTCGTTGACGAAGACCTCCACCAGATCGCCGCGCGCGAACTCGCCCTTCAGCAGTTGGATGCTCAGCGGACTTTCGACGTAACGCTGCAGCGTGCGACGCAGCGGGCGCGCCCCGAACTGTGGATCGAAGCCGATGCGCGCCAGTCTGGCGCGTGCGTCTTCGGTCATGGCAATATACAGGCCATGCTCTTCCATGCGGCTGGCGATGTCGCGCATCTGCAGATCGACCATCTTCTCGACCTGCTCGACGGAGAGCGACTCGAAGATGATAACCTCGTCGATGCGGTTCAGGAACTCGGGCCGGAACGTCTTGCGCATGGCCTCTTCGATCTTCTTGTGATCGGCCACCACGTCCGGATCGCCGCTGGGCACGAACCCCAGCGCGCCGCCCCTGTTGACGAACTCCGTGCCCAGGTTACTGGTCATGATGATCACCGCGTTGCGGAAGTCCACCGTGCGGCCCTGGCCATCGGTCATGCGCCCGTCTTCCAGAATCTGCATGAGCGCGTTCCACACTTCCGGGTGTGCCTTCTCGATCTCGTCGAACAGGATCACCCGGTACGGGCGGCGGCGAACCGCCTCGGTGAGCTGGCCGCCCTCTTCATAGCCCACATAGCCGGGCGGGGCGCCAAACAGGCGGCTGACGGTATGCTGCTCGCGGTATTCGCTCATGTCGATGCGCAGCAAGGCGTCCTCGTCGTCGAACATGAACTCAGCCAGCGCCTTGGCCAGCTCAGTCTTGCCCACGCCGCTGCTGCCCAGGAAGATGAACGAGCCGATAGGCCGGCGCGGGTCTTTCAGGCCGCTGCGCGCGCGGCGGATCGCGTCGGCGATGGCCGCCACGGCTGGGCCCTGGCCGATGATGCGCTTGTGCAGCTCATCTTCCATGCGCAGCAGTTTTTCGGCCTCGGTTTCCATCATCTGGCTGACCGGGATACCGGTCCACTGGGCGACGACTTCGGCGATGTCGTGCTCGTCCACCACCTCGTCGAGCGTGTGCTCGCGCTGCCAGCGCTCGCGCTCCTCTTCGAAGTCCTGCTCCAGCTTGAGCCGGTTGGATTTGACCAGCGCGGCCCGCTCGTAATCGCGCACCAGGCTGGCCTCTTCTTCCTCGGCTTCCAGGCGGTCGAGCTCTTTCTTCATGTCCTTCAGCTCGTCCGGCATAGAGTAGAGCGCCACGCGCAGCTTGGAGGCAGCTTCGTCCATCAGGTCGATGGCCTTGTCGGGCAGCTTGCGGTCCGTCACGTAGCGGTGACTCAGCCGCGCCGCCGCGATCAGCGCCACGTCCGAATACGTCACCTTGTGGTGGGCTTCGTAGCGGTCGCGCAGGCCGCGCAGCATGTCGATCGTCTCTTCGACCGACGCGGCGGCCGTTCTGGCCGTACTGCGCGGCGGAAACCTGCATCTGAAGCCGGAGGTCGGCGACACGCTCGAGGTCGAGTCGTGCATGAACGATCCGATGGCCGTGATCCTGACCGTGACGGTGATCGAACTTGCCTTGGCGCCGGGCGAGTGGCATTGGACGCGCCTGGTGGCGATTCCCGTGCAGTTGGCGATCGGCGGCGCGACCGGGGTCGGCTTGGGACTGGCCGGGAAATGGGGCGTCGAGCGGGTCCGGCCGGCGACGATCGGCCTCTATCCGGCCGTCACGCTGGCGATTGCCTTCCTCTCGTTCGGGATTGCGACCGTGCTCGGAGGAAGCGGTCTTCTGAGCGTCTATGTGACGGCCCTCGTGTTGGGCTCGGCGGCCCTTCCCTATCGCGCCGGATTGAAACGGGTCCACGATGCCCTGGCATGGCTCAGCCAGATCGGGCTGTTCCTGATGCTCGGCCTGCTGGTTTTCCCCTCGAGTCTCCCGGCCGTGGCGGGCGTCGGGCTGGGCGCCGCGCTGTTCCTGGCCTTTGTCGCCCGGCCGCTGGCCGTGGCGGCGTGCCTGCTGCCGCTGCGGTTTCCGCCCCGGCAGATCGGCTACATCGGCTGGATCGGCCTGCGGGGCGCCGTGCCGATCATCCTCGGCGTATTCCCCGTGCTGGCCGGCGTCCCCGGCGCGGAGCGGGTGTTCAACATCGTGTTCTTCATCGTCGTGGTCAGCACGCTGCTGCCGGGCGCGACGATCCGGCGCATGACGCAATGGCTCGACTTGGCGCGCCCGGAGATGCCCACGCCGAGCGCGGTTTTGGAGATCAACTCGGCGCACCGCCTGACGAACGAGATCGCTTCGTTCTTCATCGACTCCTCGGCCGCCGTCTGCGGCGCTTCGCTGTCGCAGATCAATCTCCCGCCGGCATCCGCCGTGATGCTCATCGTCAGGGGCCAGCAGCTGGTCGCTGCCCGCGGCGCCACGGTCCTCAACCAGGGAGACCACGTTTACGTATTCTTCCGCCCGGAGGATCAACCGTTTATTGAACTGCTTTTCGGGCGGCGCGAGAGCGTGTGAGGAAGGGTTCGGGGTTCAGGGTTCGGGGTTCAAGGTTCTGCCTGACCGTTCCTGCGACCCATCTGGGTGGCGATCAAGAGGGCCATCTCCAGGGCCTGTTCGTAATTGAGCCGCGGGTCCACGTCGCTGTGGTAGGCGCGGCCGAGGTCCGCCTCGGTGAGTCCGCGGGCGCCGCCGGTGCACTCGGTGACGTTTTCGCCGGTGAGTTCGAAATGCACGCCGCCGAGCCGTGAACCCATGCGGTAATGAATTTCAAACGCCTGGGTGAG
>ENA-UOUL01002796-UOUL01002796.1-bioreactor-metagenome-genome-assembly--contig:-NODE-2796-length-19444-cov-4.169877_pt1 | contig 19444 bp, 20 predicted proteins | sample MGYA00249838_ERZ747220 | MGnify/ENA primary metagenome ERZ747220 (study PRJEB28778, sample SAMN05720191) | bioreactor metagenome | isolation source: Anaerobic biogas reactor | place: USA:Washington...
ACTGAAACGTCAGTCCATGTCCGATGGAGGACCTCGGCCGGTGGGGCCGAGGTTTTTGATGTCAAGGTACCGGTGCAAGCAGATGCTCCAAGAACGCAACGATCTCCGCAACCTGGCCATCATCGCCCACGTCGACCACGGCAAGACCACCCTGGTGGACGCCATGCTCAAGCAGGCGCGCGTCTTTCGCGAGAACCAGCAGGTGGTCGAGCGCGTGCTCGACTCGAATGCCCTGGAGCGCGAGCGCGGGATTACCATCCTCGCCAAGAACACCGCCATCACCATCTTTGACCCCGCCGCCGGGCACCAGGTCAAGATCAACATCGTGGACACACCCGGCCACGCCGATTTCGGCGGCGAGGTCGAGCGGGTGCTCAACATGGTGGATGGCGTGCTGCTCCTGGTGGACGCCGCCGAGGGGCCCATGCCCCAGACGCGTTTCGTCCTGAAGAAGGCGCTGGCCATGAACCACCGCGTCATCGTGGTGATCAACAAGGTGGACCGACGGGGCGCGGACCCCGACGACACGCTGAACCGTACCTTTGACCTCTTTCTCGAACTGGGCGCCAGCGACCAGCAGGCCGATTTCCACGTGGTCTATACCAACGCCGTCACCGGCCAGGCGGGACTGACCCCCAACCTGGGGCCGAACCTGCAGCCTCTGTTCGACGCCATCCTGCGCCACGTGCCGCCCCCGCGGGTCGACCCGGAGGCGCCGCTACAGATGTTGGTCACTACGCTGGACTATGACGAGCACCGCGGCGCCACCGCCATCGGGCGCGTGTCGAGCGGCCGGCTGTTGGCGGGGCAGGACCTGCTGCGCATCACCCGCGACGGCGCCCTGGTGCCGGCTCGTGCGCGCTATCTGCAGGTGCACGAGGCGCTGCAGCGCGTGGACGTCGAGAGCGTCGAGGCGGGCGAGATCGCCGTGGTGGCCGGGCTGGACGATGTGGCCATCGGCGAGACGCTGGCCGACCCCGAGCGGCCCATCTCACTCCCCACCATCCGCGTCGAGGAGCCGACGGTGCGCATGACGTTCGGCGTCAACACCTCGCCCATGGCGGGCACCGAGGGGCGCTGGGGCACGTCGCGCCGGTTGCGCGAGCGCCTGTTCGACGAGCTGCGCCACGACGTAGCGCTGCGCGTGTCCGAGACGGACAGCCCGGACACGTTCGAGGTCTCGGGTCGCGGCGAGCTGCACCTGGCGATCCTCATCGAGACGATGCGGCGCCAGGGGTACGAGTTCCAGGTCTCGCGGCCCACCGTCTTGATGCACCGCGACGACCAGGGGCGGCTCCTCGAGCCGTTCGAGGAGGTGCACATCGAGACCACGCCCGACGCCGTAGGGGTGGTGGTCGAGATGCTGGGCAGCCGTCGCGGCCAGATGCTCAACATGGCCGACAAGGGCGACGGCGGCGTGCATATCACCTACCTGGTGCCCACCCGCGGCCTGCTCGGCTTTCGCTACCAGTTCGCCACCGCCACCCGCGGCATGGGCGTGATGAACACCTTGTTCCATGGCTACCTCCCGATGGCGGGCGAGATCCCGACACGCGGCAGCGGCTCGCTCGTCGCCTCGGAGGCGGGGGTTGCTACGAGCTTTGGCCTCAAGAACGCCGAGGAACGCGGGGTGCTGTTCATCACCCCCGGCGTCACGGTGTACGAGGGGATGGTGGTGGGCGAGAACCAGCGCCCCAACAATATCGCCGTGAACGTGGCCAAGCGCAAGCACCTGACGAACATGCGCGAATCGACGCGCGACATCGAGGTGCGCCTCAAGGCGCCGCGCTCCATGAGCCTGGATGAGGCTATCGAGTACCTGTCGGACGACGAGCTGCTGGAGGTCACGCCGCAGAGCCTGCGCATCCGCAAGGCGGTGTTGAACAACCACGACCGCGGCAAGCAGCAAAAGCGCGCCCGCATCGCCGAGGCTTCTTGAGTCTCGTGCCCGCCCGAGGTATAGTCTCCTGGCCGCGCAACACAGGCCGTGTTTGGCCAGGGGGAATGCCATGGACGACAAGCCACGACCACGCTTCGAGCCTGCGCCCGACGGGGTAGACCCGCGTATCGTGCCGCAGCGGACGCTGTACACAGGAGCCCGCATGCCGGCCATCGGCCTCGGCACCTTTGGCTCCGACCACGCCTCGGCGGGCGAGGTGGCCGAGGCCGTGCGGGCGGCGCTGGGGATCGGCTACCGCCATATCGACTGCGCCGCGGTCTATGGCAATGAGGCCGAGATCGGCCGCGTGCTGGAGGACGCGCTAGCGCGGGGCCTGCGCCGCGAGGAGCTGTGGATCACCTCCAAGCTGTGGAACGACAAGCACGCCGAGGAGGATGTCATCCCCGCCTGCCGCCGGTCCATCGACGACTTGCGGGTGGGGCACCTCGATCTCTACCTCATCCACTGGCCCTTCCCCAACCACCATCCCCCCGGCGCCGACGTCACCGCGCGCAGCCCCGACGCCAAGCGGTACATTCACGCGGACTATATGCGGACGTGGCGCCAGCTCGAAAAGCTGGTCGAGATGGGCCTGGTGCGCCACATCGGCACCTCCAACATGACGATACCGAAGCTGGAGCTGCTGCTGCGCGACGCCGCCATCCGGCCGGCCGTCAACGAGATGGAGCTGCACCCCCACATGCAGCAGCCCGAGCTGTTCCGCTTTGTGTGCGAGCATGGCATGGCGCCCGTCGCCTACTGCCCCCTCGGCTCGCCTGATCGTCCCGAGCGCGATCGCACTCCTGGGGATACGGTGGATATGGCCGATCCCGTCATCGTGGGCATCGCCGAGCGACTGGGCATCCATCCGGCTGAGGTATGCCTCAAGTGGGCGGTGCAGCGCGGGCAGACGCCCATCCCCATGTCCACCAAGCGCAGCCATTGCCTCTCCAACCTGCGCTGCATCACGACGGCGCCCCTGTCCGACGACGACATGGCGGCTATCGCCAGCATCGACCGCGACTGTCGCCTCGTGAAGGGGCAGGTGTTTCTGTGGAGGGATGGGCAGAGTTGGGAGGACCTTTGGGACATCCACGGGGTGATCGCGGAGTGACTACCCGATGATTACCCTCGCCTGAGAAGGAGGCATCATGCGCGGCGTCCTACTACCCGGTGATCGACGCGTCGAGATTCACGACTTTCCGGTGCCGGAGCCCGGCCACGGCCAGGTGCTCATCGAGATGAAGGCCTCGTCCATCTGCGGCAGCGACATCCGCGCCATCTACCGCGAGCACCTGGGGCACGGTCCCGAGGCGTACCAGAACGTCATCGCCGGCCACGAGCCCTGCGGGCGGATCGTCAAGCTCGGGCCGGGGTGCAAGCGCTTCAGTGAGGGAGACCGCGTCATCGTCTACCATATCAGTGGCTGCGGGGTATGCTGGGATTGCCGCCAGGGGTACATGATCAGCTGCACCTCGCCCCTGCGCGCGGCGTACGGCTGGCAGCGCGACGGCGGCCACGCCGACTATATGCTGGCCGAGGAGAACACCTGCATCCCCCTGCCCGAGGAGCTGAGCTATGTCGACGGCGCGCTCGTCGCCTGCGGGTTCGGCACGGTGTACGAGGCGTTGAGCCGCGTGGGCGTCTCGGGGCGCGATCGCGTGCTGGTCACCGGCACAGGGCCGGTGGGGCTGGCGGCCGGCCTGGTGGCCAAGGCCATGGGCGCCCGCCACGTGATCGGCGTCGATGTGTCTCAGGCGCGACGCGACCTGGCGATGCGCATCGGCGCGGCCGATGCCGTCGTGCCCGCCGGGGAAGATGCCGACGCGGCCGCCATCGCGGCCATCGCCGACCTGACGGGCGGCCTGGGGTGTGAGGTATCCATCGATTGCTCCGGCTCGCCGGCGGGGCGGCTCACGGCGCTGCACGGGACGCGGCGCTGGGGCCGCTGCGCCATGGTGGGCGAGGGGAACCGGGTGGATTTCGACGTCAGCCAGACGATCATCCACAACCAGATCACCATCTATGGCTCCTGGGTGACGAGCCTGGGGCGCATGGAGGAGCTGACGGAAAAGCTCGTAGGCTGGGGACTCCGGCCCGAGGTCACCGTCACGCATCGCTTCCCGCTGGCCGAGGCCGCCGAGGCGTACCGCGTGGCGGACGCGGGGCAGAGCGGCAAGGTGTGCATCGTCATGGAGTAGGGGCATCGCCCGACACGAACGACGCCCCCGTCGCATCCGACGGGGGCGTCGCTGCTGTGGGGCGAGTGCTCGTCGGACAGAGCCTCAGGCGTGCACGGCCCGCGTCGCCATGTTGCGGCACGACGTGGCGCACCGCCGGCATTCCTCGGCGCACTGCTGCATCATGCGATCGTCCGGGAACTGCTCGCAGCTCACTGCGCAGCGCTCGCACGCCTCGGAGCATACGGCGCAGGTGCGCGTGTGCAGGTCGGAGCCGCGCAACATAAAGTTGGCGGCGGTCTGGCAGATGTCGGCGCAGTCGAGCAGCGTGCGGATGTGCGACACCTCGGCGTGCGCCCCGCCCATCTGCAGACAGTGCGTCACCGTCTCGAGGCAGATGGCGGCGCAGCTCTGGCACTCGCGGATGCAATCGCGCATCTCGGAGTCGATCTCCATCTGACGGCTGACGCTCTCACCCATTCGCTGAGCCATCACGGTCCTCCCTTTCGTCACTCCAATCACTCGTCACACTACACGTTGGCGCACGCCGGCCGCGATCGGTCTGCCGATGCGCCCCCGCCGCGGCAGCTCTCAGGCGAGGTAGATGTGTAGGGGGTAGGTGCGGTAGGCGGCGATGGGCATCTTGTCGGTGGTGATGAACCCGGGCGGCGCGTCGAGGAGTTGTGGCAGGCGGTTCACGACGGTCGCGCAGGTCAACTCCTCCGTCGATGGCTGCACGATGGTCACGGTGGTGTTGGGCTCGCCCTGGATCGTCCACTCGTTGCGATCGACCTCGTCCGGCCCATAGACCTTGCCTACGCTCTGCGTGACGATCACGGGGCCCTGGTACGTCTCGGTCGTCACGATGGCCGTCATGCCGGTGGCGTGCCCGGCCGGGATGGTGCGGCCCAGGGTCTCGGAGGGGGTGTCCTCGTCGCGGGTGGTGGGGACGAGTTCCTGCTTCATGGAGCGGATGGTCCACCCAAAGCGCGCGCACAACCACTCGTTCGAGTTCCACACGTAGGAGGGGAGCGACTCGCTGCGGGCGATCTGCCGGTCGAACTCTTCCAGGCTCAGCCCGGCGCCGTGGACCTCCGCCAGGGCGATGCCATAGTCCTCGACGTTATAGCTGGTGAGCCCCTCGATGCGGGTGATGTGATGGGTGGCCCCCGCCAGCACCGCGATGAGGTTGCCCCAGAACACATCCTGGTACCCCGAGCCGCACAGCGTGCAGAAGGTGTCCTTGGCCAGCCTGTCGAGGCGATTCGTGAGCTGCGGGGAGGTGGTCCAAGGGTAAAAGGCCTCCTCGCAGGTGGTGATGGCGTTCACGCCATGGCGGGCGGCGCGCTCGAGGTGGGGGTAGATGTCACTCATCAGGCTGGCGATGGCGATGATGGCGACATCGGCGTCGGTCTCGTCAAAGACTTGCTCGGCGTCGTCGCTGATGGGGACGTTCAGGCGCACCGGCAACCCCGCCACTTCGCCGGCGTCGCGGCCGACGATGTTGGGGTCGGAGTCGATGGCGCCCACGATCTCGGCGCCCTTTTCGTACAGGTACCGCAGCAGGATGCGGCCCATCTTGCCGCAGCCGTACTGGATGACGCGAATCTTGTCACTCATGCACTGCTCCTTTCCGGGGACGGAGCGCGGCCGGAGAAAGAAATGGAGATACGGCCTGTGGGTTGGGGGGGAGGCTGCTCGGTGAGGAGATGAGGATACCGGCGCGACACGACTACACTCACCATAATGACATACTCTCGATGGGGCGTCAACCGGCGGAGAGGGGCGAAACCCCGATTATCTTGTGTTCGGCGCGGACCGGCGCTATAGTGTCGCGCAAGGGGGCGCCCGTGCCGTAAGCGACCCGGCAAAGGAAGCGAGGAACCATGAGCGATGTACGTGTACCGGCGGCGATGCGGGATACCTATGACACCATCGTGGCGCTCACCGACCGGGTGTGCTCGGAGCATCTAGACAAAGAGTACGCCGCCCTGAGCCGCAAGGCTGCGGCCATGCTGGCCCGCAAGCGGCCATCGCCCCTGCTGAGCGGCAAGCCCGCCACGTGGGCGGCCGGCATCGTCTATGCCGTGGGACAGATGAACTTTTTGTTCGACAAGAGCGAGGAGCCGTACCTGACGCCGGCCGACCTGGGGGCGGCCTTTGGCGTGAGCCCGAGGACGGCGGGACTCAAGGCCAAGCAGATTCGCGATCTGCTCAAGATGCGCCTCTTTGATCACCCGTGGATGCGTCCCAGCCGTATCAAGGACAGCCCGGTCACCTGGATGGTATCTGTGAATGGCCTGATCGTGGACGTGCGGTACATGCCACGTGAGGTACAGGAGGAGGCCTACCGTAAGGGGATCATCCCCTACATCCCCGCCGACCGCGGGGAGTGAGGTCGGGGCGCCCGTTCACGTTGCGCTGACAGGGAGGTGGAGCATGCCCTTTGCGTCGAAATTCCGCGCCATGATGGGTTTCCCCTTTGCCGGCGAGACCCTGGGCGACTATGCCGTCGAGAGCGTCGAGGTGACCGACGAGCACGGCGACACGGGGCGCTATGCCTACCGCGCTCGCATGGTGCTGCGGGGGCCTGGCGGCGAGCAGGCGGTGCGCCGGGCGCTCAAGGCGATGTGCGCCCAACACCCGATGACGTTCTCAGGCTACGGCAACCCCTACCAGCTCTGGTTCGGCAAGCCCACCATCGAGAGCCTGGGCGACGGGCGCTTTCTCGTGACGGTGGACGGCGCCGGCGCGCGCGTCTACCTGCGTGAGGAGCTGGAGCGCCTCTGCGCCCACCTGGAGGAGCAGGGCGTGTTGGCCGAGGGGTGCGACCGCCAGGCGCTGGTGCGCGCCTACCTCGATGGCTACATGGGCGAGATCAAGCGCAAGGTCGATCGCTACCGGCGGCGGCTGCGGAAAGAGGGGGAGCGGGTTACCGAAGAGGGCGCAGAGGCCGCAGAGAACACGGAGTGAGATCACATATCCTGAGCCTCGGGGGTCTCATTCGTGCACAGCACAGCGAACGCTGAAGAACGCGGATGAGCACGGATTGGCACGGATCTGGAATCACTATTCCTATCCGCGACAGTCCGTGCGACCCGTGTTCATCCGCGTTCCCTTTCCCTTCCCTACAGCAGCCCAACCTCCTCCAGGATGGCGCCGATCGCCTGGAGCTGGGTCTCGTTCGCGGGGCTTTGGGGTGCGGCGACGATGGGCTTGCAGATGCCGAGGCACGACAGGGCGCCCTTGAGCGCCGGGTGAAAGCCGCCGTGGCGATAGATGGCGCTCATCGCCAGGATGCGGCGCTCGATCTCCCACGCCTCCTCCGTGCGCCCGGCCTTGGCGGCGTTCCACAGGCCCACGAACCACTGGGGCGCCACGTTGGCGCCGGGCCCGATGGACCCGCTGCCCCCTACCGCCAGGCTGGCGAACAGCAGGTTGTCGCTCCCCGTCACCACGGTGAACCCCGCCGGCAGCTGCTGCACCAGCGCCTGGAAATGGCCAAAGTTGCCGCCGCTATCCTTGATGCCGATGATGGCCGGCGCGGCCGCCAGCTCGCACGCCACCTCCAGGTCGATGGTCACCTTGGTGCAGCCCGGGATGTTGTACAGCACCACGGGCAGGTCCCCCGCCTCGGCCAGGGCGCGATAGTGGGCCACGACGCCGGCGTTGCTCAGCGGGTTATAGTAGGGGGGCACCACCATGGCGGCGTCGGCGCCGAGCTTGGCCGCGCGCCGCGTCATCGCCACCGCGCGACGCGTGCCGGGCTCGCCGGTGCCGGCGATGACGGGCACCTGCCCGGCTACCTCCGAGACGACGATCTGGATGGCGCGCTCCTTCTCCTCATCCGACAGGGCGGTGAACTCGCCCGCCGAGCCCAGGACGACGACGCCGTGTACGCCGGCGTCCAGCACCCGCCGCAGCAGGCGGCGATAGCCCGCCTCGTCAACCGTCTCGTCCTCGTTGAGTGGTGTCGCCAGCGCGGGATAGATGCCGCCGAATCGCTCGAGCATGGCCATGTGGCGCTCCTTTCCGGTGCGCAAGAGTCGTGGTCTGGCGGGCGGCGCCGACGTCACCCGCCCGTGCATCGCGGCGCATAGTATAGCCGTCGGGAACCCGTGGCAAAAGCGGGCACGCCGCCTAGCGATGCTGGCGCACGACGAGGGGGATGTGCAGGTACTCCCCCAGCCACTCGAAGGCGCCCAGATCGTACGCGCCCGGCGCACGGGGGCTCCCCGCGATATCCATCGTCAGCCAGGGGATGTCGATGCCGGCATCCACTGCCGGTGAGCCCGTTCGCGGGGCGAGATTCGGCCACAGCCTGGGTTCCTCGCAGATGGCGGCCGTCCCCACGATGGGATCCTCGTCGTTCCAGAGCAGGTTCGTGTCCGCGTCGATGGCGACCTCGGGCGGCGTGCCAGGGATGGCCTCCGTTTCGGTGATGCCCACGCCATGCCCGACGACGATGTTGTTCCGCAGCGTGACGGTGGCATAGCCCGTCACGGCGATGCCGGTGGCGCCGTTGTGGGCGATGGTGTTGTTCACCAGCACAGCCTGGCTTGCGGGCGCTCCATGCGTGATCACCGACACGCCACCACCGTCGGTGCCCGACTCGTTGTGGGCGATCACGTTGTTGCTCAGAGTGACCGGGACGGTGCTTAGGATGGCCACTCCACCGCCGTGTCCGTGCCACTCTCCCGTCATGTTGCCGATCAGCGCATTGCCGGTCAGGTGCGCGTCGCTTTCATCCACTTCGATGCCCCCGCCATAGCCGGCCAGCGGGGCTGCCCAGTTCCCCTCGATATGGTTGCCTGTAACCAGGACGCTCGACGAGTTGGAGATGTACATGCCCCCGCCGCCGCACCAGTACTCACCACGACACGACCAGTTGCCCACGATGGTGTTGCCAGTCACGGTGGCGTTGGTGACCCCCTGGAGGTGAATCCCCCCCGAGCCCCCGTGCACGACGCTCCCCACGTTATCTATCCTGTACTGTGTTATCCCAGAGGCGGACGGCGCCGTTCTCGATGTACAGTCCCCCTCCGTGCCCGTACTGGGTGGGCGCCGACGACGACAGGCTGGCGGTGTTGCTGATGATGCGCGAGTTCCAGATCTCGACGGTGCCGGAGGGGGCGTAAGCATACACGCCACCCCCGAGGCTACCACCCGAGGTGGTAGCGATGTTGTCCGTAATGAGGCACTCGCTCACAAAGAGGTTGGAGTGATAGGAGCAGATGCCCCGCCACAGCCAGAGTCGCCGCAGTTGCCGTCTCCGTTCCCGCCGATCAGTGTCAGATACTGCAGGTCGACGCCGCCGGCATAGGTGATGTGGATCACCGAGCCGGCTCGTTGCGCGTCCAGCACCGTCTCGTATACGTAGGGGTCGAAGGCGCTCAGGTCGGGGCTGTAGCCGCCGCGCAGCGTGAGTTGCTTTGTGATGGTCGCGACCGTCCCACCCGAGGCGTAGACGCCCACCGCGATGCGTACCTCGTCGTCGGGCGCGGCGGCGTCTACCGCCTGCTGTAGGGTAGCGTAGCAGCCCCCGCACGCGTCGGCGCAGCCCGCTCCGCCGGGCCTGACACAGAGAACGCCCGGGTCGGCGTATGCCGGCGCGGGCGCGCGGAGCCAGAGGGGTGTAGCCAAAAGCACGATGACCAATCCACCAACCCCCCAGCCGGTCCACCGCTGTCCCATGGCGTTACCTCCTCGGCGATGATGCATCGTGGACGGTGCCAGTCACGCGAGATGGACCTGTGAGGGTGCCAGAACTGCGCTGTGGCAGCATGGTACTTGCCAGAGGCACGGCCTGTCAAGCATGTCCACACCGACCTCGTCTGCCTGTAGCCTCCCGGGGGTGGCCCCCTCCATCCGCGATCCGGTTTCGTTCCTCTGGTGGCGAGGTTGGCGTGTGACAAGTAGGTGACACTCCCCTGCCGGCATCAGTGACGACGCTCCACACCATGGTGAAGGGGTGGCCGACGATAGCCCCAGGAGTGACGTTTGACAACCAGGGCGATGAGGGTTATTATTTGGCCAGCCAACTATGAGCCGGCTAACCATTTCGACGAAAGGCGCGAGGACATGGATGCCCGCGACGAGGCCGAGTCGATCGATCTCCTCTTGGCCCAAGTCTGCCATCTGCATCGCTCACGAGCGCATCAACGGCTCGAGGCCCTCGGTCTGTACCGCGGCCAGCCGCCGGTGCTCTTTGCGCTGTGGCGCCAGGAGGGGCTGACGCATACGGAACTCGCCGAGCGCCTGCAGAACACCCCCTCGACGATCTCCAAGATGTTGCGAAGGATGGAGCGGGCCGGCTTTGTGGTGCGGCAGCCCGATCCCGGGGACCAGCGCGTCTCGCGCGTGTACCTCACCGAGGCGGGGCGCGCCATTCAGAGCGAGGTGCAGGCCACGCTGCGTTCCCTGGAGGACGAGACGTTCGCCGGCCTCACGTCGGAGGAGCGCGACGTGCTGCATCGCTGCTTGCAGCGATTGCGCGAGAACCTGCTGCACGTGATGAACGGTTGAGCCCCCGCAACGCGCGCCCCGACCTTTTTTGGCCCGCTCGATAGACACGATGATACCGAGGTGAACGAGACAATGAGATCAGCCCTCCGTTTGGCGACCTACCTCAAACCATACCGCAAGTGGGCGCTGTTGGCGCCGCTCCTCATGCTGCTCGAGGTCGCCATGGACCTCACCCAGCCGCGCCTCATCCAGCGCATCGTGGATGAGGGGATCGCCCAGGGAGACATGAACCTGGTCCTTCGCACTGGGCTGCTCATGTTGGGGCTGGCCGCCATTGGCGCCCTCGGCGGGATGAGCAACGGCGTGGCCGCCGAGCAGGTGGTGCAGGGCGCCGGCGCCGACCTGCGTGAGGCGCTGTTTCGCAAGGTGCAGTCCCTGTCGTTCGGCAACCTGGACCACCTGGGCACGGGGCCCCTCGTGACGCGCCTCACCAACGACGTCACCCAGACCCAGGAAGCGACCATGATGATGCTGCGCATGGCGGCGCGCTCGCCCTTTCTTATGGCGGGAAGCCTCATCATGGCGATCCTCACCAGCCCCCAGCTCACCTACCTGCCGCTGGTGCTGATTCTTGTCGAGGTCATCGTGGTGATGCTGGTGGTGAGGCGGGCCACGCCGCTGTTCACCCAGATGCAGACGCGGCTGGACGCCCTCAACGAGGTGATGCAGGAGAACCTGGCGGGGGTGCGCCTGGTAAAGGCATTTGCGCGGGCCGACCATGAGCAGGAGCGGTTTGGCGGCGCCAACGAGCGTCTGGCGTGGCAGGCGATCACGGCCATGCGCACGTCGGCCAGCATGTTTCCCTTTATGATGATCACGGTGAATCTGGGCGTGGTGGGCGTCCTCTGGTTCGGAGGCGTCGAGGTGACGCGCGGCACCATGCAAGTCGGCCAGATTATCGCGTTCGTCAACTATTTGCTCACCACACTCTTTTCCCTGATGATGGTGAGCCAGCTCGTCATCCAGTTCGCGCGCGCCGGCGCCTCGGCCAACCGCATCGCCGAGGTGCTGGACAGCGAGCCGTGGGTGCAGGATCGGCCCGACGCGCTCCGAGAGCTGACGCCGCGCGGGCGCGTGGCCTTTGAGGACGTCACCTTTGGCTACGACGGCAACGGCAGCGAGGCAGTGCTCAGGGGGATCAGCTTTGTCGCCGAGCCGGGCGAGACGGTGGCCCTGCTCGGCACGACGGGCGCCGGCAAGTCGAGCCTGGTGCACCTCATCCCCCGGTTCTATGACGTCACTGAGGGGCGCGTGACGCTGGACGGGGTGGACGTCCGTGACGTGAGTCAGGAGACGCTGCGGCGCCACATCGGCGTGGCGCTGCAGGAGGCGGTGCTCTTTAGCGGCACCATCCGCGACAACATCCGCTACGGCCGGCCGGAGGCCACCGACGATGAGGTGGTGGCGGCGGCCAAGGCGGCGCAGGCGCACGATTTCATCATGGGCTTTCCCGAGGGCTATGACACCATCCTCGGGCAACGCGGCGTGAACCTCTCGGGCGGGCAGAAGCAGCGCCTCGCCATCGCTCGGGCGCTGCTCGTCAAGCCCGCTGTCCTCATCCTCGACGACAGCACGAGCGCGGTGGACGTCGAGACGGAGGGCAAGATCCAGGAGGCCCTCGAGGAGCAGATGAAGCACTGTACCAGCCTGGTCATCGCGCAACGCGTCAGCACGGTGCTGAGCGCGGACAAGATCCTGATCCTGGACGATGGTCGCATCGCGGCGGAGGGCACCCACGAGACGTTGCTGAAGGCCAGCCCGATCTACCGCGAGATCTGTGAATCGCAACTTGGCAACGGGGTGAACGGACATGAGCAATAGCCGGCAGGGTACAAGCAGCGCGGCGGCCAGGCCTCCCGCCCGGCCCGCGATGGGGCCGCGGCCGGGGGGCCGCCCCATGGGCATGATGCGCCACGGCGAAAAGAGCAAGGACGCGCGCGGCACGCTGCTGCGTTTATGGCGCTACATGCGACGCCAACGCTGGCCGCTCGTGGGTGTGGCGGTGTTCGTGGTGATCTCGACGGTGGCGAGCCTGCTGGGCCCGTACCTCATGGGGATCGCCATCGACCGCTATATCACCAATCATGACCTGCCCGGGCTGGCGCGCTTGGCCTGGCTGATGATCGCCTGTCACCTCGTGGCCGCGGCCAGCGCCTGGCTGCAGACCTATATCATGATCGGGGTGGCGCAGCGCGCCGTGCGCGATATCCGCAGCGACCTCTTTGCGCGCATGCAGTCGTTGCCGCTGCGCTTCTTCGATCAGCGCTCGCATGGCGATCTGATGAGCCGCCTCACGAACGACGTGGACAACGTCAGCATGATCCTCGGCAACGGCGTGAGTCAGCTCCTGTCGAGCGTGCTCAGCATCATCGTGGTGATCGCGATGATGCTGGCGCTCAACGTGCGTCTCGCCCTGGTCAGCCTGGTGGTGGCGCCGCTGATGTTCCTCGTCACGCGCTACATCGCCCGCTACGTGCGGCCGCGCTTCCGCCAGACGCAGGAGACGCTGGGCGAACTCAACGGCATCATCGAGGAGACGGTCACCGGCCAGCACACCGTCAAGGCGTTCGCGCGCGAGGAGGTCACCATCGGCCAGTTCTGCGAGGTGAACGCCAGGCTCAAGAGCGTGGCGATGCGCGCCCGCGTGCTGGCGGGGTTTATGGGGCCGCTGATGAACATGGTCAACCACATCGGTCTGGCCATCGTGGTGGGCACCGGTGGGCTGCTGGCGGTGCAGGGGCTGGCCACCGTCGGGGCCATCGCCTCGTTCATCAGCTACTACAACCGGCTGGGGCGCCCCCTGTCCCAGATCGCCAACCTCTATAGCGGCCTCCAGTCGGCCCTGGCCGGCGCCGAGCGCGTCTTTGAGCTGATGGACGAGGAGCCCGAGGTGGATGCGCCCGATGCCCGGCCTATGGAGCATACCAACGGTGACGTGACCCTCGACCGCGTCTGCTTCGGCTACGAGGAGGGGGTTCCCGTGCTCAATGAGGTCAGTCTGCACGCCGACGCGGGGCAGATGATCGCTCTCGTGGGGCCGACGGGCGCCGGCAAGACCACCATCGCGAACCTTCTCACGCGCTTCTATGACGTGGACAGCGGCGCCATTCGTCTCGACGGGACCGACGTGCGCGCCGTGCGCAAGGATGACCTGCGCCGCAAGCTGGGGTTGGTGCTGCAGGACAACTTTTTGTTCGCCGACACGGTGATGGAGAACATCCGCTACGGCCGCCTCGAGGCGACGGATGAGGAAGTGATGGCGGCCGCCGCCATGGCCAACGCCGATCACTTTATCCGGCGCTTGCCCAAGGGGTACCAGACGGTACTCTCGGAGCGGGGCAGCAACCTGAGCCAGGGGCAGCGGCAGTTGTTGGCCATCGCCCGCGTCATCCTGAGCGACCCGGACATCCTGATCCTCGACGAGGCCACCAGCAACGTGGACACGCGCACCGAAAAGCACCTGCAGGAGGCGCTCATGCGCCTCATGGCGGGGCGCACGAGCTTTGTCATCGCGCACCGCCTCAGCACCATCCGCGATGCCGATCAGGTGTTGGTGATCAACGGCGGCGAGATCATCGAGCGGGGCACCCACAAGAGCTTGCTGGCCCAGAGGGGGTTCTACTACCACCTCTACGCGAGCCAATTCAGGGGGCAGGCGCTCCCCGAGGCGGTCTAGGCCCGCGCCCCGCGCTTTGCCGCCCCGCCGCCTCTCTGCTATCATGGGCCCACGGATAATGCGTCGACTCTGGCGATGGGCGCGTGCCACGTGAGCGCGCGCCGCCGCCGGAGCGCCCCGCGCCGGAGGTCCCATGCTAGACCGCACCATCGATGTGCTCCAGACCGAGTTGCGTCGAGAGTTCCTCTCAGGCAACCGTATCACCATCTGGGGCGGCATCCCGTCGACCCTCCTGTGCGACCCGTACACCGACGAGGATTTCGACAGCTATATGCGCGACCTGTTCCGCATCATCGCGCCGGGCGACGCCTTTATCCTCGGGGTGGCGGACAATGTGCTGGCCGCCACGCACTGGGAGCGTTTCGAGCGCGTGCTGCCCCTGGTCGAGGCGTACGGGCAGTATCCCATCGACCCGGCCCGCGTGCCATAGGGGCGGCGGCGGGTCTCGACGCGGGGCGGGCACGGCGCCAGACGTGCCCGCCCCGCTTGCGTATCCCGCCGCCGCCGTGCATAATGCCCGCCGACACGGCGTACGCGGCGCGCACGCCACATCGGTTGCCGCGCCGCGTGGAGCGCAACGATACCCCAGGAGAGTGTACCATGCACCCGTTTGCCGAGCTGACCGTCCCCGCCGGGAAGGTGGGCATCCACTGGTTCGAGCAGAACGCCTACGCCCTGAAGGATTCCAAGGGCACCATCGTGCTCATCGACCCCTACTTTCCGCACGATAGGCCGCCGGAGCGTTTCTTGCGGCCCCAGCCACCGGTGGTGGAGGCGGAACTGCCCACCGACTATGTCCTGGTGACCCACGCCCATGGCGACCACACGAACTCGGAGACCATCGCGCGCATTCGCGCCGCCTGGCCCGAGGCGCAGTACATCGGCCCCAAGGAGAGCATCGCCCAGATCCTGCGCGACACGGACGTGGACGAAGCGCACGTGCAGACCATCGAGGCGGGACAGACGTTGCCGCTGGGCACGCTGACGGTGCACGCCTTCTATTCCAAGCCGCCGGAGGGTGATCCGAAGGCCGGCATCAAGCCCCCCGACGTGACGCACCTGGGCCTGGTCATCGAGATGGAGGGGAAGCGGCTGTACGTTACCGGAGACTCGATCAACACCCTGGCGGAGCACGATGAGCTGCTGGCGCCCATCGCCGCCCTCGAGCCGGACATCGCCTTTATCACCACGCACCCCACCGAGGGCGAGTTCCCCTTCTTTGAGGGCAGCGTCAAGCTGGCGCAAAAGCTCGACGTCGACGCGGCCGTGCCGTCGCACTATGCCTGCTTTACCAAGCGGACCTACGACCCGCAGGAATGGGCGGCCATGTTCCCGGCCGGCGGCCCCAAACCGCTCGTCATCCCCTGGAACACGCATATCGTCTACCCGTAGGGGGTATTAACCACAGAGAACGCAGAGATCACAGAGGAAAACATACTGGTGCTGGTCAATCGAGGGACTGAAGAGAGGGGCAGGGGCGGTTCTCGGCAGAATCATACTCCCGATCTCTGCCCTCTGTGGTCTCTGCGGTGAGCAAAGGAGAGCAAGATGCGCGCACTGGTGATCTGTGACGACTACTGGCATCATGCCGATGTGCCTCGGGAGGGGCTGGGGGCGTTGGGCGACGCCGAGTTCCAGTTCGATTGGATCGAGGACGCCAAGGAGTGGTCGGCGGAACGCATGGCCCAGTACCCCCTGGTGGTCCTGATCAAGTCGAACAACGTGTCATCGACGGATCGCGAACCGTGGGTGGACGATGCGGTGGAGCAGGCCTTCCGCGATTATGTGCGGGGCGGCAAGGGGTTGCTGGTGGTGCACTCGGGCACGGCCGGCTACCGCGACAAGCCGGTGCTCCGCGCTCTGATGGGCGGCGCCTTCCTGCGGCACCCGCCCCAAGTCCCCGTCACCGTGGCGCCCAAGGACGGACACCCTCTGGCCGAGGGCAGCGAACCCTTTACCGTGCAGGACGAGCACTATCTCATGGCGCTGGATGACGCCGCGGCGGACGTGTACCTCACCACCACCTCGGAGCACGGCACTGAGCCCGGCGGCTGGACGCGCACCGAGGGTGATGGTCGCGTGTGCGTGCTCACCCCCGGCCATAACGTCGAGGTGTGGCTGCATCCCTCGTTCCAGACCTTGCTGCGCAACGCGCTGCGCTGGTGTGGCGGGACGGCCTAGATAAGGAGCATCGCGATATGGCGGGTGTTGCCCTCATTACCGGCGCCGACCGTGGCCTGGGCCAGGCGCTGTGCGCCGGCCTGCTGGACCGCGGCTGGCGCGTGTTTGCCGGGCAGTACATGCCCGAGTGGCCGGAACTGGCCGCGCTGGCGGAGCGCTTTCCCGGCGCCGTCGAGATCGTGCCCCTGGACGTGAGTTCGACCGAATCGGTGGCCGCCGCTGCTCGCGCCGTGGCCGAGCGCTGCGATCGCCTGGACCTGGTGATCAACAACGCCGGCATCAACGCCGGGCGGACCGAGTTGCGGGAAGGGCTCGATTGGGACGCGATGCATCGGGCCTACAACGTGAACGCCCTGGGGCCGATCCGCGTGGTGGAGGCCTTTTTGCCGCTCATGGCGGAGGGGATGCGGCGTCTGGCGTTCGTCTCCTCCGAGGCCGGCAGCATCGCCATGAACGGACGGCAGGGCAGTTTCGGCTACTGCATGTCCAAGACCGCCCTCAACATGGCGGTCCGTATCCTGCACAACGAGCTGCGCCCCGAGGGGTACACCTTTCGGCTGTACCACCCCGGCTGGGTGCGCTCGTACATGAGCGGGCAAAAGAACCCGCGCGCCACCCTCGAGCCGGAGGAGGCGGCCGCCTGCGCCCTCCCCTTCTTCCTGGGAGACCGGGAGGACGAGGACCGGCTGGTGCTGATCGACTATGAGGGCCGGGAGTGGCCCTTCTGACCCCGGAGCGGGAGGAGTCGCATCGATGGAAATGAACGCCTTTGTCACCGGCGCCGACCGCGGCCTGGGACTGGCGCTGGTGGAGCGCCTCCTGGAGAAGGGCTGGCGCGTGTTCGCCGGGCAGTACATGCCCGAGTGGCCGGCGCTGGGTGCGCTGTCGGAGCGCTATGCGGACCGGCTGCATATCGTGCCGCTGGACGTCACCGACGACGCCTCGGTGCAGGCGGCCGCCGCGGCGGTGGCGGCCTGCACCGACCGCGTGGACCTGCTCATCAACGACGCCGGCGTGACCTCGCCGACCATGCAGCGCACCATCCGCGAGGCGCCGGACTATGACGAGATGGTCAGGATGTACGACGTCAACGCCGTGGGCCCCCTGCGGGTGGTGCAGGCCTTCCTGCCGTTGACGGACCAGAGCGCGATGAAGCGCCTCTGCTTCGTCTCGTCCGAGGCGGGGAGCATCAACCGCTGCGAGCGCAAGGGGTGGTACGGGTACTGCATGTCCAAGGCCGCGCTCAACATGGGGGTGAGCGGCCTGTTCAACCTCCTGCGCCCCGAGGGGTACACCTTTCGCGTGTACCACCCCGGCTGGATGCGCACCTACATGAGCGGCCAAAAGAGCACGCAGGCGGAGCTGGAGCCGGAGGAGGCCGCCGTGCCCGCCCTGGCGTACTTCTTGCGGGACCTGGCCGAGGACCAGCACACCTCCACCCGCCACGGCGCCGATCGCCTCGTCATGCGAGACTGGCGCGGCCGCGAGTGGCCTTGGTAGGCTGAAATGGAACGCGGATGAACGCAGATTATACGGATTTTCACGGATGAGGTATGTATAATCCGGTTTGATCCGTCAGATCTGCGTTCATCCGCGTTTTATCTTGCCATCTCTTGTCGAAGGAGTGTCGTGTCATGACATCGAGTTTGCAGGCTCAGGCCGCGTCGGCGGCGGGGCAGGTCAAGATCACCGCCATCAAGGCGATGCAGACCACCAACCGCAGCGGCACCTGGATCAAGATCGAGACCGACGCCGGCATCTGCGGCTATGGTCCCTGCCATGCGCCGGGGCCCGTGGCGCGCAGCGTCATCGATACCCTGCACCACGGGCGGCTGCCGCACCTCGGCCTCATCGGCAAGGATCCGCTGACCATCGAGGTGCACTTTCACAACATGTTCTACGCCTATCCCCAGCGTGGGCGGCAGATGGGGGTGCTGAGCGGCATCGACATCGCCCTGTGGGACCTAGCGGGCAAGATCCTCAACCAGCCGGTGTCCAGGCTCCTGGGCGGCAACTTTCGCGACGAGATCCCCCTCTACTCCCACTGGGGCGTGAGCGACCCGCTGGACCGGCAGGCGTGGATCGACGGCGCCAAGCAGCTCAAGGCCGATCCTCACGGCTTCAGAGCGTACAAGGTCGACATCCACAACGTGATCGGCACGCCGATGCAGCAGTTCCGTCCCAGCATCGGGCCGCAGGACGCGCGCATCGTGGAGCGGGCCTACGCCTATACCCGCGAGGCGTTGGGCGACGACATCGACATCATCGTGCACTGCCACTGCGAGCTGGACGTGCCCACCGCCATCAAGGTGGCCGAGGCGATCGAGCCGATCAAGCCGCTCTACTTTGAGGACCCCCTGGCGCCCAACTTTTCCGAGTCGTGGATGGCGCTGCGCCGCAGCACGCGCATCCCGATCATGACGGGCGAGAACATCCAACTGGCGGAGAACGCCCTGCCGTTCCTCATGAACCAGGCGGTGGACTGCCTGCAGCCCGACCTGGCGAGTTCCGGCGGCATCACCGGCGTAAAAAAGATCGCCGACCTGGCGGCGCTGTTTCGCATCCCCATCCACCTGCACAACGTCAGCGGGCTGGGGCTGAACATGGCCTCGCAGCAGGTCACGGCGGCGCTGTTCAACGCGCCGCTCATGGAGTGCACGCGCGACGCCGACAAGGCCCCCGAGGCGGCCGAGAACGCGCCGGTGATCCGCGATGGCAAGATGCTCGTCTCGACTCTCCCGGGCCTGGGCATCGTCCTGGACCAGGACTATCTCAAGGCCACGCGCGTTGACGGCGAGCCCTGGTGGGGCTGAGGATCGCTGCATAGGAGAATCGATGGTACGCTGATCTACGCAGATGGAACGCAGATTTCCGCGGATTCTGGAAATGGATACAGCGGGGTGCGATGGCGAATGGCGCAGAGCGTTGCGCGTCACCAAATTC
>ENA-UOUL01002797-UOUL01002797.1-bioreactor-metagenome-genome-assembly--contig:-NODE-2797-length-19439-cov-76.365097_pt1 | contig 19439 bp, 17 predicted proteins | sample MGYA00249838_ERZ747220 | MGnify/ENA primary metagenome ERZ747220 (study PRJEB28778, sample SAMN05720191) | bioreactor metagenome | isolation source: Anaerobic biogas reactor | place: USA:Washington...
CCTTGCCTGGTCTCTAGGCAATGATCCGCGTATTTTTTGTATACGATCTAAATAAAAGTTCTGAAATGTCATCCTAAGCGGTAGCGAAGGATCTACGGCAAGACTCTTCGCTATCGCTCAGAGTGACATTATTGAAGCTTTTCTTGAATTATGCAAAATCCTTAAAAGAATAAGTTTAACCGATTATTTACACGTTCTTAGCCTGTACCTCATCTATTCATGGTAGATTATAAGAAAGATCGCAAGTTACAATTAGAGGTAAGTCCGGGAATAATAAAGTAGTTCAATGCCCTTTTATTTCTAGTGTTTGGGGCCTTGAGTGAAATGAAAGGATGGATATAATATGCAATTGTCCCCTAAAACTAGTTCTTCGACAGCCATAACTATGAGCCAGGTCGTTTTACCCTACCATGCTAATGTGGCTGGCAATATGCATGGTGGAGAAGTGATGAAGTTAATGGACTCGGCGGCGGGTGCTGTGGCAGCTCGTCATTGTCTGAGCAATGTGGTGACAGCCAGTGTAACGCAGCTTTCTTTTATAGAGCCGATTTTCGTGGGAGACCTGGTGATTTGCAATGCGCAGCTAATATACACCGGGAAAACTTCCATGGAAGTCTTTGTGAGTGTTAAAGCTGAGAACCTTGAAAGAGGCACGATCAAGTATGTTTCCGAAGGTTATTTCTTCATGGTTTCTTTGGATAGAAATGGTCGTCCTGCGGAAGTTCCCCCTCTGGAAATCGAGAACGAAGAACAGCAAAAACTGTACGATGATGCCAAAGCTCGTCTTGACAAGATCAAACAAGAAAAGGAACAGAATTAATGCTAGCTTTCCCTGTATGAAAAATACTCCGCACTAGCTTTAATCCGCAGCTCGTCGGTTAGAATGGTCGCCTTTAGATATAGTCGTTTAGGACAACAGTGGGTAGGTATAAACTGGCTTTGTGCATTAAAATGAGATCATTCCCCAAAAACAAATCACATTGATTACTGATCGCCGTGGCCAGGATAATAGCGTCGGGCATCCTTAAGCCCGATTCGGCCCTAATCTTAGCAGCTTGTTGACTAATTTCCCTATTAAGCGGAACTACATTCAGGTTAGGGAATTCCTCTAGAAAGAAATTGATGGCTTCCCGCGCGGCAGAATTGTTTTCCTGGTATGGTTTGACCAACAATTCCGCTTCATTTATCACCGATAGGGTTACTTTTAACTGGCCTCGCTCCACCATCTCAAAAAGTGCCATCATGAGGTCGATTAAATTTGGTGTTCCATCAAGAAAGTAGATGATGGCATTGGTATCCATCATCACATTATGGTGCGCAGATATTTCCTTTACAAATGCTTCTACTTTTGCCATGAATCGCGTTCCTGATCAACATATTCATCGACTTGAGTCCTATTACTCCCATACAGCCCCTTGGCAACCCCGCCCAGTGCTTTGGTTAGATTGGTTGGCCGGGCTGTCAGAACAATACTATCTCCCTCAACAGAAACCATTAGTTTTTGACCCTCTTGTAGTTCCAATAAACGAAAAACTTCCGCGGGTATAGTTATCTGCCTCTTACTGGAAATCGTTACGCTCGGCATATTTTCATCTTCCTTTGTATTCTGATTTGTCTAAGCATATTTTAACATCGCCAATAATAATTGGTCAACGGTAAGGCACATGAAACAAGTCAGAAGACGAAGGCAGCAAAAGGTTGAATTTGTTATTTACAGTAATTATAACTCCAGGTTATTGGACTTATAACATTTCCGATGGTAAACTAAGGGGAAATTATTACTAAGTAATGTTGTAATTATGGAGGGGGTTATTAATTGAAGCGCAAGAATTTACTCATTGTTGGCCTGATCAGCTTATTGATGATGGCCTTACTAGCCGTAGCTGGCTGCAGTTCAGACAACGCCGAGGCGCCTGAGGGTGGTGCGACTCCGCCAGCGGATACATCGATACGGATCGGTGGCTCCAGCACTTTGTCACCTATTATTGCTAAATGTGCCGACAACTTTACCGAAGAGTTTAAGACCTGGGACAAAGTTGATGCTAATCTGCCCGCCGAAAACATTGTTATATTTGTTTCCACCGGAGGTTCGGGATTCGGTGTAAAATCGACTATTGATGGCACCTTTGATCTAGGCCTGGTAGCCCGTACCCTAAAAGACGAAGAAAAGGCTGAATTAGAAGGTGGCCAAACTAACCAAATCGGCTCTGATGTTTTGACTATCGCTGTAAATCCTAATAATCCGATAACCACCATCAAACCGGATATTAGCCGGGAAGAATTGAAAAACATATTTGCAGGCGAAATCACTACTTGGAACCAGCTTGATCCCGCTCTCCCTGACAAGGCGATTATTGTTGCGGTTAGGGATTTGGGCGGCGGAGCCAGTGAGGTGTTTGACACAGCAGTTATGAAGGGCACCCCCATATCAAAGGATGCCCAGCAGATACCTTCCATGGGTGCTTTAGCCGGTAAAGTTATGGAAAATGACATGGCTATCGGTTATGTATCTTCTGGTCTGGTTAACCAGAATGCGGATAAACTTTTTGCTCTCTCGATCGATGGAATTGCTCCTACCCTGGAAAATATTAAATCCGGCGAATATGATATCGGCCGGCCGCTTTTGATCATTACTAAGAGTGAACCAACTGCAAAACAGCAGGCATTTTTGGATTACCTCATGTCTGACAAGGGATTTGCGGTTGTTGAAGATCTTGGCTATATTCCGAACAACTAAACTTTTGGTGACACCGGGTGGGTGGGGTTTTCCCGCCCACTGTTTTTTTAATATCATGAGGACAAATTATGAACCGTACTATCACCAATACATTTATTAAAATAGTTTCATTTGTAATAGCCTTTACCTGCAGCTTACTTATTATCGCTGTGTTTCTTTTTATCCTGCGGGAAAGCCTGCCCATATGGCAAATGACAAATCCGCTGGCTTTTATCTCGGGTAGGGAATGGAGCCCGGTCTTTGAACCTATTCAATTCGGTATTGCCCCTATGTTGGCCAGTACTCTTTGGGTCGCATTCGGGGCATTGATCATTGCTGTCCCCATAGCCTTAAGCTGCGCTATATTTTTAGCAGAATATGCCCCTGATTGGCTGGCAAGACTGCTGCGTCCAGTGCTGAACATTATTACTGGTATTCCCTCGGTTGTTTATGGTTTCTTAGGTGCGGCGGTATTAGTCAAGTTTTTCGAGGTGAGATTTCAGGTAGCCAGCGGTGAATCACTATTTGCCGCTTCTATTGTTCTGGCTTTCATGGTGGTGCCCTATATCGTGGTCAACTCGGAGTCGGCTCTCAGGGCAGTCCCCGAGGAATTCAAGCTGAGTGCTTTGGCGACCGGTGTTTCCAAACCCTATGTGACCATGAAAGTTGTGGTTCCCATGGCCAAAAGGGGCATGTTGGGTTCAATTGCCCTGGCCTTCGGTCGGGCGGCAGGCGAAACTATGGCAGTCTTGATGATAGCAGGAAATGTATTGCGTTTTCCTGAATCATGGTTCAGTCGCGGTGAACCGCTCTCCGCACTTATCGCTTTGGAATTGGGCAGCGCTGCTCCTCACAGCTCGCATTATCAGGGTTTGTTTGCCGCTGGTCTGGTATTGATCGCTGTGGTGACCATAATCAACATATCCATCAATTACTTGGTAAAACGTAATGAATTAGTGAAGTATTAGCTATGAATAAACTATTTGATTCTTTTCTTATCACAATATTCTGGGGTTCTGGCCTCATCCTGCTGGCAGGCTTGATCGCTATAATCGCTTATCTGTTTATTCAGGGCGGGTCTGCTCTGAGCCTCGATTTTCTGCGCCTGCCTCCTGCTGGTTCACCGCTGGGTAAAGAAGGAGGCGTATTACCTGCTATAAAAGGAACCTTATATCTGATTGGGATCGCCTTAGCGGTAACATCCATCCCGGCATTTTTGACCGCCATCTATCTGTCTGAATACGCCCAACCTTCGCCTTTGCTCAATACTATGGAAGTACTGATCCAAAGCATGGCGGGTGTTCCATCCATAATCACCGGACTGTTTGTATATGCTCTGTGTGTTGTACAATTAGGCTGGGGTATTTCACTATTGGCCGGAGGAGTGGCCCTAAGCATAATGATTTTTCCGGTTATAGTTGTTTCCATGCGTGATTCGCTGCGGGCTGTTGATCGGGATTACCGATTAACAGGGGCAGCCTTGGGGGTTTCTCCCGCCTATATGCTACGGAGAATTATCCTGCCCCAATCATGGCGTGCGATTATCGGCAGCATCCTATTGGCTATGGGTTATGCGGCTGGAGCTACCGCTCCGATCATGGTAACAGCCGCAGCTATTTCAGCACCGGCTTCAGGTAATTTATTTGATCCGGTTATGGCTTTACCTTATCATTTGTATCTTTTGTTCAATGAACACATCTCATTGGATAATGCCTACGCAACTGCTTTGTTGCTAGTTATAATGCTATTGATACTGAATTCTGTTGCCTTGGCACTTACAGGCACTGGTAATATGAAAAAGAGGCGATAATTTGACGGCTATCAACATCACCGATTGGAACACCTGGTACGGTGATTTCCAGGTATTAAACCATATCAATACCACCTTTAATGATAAAACCATTACTGCCGTGGTGGGCCCTTCCGGTTGTGGAAAAACCACCTTGTTACGCAGCTTGAATCGTACCGCAGAACTAACCGCTAATTTCCGTTTCGCCGGCGATATATCAGTTTTTGGACGCAGCATCTATGCTGATGATCCGGAAGATGTGCGGCGACATATTGGACTGGTTTATCAGACCCCGGTAGCCCTGCCCTTATCTATCCGGGAAAATGTTTTGTTTGGGCCGCGTTATTATGGAAAACACACCCGGGGGAAATTGGCAGCAATTACGGAAGAATGCCTCACTCAGGCGGCGCTCTGGGATGAAGTTAAAGATAAGTTAAATAAACCCGCCTTTGAATTGTCCGGCGGTCAGAAGCAGCGCCTCTCAATTGCCCGGGCACTGGCAGTGAATCCTCAGGTTCTGTTATTGGATGAACCTTGCTCCAGTCTGGATCCCCTTTCCACCGGATTGATCGAGGAATTGCTGGTAAAACTGTCGGTTACCCTCCCCATTATCATAGTGACGCATAATCTTTTTCAGGCCCGACGCATAGCCCAAGAAACGGTATTTATGCTGAACGGACAAATCATTGAAAAAGACCTTACCTCAACCATGTTCGAAAATCCATCCCACGAGGCTACCCGCAGCTTCTTTTCCGGAGCCATCGGATAAAGCAACTGCTCCTGGTGTTGTCGACAAGCCTATCCCCCGGACACTTCTATGCTGCCTTGTGGGTTCTATGGCTAGTTAAACCTAACTCGCGTGGAACTATCCATCATGTGAGTGAGGATCACTGCAACCTCGCAGCGTTTAATGTTTGAAGCAGGGCTGCAATTATGATCTGTGTCAACGCCCATCACGATCCCGGCACGGTATAGTTTGTATATTGCAGCGGCGTAAGGTTCGGTCATAGGAACATCAGGAATTGCACCGTCTTCCACTGAATTCAATTCCGGTAATGCGCTTGCGGGCAAAACATTGGCGAAAATCCCCAGATATCCAGCGCGGGTCGCTGCAGAGTCCCAAGCGTAATCTTTATGAATAATTCCATTGGTTTTCGCGTAGTCCACATAGCTCTGATACCACGGATCCGAGAATGAAATTTCCAGAGCACTATCGTCTGCCGCCTCAGCAGTCGGCGCCATCGTCCGGAACACCCCCATGATCATTGCGATCGCTAAAACCAAGCTCATGAATTTTTTAGCCATAATCAATCAGACCCCCTCCTCTCATCGTTGTCCAAGATTATTCTGAAATATCTTGGAATATGCCAAGTTTCTCCCCATCTGAATATCTGGCCTGTATATCAGGTTATTTGTTTTTGATCACCTTAATAAACTTGCCATCGGGTTGGGGTTCAATAGTGCACTTGAACGCCTTTTGAATAAACGACTGCGGTAGCATGAGGTATTTCTCTTTGGCGATGATTGGGGTGATGGTCGGATCATTATCATCTACGGCAAATGAAGAACCGTTGATCCGGGCGCTGTTCTGGCCTAACCACCCTTCAATGGTTTGATTCTGATATGTCATGGTCACCTTTTTTTCGTTATCATCCCAGGTAATAGCCGCATCTAACAGATCAGCTATATCACGAGCCGGCAAAAAGATGGTGCTGGATGTCAATATCGGCGGTGTGGTTACAGTTTTCATCCTGGAAAGCCTAGCCGTCTCAGGTGAAGGGTACAACAACAATGTACAGCTTTTACTAAAGCTTTTGGTCTCTGAAGCTGCTCCAGTTGTTTTTCCGGTTGTTTTACGGTGGCCTGGTGTTGATGGAGTGGTAACGGTCACTTCATTTGAATACTTGGAGCTTCCCTTATCATTAAAAGCCCTTACCCGGTATTCATAAGCTGTATTGGGTGAAACGCTGGTATCTCGGTAGGAATTGGCACCTGCTCTCGCTGTTCCTACTTTAGAGAAGGCTGCGTTTTTATCCGCACGCCTTTCGATGTAGAAGCCTTTTTCGTTGCCTGAATTATCACTCCAGGTTAAATCAACCCTGCGGGGGATTGCTTCTCCCTGGAGATCAGATGGTGGAGAGGGTACCTTGGTAACCGCCGTGTCTACCTTGACCTCCCTGGAGTAATCGGATGAACCATTATGGTTATAGGCTTTTATCCGATAGTAGTAGGTGGTATCGGTTGATACGTTGGGATCATAATAGTAATACTGCTTGTATCGAGCTGAACTATCGTAGCTGTAAGTTCTGCCTCCTTTTTGATTGAAAGTGTTTAGCCCAGGAATGGCTTCAATTACTGTACTATACTTTTCTTCCGAAGACTTCTTTCTCTCTATCTTAAAGCCGTGAACATCAGTGTCCTCATAGCGCCATGATAATATGAGCCGTTGCTTGCTTTCATACTTACCAGTATTTCTATCGTAGACGCGCTCATCCCGTGCTGAGAACCCAGTGGGGACATCGGGTACTGCATCACTTGATTTGATAGTTACAGTAACTTCGTCCGAATAATCGGAAGAGCCATGTTCATTAAATGCCCTGACACGATAGGTATAGGTTGAACCCCGGTTTACAAAGTAATCAGTGAATTTGGTTTCTTTATTTAGAACAGCACGGGTGTGGAATTCTTGATTACCGGTCTTTTGCTCTAATTCATAGTAGACCGCATTAGAACTTCCCCAGCTGAGCTCCACATAGGGGGTAGAGTAGGCCGTAGCCCTTAAGCTAGGAGGCGTAGGACTGCTCTGCTTATTTCCGGGCACTGCCACCCAACAATTGGAGGTGGCCAACTCAACACCATCTTGTTTGGCTACTACCCAATAGGTGTAACTCTCGTTTTTGGTAACACTGCGATCACGGTATTTCAAAGTATCTGCTGTTACCGTGGCCAGCTTGGTGGTTTTGGAAAGTGATCTATAGATATCATAGGAGGTCGCACCGGAGACCCTGCCCCACCTCAGTTCCACTTCGGATATTTTGGACTCAATTCTGAGCCGGAAAGATTCTGCTCCGCAAGCGGGCACTGCTAGCGATTGGAAAACAAGTCCCATCATCAGTACCATAATCATCGTCATCTGGATTGGTTTTATTCGCATTTCATCCCCCCCTGGTTTCATAAAACATCAACCGCCCTCATGGGAAAATATCTAACTCTCCAACTGCTTTTTCCCTGGTGCAACGCTTATGGAGAAATTCGGAATTTCTATATGATCCGCAGTCATCTTTATTATCGTTACCTTGAAGTCATCCCCATAAAATGGGACATCCAAAGGAAGGGGTTCCTCATCCTCCCCCAGGGGAAGATCCTCACCCGGGTTAGTGGTCCAGAAGTCTACCAGCGGGAAAAGTCTAACCCCGTGCAGTTGATGACTATATAGCTCGGTCACTTCCATCGTCAGGTTATTGAATGATACTGATCCATCGGCCGACATGGCTATATGACAATCACCATAATGCGGATCATGCCTCATATTCTTAAATAGTTCTAACCCATTAATTGTCCCATTACCATAAGTGGTAAGTGCTGAAAACCCGCTAGGGATTGAGCGTCCTTTGGTCGCACTAAAATTGCTCCCAATAATAGCCGAGATATGAAATACAAATTCCCCAGTGGCGTCAACATCAGTGATGGGGAAACCAGTTGATCCATATAATACCAGGCCCAGCCGGGTTTCAATAAAACTTGCCAGGAGTTCTTCCAGTGTCGGTTCTTCTGGCTCAATTACTTCTTTCTCAGGATCAGCTGGATCCAATTCCTTAGTTGGATCAGTTTCGGCTGGTTCTGCCTCATCTGGTTCAGTAGGCATAGAGTCCCCTGGCTCGGTTGGCGTTGTATCTCCTGAGTCTGTGGGCGTTGTTACTTCCGACTCTGCTAAAGCTTCACCTGAGTCTGTGGAGGTTGTTTCTCCTGACTCAGCTGGTGTTGCGTCTCCTAAGTTTAATGGTTGTGCGTCTCCCGGATCTTGGTTTGTCTCAGTGCCTGCAGCTGATGCTTGGGTGACAGCCGTTTCCTCAGGTGGGGCAGTTGCTGGGGTAGTAGAAAATTGTGTGCCTAACCCTGCATCACCTTCCGGCCTACTTATTTCCGTATCGGTAGTTGCAGTATCCGCTTGGGGTTCGCCTGTCCCATCCATGATCATGCTAAACGTGTCCCTAGCTGAGGAAGGAAGTTGATCGGAGACAACAACACCTCCTTCTTCCATAGCAGCAACCACCGGCAGCAAACTGGCCAGATAGATCAAACCTGCCACAGCGATTACTCCCCAGGCAAACAGTGTTTTACATCGTCCTGTCAATTCCATTCCTCCTTATGGTTATTTAGCTTACCACCAGATCAGAATCACCTGGCGGTTCAATAAATTTGTCATCCGGCTCCTCAGGTTCTTCTTCCGTTTGCGGCAAAGCTACCTTTTCCCAGGCTAGAACCATAGAACCACCTAATATGCCCAGTATTCCACCTATAAACATGCCTCCTGCTGCTCCCAGAAAGCTCACAATAGACAAAATTATGGCTGTTATCCCCAGGGTCATGTGGTTCTCGGCAAAGGATAAGGAAAGAAATGCGACCGCACATATGGCCAGTCCCACAATCATGCCCATCCAATACAGTCCGCTTCTAGGCATGAAGAGTATAGGGGCGATGTTGATACCGACCCAGGTTACCAAAGCACCGGCGATAAGAATAAAAGTTCCTCCGATGACCGGGCGGTAACGGTTGGCAGCGACCATTATTCCTAGAGGGAATGATAACAAGCTGCCCAAAAGGATCAGCAGGATCCATATTTCTGGCGTTAACCATGCGGGAATCTGAGGAAAGGCAGCTGTGATACGATCAAAGGCAGATACCCCTAATATGACTCCAATGAATGAAAAGAGCGGAACCCAAAAGGCTTCTCCGGGAAATGACAAGTATTTATCCCGCTCTTTTAACCGGGCTACCCAGGGGGAGACTACCCACCGGTAAAAACCCACCCCAATAGCCAGTCCCACCGGTATACCTAGCCAATCTGTTTCAAATAGGGAAAAGCCCATCATAGCCCCTACAATTACTCCTATTATGTAATACTGGATCTTATGTTTGACCTCATCGGGAAGGGGTTGGATCCATCGCACGGTTATGCCGCCTAATACAGCGGTTGCCAAGGGAATTATCAACACCCATGGTCCAACATAAAGAAACAGCTTAATGGCTGCCATCGTCCCCAGCAGCAATCCCAAAAAGGAATATTCTTTCACTCCGGGTCTGCTTTTGGTCAAATCAGATCACCTCCACTGTAGAATTTCGCTGATAATTATCTCAACAGGGAAAGGGGGGTGGGGCTGCCCCCCCTTATAAGTACTTTAATCCCAGGGTGCGAAGCTGTTTTGGAACGGGGGCATGATTCTGGTGTTGCTGGCATCATAAAGATGCAGCTGCAGAGTCATGCCGGGAATGCTCATGTGCTCAGCTGCCATATAGTGGGTATTGATGATACCGTTTGTCATTACCATGGTGTCAGCAGACATACCGATCTGTACCCCGGTGTTGATCTCATCACCAAATACGTCCGTAGTTTGAGCACTGGTCTGCATAAAAGTTAATTTGTTAGGATGCTCGGTAGGCAGGTTTTCCATCATGACCATATTGCCAAATGTAGCATTATCAGCAGCAATATCTGTGGCATTCATGGTCAGATTCTCTCCCGCTACGCCGTCAGCAGCTTCGATTATCACTTGGACATAACTTACATTAGGAATATCAAAGAGATGAGCAATAGCTTCCAAGCTGATATTTTTCCAGAGATTCAGGCCGTCAATAGAAACATCGCCAAGCCAAACCTGAGCGGCGGGGTATACTGTCTGGTAATCGTTCGGGATACTGGTCTGTGAAACGGCATGGGCGTCCCCTGTGTTAGTGCTGGTGAGCGCCGGAATCAGTTCAAAGTCACTGCCGTTTATTGTTCCTGCTTCAATGACAAAGCCTCCTACCCCGGCGATGGGGGCAGCCGCAAACACTGTCCCGGTGGCTACCAGAAGTGTAATTAGCGCTACCAGGGCAACAAGGGAAATACCAGCACTTCTTTTGAATAATTTACGGTTAACATTTAAGCTTCCCAATACAACTCCTCCTCAAAACATTTTTTTGGGCAGCCCCATGCCCATTGTCATCATATGATGGTAATTAACTAAAAATTCCCACAATTGGAATCCTCTTTCGGGTACGTTGCTGATATTTATGTCCTCATCAATCTGCTTTTGGGCAGCTTTTGGGCTGTAGGGGGATTAGGTAATCACTTGTGACAGAGGCAAATTGCTGGTATTGAGAGAAAGTGAATTTTATAAGCCCTACACTCCTACAAAAATCAAAACTGCTTTCTTAAGCGCAGCGTAGCCAGCAGAACGATGACCAGGCTCTGGGCAGCCAGTATGGCAATTTCTCTTACCAGTTCCGCGTACCCTATTCCTTTCACCATGATTCCTCGATTTATTTCAATAAAATAGGTTACCGGTAGGGCAGAACCCATAAAGGAGATCCACCCTGGTTGGGCGTCTCGCGGAAAAACAAATCCCGATAAAACCAGACTGGGCAGCAGTATGCATACCACTATTTCGATGGCCTGCAATTGAGTCTTAGCGATGGTAGATACCAACAACCCCAGACCTACTGAGCCCAATATGAAGAAGAAACACATGACAAACATGGTGACCATATCACCGACCATTTTGGCCTCAAACCAGTATACTCCCACCAGCAAAACCAGCAGATATTCGCCCATACCAATAAACAAATAAGGGATCAGCTTGCCCAGCACCATTTCCAGGGGCTTGACCGGTGTAATAAGAAGTTGTTCAAAGTTGCCTCTTTCCGTCTCCCGCAGCATGGCAAAGGAAGTAAGCATGGTCAGGATATTCTGCAGTATCAAGCCGATCAGACCGGGGATAAATAGGTTACTGCTTTTGCCCTCCGGGTTATAGAGAAGCTGGGGCCGCAGATCAACATAAGCGGCGCCGAAGGGGCCGATGCCGCTACTGATCGTTTTCCCCAGGCGATCATAGTTGATCTGAACTGAGCGGGCGATGGCCAGAACCTGACAAGTGCTCAGGGCGGTTTTGGCAATAACTGGATCCTGACCGTCAATGAGAAAATGAACCTGGGCTGATTTGCCGCTATGCAGATTTTCAGAATAGCCTGGCTCGATGATCATTCCTACCCGGGCCTTTCCGCAGTCGATCAGATGGACTACTTCAGCATAGCTGCCCGTATAATAAACCGGAATGAAATACTCGCTTTGCTCGAAAAAAGCTATCAGCTGGCGAGACTCATCGGTACAACTCATATCGCAGACGGCCATCCTTAAGTGGTCTACATCAAATGTAGCGGCATAGCCAATGATCACCAGCAGGAAAACGGGCAAACCAAAGGCCAGGGCTACACTGAGCCTGTCTCGCCCAAACTCGATGAATTCCTTGATAGCAATAGCGTTCAAACGGCGCAGGGACATTTATTGATCCTATCCTTTCCGCTCTCTTTCCTCCACCAGCTTAATAAAGAGGGCTTCCAGGCTTCCGGCGTCCTTTTGCTGCTTGAGCTCAGCCGGGGGACCAAACGCTTCCATATTGCCCCGATACATAAAAGCCAGCAGATCACACCCATCGGCCTCATCCATGTAATGAGTGGTTAGAAATATGGTTACCCCCTGGGTGGTGAGGTGTTTGATTATATCCCAGAAGACCTTGCGTGAAAGGGGATCCACCCCGGCAGTAGGCTCATCCAGATATAGTAGTTTGGGTCTGTGAATCAGTGCGCACCCCAAGGCCAAACGCTGTTTGAGCCCGCCCGACAGATTGCCGGCTAGAACCTTTTCGCGGCCTTCCAACTGTCCGAATTTGATCATCTCCTGTTTGCGGCAGTTTTCCTCTTTCGGGCTTAGGGAGTAGATCCGGGCAAAAAAGGACAGATTTTCATTAACGGTCAAATCTTCATAAAGGCTAAACTTCTGAGACATGTAGCCGATATTTTGCTTGACCATTTGCTTATGGGTGGCGATATTGTAACCTAAAATATAGGCACTTCCGCTTGTAGGAGGCCGAATACCGCACAGCATTCGTATAGTACTGGTTTTTCCGGATCCATTGGGGCCCAAATAGCCAAAAATTATACCCTTGGGTACGGTAAAAGAAATATTATTGACCGCTGTATAGTTTCCATAGCGAAGAGTTAGGTTCTCTACCTTAATCACTTCTGTCACTTTTATCCTCCGTTAAGCTGATCTTCACCGACATCCCAGCGCGTAAAGGGGTATCCGGCGGCAGATCTATTTTTATGGGGAAAACCAAATTGCTATCTGGCGAGCCCTCTTGCAGCGATTTTGGCGAAAACTCCGCTTTGTTGGAGATCCAAATGATGGTTCCGGTAAAATTTCGATCAGGAAAAGCTTCCGGGCATTTGATGCTAACCTTGCTTCCCTTCTGGATCTGGGCTAAACCACTTTCCTTTATGTAGGCATCGATCCACTTTTCTTCGGGAACACAGATCGTAAACAAGGCTCTTTCCGGAAAAATGACCTCACCGATTTCTATATGCCGTTCACTGATCTCGCCACTAACCGGTGCTAGAATCTTGGCCTGTTTCAGCCGCTGGCTGGCCATTTTTTCAGCAATAGTGCTTTCTGCCAGCTCACTTTCCAATACCTTCAAGGCTTCCTCAGAAGATTGGTTAGCTTCATTGAGTTTCTGTTCGGCTTCCTGGGTGACATCCAGGGTCTCATCCAGCATAGATCGAGCCCTATTAATGTCATCTGTAGCACCGGGCACAGAATCCAAGGGGATCAACCCAGCCCGGGCCATCTCCGCCTTCTGATCCAACGCATCCCGGGTCTGTTCCAGCCCGATCTGGGCCATTTCCAGCACCGCCCTATCTCTTTCCAGTTCCACCGGATCAGTGACTAATGACATCGGCTGAGCTTCGCTTCTACTTTTTTCTATTTGAGCTGCAATTCGTTTGCGGCGCGATGAGGCTGCATCCAAGGCTAACCGTAGGTGGGTATCATCAGTTTCGACCAGGACTTGACCTTCCTCGATTTCACTGCCCTGTTCACAGCAAACCTTGGTTACGGTGCCAATAATTCCTGAATAGACTTCCACTTCTCTCTGGCGTACGTAACCGGCTGAGAACAATTCGGGGGCAGGTTCTTCTCCGCAACCAGCCGTCCAAAAAACAGAAAATATCAGTAACGGAGTCAACCACCCTATACTGCGCATGTTTGCTCTCCCAATGAATGGTTATTCTTAGGCTTGTCTTAGTGATAATAGACTATATTCTTGGTTCCTTATGATTAGTACGAAAAAGCAAATTGATATGGTGAAAAACATCTACCACTAAAGACAACATGGCTTACGCCGAAAATTTCGCTGGCTGCTCATTAAGATGATTGTCCCAACATAGAATAATAATGGTGCAAGTGGGAGCGCTAGTTGAATGACGCAAGTCAGGGGACGATCCCCTGACTTGCGTGTATTCGCATGTTGTAGGGGCGACAGGGTCGTCGCCCTCTACGTAGCCAAGGCCATCAATGAAGGAGGGATCAAGGTGATAAGAAAAGTATCACTGGGTTTGCTAGCCATAACATTTATCATGCTAGGGGCATTCTTTCCGAGTGAGGCAGTTCAGGCGGAAAGTATTGTGACCAAACCCCTTTTCCACCTGTCAAAAGTAAGAGGGGGAGAGTTCTATACCACCGACCTGGCCGAGAAAAAAGAGATGATCAGAGATCATGGTTATGCGGATATGGGAGTAGCCTGTTATATTGTGGATCCAGAAATCGCTCAGCCTGATGGTATGCTGCCTTTTTACCGTTTAAAGTATACTGGCGACTACCAAGGGACAGTCTTCCATGAGTATTTGTACACCACTAGTCAGAACGAAGTTGACGATTATGTTGGCAAAAGCGGATGGAGTTTGGAAGGAACAGCAGGTTATGTAATGGATAAGGATAGCAGTTTGGCCGGGACGGTTCCTCTGTATCGATGGTACTGCCCATCTGCTTATCACTGGCATGGATACTCCACCGACCTCCAGGATACCTGGATCACAAAACTTCATCAGGGTGTCCAGTACGAAGGCATAGCCTGCCGGGTATGGGAGAAGGAATGTAGTCTGGATATTTCTCGCGGGGAATTGGAGGCTCCTTATGACTTAAAGGCCGTTAATTATAGCGAAGGAGTGCGATTGACATGGAAGAATCCCCGCAACCAAGCCACAGCTATATCCATAGAACGCAAGACCTCTGATCGTTCTTTCCGCAAAATTGCCACTGTAGGAGATAATGTTACCAGGTATACCGATGATTCGGTTTCACTAAATACTTCTTATACCTACCGGATTCGAGCATGGAGAGACGGGCAATCGTCCCCACCTTCCAACCAAGCCCGCGTTTATACAGATGATCATGAATTCAGGGATCGGTCTAATAAAAAACCATCAGCCTATCGGAGAGGTGATGCTCCTACTAATCTTGAAGCCACGGTTCTTTCTTATTCCAAAATCAATCTGACTTGGGATCAGGGCGATTTCCCCGCTCTAGGTTACCGTGTCGAACGACGCAGCAACAGCGGTTCGTGGGTAACAGTTGCCAACGTAGGCTTTCGGACTAGAACCTTCACCGATTCCGGATTGAATAGATATACACGCTATCATTATCGGGTACAGGCGTATCATCTCTTGGGAGATTCTGATTATTCTGACGAAATCACGGTGTCTACAGCAAGTTATTATGCTAAATCAGATGACGATTGGTGGTCATCTGACGAGTATTATTATGACAACCAATCAGTGGTCATCAAGTTGCAGGTGGGCAACAAAAAACACTCTGTGAACCAAGCCCTCAAGAATATGGATACGGCTCCTTTTATTAGCCAGGGACGCACCTTGGTTCCCATCAGATTCCTGGCTGAAGCCATCGGAGCCGAGGTCGACTGGAATGATTACCAAAAGAAAGCGACCATATCCTATGATGGAGAGGTGATGGAATTATGGGTGGGACGCAACACGGCTCGGATCAACGGAGAGCGCTTTTCTATCGATCCCTCCAACGCCCAGTTGACTCCCCTGATCAATAATGGGCGCATCATGCTGCCTTTGCGATTTATAACCGAAAATCTGGGGTTTGACGTTTATTGGGTGGAGCAATCAAAAGAAATTGTTTTGACCTACCTTTATTAGAAGAACAGGGGGGATGATATGAGTATCGCCCCCTTTTCCTTGCTGCCGGGAATTCGCCTCCCCTCTCTCCTCACTTTATACAGGAATTTGTTGGATTAATTAATATTAAATACTAAATTATAGGGGGAGAGGAATATGGCGATCAAAGCGCCGGAGACCTACGTTTACCAGGGGCCACCCAACGATTTGCTTGATAATTTCATGCGCGACGTTCCCAGCACCGTTCACATGTTCTACAACACAGTGAAGTATTGCGGACATCGTCCAGCGCAAAAATATAAAATCGGCGATCGTTATGAGACCCTCACCTATCGGGAATTTGCAGAAAGGGTGGAGAACTTTGGCCAGGGGTTCATGGCCCTGGGGCTGGAAAAAGGAGATCGTATTTCCATCATGGCACCCACCAATCCCATCTGGGACTGGTGCGATTACGGCGGACGAGCAGCCGGTTGCTCGGTGAATACCCTTTATCCCGACGACACCAGCGAAACCATCATCTACACTACCAACCACAGCGGCGTCAAGTGCATCTGTGTCCAGAATCAGGATTTACTGGAAAAGATCCTGAAAGTCTGGGATGATCTGCCCAAGGTGAAACACATCATCATCTTCGACAATGATTACACCAGCGACAAGGAAAACGTGCTCACCATGCAACAACTCTGGGATCTAGGCGAAGCATACAAAGCCAAGAACCCTAAAGCTTACACTGCCCGCTGGCAATCCCTGACCCAGGACGACCTCTGCACGATTCTCTATACCTCTGGCACCACCGGCCAGCAGAAGGGCTGCCCCCTCACCCACAAAAACGTTTTGAGCTCCACCCTGGGAGTCAGCCAGGTGGCATACTGGGGCGGCACTCCGTTTACTTACGATGATGTGGTCTTTTCCATCTTGCCCACCAGCCACAACTGGAACCGCATCGACAACCACAGCGCCTGCATATCCTATGGCGGCCTGATCGGGTATGCTCAGGGGCCTCGCACCATCCTGCAGGACTTCCAGGAAATCAAACCCACCTTTGTCATGTTGGTCGCGCGGCTTTGGGATCGTATCTGGAATGGAGTGGCTGCAGCCTTATGCTCCACCCCGGAAGGTAAGAACAAATTCGAATGGGCCATTAACATTGGGCGCAAAGTACTGGAGACCCGCATCGATGAAAATGGTGTCATCGATTTGACCACCGACCCTACCCTTTATCTGGACGAAACCTTAAAGGAAGAGTTCTTAAGAGCTGATAAAGAAGTGTTCTCAGTGATCCGCGGCGTATTCGGCGGACGTGTCAATAAAGCTTATTCCGGTGGTGCCCTTTTGCCTGCCGATCTGCAGAAAAATTACTGGGGCATGAATTTTCCCCTCTTGGATGGCTGGGGCCTCACCGAAACAGCCTCCGGCATCAACATGGTTCAGGCCCGCTGTGTGCGCATCGGCTGGGAAGGGCCTCAGATGGCCGGCTCCAACACCGAAGTAATGCTGGATCCCGATGACAATGAGATCCTGGTACGGGGCGACAGCGTGATCAAGGAATATTACAACAATCCTGAGGACACCGCTGTCAGCTTCACCAAGGACGGTTGGTTCAGAACTGGTGACATCGGTGAAATCGACCACGGCTTCCTGCGCATCATCGATCGCAAGAAAGCCATCATCGTATTGGATACCGGTAAAAACGTATCCCCGGCCTATATTGAGATGAAGTTTACCAACAACCCAGTGGTGGAGCAGATCCTGGTTTTAGGTGACAACCGTAAATACATCAGCGCCCTGATTGTACCCAGCTATGACAACATCATGCAGTTATTCCGCCAGAAAAACATCGCTTTTGATGAATCAAAACTGGTCTACGCTACCATCAACGGGATGGAGACCTGCGTGGAAGTGGGTGAGGATTTGGCTTACCACCCCGAAACTTATAAACTGGTGGACGAAGCCATTAAGCGGGTCAATGAAGATCTAGCCGATTACGCTGCCATCAAGCGATTCAAGATCATTCCCCGCAAGTTTACCGAAGAGCGGGGCGAGCTGACCCCCACTCTCAAAATCAAAAACCGGGTAGTCTTCGCCAATTACGCCAAAGAAATCGAAGAACTCTATGAATAAGTAATGGGGGATTGTGTAGTATAAAGTGGGGGGCGACAGGGTTGTCGCCCCTTACGCATCCGTTTGCATTCTATTTACTCTGCAAATACTCGTGTATAGCGCGGGCGGCTTTCTTGCCAGCACCCATAGCCAAAATGACCGTAGCTGCACCAGTCACTATATCGCCACCGGCAAATACACCGGCTTTGGAGCAACGCCCCTCTTCATCGGTGACAATGTTCCCCCATTTATTAGTTTCCAGATCAGGTGTAGTCTGTTGCACAAGGGGGTTCGGGCCTTGCCCAATGGATATAATTACGGTATCTACTTTCATCTCGAACACATCACCTTTTATGGGTACAGGTCTTCTCCGACCTGATTCATCAGGTTCTCCCAGTTCATAGCGCTGACAGATCATAGAGGTGACGCGTCCTTCTTCATTACCTTTGAATTCTATGGGACTAGTGAGGAGGTCAAATATAACTCCTTCTTCTTGAGCATGTTCTACTTCTTCAGCACGAGCAGGCAGCTCTTCCATGGTACGGCGATAAACAATATGGGCCTCTGCCCCCAAGCGCAAAGAAGTACGCGCTGCATCCATGGCTACGTTTCCTCCACCTATCACAGCTACCCGATCCCCTATACTAAGAGGGGTGAGATATTCCGGAAAAAGGTAAGCTTTCATCAGGTTATTGCGAGTGAGAAATTCATTGGCTGAATAAATGCCGTTTAAGTTTTCTCCAGGAACATTCATAAATAATGGCAAACCTGCTCCGGTGCCAATATATACTGCATCATAGCCGTTTTCCAATAACTCATCGATACTACTGAGTTTGCCCACTACATGGTTGCATTCAATTTTCACACCTAAATCACAGATGTTTTGTATTTCTCTGGCTACGATATCTTTGGGTAAGCGGAATTCGGGAATACCATATACCAAAACTCCACCAGGGGTGTGTAATGCTTCCATGATAGTGACCTCATAGCCGAAAGTAGCCAAGTTAGCAGCACAGGTCAATCCCGATGGGCCAGAGCCTACCACAGCTACTTTTTTACCGTTGCGGGGAGCCAGCCGAACCGTTGTTACACCCTGGCCCAGTTCCCAATCGGCTACAAAACGTTCCAGTCTTCCGATAGCGACAGGTTCATTTTTCTTCCCCAGGGTACAGTATTTTTCACACTGGTTTTCCTGGGGACATACCCGGCCACATATGGCTGGAAAATTGTTTTTTTCCTTTATTATGTCAATGGCTCCTGCGTAATCACGCTCGGTGATCTTTTTAATAAAACCAGGAATGTTGATGTCAACTGGACAACCTTCCATACAGTTGCTATTTTTACATTGGATGCAACGTTCGGCCTCGGCTACAGCTGTTTCCTCATCATAACCCAGAGCCACTTCCTCAAAATTTTTGCTGCGCAGTTGGGCTTCCTGTTGGGGCATGGGGTGTTTATTGGGTATTATTTTTCGTTTTGGCTCTGACATGTGCACCCTCCCTTCTTTACAGTTTGAAGGGCTATAGCTTCTTCATTTAAGAACATCTTGGAACGCTGCAGTACTAATTCCCAATTGACGGTGTGACCGTCAAACTC
>ENA-UOUL01002798-UOUL01002798.1-bioreactor-metagenome-genome-assembly--contig:-NODE-2798-length-19439-cov-4.177616_pt1 | contig 19439 bp, 18 predicted proteins | sample MGYA00249838_ERZ747220 | MGnify/ENA primary metagenome ERZ747220 (study PRJEB28778, sample SAMN05720191) | bioreactor metagenome | isolation source: Anaerobic biogas reactor | place: USA:Washington...
GGATACCTCGGCGCGGAGCGCGCCGCCCGGCCCATCCCGGGCTACGCGAACTGATCCGCGTTGTCGATGGTGACGATCTCCGTACCGGTATCCACCAACGGCTGCACCGTCTCACCGCGGGCGGTCACGTCCATCCACTCGATGTCGCCGCCCACCGGGCGATGGCGCATCGGCGCCCACCGCGCGCCAAACACGCCCGCCTCCACCATGAGGCCGTAAAGCCGATCGAGATCCTTCTCCGCGATGGCGAACGCCTCGCGCCACACGGGCACACCCTCGCCGGGATAGTCGGGGGAGAAAGCGATCTCTCCCACGCCCCCTGGGCCGATGGTGATGACATACTCGTAGTGGTGAGGCGGCGGCATCGCGCCGGCGTTCCACTCGTAGCGCAGGGACAGGCCCGCGGGGCGCTGCGATGAGCGCGAGGGCGTCATGTCGGCGTGTACCCTCCAGGTTCCGATGGAGCCCAGGACGCGGGCCATCTGGGCGCGATACACGACGCAGCCGATGGCCGCCAGGACGGCGAGCAACAGCAGGATGAGGAGCGCGATGAGTCGGTCTCGGGTCATGGCTGCCCCCTCGCGAGTAAGGTGCGTCGACGGTGATCCACGAGCAGCCCGTACGCCGCTACTATAGCCACAGCGCCGGCGCCTCGCAAGCCGCCGCGCTACTCCTCTCGCGCCCGACTCCGTTCACGCCCCTCCACCGTGACGGTGGGAGCGCCCTCACCCTCGCCCACCAGCCGCTCGATGAGCCCCGGCGGGCCCTCGTCGCGCGCCTTCTCCTCGGCGATCTCTTCCAGCGCCTCCGGACGGATCCACCCTTGCTCGACGGCGTGGCGCGCCATCGATAGGGTGTCGTCGGCCAGGATGAGGGTGCTGCCCTGCTCCACGACCTCATGCGCCAGTTCGCCGATCGCCTCGGAACGCTCGGACCCGCGGCTCACGTTGCGGATGTACACCGCGGCGATGCGCCCGGAATACCGGTGCACGATCTCGGCATAGATCTCGGGATCCTCCTGCCCGCTGTCGCCGATCAGCACGAAGGGAAAGTCGGTGTACGTGTCCAGGATGCTCTCGATGGTGCGCAGCTTGTAGCGGCGGTTGTGGAGGGGAAGCAGTTCCTCCTCCGAGATGCCCCAGTTCCTCAGGAGCAGCACCGGCCCCACGGGGATGTGGTGGAGATGGAAGAACTGGCTCAACAGGTCATAGAGGTTCCATGGGCTGCTGGACACGTAGAACAGCGGGTTCATAGAGGCGCCATCGGGCCCGCCGAACAGCGCCCGATAGAAGGCGGCCACGCCGGCAAAGGGCAGTCGCGTGCGCGCGTTGCCCAACAGGACGTTGCGCGCCATGCGCAGCAGGTTCACAGCGTCGCTGCGCAGCACGGTATCGTCGATATCGCTGATGACCGCCAGCCGCGCGCCCTCGGGCGGCACGAGCACGTCGGCCGTGGCGCGCACGGGCCCCTCCTGCTTGGGTGACTGGGGCTCGACGAGTTCCAACTCCACGTGCTGCCAAAGCGAGGCGGTCGACAGAGGGGCCGTGGGCTCGACCCACACGCTGAACATCCCCTCCTCGTCGGCCACCACCTCCTGCTCTGCGCCCTGAAAGCGCACGAGGAGCCGAGCAAAGGGCACCTCGTCGCTCTCGATGCGCTTGTACATGTTCACGATGTTGTCCCACACCGTGTCGGACTCGGTCGCCGGCGAGATGCCCTGATCCTCCAACACGCGCCCGTGCACGTACATGCGCCTCGCCGTGCCAAAGCCGCGATAGGGCACGATCTTGATGGGATCGGGGCCCCCCAGCGCATAGGCCAGCTTGTACTTGAGCCTATCCATGGCCGACTCGACGTTGTCGACGAGGTGTACGAGAACGCTTCTCCAGTCGGACATCTCCCACTCCAACCGGCCACCGTAGCCAGGAGTTCACGTCGGATGGCGCGTACGGGGTTGCGCCCCAGGTGCCGCGCATCAGGCGCCGATAGCAGAGGCGCCGTCGCTCCACGTCTGCAGCTCGAGGATGTTGCCCTCCGGGTCCCTGGCATAGACAAAGGTCACGTGCCCAGCGCCGGGCACGGGCAGCGTCACGATATCACCGACGGCGCCGCCACCCGCCGCGAGCACCGCGTCCAGCGCCGAGGCAACGTCATCCACGGCAAAGGCGAGGTGCCCCAAGCCCGGACGATTGGGGGCGGTGGCCGGGCAGGTCGCCGGTGCGCCGTACTGCAGGATCTCCAGCGTCGGCCCGTCGTCGCCCAAGCCGGGCAGGCGCAGGTGCACGCCATCGATGCGCGCCTGCGTCAGGCGCGTGGCGCGCTCCAACCATTCCCCCGATAGGTGGCGCTCCGGGGGCACCACCTCACAGCCAAGCACCGTCTCGTAGAACGACGCCAGCCGGCGCCAGTCGAGGGCCACGATATTAGTGTGCACGTAGCGAGCGGCAAGCGGCATACCCCCTCCGGATGTTGCGTGTCGTGATCTGATAGACGCATTATGCCCGCGCAGGCACGGAGCGTCAAGGCTCGCCGCGGTAGGCGGCAGGGGGTATATCGAGTTCGTTGGGAGGCACATCGAGCGGGGCCCGCTCAGCGGGGCGGGCGGCTGGCAACCGGCGACGTTCGCAATGCTCGTGCCGCCAGGGAACCCGGACTTGCGGACAGCCCTCGCGGCGGGAACCAGGGTGAGAGGGTCGGCGGCCTGCCCGAAACATTCATCGCGGGAGGCGCTTGCGGGACAAATGAACGGGCCCCGTCCCATCGTCGCCCAAAACGATGGTCGGGGCCCGTTCGCCAAGGAGGAGAAGAAGCGCTGTCCCTCGCGCCGTACGAGGTCCCAGCAGGTCGCTCGCGTGTCCGCACAGTCTCTCGACTGCACCTTCAGCCTCAAGCGATTCTGACCTATTCTAGCATCATCACCCGCGGAGGGCATCCGCCATATCCACTAACCTGCACTAGGCCATCTGGCCAGGGCTACATCTGGCCCCCACAGCCGCGCCCGCGAAAGCACGGGGTCGGACGTCTGGCCACGCGGCGCAACCTCGAGCACCGACAAAGGCCGCCATGCTGACTTGACGCACGCGACATCTACCGCTACAGTGGCGCAACGCGCTCGTGGAATCTCGATGCCCCGCATCCAGCGCCTCACGCGCCTCCAGGAGAGGGACACCATGACCGTGCGTGCCTTGCGGCTGGCCGGCACCTTTGACGCCCTGCGAAATCGCGATTTCCGGTGGCTCTGGTTCGGCCGCCTGGCATCGTCGGCCACCTTTGAGATGGGTTCGGTGGCCCAAGGATGGCTCGTCTACCAGCTCACGGGCTCCGCCTTTGCCCTGGGGTGGGTGGGGGCCGGCTGGAGCATCTCGACCCTCGTGTTGTCGCTCTATGGCGGCGCCATTACCGACCGCGTGGAAAAGCGCTACCTCCTCCTGTGGACGCGGGTCGGCATGCTCGTCAACAGCGTGATCGTCGGGCTCCTCATCAGCCTGGGGCTGATCCAGGTGTGGCACCTGGCCGCCAGCTCTCTCTTTACCGGCATCCTCTTTGCTTTCATGATGCCGGCCCAGCAAGCCATCATCTCGGACCTCGTGGACGAGGGCACCCTGCTCAACGCCGTGAGCCTGAACAGCGTAGGTATGGGCCTGATGGGGATCTTTTGCGCCTCGCTGGCCGGGCTTCTCATCGAGACGGTGGGCGTGGAGGGCGTGTACTATACGCAGGCGCTCCTCTATATCCTGGCCGTCTATACCATCGTCAAGCTCCCCGTCACCGGCGCGGCCAACAACTCGGGCGCCTCGGTATGGGCCGATCTCAAGGACGGCATTCGCTATCTCCGCGTCAGCCCGGCGCTACTGGTGCTGCTCGGGCTGGGCCTGGTGCGGGTGCTCTTTGTGATGCCCTATCGCACCTTAATGCCGGCGTACACCCGCGACGTGCTCGGGTTTGATGCCTCCGGCCTGGGCATGCTCATGTCCGCCACGGGCGCGGGCGCCCTGGTCAGCGCGCTGCTCGTCTGCGCCGCCGGCGACTGTCGCGGCAAGGGCAAGCTCCTCCTGCTGGGCGGCGTCATCGTGGGCGCCACCCTGGTGCTGTTCGTGTCGATCCCCGGGATGGTGACTACATTCGCGTTCGTGGCCCTCATCGGCGCCTTTAACAACGTCGTGATGGTGATGAATAATACCCTCGTCCAGACGCACAGCGATATCGCCTATCGGGGGCGTGTGCTTAGCGTGTACATGATGCTGTGGGGGCTCACGCCCTTGGGCACCATCCCGGCGGGCGCTCTGGCCGATCGCTTTGGCGTTCCCATCGTGGTCATCGTGCAGGGCGCCCTCACGATCGCGCTCTTTATCGCGGCGGCCGTCATCCGCCCCGAGATCAAGGACATGAACTGAGGCCCGCCCCGGCCCGGCGCGAGCTGGGCGCGATGTGGGCGCCGCGGGGGTTCACGGCCGCCCCAAGCGGGTGTACACTGTGCTGCAGACGCGTTGCGCCCCGCACGGGTCGCAACGCCACGACAAAGGAGGCCTCGTATGGGAACCGCCGTCAAGCTCGCCGTCATCGGTGCGGGGAGCGCCGTGTTTTCGTTGGGCCTGGTGAAGGATCTCTGCCTGACCGAGAACCTGGCGGGCAGCCAGGTCAGCTTTATGGACATCAACGAGGATCGCCTGGCGATGATCCAAAAGCTGGCCGCCCGCTATGCCGATGAATTGGGCGCCGACCTGCGCTTCGAGGCGACGCCGGACCGCTGCGCCGCCATGCGCGACGCCGATTTCGTCATCAACACCGCCTCGGTCGTCAGCCATGAGGACTCGATCCTCATGAAGCAGATTGCGATGCAGCACGGCTACTCCTACGCCCGCGGCGCCGGTCCGGGCGACTATTTCTATCGCAACACGCGCCTCATGCTGGACGTCGCCCGCGACATGGAGCGGGTGTGCCCCGACGCCTGGCTCATCCAGTCGGGCAATCCGGTGTTCGAGGGGTGCACGCTGTTGGCCCGCGAGACGAGCATCAAGGTCTGCGGCCTGTGCCACGGCCACTATGGGTACAAAAAGATCGCTGCGATGATCGGGCTCGACCCGGAGCGCATCACCTGGCAGGCGCCGGGCCTGAACCACAACATCTGGCTCACTCATTTCCTCTATGACGGTCAGGACGCCTACCCGCTAGTCGACGAATGGATCCGCTCCAAGGGCGAGGAGTACTGGTCGCTCGACACGCCCACCATGCCGCTGCCGGAGGACCGCAAAGGCTCGTGGACGGACGCACTCACCCGCGCCTGGGACATCGACCTCTCGCGGGCGGCGGTGCACATGTATCGCATGTACGGCCTGCTGCCCGTGGGCGACACGCCGCGCCGCGGCGGATGGTGGTATCACTCGGACCTCGCCACACGCCGCTACTGGTACGGTGAGCCGTACGGCGGACAGGACACGGAACTCTCCTGGCCGCTCTATGTGGAGAACCTCGAGCGCCGCATCGCCGAGATCGCCCGCCTGGCGCAGGATCCGAAGGCGAGCATCGTCGCCTCGTTGGGCGCCACCAAGACGACCGAACAGCAAGTGCCGATCATCGACGGCCTGATGAACAACGTCGAGGGCGAGTTCCAGGTGAACGTGCTCAACAACGGTGCCCTGGCGGGCGTGCCCGACAATGTGGTGGTCGAGGTGCCGGCCATCGTGAACCGCAAGGGGATTCAGCCGCTCCGCGTCCATCCGCTGCCGCCCAAGGTGATGTTGGAGCAGATCCTGCCGGATTGGCTCGGCATGGAGCGCCAGCTCCTGGCATTCAAGACTGGCGACCGCTCCATCCTGCTCTACAACGTGCTGGACAACCACCAGACCAAGACGTACGAGCAGGCCGTGGCGGTGCTGGAGGAACAGCTCGCCCAGGCGCCCAACGCCGAGATGGACGCCCACTTTCGCTGGCCCTCGAACTGGTAGTTCACAGGCCAGCCGGCGCCGTGCCGGGCGTCGGCTACCTCGCCTACTGCCGCGACACCGAGGGGAATGCCTTTGCCATCATAGAGCCAGACCCCACGGCACGCTGAGCGCAGCTCGGGCACAACAGGGGGGCGGCCCATACGGGCCGCCCCCTCTGATTACGCCAGCCGGGCCCCGCCTCACGGCGCGGCGCCGGCCATGACGGGCTCGACCTCGGCCATGTGCACCGCTTCGCGCACGAGCTGCGCCGCATAGCCCCACTCGTTGTCGTACCACGCCATGACCTTCACCAGGTCTCCGTCCACCACCAGCGTCATGTTGAGGTCGATGATGGAGGCGTGCGAATCCTGGATGATGTCCGACGATACGATGGGGTCCTCTGTTACCGCGACCACGTCCTTGTAGCGCTCGCTCTCGGCTTCCTCACGAAAGATGGCGTTGATCTCTTCTTTGGTGGTCTTGTGCTCGGTGACAAAGATGATGTCCGAGATCGAGCCCACCGTGACGGGCGCGCGCACCGCTACGCCGTCGAACATCCCCTCGTACTGCGGCAGCGCCTTGGTGGTCGCCTTGGCGGCGCCGGTCGTGGTGGGTACCAGGTTGGCGGCCCCCGCCCGGCCACGATTCCAGCTCTTCTTGGGCGAGTCCACGATAGCCTGAGACGAGGTGTAGGCGTGCACCGTGGTCATGATCGCCTTCTTGATCCCGATGCGCCGCCCCATGATCTCGACCACCGGCGTGATGCAGTTGGTGGTGCAGCTGGCGCAGGAGATCATCTGTGGCGCCGATTCGGGGCTGTTCACGCCGTGGACCACCGTCATGATCTCCGGGCCGCCGTCGCTGCTGCGCACCGGCGCCGACAGGATGACGTGCTTGGCGCCCGCCTCGATGTGCTTGCGCAGATCCTCCTCGCGCGTAAAGACGCCCGTCGACTCGATGGCGATGTCGACCTCCATCTCGCCCCACGGCAAGTTGGCGGGGTCCTTCTCGTTCAGGACGGGATAGCGCTTGCCGTCCACGATGAGCGCATCACCCTCCGCCTCGACGTGCTTGGTGTAGCGTCCGTACACCGTATCGTACTTGAGCAGGTATGCCAGGTTATCCGCGGGAACGATGTCGTTCACCGCGACGACTTCTAGCTCGGGCGTATCCAGCGCGATCTTGAATACGGCGCGCCCGATGCGCCCCAGGCCGTTGATGGCCATCCGACTTGGCATCTACAGGCTCCTTTCCCTTCGGCCGGTGCGTCCAACGACGCAATATCCGGCGCGGTCACACGAACCGCTCGGCACGCTGGGCAGGAACCGAGGATTATGGCATAGAGGGCGCGAACCGGAGGCGAGAAGGGTTGGTGGTGGGGACGTCTGGTTGGCGGCCTCTGCCTGACGGCCTCGGCCTGCCGGTATTCGTCAACGATATGTCAATCTAACTCCATTATAGCCTCGCATTCGCGGGGCGTCAACGTGTCATGTAGCGCGAGAGGCGCCCTTCGTCGGGACGTGGTCCCGGCGCCGGCCGCCTCACCCGAGGTTGACAAAGGCTACGGCGATCACCGAGACGCCCATGCCGAGGGCCTCGAGGCGCGAGATGCGTTCCCCCCACAGGGCCCGCGCCAGCAGGCAAGCCAGCACCAGGCCCACCGCCCCCTGGAAGGGAAAGACGACCACGCTGGGGATCTGCCGGAGAGCGCTCACCAGCGCCAGGTTCGCGCCGGCGTTCACGAGGCCCAGCACGGCGCCCTGCGCCAGGGCGCCGACGCTTGGTGAGATCGTGGCTTGCCGACTGAGGCGCTCGCGCGCCAGGAGACCTCCGGTGACCACGCCGGCGGCGCCAAAGAGGGTTGCCAGAAAGGCAGAGGTCTCCTCGACGGCGCCCACCTCGCGATAGGCCCGGATGCTCAGGGAGCACAGGCCGTTCAGCACGAACAGCACCGCCAGCAGCGTCCCCTGCCGGCGCTGAATCCGCGCCGATCCATCCGTCGCCTGGATGCCCAGGAGCGGCATCGCCGCCAGCGCGAGTCCCGCGCCCACAACCTGGGCACCGTTCGGGCGCTCGCCCCACCAAAGCACCGCCACGAGAATCGGGATGAGCACCGAGAGGCGCATGATGGCGGTACTGATCGAGACGCCCCGCATGCGCATCACGGGCAACAGCGTGGCGAACGATGTCGCGTACGCCACGCCGCCGGCCACTCCGAGGGCGACAGTGACGGGGCTGATCGCCGAGCCGCCGCCCTGGCCGAGGTAGCGCGCCAGGTGGAACCCGCACGCCACCACATAGTTGACGAACCCCACCAGATAGAGGTTGCTGCCCCGCCCCTGGGCATGCCGCACCACCAGACCGAAACCCGTCGAAAACGCCGTCGCCAGCACCAACGCAAGCATTCGCCACCATCCGCGCATCGTGATCAGCTGCGACAGCATACACGACCCGGCGCGCGATGCAAGCGGGCCAATCGGCGCCAGATGACGTTCCGGAGGTTGCCTCGCGGTAGTCCTCTTGCGTCACGGGTTCACTGCGAGGGCGCCTCCGGGAGGTTGGCGGGGGCGCAAAACGAACGGGCCTCGCCATCACGTTGCCCATAACGTGTGGCAAGGCCCGTTCACCAAGGAGGAGAAGAAGCGCTGTCCCTCGCGCCGTACGAGGACTCAGCATGTCGCCCACTAGCTCTTTCGGCGAGACTCGGCTAACCTTTAGCCCTCACCGAATCTGGTCCTATCATACCGCATCGTGGTTCACCCGACATCGGTAGGATCATCTAGCGTATCTAGGCATTCCTGCCGAATTCCCGCAGACCCCTCGAAATACCTCCCGAAGGCCCGCCACCGCAGATCTCGCGCATCCGGGGCTCACCGAGGGGCGCCTTCGGGAGGTGTTTCGAGAGCGCTACATCCCGCCGCTTGACAGCGCCTGCTCCTGTAGCCTACTATAGGAATAGGGATGTGTCTCGTCGCGCCCTCGTTGTGTGCGCGCCTTCTCAATCGTACCCCCGCATCTCGGCTCCACGCAGCAATCCCACCACAGGCGCGACCCGCTCGAAAGGAGTCCGCCATGCGAGAGCCAACCCTCGCCAGATTCAGGGTCGCCCTGAGCGCGATCCTGGTCCTCCTCATCCTCCTCGTCGGCCTCGTGCCGGCCTCACCCGCCTCGGCACAGTCGACGTTCGTCGCGCAGGTGCTCGCCATCGCCGGTGACGTCAAGGGCACCGCGACGTTCACGCCTACCGTGACGGGCGGCATGCTGGTAACGCTCAACGTCAGCGGGTTCGACCCCGTCGCCGGCAGTCACCGCTTTGTCATCACCAACACCGGTATCTGCTGCCCGCCCGACTTTCGCCGATGCGCGGGACAGACCATCGCGGTCCTGCCCGAGGTGCAGTTCGCCTCCGACGGCAGCGCTAGCTATCAGGTGGTGACCCACGCCATCAGCGTGGCGTCCCTGACGGGGCGCTTTGGCAGCTCCTTGCTGCTGTTCGCCGATACGCGCCCAGAGAGCGACGTCATCGCCTGCGGCGTGATCGTGCCGCCCTTTGCGCAGCCACCCGTCACGCCGGTACCGCCGACCGGCCCGACGGCCACCGTTACGGCCCAACTCGGCCTGAACATGCGCCAGGGCCCCGGTCTGGCGGAGCCCCGCATCCTGGTGCTGCGGTTCGGTGAGCGGGTGACCCTCACCGGCGAGCGCGCCTTTGCCAACGGGCTCGAGTGGGCGCGCGTCGTCGCGGTGCGTGGGGGGCAGAGCTTTGTCGGATGGGTGGCGACGGCCTTCCTGTCCGGCGTCGACGTTCCACCGCCTCCCCCGCCGGCCGCCAATGTGCGGGTGACCGCGCCCGCCGGGCTGCGCCTGCGCGCCGGGCCGGGCCTCGGGTTCGCCATCCGCCGCATCGTGCCCTTTGGCACCCACCTGCGAACCACCGGCGTTCGCCAGGCCGCGGATGGCTTTGTGTGGGCGCAGATCGTGATCGACGGCCTCACAGTCTGGGCCGCCGACGCCTTCCTGGCGCCGCTGTGAGTGGAACGCGGATGGACGCGGATCTCACGGATTGGCGCGGATCAAGTCATATGATCCGTGGAATCCGTCAGATCCGCGTTCATCCGCGTTCCCGTTCTTTCTCGGCTACACTCCTAGCAGCGAGCGGTCGGGCGTTACCTGCATGATCTTTAAAAAGTTGGTCGGGCCGCCCCGGCTGATGGGGTGGCCGCCCGTCAGCACCACGATATCGCCGTCCTTGGCAAGCCCTCCGTGCTCGACCAGCGCGCGTATCTGCCGGTTGAGGCCCTCCTCATCGTGCGCGTAGGCCGTCGCCAACGGCGTGACCCCCCACAGCAGGCTCAGCCGCCTGCAGACGCGATCGTACGGCGTGAACGCCAGGATCGGGACGTTCGGCCGAAAGTGGGCCACCAGCCGCGCCGTGCTGCCTGAGCGGGTGAACACCCACACGGCCGTCACCGGCAGCGCCTGCACGATGGCACTGACCGCCGCGCCGATGGCCTGGGGCATGGAATCGATCTCGGAGAACGCCCACGTCCCCCCGTCGGCGCTGACGCGTCGCTGATCGGCCTTTTCGGCCTCCTCGGCGATGCGCGCCATCATCGCCACGGCCTCCACGGGGTACTCGCCGATGGCCGTCTCACCGCTCAGCATCACGGCGTCGCTGCCGTCGAGGATGGCGTTGGCCACGTCGCTCACCTCCGCCCGCGTGGCCCGGGCGTTGTGCATCATCGACTCCAGCATCTGGGTGGCGGTGATGACGGGCACCGCGGCGCGGTTGGCGTGGTCGATGATGTGTTTCTGGAGCACCGGCACGCGCTCCGGCGGCAGCTCGACGCCGAGATCCCCCCGCGCCACCATGACCGCATCGGTCACCCGCAGGATCTCGTCGAGGTTGTCCACCGCCTCGGGCTTTTCCAGCTTGGCGACTACCGGCGTATCATGACCCTCTTGCTCGATGAGATCCTTGACGCGGCGGATGTCGCCCGCCCGCTGCACAAACGACACCCCGATATAGTCCGCCCCCTGTTCCAGGGCAAAGCTCAGGTCCTCCACGTCCTTGGGGGTGGGGATCGCCAGGCTCAGGCCCACGCCGGGGAGGTTGATCCCCTGACGCGGGCGCAGCATCCCGCCCTGGACGACCTCGGTGACCACGTCGTGCTCGTTGGCGCTCACCACGCGCAGCTGGATCTGGCCATCCGAGAGGAGGACACGGTCGCCAGGCCGCACGTCGCGCGGCATCGGCTCATAGTTCGTGCTGACCCGCTCGGCGTCCCCCTCGACCGGCACGTTGGTGAGCACGAACTCGCGTCCCGCGACCAACTCTACCGCGGGCGCCTCCCGAGCCAGTGGGCCGGTGCGGAGCTTGGGCCCCTGGAGGTCCGCCAACACGGCCACGGGTTTGCCGGCGGCGTCCGCCTCGGCCCGCACCGCCTGCAGCATGGCACGCTGCTCCTCGTGCGTGCCATGGGAAAAGTTGAGTCGCGCCACGTCCATGCCGGCGGCAATCAGTTCGCGGATCATCTCACGGGAGTGTGTGGCCGGCCCAAGTGTGGCGATGATCTTGGTTCGACGCATCGTTACCCCCCTTGCCACAGGGCAGTCCTAGGCCTCGGTCCAGCCCAGCCGCGGCTCGACCTCTCGCAACTGCTCTGCCTCCGCCAGCACTAGCAGCCGATCTTCTGCCTGGATCACAGTCCGACCGTTCGACACAATGTACTCGTCCCCACGGCCCACCAGGATGATCTGAAAGCCCTGCGGAAGCCCCAGCGACACCACCGGGGTCCCGACGGCGGGCGACCCCGCAGGCACGACGAGTTCGCGCAGCTCGCTCTTTAGCCCTTTCACCGGCACGTACTCTAGCGGGAGTTCGCGCCGTGGCACCATCGGTGCATCCACGCCGAGCCAACGCGCCACCATGGGGATCGTCGTGCCCTGCAACAGGGCGGACACCATCACCACAAAGAACACGACGTTAAAGTACAGCTCGGCATTGGGAACGCCCGCCACAAGAGGAAAGATGCCCAACACGACAGGCACCGCGCCCCTCAGCCCCACCCACGCGATGAGCGTCTTTTTCTTCAGGCTCAGCGGCGAGCGGGCCAACAGCAGGTAGACAACGGCGGGACGCGCCACGACGATCAGGGCGATGGCCACGAGCAGCGCCTGGCCGGCGATGGGGATGAGCCGCGAAGGAAACACCAAGAGCCCGAGGGCTACGAACAGGATGATCTGGCTTAGCCACGCAAGCCCATCATGGAAGCTCAACAGGCTGCGACGATGCACGAAGGGACGACTGGCTATCACGATGCCCATGAGGTATACGGCCAGGTACCCGCTCCCGCCAACGACTGCCGTGATGCCGTAGCTGATCAGTACCAGCGCCGTGGTGAGCACCGGGTACAGCCCATCATAGCCGAGGTCCAGGTTGTTGATGAGCCAGAGCGCCACACGGCCCATGATGTACCCAACGATCGCCCCCAACGCCATCTGCCGCACCAGGGACAGCACCATCACCCATACCGAGGCACTGGGCACCAATAGCAGCTCGATACAGCCCACCGTCAGTAGCACCGCCATCGGGTCATTGCTGCCCGACTCGAGTTCCAGAAGCGGCTTGAGTGGGTGGCGCAGACTGACATTCCTGGACCGTAGAATGGCAAACACCGCGGCCGCGTCGGTCGACGACATGATGGAGGCGAGCAGCATCGCCTCCAGGAACGATATGTCAAACACGTAGGATGCGATAAAGGCCAGCACCAGGGCGGTCAGAAACACCCCTATCGTCGCGAGGGTAAAGCTCTCCACAGCGACCTCGCGAACAATCGACCAATCGGTGTCCAGCCCACCGGAGAACAGGATCAGCGCCAACGCGCCGATGGAGATGATCTGCATGATCCAGGGATCGTCGAACTCGATTCCGCCGATGCCCTCGGACCCGGCCAACATGCCCAGGAGGAGGAACAGCAGCAGGGCCGGCACCCCAAGTCGATCGGAGATCTTGCTGGCAAGAACCCCTAGCAGGATGAGTGCAGCAGAACCAATAACGATGTATTCAGCAAGTCCGACTGGCACCCTGGTCTACCCCCGATGTGTATTGATGGTACCACAACTGCCTCAGCGACGGTCGGGCCCGGCGTCGGCCAGCAGGCCGCAACGCCCCCCTCACGCGCGATGCGTCGTAATGCGAGCGATGTGACATGTCACCCCAACGGCAATCGCCGCCAGGACCGCGCGCCAGACAGCGCTCTCGATGACCAGGATTGCCGAGCCGCCGATGGTCAGCCAAAGCAGCGTCAACGTCACGATCTTGGTCCGCAGCGGGATGCCCCGCCCTTCGCGGTAGTTGCGGATGTAGGCGCCGAGGTGACGCTGTCCCAGCAGCCAGTGGTAGAAGCGCGTGGAACTCTTGCCGTACAGCGCCGCCGCGAGTAGCAGGAACGGTGTGGTGGGCAGCACGGGCACAAAGATGCCGACGACGCCAAGCGCTACCGACAGCGTCCCCCCGATCACCAACAAGAGCCGTTTCAGATCAGACATACGTCGCCGCAGCCATCGCCTCGTACGCGCCTATCTGCCGATACTACAAGCCTACTCGCTGCCCGCGATGACGTCAAGCCGCGGCGGTCATCAGGCCGGCCACAGCGCGCAGCGCCCTCTTGCCAGCGCGAGCGACTTTTGCTACCATAGGGCTGTGCACCCCCGGTTCCCATGGGCGCCCACCCCAATGGGGCGGCCGCCGGGGCGGGGTGCCGGCCGTTTAGCTACCTCCGGCCCCTCGAGGCACACGCCCGAGGCCGTACGAGGCCAAGATGACCGCGAAGAACGAGGTGCTACCATGCCGAACCTTGGACCAACCGAACTGATCCTCATCCTCGTCATCGTGCTGCTGGTATTCGGCGCAGGCAAGTTGGGGAGCCTGGGCGGAGCCCTGGGGAAGGGCATCAAAGAGTTCCGCACGGCGGTGGGCGAACCCGAGGATGAAGAGACCGAGTCGGCCTAGCGCGCGGCCGCCCCACCAGATCGCTCCACCGTAGCCCACACGGGCCCCACGCCACCCTTCCGGCGTGGGCGCCCTCGTCCATGGCTGCTCACTCCCCTCACCGACCTACGTGCCGTCATCGCGTGTCTGGCCTGCGGGGCGGCGCCGCGGTGCGTTGACCTGACGGGCGCCCGTCGAGTCGCTGCGTCACGCTACGAGAGGAGTGGACGATGCCGGACGAACGTGTCCTGACGATCCTCCAGGTGAATGACAGCCACGGCTACCTGGAGCCCCACTGGGAGTGGTTCTGGCGCGGCTCGACGGGTGAGCACCGCGTCGCCGGTGGCTATGGCCGCATCGCGTCCATCCTGGCCGCCGCACGACGCGAGCGTCCCGGCGCAGTGCTGGCGTTCGACTGCGGCGATACGATCCACGGCACCCATGCCGCCGTTGCGTCCGAGGGGCAGGCGCTGGTGCCCATCCTGAACGCGCTGGCCTTTGACGCCATGACGGCGCACTGGGAGTTCGCCTACGGCCCGGCGCGCTTTCGCGAGATCGTCGGCCAGCTGCACTACCCCATGCTGGCCATCAACTGCTACGACAAGGCCTCCGACGAGCTGGCCTTTTCCCCCTACACCATCTGTGAGACGGCCGGGCTGCGGGTCGGCGTGATTGGCATCGCCGCCACCATCGTCGACAAGACGATGCCCGCCTCGTTCAGCGAGGGACTGCGCTTTACGCTCGGCAACGAAGAGCTGCCGGGCTACATCGCCCGGCTGCGCCACGAGGAGCGCGTCGATCTCATCCTCGTGATCTCGCACCTCGGCTTCCCTCAGGAGGTCCAACTGGCGGAGGAGGTGTCGGGGATCGACGTGCTACTCAGCGGCCACACGCACCACCGCCTCTACCGGCCGGCGGTGGTGAACGGCGCCATCATCATCCAATCGGGGTGCCATGGCTCCTTCGTCGGCCGGCTGGACCTGCAGGTATCGGGCGGCCGGGTGACGGACTATACGCATCGCCTCATCACCGTGGACGAGGGCGTTCCCGCCGATCCCGAGGTCGAGGCGCTGGCGCGCGAGGCGACGGCCGCCTGGCGGGGCGAGTTGGCCGGCGTGGTGGGCGAGACGCTCACGCCGCTGAACCGCTACACCGTGCTCGAGGCGACCATGGACAACCTCCTGCTGCAGGCGTTGCTCCACGCGACCTCGGCGCAGCTCGCCTTCTCCAACGGCTGGCGCTATGGCGCCCCTATCCCGCCCGGGCCCATCACGCTCAATGACCTGTGGAACATCATCCCGGTGAACCCGCCCGTGTCGATCTGCCGGCTGACGGGCGACGAGCTGCGAGCCATGCTCGAGGAGAACCTGGAGCACACCTTCTCTCGCAACCCGTACAACCAGATGGGCGGTTACGTCAAGCGCTGCCTCGGCCTGAACGCGTACATCAAGGTAGAGAACCCGCCCGGCCAGCGCATCCAGGAGCTGTTCGTCGCCAACGAGGCGGTGCGTGCCGATAGGACGTACGAGGCGACCTTTGTGACGGCGCAGGGCGTCCCGGGCAAGTACGGCTCCGACCGACAGCAGCTCGACGTGCGGGCCGTGGACGCGCTGCAAAGGTACCTCGCCAGATCCAGCCCGGTCGACGCCCGCATCCGCGGTACGGTGATGGCCGTCTAGGCCCGCGGTTCGCCGCGAGAGCCGCGCAGCGGGCCGCTTGACCCTCCCGGTCGACCTCCCTATACTGTGCCCCGGCATGACAGCCCACCACGGGCACCCAGCCACATCATCGGCGCGGGTGCCCGTTTGCTGTCCCCCGCGCACACCATGGAGGCCAACGATGCACACGTTCCGTCGCCTCTCGCGATGCGCGCTCCTGCTCGCACTGCTCGTCCTCCTGGCAGCGGCGTGCCGCTCCGCCGACGGCGACGCCATCACCATCGGCGTTCACTCCGCCAGCGACCATGCCCCGTTCTTCATCGCCGACCGCCACGGGCTCTATGCCGAGGACGGCCTGGACGTGACCGTCCGGGTGATCGCCAGCAACACGGAGGTTGTCGAAGCGCTGCACCGCGGCGACCTGCAGATGGGCGCCATCCCCGTGACCGCGGCCATCGCCGCCATCGCCCAGGGCAAACCGCTGCGCATCGTGGCGATGACGGGGCGAGGCAGCGATGGGCTGCTGGTGCGCGCCGACGGCCCCCCCTCCATCGCCGAGCTGCGCGGCAAGCGCATCGCCACCATCCGCGCCTCCATCCTCGACGTGCTCCTACGCCACACCCTGCAGGAGGCGGGGCTCGACCCCGACCGCGACGTGGAACTCGTCTACCTCTCCCAGCTCGGTGACCTCGTCGCCGCGCTCAAGACGGGCCAGGTCGACGCCTGCTCGAACACCGAGCCCTTTATGACCGACGCCGAGCACCAGGGGTGGGGCCGCATCCTGACCTACTATACGGCGGTGTGGCCCGACCACCCCTGCTGCGTGGTGGTAGCGCGCGACGACATGCTGCGTCGCCGGCCCGAGGTGGTCGGCGGCGTGTTGGACGCCCACTGCCGCGCCGTGGACTGGGCGGGAGGGCATCCGCCCGAGACCGCCGCGCTCATCGTAGACGCCCTCGGCGGCTTTGACGTCGATGTCGTGGAGGCCTCCCTCGACGCCAGCAAGATGCGCATAGACTGCCAACTGGACCCCGCCGAGGTCGTCCGCATGGCCGACCTCATGGCGGCGCAGGGGCTCATCGACGTCGCGCCCCAACCTCTTCCCCTGGCTCACGGCGGAGGACAATGTAGCGTTCGGCCCGCGCATGGCAGGCGTCGAGCGCGGGGAGCGACACCGCCTGGCGCGCGAGTGCCTGGAGCGCGTCGGCCTGGTGGGCTTTGCAGGGGCCTATCCCCACGAACTCTCCGGCGGGATGCAGCAGCGCGTCGCCCTGGTGCTCCACCCCCAGGTCCTGCTGCTGGACGAGCCCCTGGCCTCCCTCGACGCGTTGCTAAGGGCGCGCCTCCAGCGCGAGTTGGCGGCTTGGCGCGTGGGGCGCACGACCCTCCTGGTAACCCACAGCATCCGCGAGGCGCTCGTGCTGGCCGACCGCGTCGTGATCCTGTCGCCACGGCCTGGCACGGTGCGCCGCGAGGTACGTCTGGCGGGCGCGGCGCCGCGCTCCCCGTCGCCGCCCCTCACGCGGCTAGAGGTCGAGATCGAGGGCTTGTTGGCGGGCGCGTAACGTGAGCCGATCGTCGCGCCGCCACCACAAGCGACGGGTTCAGAGGCTGGCGCGCCTCGTCCGTTTCCACATAGTAACGACTTTAGTCGGTTGTTTTCTTTTACCGAAAACAACCGACTAAAGTCGTTACTACGAAGCGTTTCGCCAGGGTGCCTGGCCTCCGGCAGGCTCTACCTCAGCCCCATCCCCCGGAGGTTGCGGTAGCTGATCGCCAGCGATTCAAAGGGGTCGCGGCCGTAGCACTGGTCCTGTTCCACCAGGTACCACTCGACGCCCGCCTCCTTGGCCGCCTCCATGATGGCGGGCCAGTTGAGGTTCCCCTCGCCGATCTCGGCAAAGCGCTGTTCGCGCTCGGGCGTCACGGCCATGTCCTTGAGGTGCAGCAGGGGCTGTCGCCCGGCGTAGCGCCGCACCCAGGCCGCCGGATCGCCGCCTCCCGCCTGGATCCAATAGGTGTCGATCTCGGCCTTCAAATAGCGCGCATCGATGCTGCCGTAGAGGCGCTCCAGCCACGTCTTGCCGTCATAGAGCGCCAGTTCGTGGTTGTGGTTGTGGTAGGAGAAGGTCATCCCCTCCTGCGCCAGGCGCTCGGCGATGGGCGGCAGCTCGTCGGCAAAGCGCTTCAGGCCCTCGAGGTTGTGGTACTCCTTGGGCAGTCCGCCGACGGCCGGATGGGAGCAACCCCACAGCTTGTGCTCCTCGATGACGGCGTCCAGGTCGGTGAGGAAGCGATCCCAGTTGGTGTGCGTCGAGACGCAGTCCAGGCCGTACTCCTGCAGCGCCGCCGCCACCTCCTTGGGGTCCATGGGCCCGAATCCGGAGACCTGCACCGCCTTGTAGCCGATCTCGGCCACCTTGCGGAGCGACTCGCGCATCCCCTCGACCGTCTTGGTGAACTCGCGCACCGTGTAGAGCTGCGCGCCAACCTGATAGTCTGCCATCCTGCCTCCTTTGTGTGGTCGTGCCGGTGGATCGGCGCCGACGCGCAGTGTAGCCCATACGGGCGGCGCGGGTCAATCGGTCAGCCGGCGAACAGCTCCGCGGCACGCTCCATGCGCTCGATCACCGCCACGCCAAAGGGGCAGCGCTCCTCGCACGAGCCGCACTGGATGCAGTCGTCGGCGTTCGCCTCCAGCGCGCCGTATGCCGCACGCAGGTCGTCGTTCAGGCCGTTCGCCGCCAGGTCGAGCAGCCGGTTCACCTGGCCGATGTCGATCACCGACGGGCACGGCAGGCAGTGGTTGCAGTAGACACACTCCCCCTCGGCGTACTGCTGGAACGAGGCGAGCACCTGAGAGTAGTCGCGTTCCTCTTCGCTGGCCCCCCAGTACGCCTGCGCCGCGGCGAGCTGCTCCACGTCCTTTACCCCGGGCACCGCCGTCGAGACGCCGGTCTGCGCCAGGACGTAGGAGAGGCATTGCACCGGCGTGATGGGCACCGTCTTTTCGAGGGTCACGACGCCGCCGCCGGCGCGAAAGTCCTCCACCGTGATGGTGCGCTCCCGCATAAAGAGCGAGCCACCGGCGTAGGGCTTCATGGCCACCAGCCCCACATTATTTCGGGCACAGGCTTCCAAGAATTGCCGCTTGCCGGGGATGGCGTGCCCCGCCATGTTGATGGGGTACATGATGACGTCCACGTGGCCGCTCTCCACCGCCTGGAGCGCCGTGGACACGGTGTGCCCGCTGTAGCCGATGGCGCGCGCCACGCCCTCTTCTTTGTACTTGAGCGCCAAGTCCAGCAGGCCGCCCTGCATCACCCGATCATAGTCCTCCTGCGGGTCGATGTTGTGGAGGTGGAGGACGTCGATATAGTCGGTGTGATAGCGGCGCAGGAAATCCTCGATGTAGCGCCGCGCCACCTCTGGATCGCGCGTGCGATCTCCCTGGCCGTTGGCGTCGACGGTGGCGCCCAGGTGGCCGGCCAGCATCGCCTCGTGCCGGCGCCCGCGAAAGGCCGCGCCCATAGTGTCGCGAAACTCGGGCTGCGCCCAGAACACGTCAAAGTAGTTCACGCCCCGGTCGAGCGCCTCGTGGATGACGCGCGTCGCGTGGTCGACCGGCGCGCCCAGCAGATACTCGGTGCCCACGCTGATGGCGCTCACCCGCCAACCCGTCCGTCCCAACACCCGGTATTCCATCGTCGTCTTCCTCCAGTCGAAAGGGGATCGCGCACAAGGTACGCTGATGAACCGCCGAGTCCGCAGAGGGCGCAGAGATCATGGGGGGTCTGAGTGCCCGGCAAGAACTCGTCCTCGCGCCTCAACGATGCAGGCTATGTCGGCGACGCAGTCTACGCC
>ENA-UOUL01002799-UOUL01002799.1-bioreactor-metagenome-genome-assembly--contig:-NODE-2799-length-19438-cov-16.468726_pt1 | contig 19438 bp, 42 predicted proteins | sample MGYA00249838_ERZ747220 | MGnify/ENA primary metagenome ERZ747220 (study PRJEB28778, sample SAMN05720191) | bioreactor metagenome | isolation source: Anaerobic biogas reactor | place: USA:Washington...
TCGGGCTTCTGCGAGCACCGATGGCGTTGCGGAAGATGCACTGCAGGCCCCCAGACCGGGTCTCGATCGTCAGGGTGCGACCGACGATGCGGTCGATGACCTCTCGCGGGGCCATGAACCCTGGCTCTTCGTCGGGCGCAACGCCCCGGAGGTCGATGTCGAGAATGATGGCGTTGTCTTCGATAACTTCTTTTGGCGCGATGCCGGTGTAGACCCCGATGTTCTTCCCGGAAAGAACCCATCTCCGGGCGATATCCGGGTTCTTCGTGAAGGTGATGTCATCGATAGTGACACGGTCCTCTACAAGATACCGCTTTGAGATATCGATCTCTTTCCCGCCCGCAACGCACTTTACGTAGCATATGCCGGTCGCGGGGTCTTCGACGAACCTGGAGATGCATGCATGTGCCTTTTCGAACTCAGATAGCCTCAATTCGGTTGGAATTGGACACGCGGTACTATGGGAAACTTTTTTATGCTTGCGATCAATAGTATTGTTGTCCACAGCATCGCCTCCGTTATAACGCACCCTCAATGCGGACGAGTCCGACGCCCGCGCTCTCTCGAGTGTTGTAACAGGGGGTTGTGGCATCCATACCCACGCAATATGCGTCTCCTGCGCTCTTCACGGCGTGGTCATGGGCTAACCGCCTCGTGCATGAGGTGGCGGGGGAGGTAACCCCGCCATGCCTCATCTTAGGTGCTGCAATTTGCTGCATGTCTTTCTTCTCCGTGTTCCTGTTGATACTGCCGAGCAAGTGCGATGAACTCGCGCTCGTAGCGGTCAAGGTCTTCGCGGCTGACCCAGTGGATGTGTCCGCGGAGGGTCGGGTTGTTCTCGGGCTTGTAGTGGAGGGCGACGACCGCCCCCTGGTCCACGACAATACCATTGCTCTTGAGCGCAGCGCTATACCCGCCCATCTGGAGCAGATGGGTGTCGTAGACCTGTTTTGATGTCTTGAGGTCGAAGAGCGTCCGCTTCCCACCGGATGGTGCGACGAGGTCGAACTTGCCTCCGTAACCTTCTGCTTCGTTGGCAACAAACGTCTCGCGGATACGGGGGTGACCGAGATTGAGCGCGGGGAGTAACTCATTGAACATGACCTCACAGAGTTCGACATCCCGGAGGATGTCGGGGGTGCATTCATCGATCTCCTGTATCGGGAGTTCGAGGGTGGTTGGGCCGAGGGGGTTAAGGCACCGGTAGTGTGCGAGGGTGCCGACGACCTGGGATCGCCGGGTCTCTGCTGCGGGGTCGCGCCCCTGGCGGATGAGATTCTGTCGCCATTTTGCGATTCCCGGAGATTCTCCGCGGCACGACTGGAGAATCGTGGTGACGCTGGGGTAGACCCGCCCCTCGTGCTGGTAGTAATGAGACATGGTCACTCCTCTACATAAGTGTTGGGTTCTCGCACGATGGACCCCCGCGGTCGCCCGGCAATTCGGTGCTGTTTGGGTGCCCGATAAAGTGCCCGGATGTGGAACTCGATACCCGGATACTCGTATCCTGAGTTCCATCCCGGACTTCCGGGAAGCGGTTCGACGCCGATTGCGTCGCGCGCCGCTTTCGGCATGGTTAGTTTGTTGTCTTCCATGCTGATGGTCTGCATGAACGACACGGATGCATTCGTCATCGGGTTCCGTGCGGACAGGAGGATGATGTCGCCCCGGCGGCACGCGATGAGGGACGCGATTTCACTGGGAATAACAACTCTCCCCTGTGATATTTCCGGTTTTCGCACGAAGAACAAATCTTCGGGCAAATTGGCCTTTGTGAAATTGTCAATCGGCTGCATAGTCTTTCTACAGGCTTAGATGGTGTGCGAAAGTATATATACCTTGGCGTTGTAGTAGGTAATGGCGATGCGAGAGGTGTCCGATTCGCAAACGTGAATGTCGGGGAAACCCATTGCTGAATCGGATTGCTGGCGTTGACCAGAATTGGAGTCGGTTGAACCGGTCAACCCAGACTCACGCCCGCCACAGACTGACGAGATGGAGTAGATGAAGAGATGAGTGCTATCGCAACGCTCAAGGAAGCAACCCACGCTCAGTGGGTCGCTGATGTACTGAAGACAGACGCCAAGCTCGCTGCCGAGGTCAAGACCTATGGCATCAAGCCCGAGACTATCCTGACCCCTGCCATGCAGAAGCAGCTGGGGTTCCTGCAGTATACGACCGCGGTGACCAAGGGGGTCGCTGACCTGAAGCGGGTCGTCTACGAGATGAAGCAGAAGGAGTCCGCCACGGAGATCAGCGGGGTCCTTGCAGGCATGCGGGATGTATATGGGACCGGACAGCCGGTCAGGCTTGCTATCCTCAAGAAGGATGGTCGTCACATCGAGATATCAACGTTCGACCCGCAGCTCTCTATGGAGGGCAAGAAGGTCACGGTGACCGTCCCGTCCCAGGTGACCATCGCTGCAGACTACGACGATGAATACAACTCCTATAACGCGGTGTCGCTGGTATCCCACGCCCCGATTGACAAGGATACCTTCATGAACGCGCTCTATGCCGTCGCCAAGATGCCAAAGGAGATATATGTCGAAGACAAGGGCAGCGTGGTCGTTGTTCGGGGCACCATCCAGTATGTGAACCCGGCACCCCGGTGGAAGAACAAGGCCATCGACGGAGAAGAGACCGTCTGGCAGATGAACCAGCGCAGGACCCCACAGGGACACCCGGTGCTGCGGCTCAAACTCTACGAGGAAGAGATGCAGGTGGGCGGGCTCAAGATCCCGGTCTCTATCTCGGCTACCATTGCCCACATGAAGAACGTCACCCCGATTGTCGAGATGACTGATATCGAGGGGATGTGCCAGTATGCCGTGACGGCTGCGGAAGACCCGAAGTCGCAGGCGCGACTGGTGCAGGATATCGTCCAGGGTAGGGAGGTTCTGATCGTCGGTCGCGTCTCGAGCTACGAGCCAAAGCCCGACAAGACCTATGTGAACATCGATGTGCATACGGTCTACCAGATCGGGGATGCGCAGGCGCCTGCTGGCGGGCGGGGTGGAGAACCCGAACCAGTGGAGGAGCCTGTCCCGGTGCCCGAGCCAGAGCCTGCAGCAGCATCGGCACTTGAGCCGGACGAGCCCGAACTCGAAGGCACCGAGGGCGCTGCTCCCGGTGGGATCCCGGCGACCTCTCCGGCCGCAAAGGTGATCGCCTACCTGGACGCGGTTGTCATGGTCGCTGGGGTCAAGCCGGCGGATCTTGACGGCAAGCAGATATGGGAGGAGAAGTTCAAGGACGCGATGTCCTACGAGGTCTTCGACGTCATTCTCTCCCAGTATAAGGCGGGCAAGCGGTAACGGAGCTCATCATGGCAGACTCGGCGCAGACCTACTTTGCGAAGAAGGCGGAACGGCTCAAGGAGACCGACCCCGCCTACTTCTATATGTACGGGAAGAAGGACCCGAAGCCAGACCTCACGGCAGATGGCTACGCACGCATCGCCCACGAGAATGTCGAGTCGGTGACGTTCGAGGTCATTCACTACGGCATGTTGGGGAACACCCTGGCCGCAGCGGTGAAATGCACGGTCGTCCTCAATGTGGATGGGCGCCGCATCGTGTGCGAAGATGTGGGAGAGGCAAGCACCGCTGAGTCAAAGGTGCTCGAGCGCAACGCCCCTGTCCGGTTCGCCGCAACCCGCGCTCGCAAACGTGCGCTCGCGCATGCGATGGGGGTTGACCAGAGCACCGTCGTCAAGATCATGAAGGGCGAGTCGGTCGCCTATGGCGAGGACTACGATGTGCCGTTCGATGACGAGCCCGAGGTAGATCCCCGTGCCTATCAGACGCGGGTTGCAAAGCCCGCCGCGGCAACCCGGCCCGCATCGCGCCCCAATGAGAGCGTACCGTCCGATACTACATCTCGCCCGATCCCGAACAACGCAACCAATCTGAACTGGTGATACTGTGGCGTCGCCCGGGATCACCATCGTGGCAGGAACCGACCTGCCCTACCATTTTCTCTACGGCGCCCTGCCGAACTATGCGCTTGTGGCAATCGACCAGGAACTCTCCTACAAGCCCTCTGGCTATGACCGGACAGACTCGTATCTGAAGGGGGAGTGGGACGGCCGGGTGCAGCTCTTCAAGCAGTCCAAGAGCGGTCGCTCGTGGTACTTTCCGTCAGGGTTGCTCTCGAAGGTCACGGGTGTGCTTGACATCTTCGGTGTCACCTACACGGTGCAGAAAACGCCGGATCAGGACTATGACCCCCAGGGGTTCGAATGGGTATCTCCTCTTTCCCTTCGGAACTATCAGGTCGACGCGGTAAAGGCGATATTTGATGCGAAGGGTGGAGTAGTATCGCTGCCGACCGGTGGCGGTAAGACGCTTGTGGCGTTGCGGCTGATTCAGATGTTCGACCGCCCGACGATCATTTTAGTCCACACCAAGGAACTTCTGTATCAGTGGAAGGATGAGATAAAGAAGCACATTGGGGTAGATGCTGGTCTCGTCGGCGACGGTAATCGCGAGTGGAAAGTTGTTACCGTGGCCATGCTCCAGACGCTTGGGGCCATGATTCGGAAGGGCGACCTGCAGCGACTTGAATATGGCATGCTTCTCATAGACGAGACGCACCGGATCTCTGCGGATGTTGCATATAACATCGCCATGCGATGCACCGCTCGCATCCGCGTCGGGGTCTCCGCAACGCCCCGGCGCACTGATAATAGGGATTTGAAGATATTTGCGGCGACAGGTCCGCTGGCATGTAATCTGACACCATGTGACCTCATCAAGGCGGGATACCTCGCTCGCCCGAAGTTGACGATGATAAGTGTCGGTGGGTCGCCCATGTATTTCAGCCAGGATTGGCAAAAGGAATACGTTGCGCACATTGTGACGAACGATGAGCGCAACCAGCGGATTGTTGACGAAGTCGTGCGGCTTGTCCGAGACGGGAAGCAGACCTATATCCACGTCGAGCGCGTGGCACACATGGATCTCCTCTACAACCTCATAGTGAAGGAGGTTGCCCCCGCGAAGGTTGCCAGGATCTGGGGGAAGGTGAAGACCGCCGACCGGCAGAAGATGCTCAAGAGGTTCGAGTCTGGGTCGCTGAATGTGCTCATCGGGACCATCCTGAAAGAGGGTGTGAACCTCCCGGCGATGGATGCCATTGTGCTCGCCGGTGGGTTGTCGAGTCCGGTGGCTCTGGTGCAGAAGGTTGGGCGTGCCCTCCGTCGCAACGAGCGGTTCGATTACGCGGAGATAATCGACTTCGTGGATAACTGTGGGCGGTTCTGCAAGAAACACTCAGAACTCCGGTATCAGGCGTTTATGGAGTATTATGGAGACTGTATCGAGGTTCGAAAGGCATGAAAGTACACGAATTGATTGACAGGCTATCGAAACTTAATCCGGATGGGATGATTGTTGCACTAGGTGAGTGGGGATATTATCATTTGAAGCGCGATGAGAGGAAGCGGTGAAGCATGAATCTGAAAACAATGGAAGAGATGTATTGTCCCTGGAGAAACGGCCTCTGTCTTGGCGAGAGATGCATGGCGTGTGCCGTATCAGAACAGATCCCCGAAGATATCAACGGCGAGCCGTGTATGATCTGCCTGCGGGCTGAAGAGGCGCAGGCTGGCAGCGTGTGGGGATTATCGATTGATGGTAGAAAACAGCAGTACGGAGGTTGATGAAAAATGAGGAAAACGGCAATAGACAGGTACAACAATATGGATAAAAAATCCTCGGAAGAAGAATGGAACGATGATTTCGGAACAATGGTCTTAGAGGTGCTTGAAAAAGCTCTCAGGAACGGAGAATTAACTAAAACAGTGGAAGACTTGGTTGATGAGATCGAAATTCGCTTTAAAGAGGCGGTTGGGCTGGTAGAAAAGGAGTAGATGATGATGGGATGGGCTGAAAAGTATCTGGCATGGTTTATTGGTGGCTGTATTGCCCCCGACCGAGAGGAGGGGAGACCGGTAACTCTTTCAGCCCCTCCTCCCTCTGCAGACCCTTTCTTAGGGTGTATCGCGCTCATTGCGGCGTTGTGGTGTTATTTGAAAAGAAGCTTGGTAGAGGAGTGAAGGATGAAAGCCAAATTGAAGATCATCGAGACCTCGACCGGGTTCCGGTGCCGGGTCTGCGGCCGCCGGTTCCGCACCGAAGAGGCCGCGTTCGTCCACCAGTCATATGACTGCTCGCCGGATCTGCGACCGCTAGCTATCCAGTCTCATGTGGTGGTAGAAAAGGAGTAGATCATGAAGCACGATGACGAATATCTGAGAGAAGCAATCGATGAGGTTTGCGGGGCTTGTCAGAGATCCGAAACCTGCCCGATGTACGCTCGGCACAGGCAGGGGAACTATGTTCTCGTGATGGAGAACTTCCCCGAGAAATGCCAAGGAACGATAGCACGGACGTTTGAACGCATATGGGTTCCGCCGCACAACCGGCCCCTGTAGGCTGGTAGAGGAGTGAAAGACGATGGTAAATTTAGCGATGGATCATCTATGCCTTGGTCGGCCGGTTGAGGTCACCGACCCCGGATATCGATGCCCCATCTGCGGGCGCCGGCTCTCGACGATCCGTGCCCCCTGGACGGCTTGGGAGGAGCATCTCCGTACGGAGGATGGCACACGGCATTACAAAAAATACTGTAACATCATGCGGGACGCTCACATCATGTTCCGGCGCATGTTCGGGCAGGACTGGTAGGAATGATAGAGGAGTGAAAGAAATGACTTGTTTCAAAGATTGTATCCACTACGAGGAATGCGAGCATCAGGAGCCGAACCTCTGTGGGGTGGCCGCGCCCTGCACCTGCTATCCGGCCGGCCCGGATGACTGCCCGATCTGCGGCGGGAAAATCTGGATCTATCCCACGGCAGAGTCTCCCGGCGACGGACTCCCCGGTCCGGCCGCGTTGCGGCTCGCGGACCTGAGCGACGAGCAGATGACGCTGCTCCTCACGTGGCGGGATCGCGACGAGGAGATGGCGGCGCTTGAGTTGGTAGAAAGGTGATCACGATAGAACCTAAACCGTTCAACATCCACAACCCCGCCGACGTTGACCGCTGGTTCACGGAGATGGAGGGCTACCTGCGGGCCGGCGACTTCGTGAACCAGGGCACAGACCGTAGTGGAAGGAAGTATGCTCTGGAGGGCTTCAAATCCCTTCAGGGGGTGCTGGTCTCTGGCCGCGCCTCTCGGAAGTGCCCGTTCTGTGACGGGACGGCAGACCACGCGGAAACAAAGGTCACCCCCGGTAAAGACGTGACCGTTGCCTATCTCTGCCGGTCCTGCGGCCGTCATGTCCTTGAGATCCACGACTACTCCTCCTCTGAGAGCGAAGATCGAACCGTAGAGGAAACCAGTGAGGCGTAAGGATGTTCAAATGTTGTATCTGTCAAAAAGAGATTCACTCGGAAGAAGTGCCTCCGGGGTGGAAACAGGTGATCTACACCGATGGAGACGGTTTCGGGTACTGCCCGGATCATCCTCTGGTAGAGGTGCTGAACGACATCATTTGCCGAGCGGACACTGAAATCGGGCTGTGGTGCGAGATAGACGAAGTGCTAGGATCATGGTAGAAAACAGGAAGGTGGACTGATGGAAGATGCCAAAGAACTACTGGAAAAGATCGACCGTGCATTGATGCACGCTCAGGATCTCCTTGCAGACTCGCTCGACCACCACGGTGAGCGCGATCATGTCAAGATCCAAGAGGACATACTTGCGGCAATCTGTGCCCATGCGGCCCTCGAAACAAGGCTGGTAGAGGAACGATAGCATGGGAAACGACTGTTGGTATTATCGGGCTCAATACGCAGGCATGACGAAGGTCTGTATGCGTCAGAGCATTGTGGAGTGTGGTCGGATCAGGCGGTTCGGCCTCTGTCCAAAACCGCCGGACTCGGAAGCCTGGCGGCGGTGCGGGTTTGCCATCGGGCAGCATGAGATCCCGATGATGGTAGAAAATCGATAGGTGCAGAGAGATGCTCAACACAATTCAGACCACGATAGGGGGGAAGACGCTTGTTGATGTGGCTATCTCTAGGATCGTAGAGCACGAGCCGCCGGAAGGGTATTATGTTGCCTTCTCTGGCGGGAAAGACTCCATCGTGGTACTGGATTTGGTGCAGCGAGCAGGAGTTAAGTATGATGCCCACTTTTCGCAAACGACGGTGGATCCGCCGGAAGTGACGAGTTACATAAAGGCCCACTACCCGGAGGTAATTTGGGAAAAGCCCAGAATGTCGATGTTCCAACTCATAATGAAAAAAGGGATGCTCCCGACGAGGCAGATCCGGTTCTGCTGCTCCGAACTCAAGGAGATCGGCGGCAGGGGGCGAACGGTCGCGACGGGGATCCGGTGGGAAGAGTCGCGGTTCCGGGCGAACAGAGGGGTATTCGAGGAGTCCAGGCGGGTTAAGGGGAAGATGTTCCTGAATCCGATAATCGACTGGACTACAGATGATGTTTGGTCATACATCCGCTCCCGTTGCCTCCCTTATTGCTCGCTCTACGACGAGGGAAAGTCTAGAGTTGGCTGTATCATGTGCCCGCTGCAGGGGGAAAAGGGGATGAGACAAGACGCAGAGAGGTATCCTAAGTATTACCGGGCGTATCGCCATGCTATCCAGCGAGTGATATCCAGCGGCGACCGGAGATCATTTGGCTGGGGGTGGGGCCACTCTGCTGATGAGGTGCTGGAGTGGTGGATTACGGGAGGACATCCCGTTAAAAAGATGGTAGAGGAGTGAAACACGATGCCAAAATGCACAACGAGAGGATGCCGCCAGCTGGCGACCTGGGAGATCGAGATCCGCTGGGCCGGAGCCGAGTATGGTCTGCTGTACGCCTGCGACGAGCACTGCCCGGACCCGGCGATCCTGTCGCCGTGGGACGAGATCCACAGGCTCGTGGTAGAGGAGTGAAACGATGACAAAAAAATGCACCGGGAACGACTGCGAATGGATAGTTCGCGACGATCCCGCCGCCGACGATTATGACCCGCGTGGCTACTGCCGACTGCATCACATCTATGTAGATGTAGGCATGCGATGCCCGGGAAGAGTAGAGGAGGAGTAGATGCACACCAGGCGACGGTATAAACCCCGTGATCCTGTGCGGGCTTTCCACGGGCAAACCAATTACGAGAAACGGATGGAGAGTGACGAGACCCCCGATGGATACCTCTCTGATGGATCGAGGGATCCATACTCCTGAACTATCACTCCTCCCCCGAGGAATGATAGATCCGACGATCCTTATTTGAGAAATTACGGTCGAGGCTCGATCGTGAGGCGCGACCCCTCACACCTATCCATTTTTGAAAACGGCCCTTCGTCGGTGTAGAGCCAAACCGAATACATTATATATCCATGAGACGAATCTATGATTATGGGGCAGCAAAACAGCGCGAAACCAAAACCAAAGATCCAGGTCTACGTTAGCCGGGATGTTGCGGATCGACTCAGAGATTACGCCTCATTAGTGGGGGTGTCCGCGTCGTTTGTCACAGAAATGGCGCTGCGGGCATACCTCAATATGGAGAAGGTGAAAATATGACGAAAAGGAATAATTATGTCGGCCCCTGCGCCACCGCCTGTAAACCGGGGGCGGGAACCGACACCCAGAATGGTACGTTCGATCGTATATTGGTTGCGGCCACGGAGCATGCCGCACGCGAGGTAGGGCTCCCGGGGCGCGCGGATCGCATGATCGCCTGCCGCTCCTGCGGCGCACCGACCGCGAGCAGCGACGGGATCTGCCGAGACTGCGCGGACGCGATGCGCGCGGAACGATCGGAGGTGCTCAGCGCACTGTGCCGCATCCACCGGGTCCGACACGTCGAGGACCTCCCCGTCTCCGTGCTGGAGGAGATGCAGGTCGAGTGGGGGCGGTGCTGATGACCGACATCCGCGACCAGTTGGCGCAGATACGCAGCATCCTCGACGACATCGACCGCGACCTGTCGCCGCGGGCGCTCAAGGGGCAGGAGGATTACGACGCGATCCTGGCGATCATCGATCACCCGTGCCCGGCTGAATACACCTGTAAAGAGTGCGCGTTCGGCAATCAGGCGGGGGATGGTTGCATGCAGGGAGATATCCGGAAGGCGCTCGAGAATATGCGCGGGAGTGGGTCGGAATGACCGACATACTCGAACGCGCGTTCATGGCCCGGATCCGGGCCGATGAGTATCGGGAGGCGCTCGCTGCCCTACAGCGGGAGTTCGACGAGCGGCCGGACGTCATCGAGATCAAGCGCCTGATCGACCGCTGCGAAGAGGAGCGCCGGACCTGCATCGAGCAGGCGAAGGCGGCGGGGATCAGCAAGCAGGGTTCGTTCCTGCTCAAGATCCGAACCCGCAAGCAGCGCACGGTGATCCCGAAACTCTTCTTTGCGAAACACGGCGCGGAGGCGTTTGTCGAGTGTGCGACCATCGCAATAGGCAAGGCGGAGGCGTTGCTCGGCAAGGCCGCGCTTGATGATTGCTGCGAGGTCGAGGTCAAGGAGATCGGTGTCAGTGTTGAGTATGTGCGCCTGGAGGGGTCGGAGTGATCCCCTCACTCCCCTGCGGCACGTTCTCCGACGGCGACACCCCGGCAGGAGCGTTTTACGTCGCCGCGTTCGAGGACGGCGACCTGACGTACCATGTCGGCGAATACCGGATCGAGACGGTGATCCGGGCGCTGGAGGCGCTCCAGGCCTGCGGCTACGATGACGTCGAGATCGGCAGCATCGAGCGCGACGGGAAAACTCACCTGCTCCTGATCGGGCTCGACGGCGAGGCACGGTTCGGCGACCGGCAACTCGGTTGCATCGCGGTCGCTCCGGTGGGGGTGGAGTAATGTCCGACCTACCCGCGACCGGCGGTGCGGGCATCATTCCGGCGCAGTATAACCCGCAGCAGATCCAGCTCGTCCGGGACATGTGCGCCCGGAACTGCACTGACAACGAGTTCCTGCTCTTGATGCAACTCGCGAAGACCTATCAACTCGATCCGTTCGCCAAGCAAATCTGGGCGGTCAAATACGGCGAGAACCCCGCCGCGATCTTCTGCGGCAGGGACGGGTTCCTGGCGATCGCACACCGGAGCGGCAAATTTGACGGCATGGAATCCGGGACCCGCAAGGACGAGGACGATCTCGTTGGCTGGTGCCGCGTCTATCGGAAGGACATGAGCAGACCGTTCGAGGTCGAGGTGTCGCTCTCGGAATACAGCACCGGGAAGAACCTCTGGCAGACCAAGCCGAAAACCATGATCGTCAAGGTTGCCGAGTCTCACGCGCTCAGGAGAGCCTTCGGGATCTCGGGCCTCTACGCTCCCGAGGAGATTGATACCGGCGACCGACCGGAGCCGCGTCTCGTTCCCGAGGTGCCGCCCGCGAGCCCGACGGCCTGCGAGGTCTGCGGGATCCCGGTGCCGGAGGAGATCCGGGAGAAGACCAAGCCGCACACCCCGCGAGTGCTCTGCATCGAGCATTTCAGCGAGTGGTGGAACGAGCGACAACCGGAGGTGGCGGAATGACCAATGTGAAATGCCCGTACTGTGGAGACCCCATGTGTGATATTTTCTACGATGAGGTCGTGGTCGAAAACACGCTCATACACCTCTACTATACGTGCGAGTGTGGCCGGCAATTCACCCGGTCTTTCGAATATTCGGAGACGAGAGACGAGGATGGCAGTGAGGTGACAGAATGAGCACCGAGAAAACCGTCACCTGGTCCGGGACAGTCAGTCTCCCGGATGGCGACACGATCGGATTGGTAGTCTCCGGCCCCGCGACAACTCCCGAGGAAGGGCTGGATATCGCTGCATACGCTGCCGGACAGCTCATAGGTCTATCGAGGTTATCGGACGATGACACCGGTGCCCGGATCCGGCGATACGTCGCGGCGACCTTTGGCGTGCGTGCAGAGGATCTGCCAGGCGCTCCAGTAGAGACCCTCCCTATTCCAGTGGAAGGCGATGAAGCACGACAACAACACGCTGCCAAGCTGAAAGGACAGCTCGACCAGCTCCAGGCCGATCACGACGCCAGGGTAGCACAGCGGCAGGCAGCAGCACAACCGGCCCCGACTGCAGATGATCTGGCATCGGCGATCACAGCGGAGAAACAAGACGCCGCCGCCGCACAAGCGGAGGAAGTCCTTGCGATCGAGAGCCGGGTGGCGGGGGCAACAGAGAGACCACATCCGGATGCCAAGCCCGAGCAGGCCAAGGCACCTGCGCCGGCGCCGACCCCGATGAGGGGTCCGGCCCCTACAGCGGCAGAGCAGGCGGCGGCGGCCGTCGCACAGTGCATCAAGCCACCAGCACCGGAGGATCCGAAACCTGCACCGGCAGGGTCGCCTCTCGCACAGACGGCCGGACCCATCTGTGAGGCCTGCGGCGCCGTCGTGACGAAATCCCAGGAGAAACTGTCGCAGCTCTTCATGAGCAAAACGCTCTGCAAGAAGTGCCAGGCGGAGGCGAGCCCGTGATCGACATCGCCGAGATCAAATACCCCCACCTCGACCGCATCCTGCTCCTGCGCCCGAACCCGGAGATCGTGCTCGGCAAGGAGATCTACTGGACGATCAAGGAGGACGGGTCGAATCTAGGGGTGGCGCTGACGCCAGAGGGGGATCTAGCTCTCCGCACCCGCAATATGTCGGTTGCGTCCGAGGAGTTCTACAAGTATTTCCAGAGTACCGATGAGATCGCTGGCGTCCACGAACTGCTCGCCGACGCGCAGAATTGGAACGACGGGTGCGTCGTCTTCGGCGAACTCTGCGTAAAAGGCCGGTCCCCTGCGAGGACGGAGGTACACGATCGCACCCACTTCGTCGTCTTCGACATCTGGAGCCAGAAGATCGGGCGGTTCATGAATTACACGCAGATGCACCAACAGTGCCACCACTTTGAGTTGCCCTGCGTAGAACTCATCGGCATCTGCAACGTCAACACCCGGGACGCCCTCTTCGAGTTCAAGGATCAGATGCTCACGGCGGCGCTGGAGAGGGGGAAAGAAGGGGTCGTCGGGAAGGCCTGGGACGAGAACCCCTGGAATACCGGCGCAGGAGCCGGAACAAAGCGCGGAATTATCTACTTCAAAGAGAAGCTCGACACGCCGAAATTGGAGAAGATCCCGCGGTCGGAGGTTCACGGCACCGTCGCGCTCCCGGTGCTCCCTGACTCAGAAGTCTCGGGAGCGATCGAGAAGGCGTATGCCGACCTGGGCGCGGACTTTTTCGACGTCCGGAAGGCCATGCCACTTGTGGCGCAATACGTCGCTGAGGAGTGCCGGAAGCACAACTGCACGAATCCGAAGGATCTCTATCCTCGGTATCTCGCGAGAGTGCGGGATCTCCAGGAGGGGAGCGCGTGATCATCATCATCGCCGACGTCGACGAGGTCGCGGCGCTGCTCGATATGGACGAGGCCCGGCAGCCTGAGATCGTCCGGCCGCAGACGAGCGGCCCGTGCGTGCATCTCGACCAGATCGCCACTGACGACCCCGAAGAGGTCCAGGCCCTCGGAGTCGCGTGCCGGCACCCTGCAGGAGAGTGCCCGCACATGGACAACCCCGAGATCACGTGCCCGATCCACGACGCCTGCGAGGCGATGTACTGCGTGATGCGGGCGCGGGACGAGTGCGAGGCAGAGCAGGAGGAGCAAGATGCGGCGATGGCGGCCGATCCGGAGGTCCTCGCCGTCCCGCTGTCATCAGAGGCCACTCCGGTCCCACAGTCGGACTACGTGCTCGCCGCACCTCAGGATCCTCGGGGGCCGGTCGCCGACCCCGGACCGCTCCGCACCTACGTGGTGGAGCCAGGGCCGGAGTTCCCGGATCCGGAACCTGAAGAGGAGGCGTCCTACGAACCGACTCGCCGGCAAAACATCCCCTGGACCGCAGACGAGATTGCGAGCGTCGCGGCCGCGGACTCTCACTCTCAGGCCGTCGCGGACTTCCGGGCGCAGTTCCCAGATTCGGTGCGGTCGGATGCGGCGATCAAAACGCAGTGGTGGAAACAGCGATCTCTGGGACGGCAGAGACCTCCGGAAGCCCCCCCTGCACCCACCCCGGACTTCGCCGGCGACACCGTCCCGGTGACGCAGTGTGACGAGGCCGCGATCCGACGACCGCGATTCAAGGTCGGCGACAGGGTGCGGATCTCGCACCCCGCGTTCAAGGGCTATACCGGTACGATCCGGCGCTACTACGCGGCGACCGAGAACTACCTGACGCACATCGACGGCACCACCGATACGACGTGGCTCTCTGAGGAATATCTGGAGGCGGCATAATGTTCGCCCACGCGGGCACCGCCCGCCTCGACATTTTTACCGACTCGCTCCTCTTAGAGGTCGGCGAGGATCTCTTCCTGGCGAGACTCTCCCGGCTCTCGCCCCTGATGCAGGGTAGGACGGCATACTGCCCCCTCTCACGCCGGTATCAGGGCACGGCGGGGCACTACTGCGACGTAGAGCAGGGCATCGGGCTCCGGCGGTCGAAACCTGGCGCGGCGCTCATCTTCGTCGATCAAGGTACGATCTACTCGATCCCTGTCGTGGAGCTCCGCGAGGTGCTGCACGGCGTCCGGTCTGAGTGCGGGATCTCCCGAGTACTGACGACCGAGGCGCGGATGATGGAGGTAGAGGCGTGACGGAGACGAAGCGCTGCACCAAGTGTGGCGAGACTAAGCCCCTCGATGAGTTCCACCGGGACCGCTCCAAAAAACAGGGCAGACGCTCCCGATGTCGCGAATGTGAGCGCCAGTACGAGAGGATCTACCACCCCAAATCGACTGCCCCCCACCATGCATATCCCCTCCTGAGAGATCGGGCGTGGGTGATGCACCAATACTCGCGCGAGTTCCGGTCTGTCGCTGAGATCGCGGCAATGGTCGGGTGCAGTTATGAGACGGCCCGCCTCGCGATCAAGCGGCATCAGATCCCGGTGATCCCCTACGGCGTTCGCCGGGCGCTTCGGGCGCGCCTGGACGCACAGCGCGAAGGGGTGCGAGCATGAACACCTGTCTCGGCTGCCGGTCGCACTACCGCGAGCGGCACTGGTGGATCTTCGAGATTGATTTCTGCGGCCTGGACGGCGATGTGGTCGGGTTCGAGTGCCCGATCGGGTGCATCGACACCGAAGGGTGCTCGGCCTACGAGCGCCGGCCCGCATGGCCCGAGGGGGCGATAGCGTGACCCGTTGCGAGATATGCGAGGCGGTGCTCCCGGAGGTTATCGATCCGGCGTTCGCCGAGCAGGGGCACTGGACTATCGTGTGGTCCGGGTCCGGGCCGTATGCGATCTGTAAGCATCACTCGTTCGACGAGATGATGCTCTGGATCGCCGAGACCCTCGTCTGCGACGCGGAGATGGCACGCCGGCACCGGGACCGGCTCGCCGCCGATCGCACGGCCATCTATGACCTGGATGGGCTGCCGGTCGAGGTGACGCTCCCTGGCGAGGATGGCGCCGGGCTCGAGCGAACGGTCCGGACCGCACTGGATCAGGGGGTGGCGGAATGAGCCAGGTCCGTTACCCGCACCGGGCCACCAGGCGCCTCGACGACCTCGACCCGTTGAACGGTCCGAAACTCTACGACCGGATCCACGATGACATCCTGGTCGCCGGCCGGGAGTTCCGCCGGGACCAGGCCGAGGAGAGCATGGAGAGCATCGAACTCCTCGGCTCCCTCATGGAGACCTACCGGGAGTATAGCGACGAGGCCGGGCCGTTCGGCGACATGTTCGGGGAGTGGCTCGAATGCAACGGCCAGACCAGCGAGCGCAACGGCCAGTTCTTCACCCCGATCGACGTCGTCGACATGATGGTCGAGATGACCTTCCAGGGCACCGATCTCGACCGGGCAACCCCGTGGACCGTCTGCGACCCTGCCTGCGGTACCGGGAGGTTCATGCTCCGGACCGCCCGCTACTTCGCCGGCAACAACCACGGGGCGCTCAACTTCCTCCTCACCAACGTCGACATCGACCGCCGGGCCTTCACGTTCTGCACGATGAATGCCGTCCTCAACGGCATCCCCGGGATCCACATCCACGGCGACTCGCTCCGGATGGAAGTATATGAGGCATTCGCGACACTCCCGGTCGGGCAGGTTGCGCTCTGGGAAAGAGTTCGGCCGGAGACGGCGAAGGCGTGGCTCGTGCAGTCCCTCAAGACCCCGGTGCCGGCGCCTGTGGCGGGCCGGGAGACGGTGCAGACTGCGCTAGAGGTGGGAGCGTGAGCGACAAGCCTCGGAAATGGAACATCCCCCTCACTTACGCACCGAAGATCCCGGGCGTGCTCAACGGTTCGATCTGGCAAACGATCCGGGTAGGCCGGAAGTTCAGCGTCGGCGATCTGGTCTCGTTCCACGGCTGGAGCGGTCGCCCGTATCGGAGCCCGTGGTCGTTCCGGACGCCGTATGCTGCGCTGAAGGCTGTGATCCCGATCACGATATTGACAGATGGCATCGAGGCCCCCCGAGAGTTCCGGCCGTGGAGCTTGCTCGACGGGATCGCCCGGCTCGACGGCATCGAGCCGCCGACCGGGGCGGAGCTCTACCGGGTGCTCTCGGGGATGCACAAGATCCCCGATGACGGCATCGAGGCACAGATCCTGCGGTGGAGGCCGGTGGTATGACCCGCCCGATCCTCTACCTCTCCGGCCCCTACTCGCCGGGGAACGGGCGCACGGTCGCGGAGAATATCGCCGTCGCCCGGGCACATGCGGTCGCGGCGGCGCGGAAGGGCTGGTTTCCGTTTACGCCGCACCTCAATACAGCGGGGTTCGAGATCGACTGCCCTGAGATATCGCACGAGGAGTGGCTCGATGGCGACCTGGCGATCCTCGACCTGCTCGACCCCGCGGTTGATGCAGTGCTGATGCTGCCGGACTGGATCGAGAGCCCTGGCGCGGTGCGTGAGTATCACCGGGCTGTGGCGAGAGGCATCGAAGTGATCTACCCCGTGACCTCGCCCGACGCGATCCCGCCGGCGACAGGACGCGGGGTGTGCGAGCACTATCAGCAGGTGCATTACGAGACGGATAGCCGCGACACCTGCGGGAGTGGCCGCGCCCGGTGCCCGCAGGGGAAAACGTGCCCGATCCGGAGGCGATGCAGATGATCCTCCCGGCGCACATCCGCGAAGATCCTCGCCCGGGCAAGTCCGGCGGGCGGTTCGCGCTCATCACCTGCCAGATCTGTGGCAGGACGATCCGGCGCCCGTGGGGCGAACTCGTCAGCCTGGAAACGATGGGCAAGCCGCTCCCGAAATACTGTTCGCAGGAGTGCTACACGGCGGCGCGGAGGCGGGGGATATGACCGATCGCGTCTGCGAACTCTTCTGCGGCGCCGGCGGCATGGGGCTCGGGTTCTCCCGGCATTTCCACGTCACCGACGCGATCGACATCCTCCCGGAGGCGGTCAAGACCTACGGGGCGAACCATCCCGAGACTGACGCCCGGCAGAAAGACGTACGAAACCTCTCCGGCGCCCGGGGGGACTTTGACGGGATCACCGGCGTCATCGGTGGCCCGCCCTGCCAGGCATGGAGCCGCCGCAACATCCGCAAGGATGCCAACGATCCCCGGGCGGTACTGCTCGACGAATACATGCGTATCGTTGAGGAGGTCCGACCCCGGTGGTTTGTCCTGGAGAATGTTGTTACGGTTCCGAAGGTCGCGAAGCAGAGCGTGACGCAGAAGGCGGAGGCGCTCGGCTACCGCGTGACCTCCGCGTGTCTCAATGCAGCCGACTACGGCGCAGCACAGACCCGCCGGCGCTGGATCGCCATCGGAGTCCGGGACGGCGCAAGCCTCACCCCGATCACCCCCACCCCGGCCCGAACCGTGCGGCAGGCGTTCGCGGGCATCCGGGAGAACTGGGGGGTAATGCAATCATCCCCCGGCACTCTCGCCCGCCTCGCCACCGCCACGACAGACGAATGGGCCGCGATGAACGGCGAGTATCGGAACATGATCCGGCTCCAGTGGGACAGCCCGGCCCCAACCATCTGCAACCCCAAAAAGGTCTACATGGTCCACCCGGGCGAGTGTCGCAACATCTCCCTCGCGGAAGCCGCCGCTCTCCAGGGGTTCCCACCGGACTACATCTGGCACGGGAGTGAGACCACGATCGCGCAGATGATCGCGAATGCGATGCCGGCAGAGATGGCCGCTGCGGTTGCGGGGGCGATAGCGTGAGGGGACTCTGGTTCACAGCCGGGTTCCTGCTCGGGGTCGTCACGACGGCGCTCGGGCTGCTCTGGATGATGACGATGGCGGTGGTCGCATGACCGACGACAGCCTCGCCGCCCCGGCGTGGTGCCGCGGCTGCCCCGACCCGATCTACGACGGCCGGCGCGGGGAGTGGGATTGGTACTGTCGGCAGCACTCGCCGACGGGGATCAAGTGCAGCAACGTCGCGGTGCTCAAGACGAGGTGCTCGCGCGTGGAGCGCTACTACTATCGCAGGGGGACGTCGGCGGCATGACGCTCGAAGTAGATCGGATCTACTGCGGCGACTGTCTCGACCTGCTCCCAAACATTGAGCCAGGCACTGTCGATATGGTGCTCACCGACCCCCCGTATTCGAGTGGGGGGATGTTCCGGGGCGACCGGATGCAAAAGGTCCGGACGAAGTATCAGACGAATGATACGAAGAAGGAGTACCTTGACTTTGAGGGGGATAACCGGGACCAGCGTGCCTTCTACGCATGGGCAATGCACTGGATGCGGCTCTGCAGGCAGGCTTCAAAGGATGGCGCGATAATCGGCACGTTCTGCGACTGGCGGCAACTCCCGACGGTTACAGATGCTTTACAAGGGGCCGGATGGACCTGGCTCGGCATCGCCGTGTGGGATAAGACTGAGGCGGCGCGCCCGCAGACCGGGCGATACCGGAATCAGTGCGAGTACCTTGTATGGGGCACGAAAGGGCAGCACCGAGAGCAGACTGCAAAGTGCCTTCCTGGAGTGTTCCGCATGTCGGCAAACTGTGAGGAGAAGTACCACATGACAGGGAAACCAATCGCACTCCTCGAACAACTCCTCGAGATATGTGTGCCCGGCGGCCTCGTGCTGGACCCCTTCATCGGGTCTGGCTCGACGGCGGTCGCGTGCAAGCGAACCGGGAGGCACTATATCGGCATGGAGATCGTGCCGGGAAATATCCCGATCATCGAACAGCGGATCGCCAACGTGCCCGCGCCGCTATTCTCGTTCGAGGAGGCGATATCTTGAGTTCCATCGTTCTGAAAATACCCTATGAATCACAGTCATTTCACGCCGCATTGACCGACGCGACGCTCCGGGATCGTGTCCAGGAGTGGGTGGCGGCGGCCGTCACGCTCGACGACGCGGCGTATATCCCGCTGCGGACGGACTGGATGCCGAACGGCACCCGCCGCACCGCCGATGGCGTCGAGGTGCTCCTCGCGGGCCGATGGCCGCCG
>ENA-UOUL01002802-UOUL01002802.1-bioreactor-metagenome-genome-assembly--contig:-NODE-2802-length-19404-cov-2.842914_pt1 | contig 19404 bp, 18 predicted proteins | sample MGYA00249838_ERZ747220 | MGnify/ENA primary metagenome ERZ747220 (study PRJEB28778, sample SAMN05720191) | bioreactor metagenome | isolation source: Anaerobic biogas reactor | place: USA:Washington...
CCCGCTACGGGGACACTTTCGCTATCTGTCGCTTCGGTGATGACCTGGGATTCAAGACCAGCACCCTCATTTCACCTGCGCACATCCGCCGGTTCATCATCCCGGAGTACCGCCGCGTGATCGGTCTGATCAAGGCAGCGGGCAAGCCCTTCCTATGGCATTCGTGCGGGTGCATCTTCCCGATCATGGACGACGTCATCGCCCTGGGGATCGACGCGAAGCATTCGAACGAGGACTGTATTGCATCCTTCGACCAGTGGATCGCGCGGTATGGCGATCGCATCGGACTATTAGGCGGAATCGACGTCGACCTGCTGTGCCAGAAGACGCCGGAGGAGATCACCCAAGAGGTCTTCGAGAAAGGCCGGCAGTATCGCGCCAGCGCAAGAGGGTATGCCCTGGGATCGGGCAACTCCATCCCGGAGTACGTGCCCATTGATGGTTACCTGGCGATGATCGAGGGAGCACGATTGATCCGAGCGGATTCACTGCCCCACTGACCGACTCGACACCTAAAGCCTTTTGCGACCCTGATGCCGCAGGCGATACGCCTCCGCCAACCCGCCTGTCGATGTCTCCCGATAGAGGGATGGCAGGTTGTTGCCTGTCTCCCATAGCACAGCCACGACATCGTCGAACGGGATGCGATGCGAGCCATCGGAGAGCAGTGCGTAGTTCGCGCAGTTGAACGCCTTAGATGCGGCAAACGCGTTACGCTCGATGCAGGGGATCTGCACCATTCCGGCCACGGGATCGCACGTAAGGCCCAGGTTGTGCTCCAGGCCCATCTCGGCCGCGTATTCGATCTGGCGCACCGTGCCGCCGAAGAGCTGTGCGGCGGCAGCAGCCGCCATCGCACAACCTACTCCCACCTCGCCCTGGCAGCCCACCTCCGCGCCGGAGATGGATGCGTTGTGCTTCACCAGGTTGCCAATCAGCCCTGCCGTGGCCAGCGCGCGCAAAAGGGCGTCATCGGAGCAGCTCGTGATCTCCTGCACGTAGCGCAGCACCGCGGGGACCACGCCGCTGGAACCGCACGTCGGCGCGGTGACCACCAACCCGCCCGATGCGTTTTCCTCTGATACGGCGAGCGCATAGGCATACAACAATTCGAAGCGGTTGGGTGCGCTGCCTGCGATGGTCATCTTGCGATGGATGATCCAGGCCCGCCGTGATACCCCCAGCCCGCCGGGCAGAACGCCCTCGCGGACCAGGCCGCGCTCGATCGCCGCGCCCATCGCGCCGGCGACCTGGCTCAGGAATGACCAGATCTCCTTCCCTTCGCGGGACTCAACATATTCCCAAAGCGACTGGCCGGTTTGCTTGCAGTGCTCCAGGATGTCAGCCAGGCGGTGCAGATCATAGACGGCAGGGGGTGGAGAATCATTCTCCTCGGCCAACGCACCGCCGCCGACACTGAACACCAGCCACGGATCCGAACGCGAGCCCTGGCCTAACTCCGCTCGAAATTGCATCCCGTTCGGATGAAACGGCAGCTCTATCTCCGACTGCCAGGCAATATCGACCGGGACCGGCGCAAGCGCTTCCTGGATGGCGACATCCGTCATGTGTCCACGCCCGGTTGCCGCCAGGCTGCCGTACAGGGTCACGTGATAGCGCGTCGCCAGCGGAAAGCGCGCGCGAAATTGCTCTGCCGCGCGCCGCGGGGCCATCGTGTGGCTGCTGGACGGCCCATGTCCGATGCGGAACAACTCGCGTATGGATTCCATAGATCCTCGTGCTAGGAGTTCTTCGAGGCGTCGTCGTCCGGAGGTTCAGCGGCGGCGCCCTTTTGCTTGCGCCGGTTCAAGGCGATGCGCGCATACCGCGCGTACTCAGTGACAGGCCACGTATCCAGAACCCGGTTGAATTCCAGCGCGGCCGGCGCATCCAGACCCTGGCGCTGGTAGGCCACTCCCAGGTTGTAGTGGCCCGCAGCCTGGGACTTGATGCCCAGGTAGCCGCTGTCCGATGCCTCCAGCACCCGGCGAAAAGTCGTCACGGCCTCGTCCAGGCGATCGCAGTGCAAGGCCAGCACACCCTGGTTGAGCTGCACGAGCAGCCGGCCGCTCTCATCAGGCCACAGGCGGTGTGCAAGGGCATAGGCCCGATCGGCGGCCGCGTGGTTGCGGCGCCGCGCCAGGAAATTGCCCAGATCGATGAACAGGCGCACGCGCGTAGTGATGAGGTACAACAGGAGGACGAAAAAGACCGGATTAAGGTCGACGCCGGTCAACGCAACGATTGCAGCCACAACAGCCGTCAGTACGATCGCTTCAAAGGTGAAGCGCAGCGAGATGCCCTCGCGGCGGAGGACGGACAAAAGGCCAAAAAAGAGCACAAAGAGCAGGCCGGTCAAGACCACAAGGAGATAGGGAGCCACGTGCGCCTCTTCATACTTCAGGATGCCTGAAGTATACCCATCCGAGGCCATTCACAGCAATTGGGTGCATTTCATTTTCGGGGCGCGGGAGGTGGGAGGGGTAGAATAGCGGGTGGAGGTAAAGCCATGAGACACACCCGCCAGCAGAAAGAGGCGCGGCTATTGGCCGAAGCGCAGACCGTGATTGAGGAGTTCCTGAACTGGGAAGAGCAGACGGACAAGCCCAACTTGACGCAAATCGAGGATGTTGTACTTCGGCTGCGAGAACGCTTGGGGCAGACCATGACAGAGGTGGCGATTGACGATCAGGATGCCAAGCAGCCGGCCGAGGCGCCGGCCTGTCCGACCTGCGGTGAGACGATGCGCTATAAGGGTCAGAAAGGCACGGATGTCACGAGTCGTATCGGGGATATAGACCTGGAGCGGGGGCACTACTATTGCGCTCGCTGCCACAGCGGGCTTTTTCCCCCTGGACCAGCAACTTGAATTGGTGGACGGGCATTGGAGTTACGGCGTGGTGCAGGATGCCGTCTGGGTCAGCGGCTTGGTCAGTTCCTTTGCGGCGGCGCAAGTCGTGTTGGCCCGGTTGGGCCGCATCAACTTGGCGACGACCAGTGTCTGGCGCCAGACTCAGGTGTGGGGGGCCAAGTTTGGCGCCGTGTTAGAGGCTGAGCGCCAGCGTGCGAATGCCTTGCCCGAACACTGGGACCCGCCCAGTCGGGCGGCGCAGACGGACCAGCGGATGGGTGTGGCGTTCGATGGCGTGATGCTGAACATCCGGGAGGAAGGTTGGAAGGAACTCAAGGTCGGGGTGGTCTTTGACGTAGCCGTGCGGCCCACCGTCGATACCCGTACGAAGGAGGTCGTAGACCTGGCACACGCGGTGAACAACAGCTACGTTGCGCACTTGGGCGGCCCAGAGGTGGTCGGTGAACAGCTCTGGACGGAGGCCCGCCGGCGCGGCTGGGAGCAGGCGCAAGATACCGAAGGCATCGGCGACGGGGCCGTGTGGATCTGGAACCAGATGGCATTGCACTTCGGCGCCAGTCACCAACTGGTCGATTGGTATCATGCCAAGGGACACCTGACGGAAGCTGCCAAGTTACTGAAGGGCGACGGCACCCCGGCGATGGTGCGCTGGCTGAACAGCCGCGAGACTCTCTTGTACCAGGGCCATGCCGAGCGAATCAGTTGCGAACTCGAAAAAGCTGCCGCGGCCTCAACCGGCGACCACGCCGAAGCTCTCAGGCGGGAGGCCGGCTACTTCTGGCAGAACCAGCACCGCATGAACTACCTGGAGATGCGTGAGGAGGAGTGGCCGCTCGGCTCGGGGATGGTGGAAAGCGCAGGCAAGCAGTTCAAGGCCCGGCTGGCCGGCCCAGGCATGCGTTGGAGTCGCACAGGAGCCGAACATCTGCTGCCAGTCCGGTGTGCCATCCTAAGCGGCCGCTTCGATGAAATCTGGGCCAAGGCGCAAAACTCGCCCCCAGCCTGAAATGCACCCACAGCAATTTGCCGGCTTGACGCGAAAAGCGGTTTGGTGCTAAGCTAGGATTGTAATATTCGCTACGGAAGCGCCGGCCAGTTTATGGTTGCCAGGCGTGTCCTCTCACAAAGAAAGGAGGTGGTGATATCGGGTCTTGTCGGGAGAGCCCTGCACGATCTTGCAGGACCCTATGATCGTCGTCGCTCGTGTTCGATGATTCCGTTACACTCGGATCTGGCTCTCAGGAGGGATTAGCACCATGAACGCACTCGGCGTCCTACTCATCAGCGTTATATCGCTTGTCGCCGGCTACTGGCTCTATGCCAGGAGCATTGATCACTCCGTAATCCGACCTGACGAGAAGAAGGCCACCCCAGCCAAGATGTATATGGATGGTGTGGACTTCACACCCGCCAATCGCAACGTTCTCTTCGGCTACCAATTCAAGTCGATCGCCGCGCTCGGCCCGATCCTTGGGCCCATCATTGCCGTCCAGTGGGGCTGGCTCCCAGCCCTGGCATGGATCATCCTTGGCACCGTCTTTATCGGTTGGGTGCAGGATTATAGCAGCATCGTCCTCGGCGTGCGCGAAGAAGGCCAATCCTTCGGGGCACTCAGCTACCGGCTGATCTCTCCCCGCTCGCGCGGCATCCTGATCACGTTCATTTATTTCTACCTCTGGCTCATCATGGGCTCGTTCGGGGTCCAAGTCGGCTTCAGTCTGTTCACCAATCCTGCCGTGCCAATCGGCGTGCTCCTGGTGATCCTGGTCGGCCTCCTGGCCGGACAGATGACCTACAAATGGCGGCAGGACATCATCCTCACGTCCGTCGTGACAGTGGTTTTGGCATTCCTCGCCATTTGGATCGGCACCCTGCCGTTCGCTAAGAACATCATGTCAGCCATTCTGGGCACAACCGGTGGGGCGGCCAGTCCCACATTGTTCCTGCAGGTGACGCAGGCGAAGTTCGTGGGCAGCCTGCTGGTTGTGATCATCTGCTATCTTGGCTCAGTCCTGCCGATCTGGCGCTGGGCGCAGCCGATCAACTACGTAGCGTTCTGGATCGTCTTCCTGGGCATCCTGGGCGGCATCGTGGGCCTGCTCATCTGGCGCCCCGGCATGGGCGACTTCCCGGCCTACACCAAGTTCACCATCGGCATCGGCCCACTGTGGCCCATGTTGTTTGTGACCATCGCGTGCGGCGCAATCTCCGGCTGGCACAGCCTGGTGTCGTCCTCCGGCACGGCCCGCCAGCTTGAAAAGGAGACCGATGCGCTCTACGTAGGTGGCGGCGCCATGTTCCTGGAAATGGTGTTCGCCAGCGTGGCCTTCCTGACCGCGACCGTCGCGTTCGGCAGCTACCAAGGCTACGTGGACGCGGGCGGCGGCGCAGCAGCGGCCAAGGTCTTCTCGGTCGGCCTGGCCACCTTCATGAACAAGTGGGGCCTACCGGTCGAATTCGGCACGGCCTACGGCGCAGTCTTCCTTACCCTGATGGCGCTCACCATCATGTACCTGGTGGTGCGCTTCATGCGCGTCGCCAGCGCCGAGGCTCTTGGCGATCGCTTCCCAGTCATCCGCAACATGCACGTCGGCACGACCATCGCGCTGCTGTTGACCCTGGCGCTGATCTGGCTGGTGCCCTTCCTGCAGATCTGGGCAGTGTTCGGTGCGGCGAACCAGCTCATGGCCTCCCTGGCGCTGCTGTTGGTGACAGCCTGGCTGATGTCGCAGGGGAAGCAGTACATGTGGACGCTGATCCCCTTCATCTTCATGTTCGTCACGACGATCGCGGCGCTGTTGTACAAGGCCTACGAAGCGTTCTTCATCAACCTGCCCAAGGCTGCTGCGCAAGCCAATCCGGGTGAATTCACCGCAGCACAGGTGATCATCGGCGCGGTGTGCCTGATCCTGGTCGTAGCAGCATTGGCCCTGGCGTGGGATGGCGTCAAGGCGCTTCGCAGTTATGCCGGGAAGCCCGTCAAGGCTGGGGCCAAGGCCTAACTGGCGCAGGTCAGATGCCGCCCGTTCAGGTTGATGTGATTGCACCGGTTCCCGAGGGATGGGGCCTGTGTCAGAGTTGCGAGCTCATTCTAGCGAGCGCGCAACTTGACCAGGCCCCGCCGGCGCGTGGGCTGGATGACCTGCCTCCAGACTGGCAGGCGGACTTTCAGCGCCTATCGGCCCTGATCTTCGACCTGGCCGGTCGCTACGGCGAGCGCATCATCATTCGCGTGTACGACCCGCGCTCGCTGCAAGGGATCGTGAAGGCCGTGCGCCACGGTGCACGGCGCTATCCGACCTTCGTGGTGGCCGGCCGTATAAAGATAACCGGATGGCAGCCGGAGGCGCTGGAGCAAGCAGTTGTTGATAGTCTGCAATGAAAGCAGGTGGGCATGCCTGATGCTGGCATCGTGAAGCGCGCAGGCCGGGCTCTGCTCGACATGCTCTACGGCGCGACCGTCTACGAGATGGTGCGCGATCTGCACAAGGAACGCAGTCACCTCGAGCATCTCTTCATCCTCATAGTCTTCGGAGATATGTTGGGCGTGCCGATCTTGCCGCCCTACTACACGCTCCGCCTGCTTCCCTATGTCGTGCCATCGATCGCCGGTTGGCGGCATAGTATGTCGCGCGAAAGAGACCTGACAGACCTGTGCGATCAGGATATCACTTAGGCCGCGGACCACAGTGCATGTGTCCCGCGGCGACCTTCTTGTTTAGTGAAAGAGGCTGAACATGACAGAGAAAGAACGCAAGCAGGGCTTGCTCGGCGGTTTTAAGAGCATGCTCTACGGTATGGCCGGCCATGACATGGCACGCTATGCCCTCAAGACACGCGGCAGCATGGAGCACCTGTTCATCCTGATCACCATGGGTGATCTCCTGGGCATCCCCATCTTGCCTCCCTATTACAGTCTGCGGCTGCTCCCTTATGTTGTCCCGCAGATTTCGACCTGGAAGCGCCGCATGTTGCGTGAAAAGGATCTGACAGACGCGCTGGCCTAACTCACCTGTGGAGAACAACATGACACTACGCCAAGTCTTCGAACAGAACCCGAACCGCCGCTACATCATGTTCGGCGGCAAGGGCGGGCTCGGCAAGACCACCTTCAGTGCAGCTACCGCTTACTGGCTGGCCAAACAGGGGTACAAAGTATTGGTCTTTTCCGTCGACCCACAAGCCAGCCTGTCCGACATCTTCAAGCGGGATATCTTTGGCAAGGGCCCCGTTGAAATCATGCCGAACCTGTATGCCCAGGAGATCGACGCGGACCGCCGCATCAAAGACTATCAACAAGAAATTCGCCAGAAAATCCTGGACATGTACGGCATGGAGCAGGTCCCTGAGGAGATCGAAAACTACATCCAGGCCGCTGCAGCGGAGCCGGCCATGGAGGAGAGCGCCATCTTCGATGAGGTCGTGGACATCGTCGTCGGCGGCCAGTACGATTATTACATCTATGATCTAGTGCCGCTGGGCCACGCGCTCTACTATCTCAGCATGGCGTCGGTTTACGATCAATGGATCGACAAGATCACGGCCTTGCGCACTGAGATGGAAGAGTACTCCAAGGTCGCTGCGGTCATGCAGCGCAACAAGGAGTCGGAAGAGGATGCGATCCTGAATGAGTTGCAGTATATCAAGCACCGGATCAACACCTCCTCAGGCATCCTGACCGACAAACTGAAAACGGCCTTCTTCTTCGTATTGGTGCCCGAAGAGATGATCATCCTGGACACCGCCAAGGCGGCCCAAATGTTTGCCAAGTTCGATGTGCCACTGGCGGGCTACATCGTCAACCGTGTGATTCCGGTGGAACTGGCGCAGCAGGAAATTCCCGAATACCTGCGCAACCGCCTGGAGATGCAGCACCACTACCTTGACAAGATCGGTGATGTATTCGGCAAGGACGTGCTGACTCGCGTGCCGGAGTTCGAACGCGACGTCACGGGCTTGCCGGCGATCGAGCGCATGGCGGAAGCCCTGTTCGGCGAAAGCGTATGAGGAGGTGAGCCATGATTGAACAATCGATGAGCCAATATCTGACTGCCAATCCTCGCCTCAAGTATGTCTTCTTCGGCGGCAAAGGCGGTGTGGGTAAGACGGTGCTTGCGGGCACGGCTGCCCTCTGGCTGGCCGGGCAGGGCAAGAAGACGCTGCTGGCCTCGACCAACCCCGTGCACTCCCTCTCCAGCATGCTCGATCAGAACGTCTTCGGCAAGGTGACGCCGGTAACGGGTGTGCCCAACATGTCGGCACTTGAGATCGACACAAAGGAAACCATCGAAAAGTCCAAGAAGGAAATCCGTGAGAAGATCGAGTGGTTCCTCAAGTTTGCCGAGATCAAGACCAAGGCGGACGAGTTCGTCGAATCGGCCACGATGAACCCGGCGTTCGAAGAATCGGCCATGTTCGAGAACATGATTGACTTGATGTTCGAGGACAAGTACGAGGCGTACGTCTTTGACACCGCGCCCACCGCGAATGCGCGCCGCCTGCTGGGCATGTCGAGCGTCTACTCCATGTGGGTCAACAAAATGGTGCAGAGCCGTGAGGAGGCGACGTCGCTGCGCGACATGCTTTCCTACAGCAAGCGCAAGCAGCAGAAGGATCCGTTGATGGATTACCTGCTCAACCTGCGCGAGCGCATGGGGCGGGCCAAGACACTGCTGACTGACGACAGCCTCACGTCGTTCTTCTTCGTGACGCTGCCCGAGGCGCTGCCGATCGCGGTCATCACGCGCTTCATCAACTGGTTCCACGAGTTCGGCATCCCTGTTGGGGGTGTGATCGTGAACATGCTTATCGACAGCAAGAGCGTGGGGCCGGATGCGCCGGACTTCGTCAAGAATCGTGTGGCGATGCAGGCCGAGCACATGGAGACCGTCTGGAAAGAATTCGACGGCCAGGTGCGGGCGATTTTACCCTTGTACGAGACAGAAGTGCGGGGCACGGCGATGCTGAAACGCATGGCCGACCAGCTCTTCGTATAACACACCAGGCAGGTTTGCAGCCCGGCTGGCGCAGCTACACATCGCGCCAGCCGGGAATCGCCGGGCGAACACAGCCGGGCGGATTTCCTTCTGTTCGATCGTCCCCATGATTACCTCACAAGGAGTCACATGAACCTATCACAAGAGCGGAAGGAATATGCCGCGCAGGAGTTCAAGGGGCTCAATCACAAGGGCGAGGTGATCAGGTCGAAGGAGTTTGAGTCGTGCACCTTCCTCAAGTGCAGCTTTCGGGAGAGCCTTTTCCAATACTGCACCTTCCGAGACTGCATATTCCGAGCCAGTGATTTGAGCCTGGTGCGGTTCGAGGGATGCGCGTTTGTCAATTGCCAGTTCGAGAGCTGTGAGTTGATCGGTATCAATTGGACCGAAGCCGCCTGGCCAAAGGCGTGGTTACGGGAGCCGGTGCACTTCGTCGAGTGCGCCCTCAACCATTCGATCTTCATCGGCATGAGCCTGCGCGGGGTCGGCATGACCAGGTGCGTCGCGCGGAATGTGGACTTTGAGGAATGCGATATGACGAAGGCCGACTGCCGGTTCACGGATTTCACGGAGAGCAGATTTCTGCACACGAATCTAACCCAGGCCGACTTCACCGGCGCCCGAAACTACGCCATCGCAGCCCACGCAAACACCCTGAAGAGGACGAAGTTCTCCCTTCCCGAAGCCATGGCCCTCCTGTACAGCCTCGACATCGTGCTGACCGAATGTTAACTGTTAGCAGCCGGTGTGGAAGCGCACCCGACCTGCGTACACGCAGCGTGATATCTGTTACGCCGTATCCACTCGATTTCCGGGACCTTTACCAGATGCCCTATTCCAGTCTTCGCGGCCGGTACTGGATTGCCTCGGCGAGGTGTGCTGGCTGAATGCGATCAGCGCCAGCCAGGTCCGCAATCGTTCTCGCCAGCTTCAGGATACGGTGATAGGCACGCGCACTCAGATTCATCTGCCGCATCGCAGCCTGCAGCAACTGCCGGCAGGTCTCATCTACCTGGCAGAAGTCGCGCACCTGCGTCGGACCCATGTCCGCGTTGGTCACCAGTTGCAGAGGGGGAGTCGCTCCATCCTTGCCCCCGCCCTTCGCGCTCGCAAAGCGCGACGTCTGCCGCGCCCGCGCGACTTCGACGCGCTCGCGTATCCTGGCTGAAGGCTCGCCACGCCGGTCGTCCGAAAGCTTCTGGAAGGGGACGCGCGGCACCTCGACGTGGATATCGATGCGATCCAGGAGCGGGCCGGAAAGGCGTTTCTGGTATTTGCTGATCATGGACGGACTGCAAGTACAAGGCCGTTCCGGGTCCAGATAAAATCCGCATTGGCATGGATTTCTCGCAGCAATCAACATAAAGTTGGCAGGGAACGACAGGCTCCCCTGCGCCCGGCTGATGGTGACCACTTTGTCTTCGAGAGGTTGCCGGAGAACTTCCAACGTGTGTGTTGAAAACTCCGGAATCTCATCCAGGAACAGCACCCCACGGTGCGCCAGGCTGATCTCCCCGGGCCGGGGCCACTGACCACCCCCAACGAGGCCAGCGTGCGAAATCGTGTGGTGCGGCGCGCGGAACGGTCGCTGGCGGACGATAGGCGCATCGCCGGTATTCGTCCGGAGCATGTCGGCAACGGAGTAGATACGTGTCACGTCGAGCGCTTCGTCCAGGGTGAGACGCGGCAGAATCGATGGCATGGAGCGCGCAAGAAGCGTCTTGCCAGAGCCAGGGGGGCCACTCAGGAGACAGTTGTGTCCCCCGGCCGCAGCCACCTCCAGCGCGCGCTTCACGTGCTCCTGTCCCTTGATGTCCTGGAAATCGCACGCGTACGGAGGCGGATTGTCGTCCAGATCGAATGAGCTGTGATAGGTTTCGATTGGGTGATAGTCTCGGAAGTGTGCAGCCAGGCGGCCCAGGGTGTCGACAGGGTAAACGTCGATACCCTCCACAAGCGCGGCCTCCGGTGCATCGACCTGGGGCACAAAGAGCGCGTTGAAACCCCGCTCTTTGGCCAGATGCGCCATGGGAAGGATGCCGTTGATGTGGCGGAGCGAGCCGTCCAGCGACAACTCACCCAGGAACAGCATGACGTCGAGGTCCGCCGGTAGCTGCTCGGCCAAAATGAGCAGGGCCACCGCGATGGGCAGATCGTAGGCCGGGCCCTCCTTGCGGAGGTCGGCCGGCGCCAGATTGACAGTGACGCGGCCGCGCGGATATTCCAGGCCGGAGTTAATGATGGCGGCGCGCACCCGTTCGGTGGATTCCTTGACCGCTGCGTCGGGCAGCCCGACGAGCGTGACAGCGGGGAGGGCGCGGGTGTTTAGGTCAGCTTCCACCTCGACAATGGCACCGTCGAGGCCGATCAAAGCACAACTGTGGACTTTGGCAAGCACGGCAGGATCTCCTGGCGATGGGGGGAACGCCTGGCGCTCCCGGGCGACGATCAACCTGCGTGCCTCATGATAGCCCCAAGTCACCAAAGTGACAACTCACCTGACAGAAGCAGTAAATCGTCATCGAGCCGTGACGCAACGGCAGCGTTATTAGCGGACACCGAGCTGTAAGCACGCTCCTGTCGAACCGCAGGCCCCGGGCAATTGCATCGTGGCAGTCCAGAAGCTCCCTGAGTTTTGCGGTATCGCCGTGCGACGAATCGGGTATAAGCGGCACCTTCCTGCCACTTTGTAAATAGATCACGCGCCAGGCAGGATATGATTCTGGATTCGTCCACTTCTTCCACAGCTTGCGCGTCTCGATGCCTCATGATAGGCTTTATGTGCAAGTCGCGGGAGTATGATACGTTATGCGTAAGACTCTCTGTTTTGGAGACTAACATGGAACTTGCAGGAAAAGTAGCACTTGTAACGGGTGCTGGAACTGGAAATGGTGAGGCGATAGCGGAGCGACTCTTCGCTGGTGCAGCATCGGTTGCGCTGGTGAGTCGCCGACTGGATTCGGTGCGGTCGGTCTGTCAGAGAATCGATCCGGAAGGCACACGTACGTTGGCCGTTGAGGCAGACGTGCGTCACGCTAAGGCTATGGAGGCTGCGGTTAAGCGTGTCATCGAGCGGTTTGGAAAACTCGATCTGGCTGTGAACAACGCTGGTTTCACCGGGTCAGCCGGGGTGCCGGTTCAGGATATTGATGTGGAAATGTGGCAGGAGGTAATCGAAACCGACCTGACAGGCATCTTCTACTCAATGAAGTATGAGATACCTGCGATGCTCGAAAATGGGGCAGGCGCGATCGTTAATATGTCTTCAGCCAATGGCTTGGTAGGCTTGGCAGGAATGGCTGCATATACCGCGGCCAAACACGGAATTATTGGGCTAACTCGTTCTGCGGCATTAGAGTTGGCCGAATCCAATATACGGGTATGTGCAGTTGCGCCGGGCTATGTTGCAACCCCACGGATAATGGATTCTGGCAAAGAGGTCACGGACTGGATGGCTAGCGTACATCCCATGAAGCGTCTCGCCACCCGGGAAGAAATTGCAGATCTGGTCGCATATCTATTAAGTGAGCGCGCAGCCTTCATGACCGGGAGCGTCCATTCTATCGACGGCGGGTACACCGCGCAGTAATGCACCTGCGCATAACAACCGGTTCCAACGAACGCTGCTACGCGTCGCCGCTGAACCGGAGCGTTAGGCCCAACCGCGGTCAACGTCAAGAGAAATGCAGTCCGCATGAAGGATGACTCTGAAGAAAGGCCAGACGAATTGGCGGCCGTCCTGGCCGTGGAAACAGCCTACGACACCGCCTGGAACACCGGTGACGTCGACTCGATCTTAAGGCTCATGACCACCGACGTCGTCGTGACAAACCCCTCTGGAGAGACTGCGATCGGACGAGAGGAAGTCGGGCGCTCACTGGCGGAGTTGTTCCAGGGCCCGGCAAAAGGTTCGACGCATTCCTCGGATATCAGCGCGATCCGGCTCATCAATCCCGGCGTTGCACTCGTGGACGGCGAGGCCACAATCTCAGACTTTGGCGCCGAGGCTCAGCCGCTCCGGCACTCCTTCACCGATGTGCTCGTCAGGACGGACGCGGGCTGGCGAATCGCCCAGGTCCGCGCATACGTGTTCGCGCCAAAACCGAGACTCGATTCGAGAGATGTGCGGTAGGCCTAACCGGCGCTTCAATCGTGCTCTTCGATAGTTGGTGGCAGCGGCGAGATCGATGTGGCGATCGGTGCAGACTACAAGCCCCCGTCATCTCTATGGATGCATTCCCGCGGCCTTCGCCAGCATCTCGTAACTGCGATAGGTTGCGAAGCCGAACCTGGCATAGAAATCGACCAGGTCCGTCCAGTCGATCACGCAGCCGGCAATCCCCACGTCGCGCAGGCATCGCAGTCCGGTATCCAATACGGCGGCGCCATAGCCGCCCCCGCGCATCGCAGCGCTGATGCCGATCGGGCCCAGATGCCCCCACGGCCGCGGCAGGCGCGCCATGAAGCAGCGGTCGAGGGATCGTGCTGAATCTTCAAGGGTCAGCCAACAGAAGCCGTCGACGCCCGCCGGCGTCAGGAGCACGACGAAGTCCGAGATGCGGCCGCCCCCAGCCAGGAATTCTCGTGCTTCGTAAAACCAGCGCCCGCCGAATTCTCGCTCGAGAAACGCCAGCAGGGCTCCATCATCGCCCGCACGCGCCGGCCGCACCTGGGCCGACAGGGTCACAGGGACGAAGGGAGGCGTCCGGTACGTGCGCAGGTCCCTGGCAACGTCCCAGACGACCGGACCGTGGGCTCGAGGAGCATAGCCTCTTCGACGAAAGAATTCCGCCGTGGCCAGGGCAGAAGGCAGGCCCGGGGCGAACGGTCGCAGGCTGCCGCCTAGTTGGAAACGGGTGCACCCGCGTCCGGCAAGCCATCCCTCGGCCCAGTCCATCAGCGCCGTGCCGATTCCCCTGCCCTGGTGCACAGGCGCGACGGCAATGGCATCGATCCAGCCCTTCTCGGGCGCCGAAACACGGGGGTCGCCCTCGGAAAACTCGGTCGCCAGCACGAACCCCGCCGGCTGGCCATCGACGACCGCAAGCCGTCCTGCCTGCTGCGCGCCTGTGGAAGGCCGGGTGTTGAAACGGACACCGGCCAGGGTGATTGCGAGATCAGCACCACTAGCTGCATTCCACAGATCGACCGCTGCCGCCAGGTGGCCCTGGTTGCTGCTGTCAAAAGCATCGAGACAAAAACGCGTCACAACACCCCCCGGCCCATAGCGCACCTCAGCCGGCGCGCGACATGTATTCGGATTGCCGCACGTCTTATGACAACTGCACCGGCAGACGGCCTTCCGCTTCCACCTCGCCCAGCAGCACGGCGGCCAGCGCCTCCAGCACCGGCGGATTCGAGCCATAGGTTGCGATGCAGGCGCCGGCTCGGTCCATAGCCGCGAAGTCATAGGGTGCGGCAGTCGTGATCACGACCAGCGGCACCTGTGCTTCGACCAACGCCTCCACCAGGTCTACCTCGGTCGGATGGCGGGCAACATTTGCAACGGCCAGGATCACAGTCTTGCCGCGGGCCTGGCGCAGCACTTCCCCCATATTCTCGTCGCCGATGTCCTCGGGGAGGACCAGACCTTCGGCTTGGAGCACACGCACCAGGTGGTCCGCGACGACAGGCTTCAGCGTCCCGGACACAAAATCGCCGCGGCTGGCCAGCTCGACCACCAGCAAGGGACGATCGCCCCCTTTCCCCGCAAGGGGCAGGAGACGATCGCGATCCCGCAGCACGGTGATCGCTTGCTCTGACACCCGCCGCGACAGGCTAGCTGCTTCGTGACCCCCCACTCCGGCCGGACCCTGTCCGCCGGCTTGCGCAACCCGGCCGGATCCGTCCAACAACCCATATTGGTCCTTGGCCTTGAGGATTCGCCGGACGGCTGCGTCCAGGCGCGCCATGGGGATCTCTCCCCGCTCGATCGCCTGCACCAGGGCCGCATGCACCTGCCGGTGCACGGTGAATCCATGACTAATGCAAAGCAGATCTGCCCCGGCAGCCAGCGACGCCACGGCCGCAGCAGGAACGGGATAACCGCTTCGCGCAAGCGCACCCATCTCGAGCGAGTCAGTGAGCAGCAGGCCGTCGTATCCCATCTCGTCGCGCAGCAGCCCGGTCATCACTTTCCGAGATAAGGTGGCCGGGAGTCCGGGCGCGGGATCGACCGCCGGGAAAGTCACGTGAGCGGACATGATGCCTGCGATGCCAGCCTCGATCGCAGCCCGAAAAGGCAAGAACTCGACGGCCTCCAGGCGGCTTCGATCGTGCGCCACGACCGGCAGGGAAACATGAGAGTCGGTCCCTGTGTCTCCGTGGCCCGGGAAGTGCTTCCCGACGGCCATCACCCCCGTATCCTGCAGGCCTGCAATGAATGCCACTCCGAAAGCAGCCACGCGTTGCGGGTCGGAGCCGAAAGAACGCGTCCCGATGACCGGGTTGCGAGGATTGCTGTTCACATCCAGAACAGGGGCGAGGTCCATGTTGATACCCACAGCCAGCAGCTCGCGACCCAGCGCCGCAGCCATCAGCCGGGCATTTTCGGGATCGCCGGTCGCGCCGAGCGCCATGTGGCTCGGCCATTCGGTATAGCCGCGCGCCTGCCGCAGCCGCGTCACCCGGCCGCCCTCCTGATCGATGGAAATGATCAGCGGCGGATCACCGCCATCCGTGACCGCCGCCTGTGCTGCCGCATTGAGTCGGGCCAGCTCACCGGGCGCGCCCACGTTGCGCTCGAACAGGACCAGACCGCCGATATGCAGCTCGGCCAGCAGCCCGGCCACCTGCAGGGTCATCTCCGCAGGTCGTGCGCCCGTCTCGGCCGGATCCAATCCGATCAGCATGACCTGCCCGATCTTCTGCTCCAGGCTCATGCGTGCAAGCACTCGTTCGACCCTCAGCCCTGAGAACTGTTCCACATCTGCCTCCCCTGGCTCCAAATGCTGAGGATATTGTCGGATGGGTTGGACGCTTTGTCAAAGCCGGGTAGAATGGTGGCGCCTGCGGTAGGGCGCCGGATACGCACGGATTCTTCGATCATGCACGCAAAGGGGGCCAATCATGTCCACCGCCAAACTGGCAGAACGCGCTGCCGAGCATCTGCACTTCCTCTGTGTTCATCTGCCGACACGGGCTGTCGGCTCCCAGGGAAACCGGGATGCGACCACGTATGCAGCCGAGGTATGTCGCGCGGCCGGCTGGCAGGTCGAGACACCCACGTTCCAGTGCATGGCATGGGATGAAAATGGCGCGGACCTGGCTGCGGAAAGTGCGGCTTTCGAGGTTTTCGCCAGCCCCTACACTCTTCCCGCTCACGTCAGTGCACCGTTGGTCGTGCTGAATACCATCGAGGACCTGGAGGGTGCAGACCTGACCGGCAAAGTCGTCCTGCTCTGCGGTGACTTAACGAAGAACCAGTTGGCACCAAAGAACTTCCCTTGGTGGAACCCGGAAGAACACCAACGCATCATCGCCGCGCTGGAAAAGGCGTCGCCGCTGGCCATCCTCGCAGCGACCACGCGCAATCCCGAGACAGCCGGCGCCGTGTATCCCTTCCCCCTGATCGAAGATGGCGACTTCGATATCCCCTCGGCCTTCATGACCGAGGAGGAAGGCCAGAAACTGGCTGCATCTGCAGGGGGAAAGATCGATCTGGAGATTCGCGCCCGTCGCATGTTATCCGAAGGGTGCAACGTGGTGGCGCGCAAAGGGGGTTCGGGACTCACCGGGAACGCCCGCACCATCGTCACCGCCCATATCGATGCCAAACGAGGCACGCCCGGCGCCTTAGACGATGGCACCGGCGTCGTTGTGCTGCTCCTGCTGGCCGAACTGCTTCGTGACTACGACGGGGACCAGGTCATCGAATTGGCAGCACTCAATGGTGAGGACTACTACGACGCGTCTGGCGAGCGCCTTTACGTGGAACAGAACGCGGACATGTCGACGATTGCCCTGGTCATCAACATTGACTGCGCGGCTTACCGCGAAGGGGCCACGCATTTCTCACTTTACGAATGCCCGGAGGATGTGGCCGGACGCGTGCGAGCCGTGTTGAGTGAACATGGCCTGGCCGAAGGTCCACAGTGGTACCAGGGCGATCATTCGATCTTTGTGATGGGCGGCCGCCCGGCTGTGGCGATCACCTCTGCCCTGCTGTACGACCTGATGGCCGAAATCACCCACACGACCAGGGATACGCCAGAGATCGTCGATCCGGCGAAGGTAGCCCAAATTGCGCAGGCGCTGCAGGCGCTGCTTACCTGGGTATTGAGCGTTCAGGATCTACGGGGCCTTACGCCGGAATGAGGCGATATCCTGGCGCCATGCGATGACGATGGGGTCTGCTGCCGGATCACCGCCCTCATGGCGCACCCGCCATTTACGCAGGGCCAGCTCGTTCTGAGCATTGGCAATGCGATGGCCTGCTGCATCGGGGAAATTAGGGATGACGCGCGTGCCCCAGCCCCACCCGGCCTCGATCAGGCCGTATTCTTCGGGCGTCACCGCCGTTCCGACCTCCTCAGCCAGCTCCGCACGGATCACGGCCTGTTCCCACCTGCCTCCCTCTTGCAGCAGCTCGAGCACCGCAGCGTAGAACAAACCAAGCGTAAAGAGCGTTCCCGTGGCCATGCACAACCACAATGCGACAGAAGGCATCTGGGCCAGCGGCGTGTTTTCGAAGCCGAGGAAGGTGCTAATCAATCCCGCCACGCTGATCGTCAGCGTATTCTGCACCAGGTGTGCCGCGATCGCGAGGATCACAAACGCGACGGGCGCAAAGATCTTCATCCAGCGGGCCGAGGTTTGCCGGGCCAGTCCAAATCCTGCGCCCATGAGCGCACCGAAGAGAGTGTGCCCGTTAAGTCCCAGAAAGTAAAAGCGAGCAGCCAGTTGCTGGCCGAAAGCAAGCGTGCCCGTGCGAAGGAAGCCATCGGTCACGTAGTAGGCCGTTTCCGCGACCATGAAGCCCAAACCGACCAACGCACCATAGATGATGCCATCGCGCACCGAGTCGAACTCAGCACGCAGGAAGATGATCAGCAGCAGCAATGCCAGCAACTTGACCCCTTCCTCGAACAGGGGAGGAACAATGGCACGACTGAAGCTCAACTTCACTATCTCAGCGCGGCCGATCTGTTCCAGGGGCAAAGTGGACTGGCTGAGCGGGTCAAACGAGCGTGCGTCCGCAGGCATCAGGCCGAGTCCTTGAAGCAAGCCGTTGCCAGCCGGACCTGCTATCAGAAGCGCCAATCCGACACTAACCACGACGCCGAACAAGAAGATACCGAAAAAGATCAGCGGTGCTTCCCGCTCGTTGCGATCCAGCCACCAAAGAAATCGCAATCCTGGCAGGGCCAGAGCGGCGGCTGCGAGCAGGGCCAGCAGGAAAATGCCAGGCGCGCGCGATGGATGTTGGCCCAACCACAGGCCGTAGCCGATCAACCCGGCTGCGAGAAGAACGGTCAGGACGGTCACAAAAGCGATGACAACCGGCGTTTTCCGCATGGGCGATGCGGAAATCGAACGCGCCAGAGATGGTGGTAGCTGCGGCATCCGGTGCTCCCTCCGACACTTCGGTCCAATCATCAGCAGTGCGGATTGCTCCGCCAATGCCCGGATGATATCACGTCTGCGTGCCGTGGGCAAACGATTTTGCACCTCAGAAAAACGTCACCGCTGCGGCATTGCTTTGTGCTATAATACACGCTATGGATTCGGTTGCCTGGTTCTTCACTCAGAACCTGGTCTATGTCTACTTCTTCTACGGGCTCGCGTTCTTCAGCCTCGGGCTGGTTGTCCTGCTCGAGTCTGGCCGCGCCTCGGAATTTCGCTTCGCACGCGCGTTGCGTCCCCTTGCCTGGTTCGGGCTTGTGCACGGTCTGCACGAGTGGCTGGAGATGTTCCTGATCTTCGCAGCGGGGCAGAGGGGCTACATCCCAGGACCTGCCGTAGAAGTCTTGCGCCTGGGCACACTCATCGCCTCGTTCGTGCTACTGCTCGGCTTCGGCACGCGTTTGCTGCCCGGCGCAGAAAGCAACCCGAAGGCCAGCCGCTTGCAGGTGCTGGCCATGACGCTGCTGTGGCTCGTGGCCGTGGTCATCGTGGCCTGGTGGTACCGGCCTGATCTGGCGCACCTGTTCACCGCCGCGGACGTCCTTGCCCGTTATGCCCTCGCCTTGCCCGGCTCGCTGCTCGCAGCCTGGGCGCTTCTGCGTGAACGTCACGACTTTCACGCTCGTGGCATGAGTCAGTACGGCGGTTCGTTGCTGTGGGCAGGCCTGGCCTTTGCCGTCTACGGTGTGATCGGCCAGATCTTCGTCAAGTCGAGCCTGATCTTCCCATCGCAGACAGTCAATGCGGCACTTTTCATCCGCACCTTCGGCTTTCCGATACAACTGCTGCGGGCGCTGGCCGCTGCCGGCCTCACATTCCATCTCGGCAAGGCTCTCCGCGCGTTTGAAGCCGAGAGCCGGATCCGACTGGCACGCGCAAACAAAGCACGCATCGAGGCTCAAGCAGCTGCCT
>ENA-UOUL01002803-UOUL01002803.1-bioreactor-metagenome-genome-assembly--contig:-NODE-2803-length-19403-cov-12.326451_pt1 | contig 19403 bp, 15 predicted proteins | sample MGYA00249838_ERZ747220 | MGnify/ENA primary metagenome ERZ747220 (study PRJEB28778, sample SAMN05720191) | bioreactor metagenome | isolation source: Anaerobic biogas reactor | place: USA:Washington...
GGTATTGAGCCCCGGGCTCAGGCTGTCAAATAACTTTACTGCAGAGGATGATGCGGGGGGCTCCGGGGGGCGGCAGCCCACCGATTATCATCGTGTCGTCCGGCAATGCCTGCCGCGCGGGGCGTTTTCGCGAAAAGCGAAAACATTCCGCAGCAATCCTCTGAATCGAAAAAGGTCCGCAGACCTTTTTCGATCATCTGAGCGCCGGGCCTGGGCCCGGCGCTCAGGCTGGTGTTTTCCTTAGCGCGCCGCGCCCTGCAGCGGGCTCTTCTTCTGCCACGCGGCGTTGGCGCGCCAGGTGTGCATGACCAGGGCGACGGCGATGACGCCGTAGGCGATGAAGACGCGGAAAAACTCGCCGACGTTCGGGTTCCCGAACAGCGTCTTGCCCGCGTCCTGGGAAACGGTGAAGAGGATGTGGAAGAGGATGGTGCCCACGATAGCCTGGGTGTTGGTGGCGCGGTTGAGGGAGGCGCCGCCCACCAGGATGGAGGCGCCGGCGTAGAGGCCGACCATCTCGTGGGCGGAGTAGGTCTGCAGCGTGCCCAGGTTCTGGATGAAGATGATCTGCCCCCAGCCCGCCAGCACGGTGGAGAGCATGATGGCGATGATGCGCACGCGGTTGACGTTGATGCCCGACGCGTTGGCGACGGCCCGGCTCTGGCCGACCGCGCGGAACTTCTGGCCCAGGCGGGTGCGCATGATGACCACGTTGAAGACGCACAGCAAGGCCACCAGCAGGAAGGTGACCATGGGGACGCTGGTGCCGCGCACGATGCGGTTGAAGGCCGGCACCAGCAGGACCAGCAGGGAAAACAGCACGGCGCTGCCCGCCAGCACAATGAGGCGCTTGAGGCTGATTTTCTTCACCAGGTACAGCGCGCCGGCGCTGAGCGCGATGAGCGCGCTGACCGCGTACAGGGCGGTGTCGAAGGGCAGGGACCACACCTTGTCCAGCGCCATGTACAGCCCGCCGCCCATCAGGTTGAGCGTGTTGGCCACGCCGCTGGCGCCAACGATGGTCACCTTGTCCGACAGCGGGATGATGCTGCCGAAGATGAACAGGAACAGCAGCTGGTAGGCGCCGTTGGCGAAGTAGCCCAGGATGAGCGAGCCGATGGTCTCCTGTCCCTTCATCTTGTTGAGCAGGGAACCGATGAGGAAGCCGAAGAACGCCGCCAGCGGCAGGGTGATGCCGGCCGCGGCCAGCAGGCCCGGAACCCCCTCCAGGTTCCAGTTGATGGACAGCATCAGCCCCACCTGCGCCGCCATGGCGCCGATGGTGATGGCGAAGTTGATGCCCATGCCCGCGATGATGGGGATGATGAGCGCCAGGACGATGAAGAGGTTCCTGGACAGGCGGCCGACCACCTGGGAGAAGATGTCCGGCAGCGTCCGGCCGGAGAGCAGGACGAAGGCGATGCTCATCGCCAGGAATACGTATGTGACGATGTACTCGCGCAGGTTCGCGCGCAGGGCGGCCTTTGGGTCGTGTTTCTTGACGTGCAGCTCAGCCACGGCCTTCACCTCCCGACTGGGTCAGGGCGTAGAGGATGATGCCGTTGGATATCAGGATGCGCATGACTTCGGACAAGCCCCCTTCCGGAATGGCCGCGTTGGCGACCTGGATGCCCAGCGCCAGCACCCCCTGGAACAGGAAGGTGCCGATGATGACGTGGGATACCTTGGCGCGGGTCACGGTCGCGCCGCCGATGAGGATGGCGCTGGCGGCCACAAAGCCCATCTGCTTGGGGCCGTTGTACAGCTGCATGAAGCCGAAGGACTGGGAGTAGACGATGATGCCGACCGCCGCGATGACGGTGGAAACGGTGGTGCCCACGACGCGCATCCGGTTGACGTTGACGCCGGCGGCCTCGGCGAAGCGCTGGCTGGCGCCCGCCGCGTTCATCGCGATACCGGGGCGGCTGCGGGAAAAGAGCCACATCAGCCCGCAGGCGAGCAGGAAGAAGAGCAGCAGGCCCGTGGGCACGTGAACGCCCAGGAGGTCGAAGGCCAGGAAATTGTCCAGGATGCGGCCGAAGGAGTCGCCCATGTTGTGCATGACGCGCAGCCCGCTGCCCAGCGCCCAGGTCAGCTTGGGGTTGCGGAAGGGCAGCAGCATCCAGGCGATGCTGAACAGGGACACGAAGCTGAAGCCCACGTAGGTGGACACGGTCATCTCGCTGCCCTTGAGGCGGTTCAAAAGCTTGCCGTAGAGCCAGCCGATGGGAAGGGCCAGAGCGATGCCCACGAAGGCGGAGAAGAAGAAGGCGCCCCACCCCACCATGTTCATCTCCAGCGCGATGAGGGTGGAGATGAGGCCCGCGATGATGCCGACGGTCATGCCCATGTTCAGGCTGATGCCCGACTGGATGCCCGGCAGCATGGCCAGCGCCAGCACGCCGTACATGCCGGTCCGCCAGAGGATGGTGGAAATCATGCTGGGCACGTTGATGCTGTACAGCGCCGCCAGCACGCACAGAATCAGGAAGAACAGGCTGATGACCAGCCGCGGCATGCCCAGGCTGGCTTTCAGCTGCCGGTAGTAGAACACGGTCAGCGCCAGGATGAGGACGCCGACGGCCAGGAAGACCAGGTTGTCCGCCTGCCGGGCGATTTTCATTCTCAGGGCGTCGCCGCCCTCCAGGATGCTTTCGGCGCCCCGGGCCGCGTACTGGTCGTACTCCCTCGCGAAGGCGTTGTTCCCACCCTGAACGGTGTCCAGCAGCGGCTCCCGCAGCTCGTCGCGCATTTCCGGCCGCAGGTCCGGCAGCGCGCCCGCCAGCACGTCGAACATCGCGTCATAGGCGGGGGTCAGCTGTTCCTCCAGCAGTTTCAGCTCCGCCGAAGGCGCGAAATCGGTGTAGTCCACCCTGGCTTCGCCCTGTTGCATCAGTGCGTCTTCGGAAACGGTGGCCTCCTCGGCCCCCGCGGTTTCCTGCCCGGCGACGGCCTCCGCCTGCAGCGCCTCCTGCCGGGCCAGCCAGGTTTCCGCATAGGCGGCCTTTTCCTGCGTTTCCAGCGCCGTGTAGCCGCTGAGGGACTGCCCGAAGGTTTCCACCGCGCCGCTGAGGTCCATCAGCACCTGCCGGTCATACCGGCCGTATTTTTCAAGCGCGGCCGCGCGGGCGATTTCGCCCTGCTCGTCCATGTACTCGCTGATCTGGTTGCGGCTGAACCCGTTGGCGCGCCCGTAGGTGCGCGCGTCCAGCTTGGCCTGCAGGGTCACCTCGTCCACGATGGCGCCCGAGGCGGTGAGCAGCACCGCGTAGTTGCGCATCAGCAGCAGGTTGCCGGACGCGTCCCGGCTGCCCCTGATGGCGTAGCCCCACACGCCGGCGACGGCCAGGACCACGGCCAGCAGCAGCAGAAAGGCGGCGACGAAGATTTGTTTCCTGGATTTTTTCACGGTGCCACCTTCCCCTCCGGCTTGATGCCGCTCATCGCCAGGCCGAAGTGCTCGTCCGGGCTGTCGGGCCGCAGGATGTCGACCACCTTGCCCTCCGCCACGATGACGATGCGGTCGCAGATGGAGCGCAGCTCCATCAGCTCGCTGGAAACCATCACGATGGTCAGCCCCTGCTCGCGGTTGAGGCGCACCAGGGTGTCCAGCACCAGCGCCTTGGCGCCGATGTCGATGCCCCGGGTGGGCTCGGACACGAAGAGGAAGCGCGGGCTCATCGTCAGCGCCCGGGCGATGCACACCTTCTGCTGGTTGCCGCCCGACAGCGTGCCCGTCGGCTGCGCGGGGGACTGGCAGCGGATGTCCAGGTCGTGAATCATCTTGCGGGCATGCTCCCGAACCTTCTTGCCGGAGCGGATTTTGAACGGCCCGCTGCCGGCCAGATATTCGCCCTTGATCTGCAGGGCATTGAAGACGATGTTGTCCTCGATGGACTCCTCCAGCAGCAGCCCGACGCCGCGCCGGTCCTCCGACACCATGCTCATGCCGTGCTTCAGGGAGGCGGCCGGGTCGTTGAGCTTCAGCTCCTCATGGAACAGCCACACGGCGCCCTGCGTCGGGTAAAGCCCCATCACCCCGTTGGGGAGCCCCACCTTGCCCTGGCCGGCGAGGCCGCCGATGCCGACAATCTCGCCCTCCATCACGTCCAGGTCCAGCCCCCGGACCATTTCCCCCGGCATCTCGACCCGCAGGTCCCTGACCTCCAGCGCCAGGCGGCCGGAGAGGGGAATCTCCCGCCTGGGCGGCGCGATGATGCCCTCGCTGCCCCGCCCAATCATCATCCCGGCCATCTCGACCAGCGAGGTCTGGGCGATGGGCTTGGCGCCCACCAGCTTGCCGTCGCGCAGGACGGTCACCGTGTCCGCCGCCTTCATGACCTCGCCGAGCCGGTGGGTGATGAAGATGATGGCGATGCCGCTGCGGGCGATGGACTTCATGACGGAAATCAGCTGGTCCGCCTCGCTCTCGGTCAACACCGCGGTCGGCTCGTCGAAGACCAGCAGCCGGACGCCGCTCTTGTCGATTTCGCGCGCGATTTCGACGAACTGCATATAGCCCACCGGCAGGGTCTTGACCAGCGTGTCCTCCGGGATGCGCACGCCCACGTTGTCCAGCGCCACGCGCGCGTCCGCCGCCATGGCGGCGTGGTCCAGGGACTCCAGCTCCTTCCCCAGGATGCGGCTGACCAGGTTGGGCCGGCTGAGCTCCCGGTTGAGCTTGATGTTTTCCGTCACCGTGAACCCGGGGATGAGCATGAACTCCTGGTGCACCATCCCGATGCCCTGCTGCATGGCGTCCTGCGGGGACAGGATGTGCGAAACCTCCCCGCCCAGCCGGATTTCGCCCTGGAACCCGCCGGTGCCGTGGATGACGGGCATGCCAAAGAGGATGTTCATCAGCGTGGATTTGCCCGCGCCGTTCTCCCCCAGCAGGGCGTGGATTTCACCGGGGCGCACCTTGAGCGTCACGTCCCTGAGCACCGCGCTCTCGCCGTAGCTCTTGGAGATGCCGTTCATCTCAAGAATGTATTCTGATGGCAAGCCAACCTCCGTCCCTTCCGCCGAGCGCGGAACCGACTGGCGTTCATGAGGAAGGGGCCTGCCGGCCGGGAAGCTGGCAGGCCCCGAAGCGATCACCGCGACGATTGGCGGCTTATTTCAGGTAATCCCGGAAATTCACGTTGTCGAACAGGATCATGAAGTAGTTGGACACCTCGTTGCCGTTGGCGTCGACGTAGCTGGAGACCGTGGCGTCCGCGCCGGCGGCCTTGGACAGCGCCGCGACCAGCTTGTCCTTGTTGATCTTCTCGCCGCCGTTTTCGATGTAGTCCTTGGCGTACTCAAAGCCGCCCAGGATCATGCTCATGTTGACGGGGACGGCCCAGGTGGAAACGCGGTCCACCGCGCCCAGCTCGTCCAGCTTGGCCGCCATCTTGCCCAGGTAGGACTCGATGTTGCCGTAGTCTTCCGCCGCGACGCCCAGGCCCAGGGAGGCCGGGAAGCCATGGAAGGGGCTGGGGCAGCAGGGCAGCGGGTAGTAGGCGTTGGCTTCCTTGAGGACGGCCGCCTGCAGGGCCTCCTGCATGCCGCAGTTGGTGGTGAAGAAGGCGACCTTCTTGCCGGCGAACTCCTCCATGACCTTGGGCACGTCGGAGAGGATGAAGGTCTGGGCGCCGGTCATGCCGGCGTCGCCGGTCGGGTCGGGCGCGTCGCGCATGACCAGGTCGATGCCGGCCAGTTCCGCCTCTTCCTTCATGATGTTCAGGCGGGCGACAATGGTCTCATACCCCAGGTGACGGGCGAAGGAATAATGGATGAGCACTTCCGCGCCCCATTCCTTGGCGGTCTCGACGATCTGGTAGCCGCCGTTGATTTCGTCCACGCCCATGACCACGTCCGCGGCGCCGGCGATGTCGGCCGGGTCTTCCGCCGCGACGCCCGCCAGCAGCAGGATGTCCGGGCGGATTTCACGGATTTTGGTGAACGCGGTGGTGGCGCCCTGGACGGCCTGCACCATGATGATGGCCTTGACCTCCGGGTCCTCCGCGAACTGCAGCAGCTTGCCGATGGTGGTCTCGACCTCGGAGGCGAAGTTGTCCGGATAGGTGTCCGTCACGACGACGCCGGGGTTCTCGGCGACCAGCTTTTCAGCGGCGCGGTACTCTTCCTCGCCCTGGGAGGTGGTGCCGGTCAGGATGGCGATCTTGTACTTGGGGGCCTCCGCGGCGACCTGAACGGCCAAGCCCAGCAACAGGGAAAACGCGAGCAACAGAACCAAGAGCTTCTTCATATATTCCTCCTTGCGTTTTCATCGGGCGGCGCGCCGCGCAGACACCCGTATGATTTATATCAATCTAACCGATTGTTTATGCGCTTGTCAAGACATTCCGCCCATGATTTTGGTTCGGTATCCCGAGATTATGCATTGTATACCGCATATATTCACCCCGGTGCGGAAGGGGTTCCTCCCGCCCGCACACTCGCTTGCCCCTGTAAGGCTGCTGTGCTAAGATAGGCGCAACAAATTTGGGGAGGAGTAACCCTGCTATGAAGAAGTTCGCGGAGGAATTCAAGGCATTCATCATGCGCGGCAACGTGGTGGACATGGCGGTCGGCGTCATCATCGGCGGCGCCTTCGGAAAAATCGTCGCCAGCCTGGTCAACGACATATTCATGCCCCTCATCACGCTGCTCACCGGCGGGAGGAACGTCAACAACCTGTTCGCCGTGCTGGGCGACACGAAGGGCGCCGTGTACAGCTCCATCGAAGCCGCCAAGGAAGCGGGCGTGTCGACGCTCAACTACGGCCTGTTCATCCAGACCATCATCGACTTCCTGCTCATCGCGCTGAGCATCTTCATCTTCGTGAAGGCCATCAACAAGTTCCGCAAGAAGCAGGAAGCGGCGCCGGCGCCGGCCGCGCGGCTGTGCGACTATTGCCGGGAAGCCGTGGCGGACGACGCCGTCCGCTGCCCGCACTGCACCAGCGAGCTGAAAAAGGCCTGAATGCAGGAATACCGCTGCTTCATCTGGGATTTTGACGGCACCCTGTACGACACCTACGGGCGCATCGAGCGTGCCGTCCGGAAAGGCCTGGACGAAATGGGCCTGAGCCACGAGGGCGTGGACGTCCAGGCCCTGGCCAAGACCACCCTGCGGCACGCCTGCGAGACGCTGGCCGGGGAACGGGCGGAGGAGCTGCTGTCGCGCTATTTCACGCACGCGGAGGAGGAGGGCCCGGATTCCATGCGCCCCTTCCCCGGGTGCGAAGAAGCGCTGCGCGCCGTATATGAGGCGGGGGGCGTCAATTTCCTGTACACCCACCGCAACAAGTCCGCGGTGGAGGCGCTGCAGCGGGACGGGCTGGCGGAGCTGTTCCGCGATTTCGTCACCTGGGAGGCGGGGTTCCCCGACAAGCCCGCCCCCGACGCGCTCAACTGGCTCATCGACCTGCACCGGCTGGAGCGCCGGGAATGCGTGATGGTGGGCGACCGCGTCATCGACGCCCGGGCCGGGGAGAACGCCGGCGTCGCGTCCGCGCTGTTCGACCCGGACGGCTTTTTCCAGGAGGAGGACGCGGACTTTCGCTTCGCCCGCCTCGAGGACATCCCGAAGGCGCTTATGGGCGGGCAATCACAAGCCGGCTGACCCGGCGACAGCGAGAACGACTAAAAGGAGGCGCCGCCTCCTTTTTTTGTACAGGCTGCCGCGCTCCTTGGCGGATTCCCTTCCGGGTCCGGATTCGCCGTGGTAGAATGCGCGCGGGAAACAACATCGGGAGGGCTGCCATGGCTACGATTGTCGTCGAGGTCTGCGCGGGTACGCACTGCACCATGCTGGGCGCCATGAACGTGATGGACGCCATCCAATCTCTGGAGGAGCTGCGCGGGGAGGCGCCCGGCGGCTGCGCGGTGGAGGTGAGGGCTGTGCCCTGCATGAACCTGTGCGGGTCGGACGTCCACGGTCCCTTTGTCCGGGTGGACGGGGCGCTGCTGGAGAATGCCCAGAGCGAAGCGGTCATGGCGGCCATCATGGTCCGCTGCGGCCGGCCCGCGGAAGGCTGAGGCGCCCGGATGCGCGGCCTGTTCACGCCCATCACCAAAATCCGCCGCCAGGTTTTCACCGAGGTGGCCCGGTTCGCCTTCGAGCGGGACCCGGCGCAGGAGGATTTCAATTACTTCTACGAAAGCTCCTACCGCATCATCCCGGGGGAGGTGGCCACCTACCGCGACAGCGTGTTCAAGGAGCGCGCCATCATCCGGGAGCGCATCCGGCTGGCGATGGGGCTGCCCATCCGGCCCAGCGGCACGCACCAGAGCCTGACGGAGGGCATGCCGCAGTGCGCGTCTGAGGATAAAATGCTGGAGCCCCCGCTGGTGAACGTCATCCCCTTCGCCTGCGAGGCCTGCCCCACAGACCGCATCCAGGTCAGCGACAACTGCCGCAAGTGCCTTGCGCACCCCTGCACGACGGTGTGCCCGGTCAACGCCGTCTCCATCGCCAAAACGGCGGCCGTCATCGACCAGGACAAATGCATCAAATGCGGACGCTGCATCCAGGCCTGCCCCTACCAGGCCATCCTTCGCTTCGGGCGCCCCTGCGCGCAGGCCTGCGGCGCGGACGCCATCGGGAGCGACAGCCTGGGGCGCGCCGAAATCGACCAGGAGAAGTGCGTCTCCTGCGGGCTGTGCATCGTCGAGTGCCCCTTCGCCGCCATTGCGGACAAGTCCGAAATCTTCCAGCTGATCACCGCCATCCGGTCGGGCACCCCGGTCTACGCGGCCATCGCGCCGTCCTTTGCCGGGCAGTTCGGGCCGCTGGCGACGCCGGGCAAAATCGTGTCCGGCATCAAGGCGCTGGGCATATCCCGGGTCATCGAGGTCGGCTGGGGCGCGGACATTGCGACAAGGACGGAAGCAGATGAGTTCCTGCGCGAAGTGCCGGTGGAAAAGCCCTTCCTGGGCACCAGCTGCTGCCCTTCCTGGGCGATGTTCGCGCGCGGGACCCATCCTGAACTGAGCGCCTGCATCGCCCAGACCCATACGCCCATGGTCGCCTCCGCCATGCGCATCAAGCGCGAGCACCCGCAGGCGAAGGTGGTCTTCATCGGCCCCTGCATCGCCAAAAAGCTGGAAGCGCTGGAAGGCGAGGTGCGCCCCTACGTCGACTACGTCATCACCTTCGAGGAACTGATGGGCATCTTCAGCGCCCGGCAGATTGAGCTGAACGACATGCCGGAGACGGAGCTGAAGGACTACGCCTCCCGGGACGGGCGGGGCTACGCCGTCGCCGGCGGGGTCGCCCAGGCAGTCGTCAACGTCATCCGGGAGCGCGAGCCCGGCCGCGAGGTCAAGGTCCTGAAGGCTGACACCCTGAGGGACTGCGGGAAGATGCTGGCGCTTTGCAAGGCGGGCAAGGCGGACGGCTGCCTGATGGAGGGCATGGCCTGCCCCGGCGGGTGTGTGGGCGGCCCGGGCACGCTGTCCCAAATCCCGCGCGCCTCCGCAGCGGTCAGGGCCTACGCGGAGGCTTCCCCCTACCGCACGGCGGGGGACAACCCGCTCAGCGGGGAGACGGCCTCCTGAGCATCCGGAGGGCCCGTTAGCCGTTGGCCTGCATGAAGGCAAGCGCCCGCACGCGCCGCGCATGACTCTAGGCGGATCTGTCCCTCCCGCTTGCGGCCGGGCGTCAAAACCTGTATACTGTCCCCGGAAAACGATGGTTATCATCGCCAATAAGGAGGAGAATCGCGAATATGAAGAAATTCCTGTCTGTTCTGCTGTGCCTCGCCCTGACGCTGGGCTCCCTGACCGCTTTCGCCCAGACCTATACCGGCGAAGCCGAGGGTATGCACGGCCCGGTCAAGGTGGAGTTCGAGGTCACCGACGGCAAAATCACCAAGGTGACGGTCGTCTCCCATGACGAGCACACGGATTACGGCGTGCCCGCCGTCGATCAGCTGCCCGCCAAGATTGTGGAGAAGGGTGACACGGGCGTCGACGTCATCGCCGGCTCCACCTTCACCAGCAAGGCCATCCTGAAGGCCATCGACGACGCCCTGGCCGCCGCCGCGCCTGCGGCCGAGCCCGCCGCGGCCGAAGCCCCCGTCGTGTATACCGGCGAAGCCGAGGGCATGCACGGCCCGGTCAAGGTTGAATTCGAGGTCACCGGCGGCAAGATCACCAAGGTGACGGTCGTTTCCCACGACGAGAACCCGGAATACGGCAATCCCGCCATCGAGCAGCTGCCAGCCAAGATCGTGGAGAAGGGCGACACGTCTATCGACGTCATCGCCGGCTCCACCTTCACCAGCAAGGCCATCCTGGACGCCATCAACAACGCGCTGGGCACCCCCGCGGAAGCGCCCGCCGAGGCGCCGGCCGAAGCCCCCGCCGAGCCCGCCGCCGTTTCGGGCAAGGAAGTCTTCCTGGGCCTGGGCGTCGACAGCACCGGCCGCGTCGGCCCGGGCAAGGACGACAAGGAAGTGCAGGTCTATTCCTTCAACCAGGTGTTCGCCGCCGTGCTCTTTGACGCGGACGGCCGCATCCTGTTCGCCGACCTGGACCAGCTGGAGGTCGCCACCCCCAACTACGACGGCGACGGCATGCCCCACTTCGCGGGCTTCCCGGGCCAGCTGCCCTACATGTATGACAGCGACCACGACGCCAAGGTGGACGGCGTGCTGGCCACCGACGACGCGGCCTTCCAGGCCGAGGTCTCCGGCTGGATGACCAAGCGCGAGCGCGGCGAAGGCTACAAGATGGGCACCGGCACCTGGGCCTCCCAGATGGACGCTTACCAGGCCTTCTTCGCCGGCAAGACCGTCGCCGAGCTGGAGGAGTGGTTCGCCAAATACACCTCCGACCGCAACGGCCGCCCGCTCAAGGACGGCAGCACAAATGAGGAAGACAAGGCCAAGTACGACGCGCTGAGCGCGGAAGACAAGGCGATGCTGGCCGACGTGACCACCTCCGCCACCATGTCCCTCAACGACAGCCACGGCAATCTCCTGGCCGCCCTGAAGGCCGCGGACGAAAACCGCGTACCCGTCGCGGCGAGCGCCGTCTCCCTGGGCCTGGGCCTGGACTTCACCGGCCGCATCGGACCGGGCAAGGACAACACCGAGACGCAGGTCTATTCCATCAACGAGGTCGTCGCCGTCACGCTGCTGGACGCGGAGGGCAAAATCGTTCAGGCCTACCTGGACCAGGTGGAGTTGGCCACCCCCAACTACGACGGCGAGGGCATGCCCCACTTCTCCGGCTTCCCGGGCCAGGGCGGCTACAACTACGACTTCAACCACGACGGCGTGGTGGACGGCAAGCTGGTCACCAATCCGGACGGCTTCCTGGCCGAGGTCTCCGGCTGGATGACCAAGCGCGGCCGCGGCGAAGGCTACAGGATGGGCACCGGCACCTGGGCCTCCCAGATGGACGCCTTCCAGGCCTTCTTCGCCGGCAAGACCGTGGACGAACTGGACGAGTGGTTCGCCAAGTACACCTCCGGACGCAACGGCCGCCCGCTCAAGGACGGCAGCACCAACGAAGAGGACAAGGCCAAGTATGACGCGCTGAGCGCGGAAGACAAGGCGATGCTGGCCGACGTGACCAGCGCCGCCACCATGTCGCTCAACGACAGCCACGGCAACCTCCTGGCCGCCCTGCGCGACAGCGTTGCCAAGCAGGTGCAGGTCGCCATCACCGTCGGGGAATAACGAAACCCAAATCGAAAAGCGACCCCCGGGGCGGCGCCCCGGGGGTCTTTCCTTGCGCGGCGTTGGGGGGACGCCCGCGCGCGATGCGCGGGCTGGGCGGATACCTGCCGGGTTCCGGCAAATCATCGCAGCCCGCCCACCTCGATTTCCCGGGTGGCGACGCGCCGCAGGAAGGTGCGCTCATGCTCGATGAAGACCAGGCTGGCGCTGGCGCCGGCCAGAAGCTCCTCCACCTGCTCGCGGCTTTCCGGGTCGATGTCGTTGAGCGGCTCGTCCCACAGATAGAGGTGGGCGGGCTGGGCCAAAGACAGGGACAGCATCAGCTTCTTCCGCTGGCCAAGGGACAGCGAACCGGCCTCCTGGTCGAAGGCCTCCCGCGGGAGGTCGAACTTGCGCAGCAGGGTCAGGAACAACGTCAGGTCCAGGCCCCTTTCCAGCGCCAGCGCCCGGGGGCTTCCCCGCAGGTGGGCGCCCGTCTGGGGAAGGGTGGAGACGGACAGCCCCCGGGGACGCCAGACGCTGCCGGAGGTTGGGGACAGCGCGCCTTCCATCAGTTTGAGCAGGGTGGTTTTACCCGCGCCGTTGGGGCCCGACAGCGCCAGGCGCTCGCCCTGATGAAGCGCCAGGTCCAGCCCGGCGAACAGCGGCGCGCCCTCCCCGTAACGGAAGGAAACGCCCTCAAAGCGCAGCAGGGTCCGGCTGGGGTGGGGCACCGCCTGAATTTTCAGCGGGGAGGCATACTCCAGGTTCCTGAGCAGCCCCTCCTTTTCCTCAATCTGCCGCTGGATTCTCCCCTGGATGCTCCTGGCCCGCTTCATCATCCGGGCGGACTGGTGGCCGACGTAGCCCCGGTCCACCGGGCCCTGCCCGGTTTTCCCGGCCTCGACGCGGTCGCTCCAGGCGGCTTTCTCCCGGGCGGAGCGGCCCAGACGGCTGATTTCCGCGAGCAGGCTGTCATGGCGGTCCCGCTCGTGCTCGTCCTCCCGGCGCTTGTCCTCCCGATAGGAGGCGTAGTTCCCCGCGACCAGGCGCGCGCCCTGGCGCTCCAGCGCGAGGGTGTGGGTGCAGACCTCGTTGAGGATGTCCCGGTCGTGCGAGGCGATCAGGAAGCCGCTTTTGCCCTTGAGGTACCCGGCCATCCGGTCCCGACCCTGCAAATCCAGGTGATTGGTTGGCTCGTCGATGAGCAGGAAGCGTCCCTCGCGCAGGAAAAGGGCCGCCAGTTTCAGCCGCGCCTGCTCCCCGGGGCTGAATGAGTCGAAGGGGCGGACCAGCGCCTCCGGGTCCAGGCCCAGCAAGGCCACCTCCTTCATCAGCCGGCCGCGCGCGCCGTACCCGCCGTGCAACGCGTAGCGATGCTCGAGGTCCGCATACTGCGCCAGCGCCCCGGGCGTGCCGGCCTTCAGGCAGGCCTCCATCCCGGCCTCCCATTCCGTGTACGGCGCCAGCGCGTCCAGCAGCGCCTGCCCCGCCGGGCGCTGCCCCGGAACCAGGAAGGGGAAGAGGTCGAAGGGGACGGCGCTGTGCACCTGCCCCGCGCCCCGCAGCTCCCCCGCCAACAGGCGCAGCAGCGTGGTCTTCCCCCGGCCGTTCCTGCCGACCAGGCCCAGGCGCCACGCGCTGTCCATATTGAAACTGAGGCCGGAAAAAACCTCCTGCGCGCTTCCCTCGTAAGCGAAGCGCAGGTCCTTGACTTGTATGACCGCCATCCGGCAACCCCCCATGGATGGGCGAAGCGCCGCTTCTTTACGGCCCTGCGCCCGTCAGCCGCCCGCGCGGCCGGGAACGGTTCAGACGCGGTGGTTCTTCATGCCCGGTCGCCTCCCTGTGTTTGCGACCATTGTAGGAAAGCCGCGCGCCCCTGTCAACCGACGGCGCCCGCGCGCGTTGACGCAACAGCCCCGGAAGGCTATGATGGCCTTGGAAAATCTGCCGGGACCCGGCGGGAGGCGGAGGGACACACCATGCCACAGCACCCTGAGGAAGGATATCAAAGCCCCCTCTCCACCCGCTACGCGGGGCTGGAGATGCAGCGGCTGTTTTCGGACGTGCACCGCGCCCGCCTGTTCCGGGAATTGTGGCTCATCCTGGCCGAGGGGCAGAGGGAACTGGGCCTGCCAATCACGCAGTTGCAGGTGGAACAGCTGCGCGCGCACACGCAAAGCGTCGACCTGGAGCGGGTCAACCGCCTGGAAAAGGAGCTGCGCCACGACGTGATGGCGCACCTGAAGGCCTACGCCACCGACTGCCCGGACGCCGCGCCCATCCTGCACCTGGGGGCGACCAGCTGTTACGTGACGGACAACGCGGACATCCTGATTGTAAGGGACGCCATGCGGCTGCTGCGCGCGCGGCTGGTCGGCGTCGCCCGCCGGCTTTCCGCCTTCGCGCGGGCGCACAAGGCCCTGCCGGCGCTGGCCTACACCCATTTCCAGCCCGCCCAGCCCACCACCCTGGGCAAGCGCGCCTGCCTGTGGCTGCAGGACGTGCTGAGCGACCTGAGTGAAGCGGAGCATTTCCTACAAACCCTGCGCCCCCTGGGCAGCAAGGGCGCGACGGGCACCCAGGCCTCCTTCCTCTCGCTGTTTTCCGGCGACCACGAACAGGTAAAGGCGCTGGACCGCTACGTCACCCGGCGGATGGGCTTTGAGCGGCCCGTCGCCGTATCCGGGCAGACCTACTCGCGGAAAACGGACAGCCGCGCGCTGCAGGCGCTGTCCGGCATCGCGCAGAGCGCCTGTAAATTCTCCAACGACGTCCGGCTGCTGCAGCACCTCAAGGAGGTCGAGGAGCCTTTCGGGGACGCCCAGGTGGGCTCCTCCGCGATGCCCTACAAGCGCAACCCCATGCGCTGCGAGCGCATGGCGGGACTGGCCCGCTTCATCCTCAACAACACCGGCAACGCGGAGGACACCGCGGCCGCGCAGTGGCTGGAGCGCACCCTGGACGACAGCGCGAACCGCCGGCTGGCGCTGGCCCAGGGCTTCCTGGCGGCGGACGGGCTGCTGCGGCTGTACGACGGCGTGGCGGGCGGCCTGGTGGTCTACCCGAAAATGATGGAAAAGCACCTGCGGGAGGAGCTGCCCTTCCTGGCGACGGAGAACATCCTGATGCAGGGCGTCCTCGCGGGCGGCGACCGGCAGATGCTGCACGGGCGGCTGCGCGCGCACGCGATGGCTGCGGGCGACCGGGTCAAAAGCGAGGGGCTGTCCAACGACCTGCTCGCGCGCGTGGCGGCAGACCCGGCCTTCGGGCTGGGGTCGGAGGACTTGGAAAAGCTGCTCGACCCCAGGGACTATACCGGCCGCGCCGAGCGGCAGGTGGACGAGTACCTGGACGGGGAAGCCGCCGAGGCCCTTAAGGGGTATACTGAAGTCGGGGCGGCGGAGGCCGACGTCGGCGTCTGAGCCCCCATTCCGTAAGACGGGGAGGGCGAAACATGCCGTACGTCGTGGACTTCGGGGAGGTCTCCACCCAGGGCCTGGAAACCTCGCCGGTCGCCGGCGCCCTGGCGGGCCTTCGCGCCAACGAGGCGCGCTACTACATGAACAAGCATCGGCACGCCTTTACGACCGTCCCCGCGCAGACGGACGGGCGCAGGACGCTGGACTACGTTTCCCGCGTGCTCCGGGAAGAGCGTGGCATCGCCCTTTCCGCCACGGCGCTGGAAACCGCGATGTTCGAGCTGGAAAACACCCGCATCGCCTACGTGTTCTACGAGGACGGGCTGGTCGTCAACGTGATGTACGCCCTGGACAACCCCAAACAGCGCGCGGTGGGGCTCAAACTGTCCGACGGCATGGAGGTGCCGGCCGAACTGGAGGGCAGGTTCAAGTTCGCCCGGCAGAAGTCGCGCCTCGCGGGCACCATCCGGGGCTCCTTCTTCCTTGTCAAGGGGGAATACGCGCCCTGAAAGCCGTTTCAGCCCGCCGCCCCTTGCTTGACAGGCGGGGGCGGCTTTTCTATACTCGCTGTTGATTCTTCCCACAGGACAAAGGAGGGGCGCCATGAAGATCGTGACCATCAAGGACGTGGCAAAAGCCGCGAAGGTCAGCATCTCCACGGTGTCCCGCGTGCTCAACGACCGCCAGGACGTGGACCCGGAGACCCGGGCGCGCGTGCTGGAGATGGTCAAGAAGCTCAATTACCTGCGCAACCGGAGCGCCAGCAGCCTAAAGCAGCAGAACACCGCCGCCATCGGCGTCATCCTGCGCGGGCGGCAAAACGCCTTCCTGACCGACCTGGCCGAGCAGGTGCTGGACGCGGGGCGGGAAACGGGCTTTCAGTTCATCATGGAAATCATCGACGAAAAAGCCAACCAGTTCATCACCGCGCGCCACCTGTACCTGGAGCAAAAGCTGCAGGGTGTGATTTTCCTGGGCAGCAGCCTGGCCAGCCAGGAGGAGGAGGTCCGTCGCCTGGACCTGCCGCAGGTGCACGCGACGGTGCAGGCCGGCCACCTCCACTACCCGCACATCTCCTCCGTCAGCGTCGACAACCGACAGGCGGGGCGAACGGCGATTGAAAAGCTGATTGAGCTGGGCCACCGGGACGTCGCGCTGCTGGGTTATTTCGCCGGGGAGAACGACTCCACGGGCCTGCGGCTGCACGGCGCCCGAGACGCGCTGGCGGCCGCGGGCATCGCCCATGACGACGACCTCTACGCCGAATGCGGCTTCACCCTTTCCTCCGGCTACGAGGGGGTGCGGCAGATCCTGGGCCGGGGCAAGCGCTTCACCGCGCTGTTCGCGGCCAGCGACATGATGGCCATCGGCGCCATCAAGGCCCTGGCCGACGCCGGGCTTAACGTGCCGGGGAACGTGTCGGTCATCGGGTTTGACGGCATCGAAATCGGGCGCTACCTGACACCGGCGCTGAGCACCATGCGCCAGCCGACGCAGAGAATCGCGGAGGAATCCGTGCGCCTGATGCGCCGACTCATCCAGGGGCAGCCGGCCGGCCACCTGCTGGTGGAGTGCGAGTACCTGCCCGGCGGCTCGGTCAGGGCGCGCTGAAGGAGGCCGCATGTACGAAGCCAAGACCCGCCCGGGGGCGGAGGACGTCCGGGTGTACCTTGCCGCACTGGAACCGGCGGGCCGCCGGGCGGACGCGCTGAAGCTGCTGGACATCTTCGCGCAGGAGACCGGGCTTCCGGCCGTGCTCTGGGGCGGGAGCATGGTGGGCTTCGGCGCCTACCGCTACCGCTACAAAAGCGGGCACGCGGGCGAGGCCTTCCGTTCCGGGTTCGCGATGCGCAAGGGGACCATCGTCCTGTACCTCTTGACAGGCGGGGCGGCGTCCGCGGGCGTCCTGCCGCGGCTGGGGCCGCACAAAACAGGCGTATCCTGCGTGTACGTAAAGCGCCTGGCGGACGTCGACGAAACCGCGCTGCGGGAACTTATCCGCGCGTCCATGGAAGAGATGGACGCGCTGTATCCGGACGGCAGGGAAGGCTGAGCCCATGCCGGAAAAACCGGCCGGGCGCGCGGAAACGGGAGGGGAGAACATGACCAGGCAGGATTTGCTCAACCGGGTAAAAGAGGAAAACATCCGCTTCATCCGCCTCCAGTTCACCGACATCTTCGGCCAGTTGAAGAACATCGCCGTCACCGCCTCCCAGATGCGCAAGGCGCTGGACAACGAGGTCGTCATCGACGGCAGCAGCATCGAGGGCTTCCTGCGCATCGAGGAGTCTGACATGATGCTGCACCCGGACCTGGACACCTTCGCCCTGCTGCCCTGGCATACGGCGGAAGACCGGGTGGCGCGGCTGATCTGCGACGTGTACACGCCCGACGGCAAGCCCTTCGCCGGCGACCCGCGGGGCGCTTTGAAGCGGGCGGTGAAGGAAGCCCGGGAAATGGGCTATACCTTCAACGTGGGGCCGGAGTGCGAGTTTTTCCTGTTCCACACCGACGCGGACGGGCACCCGACCACACACACCAACGACGAGGCGGACTATTTCGACCTGGGGCCGATCGACCGCGGGGAAATCGCGCGGCGGGACGTCTGCCTGGCGCTGGAGGACATGGGCTTCGAAATCGAGGCCTCCCACCACGAGTCCGCCCCCGGGCAGCACGAGATTGACTTCAAGTACGCAGACGCCCTGAAAACAGCGGACAACATCATGACCTTCAAGCTGGCGGTGAAGACCGTCGCGCAGAAACACGGGCTGCACGCCACCTTCATGCCCAAGCCCCTCTACGGCGTCAACGGCTCGGGCATGCACACCAACATGTCGCTCCTCAAGGACGGCCGCAACGCCTTCGTCGACCCGGAGGGACAAAAGGGCCTGTCGAAAGAAGCTTACTGGTTCATCGCGGGGCTGCTGGAACACGTCAGCGGCATGACGGCGGTGCTCAACCCCCTGGTCAACTCCTACAAACGCCTGGTGCCCGGCTACGAGGCGCCCTGCTACAAGTCCTGGTCCGCGCGCAACCGCAGCGTGCTCATCCGCATCCCCTCCGCCCGCGGGGACGGAACCCGGGTGGAGCTGCGCAGCCCGGACCCCTCCTGCAACCCCTACCTGGCGCTGGCCCTGCTGCTGAGGGCCGGGCTGGACGGCATCCGCAGGAGGCTGGAGCCGCCGAAGGAGTGCGCCGAGAACATCTACGCCATGAGCGAGGCCCAGCGCGCCGCCCGCGGCATCGCCAGCCTGCCCGGCACGCTGCGCGAGGCGCTCACCGCCATGGAGGAGGACGAGCTGGTCATGCGCACGCTGGGCCCGCATGTGGCGGACAAGTACATCCACGGCAAAAAGACCGAGTGGGAGGAATACTCCACCCGCGTGAGCAGCTGGGAGGTAGACCGCTACCTGCTGTTATACTGACAGCAAAAACCTGAACCCACCGGAAGCGGTGGGTTTTCTGTTTGCCGGGGATCATTGCAGTGCTATAATGAATGCGCTAACATGGTTAATACGACGAAAAAAGGAGCAGATTCATGGCCTATCAATGGAAAGAGCAACTCAACCGGCTGATGAAGGCGGGGGCGACGTATGCCGATGTGCGCTATTATCCCAAGGACGATTCCCTGTTTATGCTGATGCGCAACGGCAACATGCTGAGCTTTGGGCAGGGGCGGGAAAGCGGCTTTGGTGTCCGCGTGCTGGCGGACGGCGCATGGGGCTTTGCGGCCTCCAGCAACATGGCGGACATCACGGGTACCTTTGACAAGGCGCTGTCCAACGCGCGCGCCGCGGCCAGGCGATTGACCCGCCCCATCCGGCTGGCGGATAAGGAGGCGCTCTCCGGCAGCTTCACCTCGCCGGCGGATTTGGATACCCTCACCGTGCAGCGGGATGTCCAGGCGGATTTCCTGCAAAAAATGGACAGGGCGCTTCAGCAGACGGGCGTCAGCCAGCGCCTCTCCTATATCAGCGCGCAGTCCAAAACCATGGAGTATTATGACACCGAAGGCGCGCAGATCGTCAAAAACATCCGCGAGCTGTTCCCCACCATTCTGGTCAGGGGCAAGGATGTGGACGGCGAAACCCAGGAGCGCAAGTACAGCCCGCCCCGCCTTGGAAAGACCCGCGGCTATGAGATCATGCGGGAGGAGCACTGGCTGCCTGAGGCGGAGCGCATTGTGCGCGAGCTCAACCAGACCCTGGTTGCGCCCAAGTGCCCCCATGATGTGCGCAGCGTGATCCTGATGCCTGATCAGATGTTTTTGCAGGTGCATGAGACCATCGGCCACCCCCTGGAGCTGGACCGCATCCTGGGCT
>ENA-UOUL01002806-UOUL01002806.1-bioreactor-metagenome-genome-assembly--contig:-NODE-2806-length-19361-cov-4.159718_pt1 | contig 19361 bp, 20 predicted proteins | sample MGYA00249838_ERZ747220 | MGnify/ENA primary metagenome ERZ747220 (study PRJEB28778, sample SAMN05720191) | bioreactor metagenome | isolation source: Anaerobic biogas reactor | place: USA:Washington...
CGCCCCTTGCAGGGCGATGATCTCCTCCGTGCCGCACACGGGCTGAAGGGTCTTCAGCGGGGATTCGCTGCCGGAAAAACGGTCCAGCACATCCATCTCCTCCTCAATGGAGGGATAGCCGATGCGCACCCGCAGGAAAAACCGGTCCATCTGGGCCTCCGGCAGGGGATAGGTGCCCACAAAATCGATGGGGTTCTGGGTGGCCAGCACCATGAAGGGCTGGGGCAGGGTGTGGGTGATGCCGTCCACCGTCACCTGGCCCTCCTCCATCACCTCCAGAAGGCTGGACTGGGTTTTGGGGGAGGTGCGGTTGATCTCATCCGCCAGAAGGATCTGGGTCATCACCACGCCGGGCTTAAACTCCGTCTCCCCCGTCTGCATGCTGTACATGGTAAAGCCCGTCACGTCCGAAGGGGTCACGTCCGGAGTAAACTGAATGCGCCTGAAAGAGCAGTCCAAAGAGCGGGAGAGGGCGGCGGCCAGCGTGGTCTTGCCCACGCCGGGCACATCCTCAATCAGCACGTGCCCCTTGCAGATCAGCGCGATGAGCGCCTGCTCGATGGCCTCATCCTTGCCCACGATCACGCGGCGCACGTTCTCCTTGAGCGCATATACCAAATTCCTGGGGTCTAAACTCATGGGGTTTCCTTTCGCGTCACGGCCCGGCTTCTTGGGGCGCGGCGCTCCCATTATAGGGGGCGGCAGAAATATTTGCAATCTTTTCGTAAAGATTGCGAAACAAATGGGCACTGATCCTGCCGCCTTATAACAGGGTTCCCTCGCTGAGGATATCCATGTATTCCTTATAATAATATTCCCTGTACCGCTTTTTTTCTTCCACCAATTCAATGATGGCCAGCCTGGTCAATTCGTCCAGCAAAGCGTACACCGTAGGCCGGCTCAGCCCCATGGCACCGGCCAACTCCGATGCGTCCACATAGGGATGCTTCAGAAGGTATTCATAGACCAGCAGCATGTTGGCGACATTGGTTCGGCTATTGTCCCGGATTTTTTCAGTATCCCTGTTCTTCATCTCCATGATGCGCTGGATGGAGTCTATTGCGTCTTGGGAAACAACGCAGATGCCTTTGATAAAAAACTTCAGCCACTCCTCATATTCTCCTTTAAAGCGCACATTGTTCAGCAGTTCATAGTAATAATTCCGGTGCGCTTTAAAATAATAGCTCAGATACAAAACCGGGCACTGAATCAGGCTGGTTTCTTTCAGAAACAGGATAATCAACAGCCTGCCTATGCGGCCGTTGCCGTCCAGGAAGGGGTGAATTGTCTCGAATTGGTAGTGAATCAAGCCAGCCTTTATCAGGTCTGGCTCGTTGTCGGGGGCGTGGATGTACTTCTCCAACTCGCTGAGAGCTTCCTCCATTTCCTTTGGCGCGGGTGGGATAAAACTGGCGGTATTGATAGTGGCGCCCGCTGGACCAATCCAGTTCTGCGTTTTGCGAAATTCGCCGGGCGACTTATCATTTCCCCGAACTCCGGACAGCAGCACTTTGTGCGTTTCTCTAATCAGGCGCATACATAAAGGCAACTCCTCCAGACGCCGGAATGCGTAATTTGTCGCCTTGATATAGTTGACGACTTCCTCGGTCTCCAGCCTTTTTTCACCGCTTTTGTTTTTTTGAAACACATCCGCCAAGGAGGCTTGAGTTCCTTCGATCTGGGAACTGATAACAGCCTCTTTTTGTACATACATGGACACAAACAGATCCGTATCCGGCAGTGTAATCGCCATGCCATCCAGCCGCCCCAACAGCAAATAGGCCTGGTTAAGCAGAGCAAGCGTCTCCTGATCCCGGGCCACTTCAATCTCTTGCAGGTTTCGTGGCACAAAGCAAGCATAATCGCTCTGCATCCTCTTTAGACTGCCTGCTCTTTCTGACTCTAATTTCATCATCCTGCCCATCTCAATCCTGGCGAATTTTACTTAAGGCGATTGTAATGCTTTTAATTAAAAAAATCAACCTAAAAATTTACTTAGAATGCTTTGACGCACGCTAAGTAAAAAAATCATAACTTATTTGGGGCGATAAATTGAAACGGGAAAGACCCGGCGTCTCAGCGCGTTCAGCGCTGTCAGTCCGGCACGTGGGCGACCTTGATAAGGTTGGTGCTGCCCACCTGGGAGAGGGGGATGCCCGCGGTGAGCACCACCAGGTCCCCCGCCTTTACCAGGCCCGCCTGCTTGGCGGTGTTGATGGCCTGGTCAAACAGCACCTCCATCACCTTTTCCTCGCCTACCATCAGGCCGGTGACGCCCCAGCTGAGGCTCATCTGCCGCCATACAGAGGCGTCCGGCGTGCAGGCGATGATGGGAATATCCGATCGGAAGCGGCTGATCATGTAGGCGGTGGTGCCGGATTTGGTGACGGTGATGATGGCGTCCGCATTCAGGTTGTAGGCCACCAGGCAGGTGGCATGCGATATGGCGTCCGTGATATCGTGGGCTTCCTCATCCATGTTGTCGATGAAGAAGCGCTTTTTGTAGTTGATGTCCCGCTCTGTGCGCACGGCGATGCGGGCCATGGTGCGCACCGCTTCCACGGGGTATTTGCCGCTGGCGGTCTCGCCTGAGAGCATGATGACGCTGGTGCCGTCATAGATGGCGTTGGCCACGTCCGTGATCTCAGCCCGGGTGGGGCGGGAGTTGTACACCATGCTTTCCAGCATCTGGGTGGCGGTCACCACCTGCTTGCCGGCCCTGGCGGCCACTTTGATGATGCGCTTTTGAATCACCGGGATGTCTTCAAAGGGGATCTCCACCCCCAAATCCCCCCGGGCGATCATCACAGAGTCGCAGACCTGGATGATATCGCTTAGGTTGCTGACCCCTTCCGCGTTTTCAATCTTCGCCATGATGCGCACATGGGAGCCGCCGTTTTCGTCCAGAAAGTCCCGCATCTGCTGCACATCCTCCCGCTTCCTGACGAAGCTGGCTGCCACGATGTCAAAGCCGGTGCGGATGCCAAAGCGGATGTCCTCCTTGTCCTGTTCGGACATATAGGGGATGGACAGGCGGGTGCTGGGGATATTGATGCCCTTGCGGTTGCCCAGCTCCCCGCCGATGACCACGCGGGTCTTGATGCGCTCCTCGCTGACCTCCTGAATCTCCAGCTCAATCAGCCCGTCATCCAGCAGGATGCGGCGGTTATTCCCCAGCTCCTGGGGCAGTTCGGGGTAGGAGATGGACACCTCCTGCTGATTGCCCTGGGTTTGAAAGGTGACCAGGTCAAAGGGGTCCCCCTCCTTTAGGCTGATGCGCCCTTCCTCAAAGGTGCCGATGCGCACCTCCGGGCCTTTGGTGTCCAGGATGGTGGCCACCGCGACGCCCAGGTCGTTGCGCACCCGGTTGAGCTCAAGGAAGGTAGCCAAGTGGCTCTCGTGGCTGCCGTGGGAAAAGTTGAAGCGGGCCACGTTCATGCCGGCTTCCACCATCGCGCGCATGGTCTCCCGGGTGCTGGAGGCCGGGCCCAGGGTGCAGATGATTTTGGTTTTGCGCATTGGCAGCTCCTTCTTAAAGTGACATTCAGGTTCCTTGATGAGTATAGACCATGCGCCCCGCCAAATCAAGGAAAGGCTTGTTGAGGAATCGGTAAAAAGGGCGCAAATTTTTGGCCTGGCCCCTGATAAGCGGCCCCTGTGCCTCCGCCCCCTTTATTTCCCTGCGGATATGCTATAATGAGGCATCGTCGGCAAAGGAGGGCAGGGGATGAACGCCTTGGAGGGGCTTTTGGGAAGCCTTTTGCCCATTCTGGTCACGCTGGGCTTGGGCATGTTTTCGCGTGTCACAGGGCTTTTGGACGAGGCGGGCGCGGGTACGCTTAAAAAAGTGGTCAGCCGGATCACCCTGCCTTTTGTGATTTTTCAGGCCTTCTTAACGGCGGATTACGGGGCGGACATGGCGGTGATTTTTCTGGCGGTGATGGCGCTGTGCCTGATCACCTTCGCCCTGGGCTTTGTCTTTGGGAAAAAACTGCCCGGCGCCAGCCCCCTTCTGCCCTACACCCTGGCGGGGTATGAGATGGGTATGCTGGGCTACCCCCTGTTTATGATTCTGGCGGGGGCCCCCCATATGGGCAGCCTGGCCAAGGTGGATTTGGGGCAGGTGCTGTTTGTGTTCAGCCTTTATCTGTTCATGCTAAGGCGCCAGACCGGGGAGCAGAAAAGCCTGAAGGAGGCGGGACTGGACATCCTTAAAAACCCGGTGATGCTGGCGCTTTTATCGGGGCTGACCCTGGGCGTCACGGGGCTGGCCGGGCGCATTCTGGCCTCTCCCCTGGGAGCGCAGATCACAAACATCACAGGCTTTGTGGGCGCGCCCACGGCGGCGCTGATTCTTCTGGCCATAGGCTTTGATTTCAGGCCCCGCCCCGCCCTTTTGCGCCCGGTGCTCAAAGCGCTGGCGCTGCGCCTGGCCCTAAGCGCCCTGGCCGGCGGGCTTGTCATCTGGCTGCTGTTTGCCATCCTGCCCTTTGACCCTTACCTGCTTCTTGCCATGCTCATGATGCTCATCCTTCCGGCGCCCTTTGTGCTGCCGGTGTACTCCCAAAGCGCAAAAGAGAAGGAGTTCGTCTCCATGTACCTCTCCACCGCCACCATGGTCACCATCCTGCTGTTTGCCGGGCTGCTGGCCTTAAAGCCCCTGATTATCGGCGCATAGGCCGCCACAGGAAGGAAACACACAGCGATGCCAAGCGTCATCAGCACCCTGATAAAGGCCCAGATCAACCTGCTCAACCCCCTGATCAACAACCTGGAGCTGGAAACCCAGCGCCGTCTGCAGGACGCCCTGGCGGGCCTGGGCGCCCGGGTCAAGGCGGGGCGCACCGTCTCCTGCCTGGAGGACCTGGGCAGCTGTCAGGCCGCCTGGGTTTTCCCCCTGGAGGGGCAGGTGCGCCGCGCCGTCCTCTACCTCCACGGGGGCGCCTACACCGCGGGCACCCTGGAATACGCCCAGGGCTTTGGCGGCATGCTGGCGCTGGAGACGGGCCGGGCCGCCCTGTGCCTGGGCTACCGCCTGGCGCCGGAGCATCCCTTTCCGGCGGCGCTGGAGGACGCGCTGAAGGCATACGAGTTTTTGCTCACCCGCTTTAAGCCGGAGAACACCGCCCTGGTGGGGGAGTCCGCCGGCGGCGGCCTGTGCTTCAGCCTGGCCATGCGGATCAGGGACCTGGGGCTGCCCATGCCCGGGAAGATGGCGGTCATCTCCCCCTGGGGGGATTTAAGCATCCAGCCCTCCCCGGATGATAAAAACCAGCGGGACCCGGTCTTAAACCGCCAGGGGCTGGCCCGTTCCGCGGACATGTACCTAAACGGCCATCCCGCCAAGGACCCCTATGTTTCCCCGGTGTACGGGGATTTCAGGGGCCTGCCGGAAAGCCTGATCATCACCGGCGGGGACGAGATCATCCTGCCGGATTCCCATCGCCTGGCCCAGGGCCTGCGGGATGCGGGCATTCCCTGCCAGATGCATGTGGAGGAGGGGATGTGGCATGTCTACCCCCTCTATCCCGTGCCCGAGGCCCGGGACGCCCAGGCCATGCTGCGGGATTTCCTGGCCGGGGACAGGGCCTGAACATGGCGCGTCCCCGCAGCAGGCGTCCGGCGCCCAGCTGGCTAAGGCTTGACAACGCCGCCAAAATCTACCCGGCCACCCGCTCCCGCAAGTGGATGGCGCTGTTTCGCGTGTCCATCACGCTGACGGAAACGGTGGATGATACCCTTTTGGGCAAGGCCCTAAGGCAGGTGATGAAGCGGGTGCCCCTTTTGTCCTATCGCTTAAAGCGCGGACTGTTCTGGTATTATTTTGACTGGCAGGAGGCCCAGCCAGAGGTGCAGCCGGACGCCCGCAACCCCATGCTGCCCATTAACCTTCAGGAAAACGGCGGCTTTCTCTTCCGGGTGCGCTCCTTTGACAAGCGCATCGCCCTGGAGGTCTTCCACGCCCTCACAGACGGCACGGGGGGGATGACCTTCCTTTTGACCCTGGCGGCGGAATACCTGCGGCTGAAATACGGCCTTCGAGTGCCGGAAGCGCCCCTGATCCTGGACACCCGGGACGAGCCCCACCGGGAGGAGTGGGAGGACGCCTTTTTGCGCTTTGCCCGCAAGGAGACCCGCCCCCTGGGGGAGGAAACCGCCTGGCACTTAAAAGGCCGCCGGGAGACACACGGCTATCTCCACCTGATCACGGGCATCATCAACACCCCCGCCCTGACCGCTCTGGCCAAATCCAGGCACACCACGGTGAACAGCCTGCTGGCGGCCATTTTGCTAAAATCCTTAATCCATGCGCGGGCAAAAAGCCGCACCAGGGACAAGCGCCCGGTGAAGCTGTCCCTGCCAATCAACCTCCGGCGCTATTATGACAGCCGCACCCTGCGCAACTTCTCCTCCTATGTGAATGTGCCGGTGCACGCGGAGTACGGGGATTACAGCCTGGAGGACCTGATCGCCCTGGTCAGCCACACCATGGGGCTTGAAACCCTGGAGCCCCTGATCAACGCCCGTTTCTCCGCCAACGTCAAGGCGGAGCAGATGCACATCATCCGCGTGCTGCCCCTGTTTTTAAAGTCCGCTGTGCTTAAGATGATGTACAGGGCCAAGGGGGAGAACTACATGACCAGCACCCTTTCAAACCTGGGCCTGGTGAAGCTGCCCCCGGAGATGGCCGTTTACACCCAGCGGCTGGACCTGGTGCTGGGCGCTGCGCTTAAGACCCCCATCAACTGCAGCGCGGTAAGCGCTGTGGGGAAAACCACCATCACCTTCTCCAAAACTATCCGGGAGGCCGAAGTGGAGCGGGTTTTCTTCACCACCTTGATTGCGCTTGGCGTCCCGGTGACCATTGAGAGCAACTGGAGGGAATAATGTCCTACTGTGTTGAATGCGGGGTGCGTCTGGCGGCGTCCGAGCCCAAGTGCCCGCTGTGCCAAACCCCTGTTGTAAACCCGAACCGCCCGGTGTGCCAGCTGGAGGACACCTCCCACCCCCAGGCCATCGAGGAGGCCATCAGCCGCATGGACCGGGGCTATGCCCGGCAGCTGTCCCTGATTTTTTTGATGATCCCCATCCTTGCGGTGCTGATCATCGACCTGATCGACAGCGGGGGTTCCTGGTCGCCTTATGTGGTGGGGGCGCTGGTCATGAGCTACTGCTTTTTCGCCTTTCCGCTGCTGTTTCGCTTTACCAGACCCTATGTGTACATCGTGGTGGATGTGCTGGCGCTCCTGGGCTTTTTGCTGCTGATCGCCTGGCGGGGGGACGGCCTGTCCTGGTACCTGAGCCTGGTGCTGCCCCTGCTGATCCTGCTGGGGGTAGCCACGCTGTTGATCATCCTGGTGCTCAGGCGCCAGGAGCTAAAGCGCCTCTACCGCGCCGCCCTGGCCATGGGGCTGTTTGCCGCGGCGCTTTTGGGCCTTGAGATCATCATCGACCTGAACGCCTGGGGGCAGTTTCATCTGGGCTGGTCGGTGTATGCGGCCATCCCCCTGGCGGTGATCGCCCTGATGCTGGCGGGGCTGGAGCAAAACCGGGAGCTGAAGGAAGCGGTGCGCAAGCGCCTGTTCTTGTAATAAATGGCGCTTGTTTTAACGAATCTGACATGCTATAATCACGACATTATCGGAGGATGCCCATGACAAGGGATGACCGGACGGCCTGGCAGGCCCTCTGCCAGGAGCGTTTTCAGGCGGATGTGCCGCTTTTCCGCTATACCACCATCCGCACCGGGGGCCCGGCCAAATGGCTGCTGGACGCCCAAAATGAAGAGGAGATTGTGCGTTCGCTGGGCCTGGCCCGGCGTTTGGGGGTGCCCGCCCTGGTGATGGGCTGCGGCTCCAACCTGCTTTTTTCAGACCAGGGATTTGACGGGCTGGTGGTGCGCCTGGGTTCCGGCTTTTCCCGGATGACCTCAGCAGGCGAGTGCGTGCGCGCCCAGGCGGGGGCGACGCTTAAGGCGGTGGCCTATTTCGCGGCGGACAGGAACCTGGGCGGCCTTTCCTTCGCCGCCGGCATCCCCGGCTCCCTGGGCGGCGCCTGCTACATGAACGCGGGGGCCTTTGGCGGGGAGATGGCCCAGGTGATTACCTTTTTGGACTGTCTGGACAAAAACGGCCGCCGCCTCACCGTGCGGGCGGATCAGGCGGACTTCGGCTACCGCCACAGCCGGATGATGGAAGAGGGGCTGATTGTGCTGGGGGCGGAGATGCGCCTGATGCCGGGCCACAAGGAGGCGCTTTACAGCCAGATGCGGGAGTATCAGGCCTGCCGCCTGGAAAAACAGCCCCTCACCTATCCTTCCGCCGGTTCCTTCTTCAAGCGGCCCGCCGGGCTTTTCGCAGGCGCCTTGATTGAGCAGGCGGGGCTTAAGGGGCTTAAGGTGGGCGACGCCCAGGTAAGCGAGAAGCACGCCGGTTTTCTCATCAACCTGGGGAAGGCCACCACAGCGGATTTCCTGAGCCTGAAAGATCAGGTGCAGCGCCGGGTGCAGGAGACCTCAGGCGTGATGCTGGAGCCGGAGGTGCGCATCATTCCCGGGGATAAGAGGCCGTGAGCTTTACTCAGGAGGTCAAGGCGGAGCTGATAGCCATCCCCACGGAAAGAGACTGCTGCGCCCGGGCGGAGCTGGCGGCCCTCACCCGGGGAGCATCCTTTCTCACCGTGTCCGGGGGCCGGGGCTATTCCCTGCGCTACCGCACGGAAAATCCCGCGGTGCTCAGGCGCATTCTGGTGCTGCTCAAGCGCACGGGCGCTGCGCAGGACAAGCCCCGCCTGCTGGTGCAAAGGCGCTTTGGGGTACGCAGGCTTTACCTCTTGGTTCTCTCTCACCCAGACAGCCGCCGGGCGCTTATGGATCAGGGGATGCTGGCCCTAAACGAGGAGGGGGAGGAGGTTTTCCGCCCGCCCTCCCGCCAGGTCACCCGCCGCAGCTGCTGCCGCCGGGCCTATGTGCGGGGCGCCTTCCTGGCCTCCGGCTTCATCGCGGACCCGCGCCGGCGCTACCACGCGGAGTGGGTGCTGCCGGACGAATCCCAGGCCCGCCATCTGCAAAGGGTGCTGGGGCATCTGGGACTGGCGGGCCGCATCAGCCCAAGGCGGGGCCAGGGGGTTTTGTACCTGAAGGAAGGGGATGAGCTCTCCGAGCTGCTAAAGCTGATGGAGGCCTCCCGGGCGGTGCTGGCCTTTGAGAACGGCCGGGCGGAGAAGAGCCTAAAGGCGGACGCCAACCGCGCCTTCAACTGCGACCAAGGCAACCTGGGGCGGCAGCTGGCGGCAGCCGGCCAGCAGATCGCCGCCATCGAGCGGATTTCCCTGGCCCGGGGCCTGTCCTCCCTGCCTTCGGGGCTTATGGCGCTGGCCCGGCTGCGCCTGGCCAACCCGGAGGCCACCCTTGAGGAACTGGGCGGGATGCTCACCCCACCCTTGGGCAAGTCCGGGGTGCAGCACCGCATGCGCCGGCTGATGCAGCTGGCTGAAGAGACTTCGGACACACAGACGCGTAATTAACACAGAAAGGCGGTGTTTCCATGATCACCCGGCAGGTCGTCCTGGGCGGGGAACTGCCGTTTTCCCCCGCGCGCCTGAAACTGCTGGCGGATACGGCCAGCAGCTACCGCGTGCGCATCCTCATCAAGCAGGGCACGGGCACCTATAACGGCAAGTCTTTCCTGGGGCTTTTGGCCCTGGCCCGCAGCGGGCAGCGGGAGCTGACCCTGATGGTGGACGGCGAGGAAGAAGAGGCCTGCGCCCGGCACCTGGTCGCCCTTTTGGCGGGGGATGCCCCCGGGGCCCAGGCCTGAGCGGAGGAAAGGGCCTCAAATATGGCAAATATGTTGACACTTTGTCATATTCCTGTTATAAATGAGGCAGATTCCACGCATCAAGCGCGCGTCATGCGAAAGGATGATCACGATGTCGAACACAAAAAAGGCTGATCCCTACCGCAGGCTGCTGAAATGGACCATCATCCTGCTGGTGCTGCTGGCGCTTCTCGCCACAGCCTATGTTCTGATGGATAAATACCAGCAGGGGGAGCGGGACCGGGCAGCCCTTAGAATTGAGGAAGAAAACCAGGCCCTGATCGCGGCCTATAACCAGCGCCTGGCGGCATTTCAGGAAAGCCAGCAGGGCAGCGGGGAGGTTCCCGTCTGGCCCACGCCCAGGGAGAGCGGCTGGGATGTGCTGGACGTCAGCGACTTTCCCGTGGCAGCCGCCCAGCAGGCAGCGGTCACCCGGGAGGAACTTCTCCTGGGCGGCCTCTTGTTGGTGAACCGCTGGCACGCCATGCCGCCGGACTTCACCCTGGCGGAGCCCCACCTGAAGTCCATCGGCGGGGAGACCAACTTCCGCGTAGGGGTGACGAGCAGAGAGGTGCAGGCGCTGACCCCCGTTATCACGGCGCTGGACGCCATGATCGCCGCGGCTCGCACGGCCGGGTTTGAAAGCTATATCGTGCGCCAGGGCTACCGCACCGCCCAGGAGCAGACGGAGCTGTGGGAGAGGGAAGTGGCCCTGTACACCGACCGCTACGCGGGTGACGCCCTGGTTGAAAAGGCCCGGGAGAAGGTGGCCTATCCGGGCACCAGCGACTATCACACCGGCATGTCGGTGTTTATGGATGTCTACAACCGCAATGACAGCACATTAAACGCCATGGCCTTCCAGACCACGGAACAGGCCAGGTGGCTTAATGAACACGCCGCGGAATACGGCTTTATCTTCCGCTTCCCCGTTCAGGGCTACCCCACCCCGGACACCGTGGACAAGTCCCACAAAACGGGCATTGACCTAAGCAACATGGATGTCTACCGCTATGTGAGCGTACCCCACGCCATGACCATGAAGGCCCTGGGCTTTTCCCTTGAGGAGTACATTGATTACCTCATCGCCCACCCCCACCTGGCGGTGTATCTGGACGGGGAGCTGAAGTATGAGATCTACCGGGTGGAGGGCGGCAACGAGGACACCAACATCTCCCTCACCGCGGGCGCCAGGGAGTATGTGGCCTCCACCGACAACATGAACGGCCTGGTGGTGGCGCTGGTCTATTAAGCCTTTGAGACGATTGACAAAATCCCGGCCACAATCGGCCGGGATTTTTTTGGCGGTGTTGATACGACGCGTCACCGCCTGCGCGGATTCATGCTTAGTTTTTCGACGGCCTCTTTTTCATCCGGCACAAAAAAGATATCTCTTCCCTGATTGCATTCATGGATAAAGGCTTTCAGGCTCTTGCTTGCATATTGGGAGAAATCCCCTATGACAGCGATTTTCTTTCGATAATTGATGAATTTTTGCAGGATGTCTCCTGCTATCCCGGTGCTCAGATCAAAAAACGCTTCACATACCGCTGATTTATGGATGGCCATACGGCTGCATCCCGTCTGATAATCTACGGTGGCAAAAAAATCCAAGGCTGAGCCTGCGTCGGTGATTAATAGCTCATCGCTGTCTACGATGGCGATGTCAACATCGTTTTCTTTAACAACCCTGATTTTCATACGCTAAACTCCACCGGGCCAAGGAAAAACTGAAATTCACAAATTAATTGCAAAATTCCACCACCAGTCCATCAGGGTCCGCCACCGTAAAATGCTTTGGCTTTGGCGCTTTGGTGATGATGTCTGAAGGGGAATAGCCAAGCGCCAGGGCTTTCTCCCTGAAGGCCTTAAGGTCCCCTTCAGCCAAAAAGCTGATCACCATCCCCGTGGCCATCACCTTCTCCGCCCCTTCAAAGCCGACCAGCTCCAACATCGTCTCGCCTTTTGCGTTTGCCAAAAACACAATTTCCCCCGCTTCCAGGTCCAGGCGATCCATCGTCTGTAAACCCGCCAGGTTCTGATAAAAAGAGACAGCCTTTTTAATATCCCGCACCAAAAAAGTAATATAGTTTAGCTTCATATTTGTTCAGTCCTTCCGTTTTTCCCGCTTTAATACATAGCGCAGCAGCAAACCGGGCTTTATTCGTCAGTAAATATTTTGATGTCCGCAAACATCCGGTGCAGCTGGTGTTCATCAAAGGGAAGATACTCCGCTATCGTGAAGCCGACAACATCAGTATTTTCGGTTATGCACTTCAGGATGTCAGACAACTCCTGCATCGTCATCCTGCCTCCGCCGCTGCCGTCTCCAACCATCTCTTTGTTTGCGAAATAGGTGGAATGGAACTGGCTTGCGTCCAGCACATCAATGTCAAGATGAATGAGAATATGATTGAAACGGCTCAAGAAACCCTTGATCTCATCTTCGGACACAAAGCCTTCGGTCTGTATTTGGTAATCCACTTTCATGTCTTGGAGAAATTTTTCTTGATAGCTGTGCAATTCCTGTAATCCAATATATAAAATATCATCCGGTCTGAATTTTTTGTTCTTCATCAGGTCAGTCAGCGGGTTATCCCTGCTTCCCATGAGCGATCCAAGAACCATGGCATGGGCGTTGGGGTATCCGTCCTTAGCGCTTGATACGTCAGGATGAGCATCAATCCAGATGATCCCAACGTTGTCATAGATCCCATGCAGATAATCAAAAGGAGCTTGTGACACGACGCAGTTGCCGCCAATGGTGATAATCCGGTCCGGTTTGGCGGCTTCAATCACTTCAGCCGCCTGCCTGATCCCAGCGACAACCTCATCCTTGGCATAAACGCCCTCTGTCACATGGCGTTCCCGCCTGTCAGGCGGCGCAATTTTCACTTCCAGCAAGGCTTGTTTTTCATTTGCCGGAAGAATATGCGCCAGCAGCTTTGCGCCAAAATAATATGTGTCTAATCCGCCGCTTACATAATCCGGGTACAACAGCCTGATGGTTTTCATGGTTTCTCCTCCCTTGCCCATCGCCTGCCTCTTATTGCCTATACAGAAAGCGCGATGTGTCCAAAATGAACCGCTGTCTTTCTTTTCAGCGGAGTCATTTGCGCGTTCAGGGGCTTCCTGCGGGCTTATCTGGATGATAGCACCGCCTGTTTTCACGGTCAAATCAAACGCGCTCCTCAAGGCCCCTGGAATGTGGTATAATCTGATTATCAAAGGAGGTGTTGCTGCATGCGTACCAAGCCCGTCAGGCTGACTGTTACCGGAATCGCCTACAACCGAAACGAAGAGGATGAGGCCATGCGGCTGACCACTTTCGGAACCCTGTCCGGCACCCCCAAGCAATGGAAGCTGCGCTATACCGAGCGTCAGGCGGACAGCAATGAAAAACACGACATCACCATGACCATGGGCGAGGGCGTTGTCACCATGGCCCGCAAAGGCGCCTTTGGCAGCGACCTGGTGTTCCAGCAGGGGCACCGCTATGAGGGCAGCTATCGCACGCCCTATGGCGATCTGGCCATGGGCATTTTCCCCACCCAGGTGGCCTACAAGGTGGGTGAGGACGGCGCCGGCGAGGTCAACCTGCGCTATCAGCTGGACATCCAGGGGCGCTATACCTCCGTCCACAAGCTGGACATCGCCTTTGAGGCCTCCCAGCAGGATGGCAGGGCTTGACAAAGAAGCGCAAAACCTCAAGGCCCTTTTGGGCGGCCAGGCCTTCCTCCGCCGCGACCGGGCCCGCCGGGCCCTTTTTGTCACTGACGCGCCCCGCAGGCTCAGTCCCCCAGCCCTAAAGGGCATCTTAGCCCGGCTGGCCCAGGCCGGGTACACCCATCAGCTTGAGAACGGCCTGGCTTTTATAAGCTGGGATTTTCCCAGGAGCCTGGCCTTCAGCCAGGCCCTTTGCGTCCCTGAGGCCTGGGAAAAGGGGGAGGACAGCCTCACCGGCTTCTGCCGGATTCTGGCCCGGCACCCCGGCGCCTTCACCCCCTCTATGCTTCCCCATTTTTTCATCTGTCTGCAGCTCTGGAATCAGGGGGAGGCCCAGGCCCTTATCCTGAAGGCGGAGGATGCCCTGGCCCGGGCCCTCAGAGAAAAAAGTCCCCTGCCTGATTATCTGCTGCCGCTTTTGCTCAACCTGCCTGAAAGGAGAAGCCCATGCTGATCACCTATCACGGCCATGCCGAATTCCTCCTGGAAACCGCCCAGGGCCAGCGTATTCTGTTTGATCCATACGACCCCGCCGCGGGCTACCCCATGCGCCGGGTGACGGCGGAAGTGGTGCTGATCTCCCACCACCACTTTGACCACGACTACCTGGACAAGGTGGACGGCGACCCTCTGGTGGTGGACACAGAAGGGGCGCACCAGCCCTTGGAGGGCGTCCGGGTGCAAAGCATCCCCTCCTTCCACGATGAGGTGGGGGGCGCCAAGCGCGGGGGAATCCTCATCCATCAGCTGGAAACGGAGGGGCTGAAGATCACCCACCTGGGGGATCTGGGCATCGTGCCGGATCAGGCCCTTGCTGCCCAGCTGTTTATGCCGGATGTGCTTTTGATCCCCATGGGCGGCTTTTTCACCATCGACGCGGCCCAGGCCAAAAAAACCATCGGGCTCCTTAAGCCCCGGGTGGTGATCCCCATGCATTACCGCAATGAAAAAGGCGGTTTTAAGGACATCAGCACCCTGGAGCCCTTCCTTGAGGCCATGCAGCCGCAGGAAGCTTCCTTCCAGCCCCTCCTGAGGATCACCCGGGGGGATTTGAGCCAGCAGCCAAAGCTGGTGGTGCTGGAAATTCAGCCCGAGGTCCCCGGTGCAGATTCCTGACCCCCGGCCAGGCGAAAAGCACAGCGCCCGCAGGGTTCGCCTGTGGCGTCTGGGGCAAAAACGAGTGCCCGTTTACGCGCTGGTCATCTGTTTTTGCGCGGTGCTTTTGATGGGCTGGATTTTAACGCAAAACTACAGCCAGGACATCGCCCAGCTGAACGCCCGGATTGAGGCGGCCAACGAGCAGGTCTTCGCCCGGGAGCGGGAAAACCTGAAGCTGGCCGAACTGGTGCGCCTGGCCGCCAGCGACAACTTCATCGCCAATGAGGCCCGCACCAAATACGGCTATATCTTCCCCGGTGAAATCCGCTTTGTGGTGACCAATCCGGAGGTGCTGGGCCTGCCCCCCGCCGCCTCCCCCGCGCCATGAGCGGCGAACTGTCCCGCGCGGGGGTTATCATCATCGGCTCCAACTCCACCCGGATGCTGACCGCAGACCTGGATGCCGCGCTTTCAAACCCGGTGGCCCAGCGCATGGAAAGCCGGCTTTTCCTGGCCCTGGGGGAGGGCTTGCGCCTGGGCGCTCAGGCCGTTCAAAGCCTCTGCCGGGACGTAGCGGCCTTGTTGCGCCAGGCCCGGGAAGCGGGCGCTGAGCGCACCTTTTTGATGGCCACCGACGCCGTGCGGGAGAGCAAGAACGGCAAGGATCTGGCCTATGCCCTCCTGCAGGAGACCGGCCTCACCCTTCAGGTGCTCTCCGGCCAGGAGGAGGCCGCCTTTTCCTTCTGGGGAGCGGTCCATCCCCTGCCCCCGCACGAGATCGTCGGGGTGGCGGACATCGGCGGGGGCTCCACCGAGATCGCCCTGGGCCGCCCGCGAGAGGTTCCCCTGTCCCACAGCCTGCATCTGGGCGCCTCCCGGCTATATGCCCTAAGGCCTATCAACAGCCCGGAAGAGGCGGAGAAAGCCCTTGAGGTGGCTGGGAAAATCGCCCGGGAGGGCGTCAACGCCATGGCCCAGAGCACCCTCACCCAGCCCTCCCGCCACTGGGGGGACCCCAGCCAATGGCTGCTGGTGGGGGGCACGGGAACGGCCCTGATGGGCCTGCTAAAAGGCGTTCCCTTTCTGCGCACACAGCCGGACCTGCCCTTTACCCGGGGCCAGGTGCTGGCCACCCTGCATGCCCTGTCGGTCCTGCCGCCCCAGGCCCGGGCCCTGCTGCCCGGCATGCCTCGGGGCCGGGAGCACATTCTGCCCACCGGCCTGGCCGCCTTGGCCGCCCTGATGGAGGCCCTGAACCTTGGCCACATGACGGTCACCGGGCGCAACAACACGGACGGCGCCCTCTGGCGCCTGGCCCATCAGGGGCACCTGCGCGTGGATGAGCGCTTATGATCATAGCGGGCATCAAGCCCGATAAAAAGGAGGGGTTTTTCTTGCGCAAAGCGCGTCTCTTGCCCTTATTGCTCTGTCTTCTTCTGCTGATGTCCCTCTCGGTTTCAGCCCAGGTACAGCTTTCCGGCTACCAGGATGGCTACCAATACGTCACCTTTGGCAGCTATCCCCAGGGCGCGGCCGGGGAGGCGGCCCCCATCCTCTGGCGGGTGCTGGCGGCGCAGCCCGGCCAGGCCTATCTGCTCAGCCACCGGATTTTGGATGTGAAGCGGGTGGACGGCGACCAGCGCAACTACAAGGGCTGGCTTGAAAGCGAACTGCACGCCTGGCTGCAGACGGACTTCCTTGACGCCGCTTTCAGCCAGGAGGAGCAGGCCGCCCTTTTGGAGGACGCGGAGCTGGGCCGGGTCAGCCTGCCCAGCGCGGATGACATCAAGGAAAAGGCCTACGGCTTCATCAACGACAAAAGCCGCTATTTCTACGGCACGGACTATGCCTTTGCCCAGGGGCTTTACAGCTACACCCGGGGCAAGCACAGCCCCATCTTCACCCGCACCATCTCCACCCGCGCCCATGCCCACAGGGCCACCAAGGTGGACGGCGCCATCGGCTTTATCGGCGTGGAATCAGACGACCTGGGCCTTCTGCCTGTGATCTGGCTTGACTTAAACCGGGTGCAGGCCATTTCCGGCAGCGGCCTGGAGGCGGACCCCCTGGCGCTGGCGCCCATCGCGGAGCAGCGCTAAGGCAGGCGCGCCTGATAAGACTGGGCCATGTCATCGGCCCAGTCTTTGTATTTGATTTTTTACACCCCTGCCTCCTTGCGGGCGCTTAAGCGCCCTTCGGCCTCATGGCGTCCTTGCCGCCCATATAGGGCCGGAGCGCCTCGGGGATGGCCACGGAGCCGTCCGCCCTTAGGTTGTTCTCCAAAAAGGCGATGAGCATCCGGGGCGGAGCCACCACGGTGTTGTTCAGGGTGTGGGGCAGGTAGCGCCTGCCGCTCTCCCCTTTCACGCGGATTTGCAGCCGCCGGGCCTGGGCGTCGCCCAGGTTGGAACAGCTGCCCACCTCAAAGTACTTCTGCTGCCGGGGGCTGAAGGCCTCCACGTCACAGCTGATCACCTTTAAATCCGCCAGGTCCCCCGTGCAGCAGGCCAGCGTCCTCACCGGAATGTCCAGCGTGCGGAAATAGTCCACCGTGTTTTGCCACAGCTTCTCGTACCACATCAGGCTGTCCTCCGGCCGGCACAGCACGATCATCTCCTGCTTTTCAAACTGGTGGATGCGGTAGACCCCCCGCTCCTCGATGCCGTGGGCCCCTACCTCCTTGCGGAAACAGGGGGAATAGCTGGTGAGCGCCTGGGGCAGCTCCGCCTCGTCCAGGATGGTGTCGATGAACTTGCCGATCATGGAATGCTCGCTGGTGCCGATCAGATAGAGGTCCTCCCCCTCGATCTTGTACATCATGTTTTCCATCTCGGCAAAGCTCATCACCCCGGTCACCACTTCGCTTCTGATCATATAGGGCGGGATATAGTAGGTGAAGCCCCGGTCAATCATAAAATCCCGGGCGTAGGCCAGCACCGCGGAATGAAGGCGGGCCACGTCCCCCTTGAGGTAATAAAAGCCGCTGCCGCTGGTCTTCCGGGCGGCATCCAGATCGATGCCGTCAAGGCGCTCCATGATGTCCACATGGTAGGGCACCTCAAAATCCGGCACCAGGGGCTCGCCAAAGCGCTGCATCTCCACATTTTCGCTGTCATCCTTGCCCAGGGGCACGGAGGGGTCCATGATCTGGGGAATCAACAGCATCTTCTCTTTAAGCGCCTGGGCGTATTCCGCTTCCTTCTGCTCCAGGTCCGCCAGCTCCGCCTGCAGGTCCTTCACCTGCTGTTTGACGGCCTCCGCCTCCGCCTTCTGCCCTTTTTGCATCATGGCGCCGATCTGCTTGGAGAGGGTGTTGCGCTGGCTTCGCAGGGTATCCGCCCGCTGGATGGCCCCCCGGTTCAGGCGGTCCAGTTCCGCCGCCTCGTCCACCAGCGCCAGCTTGTGGTCCTGAAATTTGCGCCGGATGTTGTCCTTGACCAGCTCCGGCTTCTCCCGGATGAGGTTGATGTCAATCATGATAACGCCTCCTTGAATGTTCAAATGCTGCGGCCCTGGGAAAAGAAAAAGCCCCGTCTCCCATGGGACGGAAGGCTCCGCGGTGCCACCCAAATTGCCGTAATCGGCCGCTTATGGCGCTGTATGGGGCGCTTCCCCGGCTGCTCCTCGCAGCCCGCTCCCGGGCGGAAGGCTGTGCCCGCTGCCGCCTCGCAGCCCCGGCGGCTCTCTGCCTGCGGTTTTCCAGCAGTTTCCCGTTCATCGCGATGGCGCAATCTTAGCATACTCAGGGCCGACGCGCAATCATGCTTCTGTAAAACACAAACATTTCCCTCCCATTTGTATGGGAACAATAAAACGCTTGACATCCTGTCTGACAGCCTCTATACTCATTGTCAGATTGATTTTGAGGCAGATAATACCGCGGCATTGACAGGCGGCATTAAATCTGCAAGAAAAATGAATAAATATGTGTTTCGGGATTCCAGAGAATCACACCAAACAACACAAGGAGGGAAAGGAATGAATATTATCGTTCCAATCAAACAGGTACCGGAAACCAGCAATGTCAAAATGGACCCCGTCACTGGCACCATGATACGCGATGGTGTGGAGAGCATCATCAACCCCCTGGACCTCTACGCCATCGAGGCGGCTACCCTGCTGAAGGAAGCCCACGGCGGCAAGGTCACCGTCATCACCATGGGCCCCATGAACGCGGACAAGGCGCTCAAAGAGGCCATCGCGATGGGCTGTGACGATGCGGTGTTAATTTCAGACCGTGCCTTTGCCGGCGCTGATACCTGGAGCACATCCTACGTTTTGGCCCAGACCATCAAGGAGCTGGGCGACTACGACCTGATCCTCTGCGGCGAACGCGCAACCGACGGGGACACCGGACAGGTGGGCCCCAACATCGCCGCGGCGCTGGATGTGCCGCTGGCCACCTATGTCAGCGAAATTGAGTCCGCTGACCCCGATTCAGGGGAACTGCTGGTCTGGCGCATGACGGAATACGGCTATGAGAAGCTACAGCTTCCCCTGCCGGCGCTCATGACGGTTGTCAAGGAAATCAGCTTCCCCAGGCTGCCCACCCTCAGGGGCAAGCAGCGCGCCCGCTCAGCTGAAATCAAGCTCTACAACGCCAGTAACCTGGATGTGGATAAGGACAAAATCGGCCTGAAGGGCTCCCCCACCCGCGTCATCAAGATTGAGACCCCCAAGGTCGCCCGGGGCGGCACCCTGCTGAAGCCCACTGACGAC
>ENA-UOUL01002807-UOUL01002807.1-bioreactor-metagenome-genome-assembly--contig:-NODE-2807-length-19358-cov-3.455785_pt1 | contig 19358 bp, 16 predicted proteins | sample MGYA00249838_ERZ747220 | MGnify/ENA primary metagenome ERZ747220 (study PRJEB28778, sample SAMN05720191) | bioreactor metagenome | isolation source: Anaerobic biogas reactor | place: USA:Washington...
CCGAAGCTGCAGTTCGGCCGCGCCGCAGAAGATGGCGTCCCAGACGGAGACAGGCGACGCGCCGGCATTGATCCGAGCGATTACCGAGTCGGCGGCATCTTCGGGAGAGCCGTTGTGGAAGACGGAAAGCAACTCGGCCGTCGCCTCCCGGCTCAGACCGCCGTCCTGCCAGTTGTTGCGGATCTTGCCAGCAATTCTCTGATTCCGCCGCCAGGGCTGATCGGCCGGGTCGTCGCGGTCGGCAGGATTGCCGTCGTCGTGCATCAGCAGCGCGTAGGCGAGACTCCGCATGATCGGTTCGGCGTGCCGCCAGCCGATTTGCTGGAGAACCCGCTGGGCACCCATGACGAAGATGGCCTTGTGGCCGATCGAACGGAAGTCGCGCGATCCGAGCGGATAGAACAGTTCGAATGCCTGCTGCGGCGGCAAATGGCGTGCAACCGCGGCTGCCGCGGCATCTGCCTCCGGCTCGTTCCAGGCATGCATGGCTTCGACCAGCGAGCGAGCCGCCTGGTCCGGCAAAGGCACCGCCGACTCATCCACGGGCGGCATCTTCCAGTCGCCCTGCCGCTCGTCGCTCGATTGAGCGCTCTTGAAATAGTCGATTCCCCAGAAGACCGGCAGCCACTGGTCTTCCGCGGGCAACTCGCTGCGGATGTGATGGTAAGAAAGAACGCCGAGTACCGTGTGGAACTGGAAGCCGACCGAGGGACGCGGCTGAACCTCTCGCACACCGGCCAGGATCAGCGCCGCCAGCACATCGTCGTAGGTTGCACCTTCGCGGATCTTTGCACCGACTTTCTCGAGCACTTGATCGCGTGGCGTCTTCTCCAGCAGAAACACCAGAGCTTCGGTCCGGGGCTCTGGCGCCAGGAGTGACGATGCTTTCTCAGCCGCTGCCGATCTTTGCAGGTGGACACCCCCGAAGCCGATGCCCGCGCCTGCGGTGATTACGCTTCGCAGCAGAACGCGACGGTCGATTTCCTCGGTCATGACGTTTGCCCCTTTGTTCTAACGCGGCCTCTGGCCGCAACCAAATTCGTTTAACCGCAACGGCCAACGGCCTGCGCCGGCAGGGGTAACAAAGCCTGCCATGGCACATCCCGCGCAGGCCGTTGCGGTTAAACAAACCAAACATGTGCGCACGGATCGTAGAAGTTACAAACAAAGACTCTAGGAGGCCCTGGCAAAACGGGGGCAGACACCTCGCGAGGACGCCTATTCTCGGCGTATTGCGAATGCTTGGCTCGGAGCCAGCCCGCATTTTGTTCGGGCCTCTAAGTTGAGCGCATGGTGGCACGGGGCCGTCGCTAGGGGGCCTAGAGCAATCGTACGCAATCAGACCGGTGAGGTGAAGAGCAGACGTCGATCCTGACAATCGTCAGTGCCAACGCCAACCGGTGCTGATACCGTAACGCGCGGCCAGGTACTGTTCGACGGACTCGATTTCCGCGAGGGTGAGTTTGCGGTCGTACGCGATGATCTCGGCGACATCGCCGGGATGGCTGTCGGTGCCCGTCCACTGGGGGCAGGCGAGATTGCCTCCGGAGCCGAACTCGCGAACGACGGGAAGATCGTTGCGGCTGCCCGCGGGGCGGCCGTTGGTGCGGGCTGAAGCGGTCGTTTCTCCGTCGTGCTGATAGACGGTGATGGCAGGCGCGTCCTGCGGCGCTGCGACAGAGACCTTTTCGCCATGCTGTCATAGTGATAATTGGCGCGAGTGAGGTAAAGCCGCGGTATGCCGCCGCCGCCGTTTTCAGCGTTGCCGCCGACGCCGAACCAATTGTCCTGGGATTGCGTGACGAGAATCACCGTAAAGGGCTTGCCCGCCAGATAGGCGTTGGAAAAACCGCGGATGGCGAGTTGGTCGTCCACACCGTCGAATCGGACGGCTGGGTGGCCGTTGAGGATAGCGGCGCCGAGCATGGGGGCCTTGCCCTTTGCCTCAGAGAGACGGGACGTCGACGGGATCGTCGCCGACGGACCTGCGATGGCGGGCCAGGTTCTCACCGGGTCGCCGTCCTTGATTGTGGCCAGCAGGCTGCCGGCACTGAGCCATAGTCGGAGATGGTCCTTCAGCGTAGGCGCATCGGGCGCCAGCCGAGGGCGCGGCGCGCCGCAATCGAAGCGGGCGGAGGCAATCGGACTTTCGGCCCCAAGGGCCGCGAAAGATTGTGCCTTGATGGTTGCGGAGGCTTCGAGGCGAATGGGCCGTTGGTAGAGCGTTGCCGACTTGTCCGGCTCGGCGCCGTCGAGCGTGTAGCGTATTTCGGCGCCGGGCGTCGCGCAACGGATGCAAACGTCGAGAGCCGCGCCGGCGCGATCCTCTTCGGCGCACCAGATCGAGGGCTGCCAGGGTGTGTCGGCCTTGGTACTCTCCGCGGGTTCCACGACGAGGATGCCCCACGGATCGATCGCGGGGAGTTCGACCATGCTGACGCGACCGCCGTCTCGTTCCGTATCGATCGCCAGCGGTGCGAAATCGTGCGAGGCTGCCGCTTTTTCGTGCTGCTCGGCCGTATAGGGCGCCGGGACACGATATCGCAGTTTCAGTGGCCGCCCGTCAAAAAAACGCGAGGGATCGAACGACAGACGCACGGGTCCGGTCTTGTCGCTGCTGGCGGCGACGATCAACGCGGTGTACTCGCCCGCATAGTACTTGGCCAGCGTGTGCTTGAGCAGGATCCCGATGTAGGCCCACACCAGCACCAGAGCGTAGGCGACCGAGCGAAAGCGCCGGATGACGGCCAGGGCAATGGCGGCGGCCACCAGCAGGATGCCTATGGTGATCGCTGGAGCGGATTCGGAGAGCCCGTCCACCCCCCAGGCCACCAGCAAGGTGGTGGCGTTGGCCACGGTGGCCACGGTGATCCAGCCCAAGTACACCGCAAAGGGCACGGCCACGAACCAACGGGCGCGCCGCGAGAGGCCCGCCGCATCAACCAACTGGTTGATCCGAATCAGGCAGATCAGGATCACCAGCATCAGCACCATGCTGATCGCGATCTGCTCATAGTGCCAGGCCAGGATCCAGCAGGCGTTGGCCAGCGAGGAGATGGAAAAGAACGTCCCCACGCCGCGCCGGAGCGCCGGATCCAGCGGGCTCTCCTGTTGGAACGCCCCCAGCTGGTGGAGCGTGTACAGCCCCAGCAGCAGGTAGATCACCCCCCAGATCACAAAGGTGACGCCCGCCGGGGCGAACAGATTGGGATAGCCATCGGAGATATCCCCGGTGATCTTGCCGTTGATGGGCAAGGCGTTGGCCAATGCGTTCATGATCACCATGACCAGATAGGTGATCGCCGTCAGGATCGCGATCCGCTTGCTGCTTGCCGTCTCCATGTCACTCCTTTGCTGGAACACATTATCGGACTACTCACGTGATCATAGTCCAGTCTTCCGTGGCCGCAAGCAGATGCGGGGGCCGCACGGAAAAGCAAGCCCGCGCCAAGCGCGGTCCGCCGCGCCCTTGACCCCCGCCTCGCGAAGCCTTACCATCAAGGTAGCGTCGGGCCACGTTCCCAGGAGGTTTGCCATGTCCGCGGAACTCGTTCGCAATACACCGGAAGCGCTCGGGATCCCCTCCGCCGCGGTGAGCGCCTTTCTCGACGCCGTGGAGGCGTCGGTCGGCGGCCTGCACGGCCTGATGCTCCTGCGCCACGGGCAGGTGGCCGCCGAGGGGTGGTGGTCACCCTACCGCCCCGAATATCCCCACGCGCTCTACTCGCTCAGCAAGGCCTTTACGTCGATTGCCGTGGGCCTGGCCATCAACGAGGGCCATCTATGCCTGGATGATCCGGTGGTCTGGTTCTTTCCGGAGGCGGCGCCGGCCCACATCGCCCCGCACCTGGACGCGCTCAAGGTGCGCCACCTCCTGAGCATGAACACCGGCCACCACCGGGATGCCAGCGGCGCGGCCTTCCGCCGGGTGGACCGCAACATCGCCAAGCGGTTCCTGCGCCTGCCGATCCGCCACGAGCCGGGCACCTGGTTCGTGTACAACACGGCGGCCACCTATATGCTCTCCGCCATCGTCCACCGGCGCACGGGGATGCCCCTGGCGGAGTACCTGCAGCCCCGCCTGTTCGACCCTCTGGGGATCGCGCCACCCCGCTGGGAATCCGATCCGGACGGGGTGAACATGGGCGGCTTTGGGCTCAACCTCAAGACGGAGGACATCGCCCGGTTCGGGCAAATGCTCCTGCAGAAGGGGAGCTGGAACGGCCGCGAGGTCGTGCCGGCGGAGTGGATCGAGCGGGCGACCTCGCTGCAATCGGACAACGCCAACCAGCCGGGCAGCCCGGATTGGACTCAGGGCTATGGCTACCAGTTCTGGCTGTGCAGACACGGGGCCTACCGGGGCGACGGCGCCTTTGGCCAGTACTGCCTGGTGATGCCGGAGGCCGACGCCGTGCTGGCGATCACCAGCGGCGTGAGCGACATGCAGGCCGTGCTGGACGCCGTGTGGGAACACCTCCTGCCCGCCATGGGCGCGCCGCTCCCGCCCGATCCGGCCGCCACGGCCCTGGTGGAGCGGCTGGCCGGGCTGGAGATCCCGATCATCACGGGCAAGCGCGAGTCCCCCACCGGCCGGGAGATCGCCGGGCTGCGCTACAAGCTCGACGAGAACCCGGCGGGGTTCAAAACGGTCACCTTCCGCAGCCGGCGGCCGCAGGCCACCCTGCGCATCAGCGACCGGGCGGGAGCCCACCGCATCCTGATCGGCCATGGGCAAATGCTCGCCGACTGGACGACGCTGGAGATCACGCTGGGGCGCGTCCGCCGCCAGAAGCGGGAGCAGAACATCGCGGCCAGCGGCGCGTGGACGGCGCCGGACACCTACACGGCACGGCTGGTGTTCACCGAGACGCCCTTTATCCGCACGGTCACGCTGCGGTTCGTCGAGAACGAACTGGATATGACCATCGCCAGCAACGTGGGCTTTGAGGAGGGCGCGACGCTGCACTTTCACGGGGTGGTGGTGGACCCCTGGGAGTACCCGGTGAGCTAGGCGACGCCACCGCCGTGGCGCCCTGCGCGACGGGGCGCCTGTGCTTACGATTCGGCCCGCTCTCACAGCCAGGAGGACGCCCGTGGATCGCACCGAGGCCCTGTTCGACGTCCTGTACCGCCGCCGCAGCGTGCGCCGCTTTCAGGGGCGCCCCGTGGAGCGTGGCGTGATCGCGCGGCTGCTGGACGCGGCCATGGCCGCGCCCTCAGCCTGCAACCTGCAGCCCTGGGAGTTTATCGTGTTGCTGGAGCCGGAGAACGTCGCCCGCCTGAAGGGCTGCATCGGCGAGAGCAACGGCCGCCACTATAACGCCCCGGCGGCCATCGTGGTGTGCGGCAACAGCCACCACATCCCCTGGGGAGGCTACGGCACGCTGGATTGCGCCGCCGCCATCGAGAACCTGCTGCTGGCGGTCACCACGCTGGGGCTGGGCGCCGTCTGGATCGGCGATTTCGACCCGGCCGCCGTCGCGGCGCTGCTCGATATCCCCGAGCACGTGGGCGTGGTGAGCCTCGTGCTGCTGGGCTACCCCGCCGAGGACAAGCCGCCCCGCGGCCAGTACACCGAGGAGGCCGTCTACTGGGAGCGGTACGACCCGCAGCGGGAGCACCCGAAGCGCTCCATTGACCTGCGGCTGCTATAGGCTGGGTACAGAACAAAGGACGGGCGCCTGTGCGCCCGTCCTCTATCGTGTCCCTTGAGGCCGCCAGCCTCAGGCGCCGCCCATCAGCGCCGTGAACAGGTACCCGCCGCCCACCATCAGCACGTTGCTCACGCTGTGCATCAGGATGGGATAGAGGATGCTCTTGCTGTGCTGGTACGCCACCCCCTGGATGGTGCCCAGGGCAAAGGCATAGGCCAGCTGGAAGGCGTCCGCCTGAAAGCTCCATGGCGAGAGCGACCAGGTGGCGTGAGCCAGCGCGAAAAGCGCCGAGGCGAGGACGATCTCCAAGGTGACGCGGCCCCGGAGGGGGACGCTCGCCCCAAAGGCATAGCACAACACCCCGACGGGCAGCGCCCGGTAGATCACCTCCTCGGCCGGGCCGCTGAGGAACAACTGGAACGCCAGCGTGCCGAGGACGTTCCGGGTGTCCAGGGGGTAGGCATAGCGCGGCAACTGGTGGCTGAGGGCCATCTGGCCGTGCGTGATGAGGGTGATCGCCGCGAACGCGGCCGCATAGATGCCCAGGTACCGCAGCCCCACCCGGCTATCGCCCCGTTGAAAGTAGAACCGGATGTGGAGGAGGCGCCCGAGCACCACGATGAGGGCGATCCCCAGGAGCATCTGCACCGCATGGTGCACCGATAGCGCCGCAAAGGCCCCGTCCGGATCGATCCCCTCCAGCGGCAGCAGGGCGGCCGCGCGGTGGCCGACCCTCCCCGTCAGCACCTGCGCGAGGAGCAACAGCGCGCACGCCGCGACGCCAAACAGAACCCTCTCAAGTCTCTTTGCCTGTGTCATTTCCACCTCAGCTGGCTGATCCGGGCGTGCGCACGGCCACCGGGCGGAAGGCCAGATGGTGCGCGAGCGTCACGATCAGGATGTCGAGAGCGATGCGAGTGACCACGTCCGCCAGATAGCCGCGAAACATCAGCGGCATGAACAGGAGAAAGGTCGCCCAGTTGACGCCAAAGAGGACGGCGCCCTGCCGGAGCGCGCCGCGCCAGGGCCCGTGGGCATCGCCCTGCGGCCGCAGGAGCAGGCTCCCCGCCCCGATGGCAGAGCCCATGAGCGCCGTCCACACCAGGGTCTCCAGCGGGCGGGCGCGCCAGCCCGAGGCAATGGCCCCGGCGCCGTAGGCGGCGTACCGCCCGGCCAGAAAGACCACCACAAAGATGCCGAGCACCGCGGCCGCCTGCCGGGGTGTCCGCCCCACGGGGCGCGGCCCCGCCCCTTCACCGGCGCCCGGCAGCCCCAGCAGGGCGCCCAGAGCCAGCGCCGGGATGGCGTCGCTCAGGCCCGTCACCAGCTCGTTGGCGAGGGGATTGCCGAACAGCGACACGCCCTCCAGCATGGCGCAGAGCCAGAGGAGCGCCAGGGCGCCACCGTACCGCAGCCCCTGCCCGATCCCGCGCCCCGGGATCCCGGCCCTAGCCCACAGGAACACCAGGGCCGCCCCCGTAAAGGCAAGGAGCGCCCAGAGCGTGGCGACGGCCTCCACCCCGAGCCGCTCAGCCAGGGGGCTCGGCGACGGGTCCGGCGGCGCCGTGCTCCAGGGGCTGGCCGCCAGGTGCAGGCCGATGTCCAGGAGCACACACCCCACGATGATGGCCACGATCCGGACCCACTTTTGCCTTCTCATGTTGCCCTCACGCTTTCCGCTGTGCCCGCCCGGCGGCCTCACCCGCCCGGGCGCGATCGTCCACGCGCTCCGGCCTCTCCGGCCAGAACTTCGATCTCCGCCAGGTTCCTCAACATCCGCTCGAGGACGGCCCGCGCCGCCTCGAGATCCTGACTGTCCACACCCCTGTACAGCCGCTCCCGGAACAGCGCGCCCTTGGGATCGGTCCCCCTCCAAAAGGCCTCGCTCCGCTCCGCCAACCTCACCCGCGTCACGCGAGCATCGGCCCGATCCCGCACGAGCCGCAGCAGGCCCTTTTGCTGGAGCTTGAGGGCAATCTGCTTGACGTTCTGGTAGGACGTGCCCATGGCGCTGGCGAGCTCCATCAGGGTCGGGGGCTCCTCGAACAGGCTCCTGATCGTCTCCGACAGGAACCATTGCCTGGCCGTCACCCCGAACTCGGCGAGCTCCCGGTCCAGCTGCGTGCTCATCCGGTTCGAGATGATCAAAAGCAGGCCAAAGATCATCGGTTCGTCGGCGATGGCGCTGGCCTTGGCCGGATCCATCGGGCCACCTCCTTTCAATAGGTAACATCTTACACTATGTTGATAATACATTACCTATCTGATCTTGTCAAGCCCTTACGATGGATGTTCGCAGCGTTCGTGGAGGATTGGGGGGCCAGCGGGGTGCCTCGGCGCAGACCGGCGGGCGGATGCCGGCGGACCGCTGCCCGCCGCACGGCACAAGAGCCCTTGAATGCGCGGCGCCGCTGTGCTATGCTCGCGCGCGGATGTTGCGGAATCGACTACAAGGGGGGACGGGCCATGGCTGTGCCGGGCGGCAAAACGAGGGACCGCGGCGGGGCCATGGCGGAGGTGCTGTGGCCCTGGGCCCTGTCTCGCGCCGGCATCCTATTGGTGGGGCTGATCGCCCTGGCGCTGGGCACCTCCCAGATAGAGTATCCGGTATCCCGCTGGCCGTGGATCGAGATGTGGGCGCGCTGGGATAGCGGCTGGTACATCGATATCGCCACGCACGGGTACCGCTACGTCCCGGGCCAGATGTCCAGCGTGGCCTACTACCCGCTCTACCCGCTGCTCATGCGGCTGCTGACGTTCGGGTCCGCCGACCGGCAGGCCCTGACCATCGCCGGATGGGCGATCGCGAATCTCTCGCTCCTGGGGGCGCTGTATGGGCTGCGGGCGCTGCTCCTGCGGGACGGCCTGGAGCCCCTGCTCGTGCGCCGGACGCTCGTGCTGCTGCTCGCCTTTCCCACGGCGTTTTTCTACGGCGTCGTCTACACCGAGAGCCTCTTTCTGTTGCTGACGGTGGGCGCGTTCTACTGTGCGGGCCTGGACCGCTGGGGTCTGGCGGCGATGCTGGGCGCCCTGGGCGCCGCCACCCGCTCGCTGGGGGTGCTGCTCTGCGTCCCTCTGGCCATCAAGGCAATGTGGCAGGAGCCCAGGCGCTACCGCGGGCTGCTCGCGGCGGCGGCCGTACCGCTTGGCCTGGCGGCGTTCATGGCGTACCTCTGGCTCACCTTTGGCGATCCGCTGGTGTTCGTCAAGGCCTCGGCGGCCTGGGGCAGGACGCTGGGGTTCCAGGCCGCTGCCGAGCGCTTGAGGGAACTGGCCGCCTCCGCGGACCTCGCGGCCCGCGTGCGGGCCGTCTGGATGGATCTGGCCTTCCTCGGCGCGGGCTGTGCCCTGGTTGTGGGCGCGCTCTGGCGACAGCCGGCGCCCTACCGGGTGTACGCCCTGTACGCGCTCGCCCTGCCGGTGGCGACGATGCAGGTGGTCTCCGTGCCCCGCTACCTGATCGTCGCGTTCCCGCTGTTCGTGGTGGCCGCGCAGTGGTTGCGCCCCCGCTGGCTCTACCGGGTTATGCTGGCGCTGTGCATCGCCGCTCAGGCGGCCTGCGTGTGGCGCTGGAGCCTGGGCTACTGGGTCGCCTGAGCGCGCGGAGGACGTAAAGGGACGGGCGCTCACGCGCCCGTCCCTTTGGCATGCGTGGCAATACCGCGTCAGCCCGGCACCGGGCCATCGGCCGCGTAGCGCATCCCGATCGCCTCGCGCACCGCATCCATGGTCCGCGCGATGGACACCGTCATCTCCAGAGGCATGGCGGCGCTCTCCAGCCGCCCCTCGGCCAGATCCTCCATCACCCCGGCGATCATCCAGGACTTCTCCTGATCCCCAAAGGGCGCCTCATAGAGCCAGTCGCTCGCCGTGTCGGTGTAGCGCTCCTCCTCCGTGCCCACCGTGAGCACCGCCGTGCGCGGGCCGCCCCACCAGGCCGGCAGGATCGTGATGCGCCCCTCGGTCCCCTGGATCACGGCGTCGTTCCGCTGCGGAGTGCGGATGGCCGAGGAGAGTTGCGCCACGGCGCCGCCGGGGTAGCGCAGGAGCATGGCCTCCTGCTCGTCCACGCCCGTCTCGCCGATGGCGCCGGCGGCCTGAACGGACTCCGGGGTCCCCAGCACCTGGTGGGCGAGGCTCACGGCGTAGACGCCGATATCGAGGAGCGCTCCGCCGCCCAGGGCGCGATCAAAGAGCCGGTCCGCGGGGTTGAGCCGGTTGCGCCCGCCGCTGCTGGCCCAGAGCATGCGCACCTCGCCGATGCGGCCCTCGCGGATCCAGGCGAGCACCCGGCGAAGCATGGGGGTCCACCAGGTGAAGGTGGCCTCCGCCAGATAGCGCCCGTTGGCGCGCGCGCAGGCGATCATGGCCTCCGCCTGGCGCGCGTTCATGGCCATGGGCTTTTCACAGAGGACGTGTTTGCCCGCCTCCAGGCAGAGGATGGCGTGCTCCATGTGCCAGGGGTGCGGCGTGGAGATGTAGACGACCTCAACCTCGGGATCGGCGGCGAGCGCGGCGTAGGAGCCGTAGCTGCGCTCGAACCCCCAGGTGCGGGCGAACTCGGCCGCCCGCTCGGCATCGCGCGAGCCGACGGCCACCCGGCGCACGCCGGAGAGATGGGCCAGCGGCCCCCGCGTGGTCAGCGTGGCGATCCGCCCCGGCCCCAGGACGCCAAAACCCGTCTGTTTGCTCATCGGTACTCCTCCCGTGTGGCGATTCACCCAGGAGTGTGGACGAGGTGCGAGGCGCCGTCAAGGCCCGGCGTGCCCGGACCGCGGGCGGCTACGGCCTCCAGGGAGCCGGGGCTCCAGCGCGCTCCCGCCCCGGAGGCGATGGCGTGAAGGGTTGGCGACGATCCCTGACGGCGCCGGATTCGCCCCTCCCAGGCGAAACTGTGCAACCTGCACAAACCGGCTGCCCTTTGACTTGTGCACGCTGCCCGTTCCTGCCGCGCCCGGCAGGCCTTAGGATAGAAGTGAGAGCAATAGCGCCAGCCCCCGAGGAAGGAGGCCCCCCATGACGTGCAAGATCGAGGTTCTGGTGCCCAGCGAACAACTCGCCGACCTCGTACGCGCCCTGAAGGAGAAGGGACTCCCCGAGCCCTACAGCCAGACGGTGCTGGGGGATTCTCCCCGGGCGCTTTTGTGCCTGGTGCTGCGTGATCCGGACCTGGCGGCCGCGGCGGGCGCCCTTCGCACGGCCGCACCACAGAGCACGCTGCATATCCTGCCCGTGCGCGAGGCCCTGGAGCCCGCGGCGCATCCGGCACCCCTGCGCAGCCGCCCGGCCGGAGCCTGGCACCCCTGGGCTGCGTAACTACCAGCAGCCGCCTCGCCCCGTCCCGCGCAGTCCGGCGGGGCTCCCCCGGGGCCGAGGCGGCCGCCCTGGCGGCCGCTATAGCCGGGTAAAGGCGTAGCGCACCTCGTAACGCACAAAGCCCAGCGCCGGATCCCGGCTCACGGCGATGCGCAGGTCCACCGGCAGGCTCTCCGCCACGATCAGGCCGCGCACCGGGCGCCCGGTTTCAGGGCCGGTCGATGCTGCACCACCCGCTTCTGAAGCGTCCGCGTCCGCGGCGCCCGATTCCGAAGCGCCCGCCTCCGCGGCGCCCGATTCCGAAGCGGCCGATCCCGCAGCGCCCGCATCCGCAGCGGCGGCCTCGGCGCTCCCCTTGGCCACGTGCTCGGCCACCCAGGCCATCTGGGCGCGCAGCCGCGCGAGGGCGCGCTCCCGCGCCATCCCGCTCTGAACCGCCACCACCACGAGGGCGCGCTCCGCATCCTCCGCAAGGATATCGATGGGGCCCGCCTCTCCAGCCACCAGCCGGCGCCCGCTCTGCCCGGGGAGCGCACAGGGCTCCAGCCCCGGCTCCAGTTGCTCCAGATCCCGCAGGATGGCCTCCAACAGGCGGCTGCGGAGCCGGCCCTGCGCGCCCTCCGGCCCGGTGAGCCCCTCCGTCTCTCCACGGCTCAGGCGCTCCAATGCGTCCGCCGCCGTGATCGCATTGGCCACGGCCACATCCTTGTCCGGATCCCACCGGCGGTAGCGATCGCTCCCCATCCAGTACAGGAACGCCCAGCGTGGCCCGCCGTGACGCCGGTGCCCCGAGGGATGGTTCACGCTGTGGTAGGCCAGATGCCGGAGGATGGCCCGATCGCCCCAGGCCTGGTCCGGGCACAACTCGCTCAGCCGTTCGACCACCTCCGCGCCGGAGAGCGTCGCGTTCTCACGCGCGTAGATGCGGGCGAGGGCCTCTGTACATATCACGATAGCGCTCCTTTCCACACGTGGCGATCCTTTTCCTAAGGATACCACCGATGGCCACTTTATGGCAACTTCACAGCCCGTGTCCCCGAGAGGCGCGTCGCGCAGGGCTTGCACGCCGGCGCCGCCCTGCGGTACAGTAGGGCTGGCAGGCGCCGAGGCCTGCCGCCGGAGACGGCATTCACTCAATGAGCCAGGAGGAGAACATGCCCAAGGGATCGCGCATTCGTTCGATCTATGCCCGCGAGGTCTATTCCGGCCGCGGCCATCCCGGGATCGAGACGACGGTGGTGACGGAGAACGGCGCGGAGGGGATCGCCGTCGCCACCGCCGGCATCTCCGTGGGGGATTACGAGGTCAAGTTCATCTATGACGGCGGCACCCGCTTTGAGGGGCGCGGCTGCCAGCGGGCCGCCGAGGGCGTCAACAGCCTCATCGCGCCCGCGCTGGCGGGGATGGATGCCACTCAGCAGGCCGTGATCGATCAGGCCATGCTGGATCTGGATGGCACGCCCGATCGCTCCCGGCTCGGGGGCAACGCCATCGCCAGCGTCTCGGCGGCGGTGCTGCGCGCCGGCGCGGCCGCGCTGGATATCCCGCTTTACGAACACATCGGCGGCGTCAACGCCTGCCTGCTGCCCGTGCCCGGCGTGGGCCTCATGAACGGCGCCCGGCGCTACGGCGGCGGCGAGCGCGCGGGAGACAAGCCCAGCTATGAGTTCATGTGCTACGGCTTTGACACCTTCGCCGATGCCGCTTACGCCGCCTGGGTGCTGGAGCGGCAGTGGCGCCGTACGCTGGCCTCTCGCATCCAGGGGCTGGACCCCTTCAACGTGCGCTTTATCCCGGCCGGCGTGCTCAAGCACGACAGCGAGCTCTGGGATGTGATGGCCGAGACCATCGAAAAGTGCGGCTACGCCGGGCGCGTGGGCATCCAGGTGGATGTGGCCGCCGGCGAGTACTGGGATAACGACAAGGAGCGCTTCGTCGGGCTCTTCTCCGCCGAGGACAAGACCCTGGACGAGCTGCTCGACCTCTACAAGTGGATGGTCGCCCAGTACCCCTTTGTCATCTTTGAGGACCCGCTGGATGAGGACGATTTCGAGGGCCACGCCCGCCTCACCCGCGAGGTGCCCATCGAGATCTGCGGCGATGACCTGTTCACCACCAACGCCGTGCGCGTGAAAAAGGGTATCGAGATGGGCGCCGCCAACGCGGTCCTGCTAAAGGTCAACCAGGTGGGCACCATCACCGAGGCCTTTGAGATGACGCGCCTGGCGCACCGGAAGGGCTACGGGGTGATGCCCTGCTGCAGCCGCGGGGAGGGACCGGAGATCGTGGATTACTCCGTGGGCCTGCTGACGGGCCACATGCGCGGCGGCGCCGGCGGGGAGGCCGCCAACCGCCTGCTAAAGATCGAGCAGGAGTTGGGCGCGCGCGCACAGTTCGCCGGACCCCAGGGTCTCATGGTGGATTGGGCCAGGCGGTAGGGAAGCAAGGCTTCAACGCCGGGGGCGCGCGGGCCAACGTGGCCCGCGCGCCCCTTTTGGGTCAAACAGGAGCCTTACCCTCCGGGAACCCCGCAGGGCACACCGGCGCGACGCCCGTTCACGTAGGGGCAACGCTCCGCGGTTGCCCCCGGGCTGTCGACGGTGGGCAGAGGGAAACAGGAAGCATGACGTCACGTTCGGGGCGGGGATGGAACCCCGCCCCTACCGGTCGCGGCGCCCGCCCCGTAGGGGCCACCCTCCGTGGTTGCCCAGCGGGCGGGGGCCGGCGATGGGTCAGGCCGGAGCCAGACCCTCCGGGAACCCCGCAGGGCACACCGACGCGGCGACCACCCCGTAGGGGCCACCCTCCGCGGTTGCCCAGCGGGCGGGGGTGCCGTACGTGGGCCAACGTAGGTCCGACGATGGGTCAGGCCGGAGCCTGACCCTCCGGGACGGCGGGCCCCTACCGGCGGGGCGACCGTCGTGTAGGGGCAACCCTCCGCGGTTGCCCTTCCGGGCGGGGGTGCCGTACGTGGGCCAGCGTAGGTTCGACGATGGGTCAGGCCCGAGCCTGACCCTCCGGAATAACCCGCCGCCCTGACCCTCTGGAAACCCCGCCCGGACGGGGCCGCACGAAGGGTGGTTGACGCCCCACGGCCAGCACCGTACGATGTGCGCATGAACCTCCTGTCTTTCACCTTCAGATGGGCCGCCGTCGCGCTCGTGCTGGCGGGGCTGTGCGTCGCCTGCTCGCAACCGCCGGCCTCTCCGGCTTTCGCAGAGGCCCCCTTCCTCTGGCAGGCCGGCCTCGGCGATTACGTGCGCGGAAAGCCGGCCCTTGCCGACGGCGTGGTCTACGTGGGTGCGGACGACAACGCCCTGCACGCCCTGAAGGCCACCAACGGCGAGGAACTCTGGTCGGCCCCTGCCTACGACAACGTCACCGCGCAGCCGGTTGTGGCGCCCCTGGCGGTCTGCTACGCCTCCTGGGACGGCGCCGTGCGCTGCGTGGATCGTTCCACCGGCGCGCCCCTCTGGGAACAGCAGACCGCTGGGCCGGTCTCGGGGGACCTGGCCAGCCAGCAGGGCGTGCTCTATGCCGCCTCGCAGGATGGCCGCGTCTATGCCTTCGATCTGCCCACGGGCGAGCCCATCTGGCGCAGCGCGCACCTCGGAAGCCTGTATGCGGGCGTTTTGTGGGCGGGCGATGCGCTGTATGTGCCCTCACTGGACGATTATGTCTACGCCCTGAGCCCCGCCGACGGCGCCGTGCTCTGGCAGCGGCGGCTCGCTGGCGATCTCTACGCCCTGCCGGCGGCCGATGACCGCGCGCTCTACATCGCCGGCGCGGACCGCGCCCTGTACGCGCTGGACCCGCGCGATGGCCACATCCTCTGGCAGCGCGATCTCGGCTCCGCCAGCCAGGTGAGCCCGGTCCTGCTTGACGGGCTGGTCATCGCCGGAACCGATGACGGGCACTTGCAGGCCTTTCGGGCTCGCACCGGCCGGGACGCGTGGCACCTGCGTACCGGAGGGGGCATTCTGGGCGGGCCGGTCTCCTGTGACGGCCGTCTCTACGCCGGGAGCGACGACCACGGCATCTACGCAACCTCCGCCAGGGGCCAGCTGCTCTGGCGTTATGTGACCGCCGGGCAGGTGTTGGGAGCGCTGGAGTGCGGCGCCGGCCGCGTCTACGCTGGCTCCGCCGATAGCGCCCTGCACGCCCTCTCGACGGCCGAGGCGACGCCATGAGCGGCGGCAAAGGCGGCCGGCGCCGCCCGTGGATCTGGGCGCTCGCGATCACCCTGGCGCTCACGGTGGCGCTGCCGGCGGTGGGCCTGGCCTGCTACCGCTACGGCGCCTGGCCGCGCCTCGCACTGGCCCGCGCCCGCGAGGCGTCACCCCATCAGGCGGCGCGCCTCTATGCGCTCATCGCCAGGCGCTATCCCGTGCTCGAGCCCTATGCCGCTCTCTGGACGGCAGAGCGGGCCCTGCCCGGCGCGGAGGCGGTGCGCACGCTGCACGACCTCGCTCAATACCTGCCGGACGGCCCGGTCGCCTCTGGGGCGCATGTGGCCCTGGCACGCTACTACGCCCGCATCGAGTCGCCCGAGACGGTGAATGAATACCAGGCGGCGCTGACCGTCGATGACCGCGCGGATATCCGGCTGGAGCTCGCGCGCTACCTGGAGGAGCAGGCCTCGCCCTCTGGCGCCTATGGCCAGTACCTGCGCCTGCTGGGCGACGGCCGCGACGACGCCTTACCAGGCGCACGTCGCACCGCCCCCGGCCCTGTGGCCCTGGCCCAGGAACTGCTGAACAGGGGCTATCTCCACGACGTGCTGGACGTCCTCTACGGCGCTGATGAGTGCCAGGCCAGCTGCCTGCGCGCCGAGGCCTATCGCGGCCTCGGCCAGGACGATGACGCCGAGGCCATGGACGCCACGTGCGCCGCCTGCACGCCGCCCCAAGTCGAGGGTGATGCGGCGCCCTCCTCGGCGCCCTCCAGCGAGACGCCGCTCGACCTGTGGAACCAGTCCTGGGAGCTCGAAGACGCCGCCGATTATGCGGCGCTGGTGCCGCTGTACCTGCGGCTGGCCGCCCTGGACAGCGTCTACGCCGACGACGCCGCCTATCGCGCCCTGATGCTGGCCCGCCGCCTGGACGATGGCTCGTCCGCCGAACGGGCCGAGCGCCTGCTGGCGGCCAGGCAGCCCAACTGGCTGGCCTATCGCGCTACGGGCGAGCTGCCTCTCTGCCTCCGAGCCGACCGCCCGGCCGAGGCGGTGGAAGTTCTCGCCGCACCGGTGATGGCTCGCGTGGAGGCGCTCGAGGCACTCGGCCTCGCCGAGGTGGCCCATCAGGAGTTGCGCCTGGCTGCGCTGAACAGCGAGACGCCCGAGGTCCTCCAGCGCATGGCACAGGAGTTGCTGGCGCGCGGCTATACGACCGAGGCCTGGTCTTTGGCCCGCGCCTACCTGCAGCGAGAGCCCTGCGCCCCGCGGGCCATGTGGGAGCTGGCCTACCCGCGCCCGTATGCCGATGACGTGCTGCGAGAGGCCGAGGCGTATCGGGTCGAGCCCGCGCTCCTGTGGGCGATGATGCTGGAGGAGAGCGCCTACCAGCCCGAGATCGTCTCTCGGGCGGGGGCGCGGGGGCTCATGCAGATCATGCCCGCCACGCAGGGAGAGTGCTGCGCCGATGGCCGGGTGCCGTGCGCGCCGGGAGCGTCCTTCGCGCCGGCGCCCAACATCCACATGGGCGCCTGGGCGCTGCGGGAGTACCTGAGCCACTATGGCGAGGAGATGGGGCCGGCTGTGATGGCCTATAACGCCGGGCCCGGCAATGTGGATGAGTGGCTCCAGGACCCCAACATCCACGACCGCGACGACCTGCTGCGGATGGCCTGGTTCGGCGAGACCCGTGAGTACCTCGAGCGCGTGATGCTTGGCCGCCTGGTCTATCAGGCTCTCTACGGCGACGCGGTCGCGGCGCCCGCCCCGTAGGGGGAACGCTCCACGGTTGCTCCCCGGGCGGGGGTGCCGTACGTGGCCAACGTCGGTCCGGCGATGGGTCAGGCCGGAGCCTGACCCTCCGGGACGGGCGAGCCCTCCGGCCTGGCCCTCCAGGATGACCCTCAGCGATGATCCGCCGGATCGGGCGCCCCTTTGCGAGCTTGCTTGCCTCAGGCAGCGTCCTGGCTCATCCGCCCGGCCACCCCTGCACCAGCGCCATGTAGCACGCCGTCCCGCCAAAGATGCTCAGCAGCGTGTTGCGGCGCCACAGGTGCAGGCCCGCCGTGACGGCCACGGCGATCAGCTGAGGCGCATAGCCCGCCGCGCTGCCAAAGGTCACCTCGCGGAGGCAATACATCACCAGGGTGGCCATCACGGCCATGGGCAGGATCTCGCCCAGGTAGCGCACGACCGACGGCACCGGACGCCGGCCGTAGATCAAGAAGGGCAGCGCGCGCTCCATCTGGGTGCAGGCCGCGCACAGGAGCACGATCAGGACCGGGTATCCCGCCGGGGTCGCCATGCTACTCGCCCGCCTCGGCCGTGGCCCGGGCCAGCCGCGGGCGCAGCACAAGCAGCGCGGCCACGGTGATCACCAGCGAGGGCAGGATGAACCCCGCCGGGCCAAAGATCAGGAGGCACAGGATGGCGGAGAAGGCGGCGATCCCTGCGGGGAGGAGCGTGGGCGCGCCGCGCATCTGATCCAGCAGGATCACGACGAACAGGGCCGTCAGGGCGAAATCCAGGCCCGTGGTATCCAACGTGATCAACCGGCCGAGGGCGGCGCCCAGGCTGGTGAACGCCACCCAGTACAGCACCACCAGGGCCGAGGAGAGCACGTTCACCGTGCGCTCGTCCGTCCCCGGCTGCGGCCTGAACGCGCAGAGCAGCGAATAGTTCTCGTCGGAGAGCGAGTAGATGAGAAAGTACTTCCAGGGGCCGTAACGCCTGAAGCTCTCGATAAACGACAGCCCGTAGGTGATGTGCCGGCTGTTGAGCAGCAGCGCCATGACGATCATGGTGACCACCGGCACGCCCCCGGCAAAGAACGTCAGCATCAGGAACTGGAGCGAGCCGGCGAACACGGTCACGCTGGTGAGCCCGGTCCAGAGCCAGCCGTAGCCGGCCTCGGCCATGAGGATGCCCCAGGCGATCCCCAGGGGAAAGAAGCCGGCCATGATCGGAAGCGTGCGTTGGAGGGCATAGAGCGCGCTCTTGTGCATCGGCGTCACCCTGCTGTGACAAAGGTTCGCGTGGTGCGCCGCGGCGGGAGGGCCGCGCACGGGACCGGCATCAACTGGCGGAGCGCCGGGCGAGGGCCGCGCCCAGCGCCACGCTCACCACCGCCGCACCCGCCCCCGCCAGAAACACCGCCTGGTAGCCGGAGGCGGCCGCGATGTGCCCCCCGACGTAGCCCATCGCCCCAAACCCCAGGCTCATCCCCATGGAACTGGCCCCCGAGACGAGGGAACGGTACTCGGGGCGCGCGAGGCTCATCTGCAGCGACTGGTAGGCGGGCCGCCAGAGCCCCAGCACGCCGTACACCCCCACCAGGCCGGCCATCGCCCCCAGCGGGGCCTGCACCAGAGACATCAGCAACAGCGAGGCAACCATTCCCGCGCCTCCCAGCATCATCATCTGCCCGCTGTTGCGCCGCCGCGCCAGCCGCGAACTGCTCAGCGCCGCCACCGCCGTCACGCCCATGCCGATGCTCGTCACGGTTCCGATGACGGAGGTCGGCACGCCGTGAACCGTATCCATATAGACCGTGGCAAAGGTCTTACAGGCCGCGTGGGCCGCATTGGTCGCGAACCCGCAGGCGAGCAGAATCAGCAGGATGGGCTCCAGCCGGAAGCGCGCCGGGGCCTCGCCGGCAGCCGAGGGATCGGAGGCCGCCACGGCCACCCCGGGCCCCTGCGCGGCCGCCTACGAGCGCGCTCTGGCCAACTTGACCTCTGCCCGGGCCGCTGAGCGCATCTGGGCGCGCGAGGGGGCCCTCTGGTCGAACGACGCGCAGACCATCGCCGAGATAGAGGCGCGCCTCGGCTGGCTCGACCTGCCTGCCCACCTCACCGCGCTGCGCCCGCCTCTGGAGCGTTTCGCGCAGCAGGTTCGCAACGCCGGGCTCACACAGGCCCTCTTGCTCGGCATGGGCGGGAGCAGCCTTGCACCCGAGGTACTGCGGCACGTTTTCGGCGTTCGCCCCGGCTGGCTCCGCGGCGGTCGGGCCGCCCGGAGAGTCTCAGGATGTGCCGGCGGCGTTTTCGACACGCTTCTACCAGCGCGCGCTGGCCATGGTGAGCGGGGAGAAGCAGGTGGGTTCCGCTAAGTAAGCGGATACTCGGTGAAGTTCGAGGGCCTCGCATTACGCGGGGCCCTTTGTTATTCGTGGTGCCAACGGCGCGGTGTTTGGGAATTCATTCCCACGGCCGCCT
>ENA-UOUL01002809-UOUL01002809.1-bioreactor-metagenome-genome-assembly--contig:-NODE-2809-length-19351-cov-17.734720_pt1 | contig 19351 bp, 9 predicted proteins | sample MGYA00249838_ERZ747220 | MGnify/ENA primary metagenome ERZ747220 (study PRJEB28778, sample SAMN05720191) | bioreactor metagenome | isolation source: Anaerobic biogas reactor | place: USA:Washington...
ATGCTCTCGTATCTGATTGGGCATCTCTTTGATTATATTTCTCATTACATTTGGTATCGTCGCTTTTATCCTGGACATTCTGAACAACGAGCTTATTCTACCTTCACGACTTATACAGGGGTGACACCTGACTTTGAGCCGCGTCAGTGGTCGGTCCTAATGGCGGTACTACGCCATAGCAATATAGAGATTTGCCATACAATCGACAAGAACAAAGCAACCAGCATCATGTTCCGTAATGTCAGTTTTGCATTGTTTCTATTAACGTTAGTTTTTGCCGCATCGGCTTTCATTCCCAGCTTCTCGCTGGTTTTTCTTTTGGGGGCTGCATGTACTGCAATTGGCAGCTTTGTTTCCTTACGTCGAGGGGATGTCTTCAACCAATGGTTTTATATGTTGATTTATCAGCAGTCACTTGTTTACGGTTCTAGTTTGAAAGAAGTGCTTGACAATACTAGATCTCAACCTACAAAAGACGAACAACCGGCGATCAAACCAGAAGAGAAGAGTTAAAATCAAACACGATCTCAAAATCGAGGAGATGCAAAGACACTCATGACCCAAATCCCGCTTCCGCAAACCACCCCCCTCACCCAGGATGAAATCAACGGCATCCTCTGGCGCGCCTGCGATACCTTTCGCGGCACGGTGGACCCCGCCGAGTACAAGAACTACATCCTGGTGATGCTGTTCGTCAAGTACATCTCCGACGTGTGGCGCGATCACTACGACGCCCTGCTGGCCCGCTACAACGGCGACGAGGCCCGCGCTCAACGGATGATGCGCCACGAGAAGTTCATCCTGCCCGAAGGTTGCGACTTCCAACACCTCTACGAACAACGCAACGCGCCCAACCTGGGTGAAATTATCAACAAAGCCCTGGAAGCCATCGAAACCGCCAACAAGGACAAGCTCGAGGGCGTCTTCCGCAACATCGACTTTAACTCCGAGGCTGCCCTGGGCCGCGCCCGCGAGCGCAACGAGCGGTTGCGCAACCTGCTCAACGACTTCAGCAACCCGCGCCTGGATTTGCGCCCCTCGAACCTGGGGCAAGGCGATCCAGCCTCCGGGCGCGATGTGATCGGCGACGCCTACGAGTACCTCATCGGGCGCTTTGCGGCAGGCGCGGGCAAGAAGGCGGGCGAATTCTACACCCCGCCTGAAGTCTCGACGCTGCTGGCGAGGCTGCTCGCGCCGCAGCCCGGCGAGCGCCTGTGCGATCCGGCGATGGGCAGCGGCTCGCTGGCGATCAAGTGCGTCAAGCAAATCGCGGCCAACGACCCACAACGCGCCAACGACTACAGCCTCTCCGGGCAGGAGAGCAACGGTTCCACCTGGGCGCTGGCGAAGATGAACATGTTCCTGCACGACATCAACGCCGACGTGCAGTGGGGCGACACGCTCAAGTACCCCACCTTGCTCGAAGGCGACGTGCTGCGGCGTTACAACGTTGTCGTCGCCAACCCGCCATTCTCACTGGACAAGTGGGGCGCGGAAGGCGCGGAGAAGGACCGCTTCAACCGCTTCTGGCGCGGCGTCCCGCCCAAGAGCGTGGGCGACTACGCCTTCATCACGCATATGATCGAAGTGACCTTTCCCGACCCGCACGAGAACGGGCGTGTGGGCGTGATCGTCCCGCACGGCGTCCTCTTCCGGGGCGGTGCGGAAGGCGCAATCCGCCAGAGCCTCATCGAAGAAAACCTGCTCGACGCCGTGATTGGCCTGCCGCCCAACCTGTTCTACGGGACGGGCATCCCGGCGGCGATTCTGATCTTCAAACGCCAGCGGCCCGACCGCCGCGTGGTCTTCATCGACGCCAGCCGCGAGTTCGAGGCCGGCACGCCGCAGAACCGGCTGCGCCCGGAGGACATCGCTCGCATCGTGGCGACGTACCAGGCGCGGGAGGCCGTGGACAGGTACGCTTACGTGGCGGACTTCGACGAGATTGCGGAGAACGACTTCAACCTCAACATCCCGCGCTACGTGGATACCTTCGAGCCGGAGCCGGACGTGGACATGGCAGCGGTCGCGGCGGAAATCGCGGCGCTTGACGCGGAGTTGGCGGGGGTGGAGGCTGAGATGGCGGGGTATTTGCAAACATTGGACTTGGAATAGATAGGGAACAAAGAGTGATAAACAAACAGCAACAAGATAGAGAATGGAAACTAGAAAAACTGGGAAATCTTTGCCTCCCTGATGATGGCCTACAAACTGGACCGTTCGGAAGTCAGTTGCATGCCTCTGAATATACTGAGGAGGGGATTCCAGTTGTAATGCCGAAAGACTTAATAGCAAATCGAATTTGTCAGGATGATATTGCACGTATTCCTCCAAAACGTGCCAAGGATTTGTCTAAACATGGACTTGTTCCTGGCGACATTATCTTCGCACGTCGAGGAGACATTGGGCGGTGTGCCTTAGTAACTCCAGGGGAAAAGGGATGGTTATGTGGAACTGGTTGTCTTAGAGCTAGACTAACTAAGGAGGTATCAGCGGAGTTCCTGATTTACATCTTGGAAATACCACAAACAGTAGCTTGGTTGAACACCAATGCCGTTGGGCAAACTATGCTTAACTTGAACACTACTATTTTGGCAGAATTGCCTATACCCTTTCCCCCTCTCCCCGAACAACGCGCCATCGCCGCGATCCTGGGGACGTGGGATCGCGCCATCGCCCTCACAGAGCGGCGACTCGCGGCGGCAGAGCAGCGCAAGAAGGCGCTGATGCAGCAGTTACTCACCGGTCGGGTCAGATTCCCGGAGTTTGCGAAATCCACAGAAAAGCAGAGCTGTAAATATGGGGATTTGCCTGCTGATTGGAAGATTATTCACCTTGAAAGTGTTGCCGAGGTTAATGCCGAGAGCATAGGTGAGAGTTCAGATCCAAATCGGAAGTATTTGTACATTGATTTATCTTCAGTGGATCGAGGTATTATCACAATGCCAACTGAGCATCAGGCATTTGGTGATCTGCCTTCGCGGGCGCGACGGATTTTACATAGAGGCGACGTTATTATGGCAACAGTGCGTCCCAATTTGCTTGGCTTTGCAGTTTGCGACTTTAAGCCAGAAAATGTACTCTGTTCAACTGGATTTGCCTTGATTTCCCCAAAAGAACTGTCGGACTCACACTTTATCTATCAAAGCTTATATAGCGACATAATTCTAAAACAGGTCTATGGGTTAGTCACGGGCTCCAATTATCCGGCTATCAATGCTTCTGAAGTCAAAAAGCTATGGTTCGTATGGCCTACATCCGCCGAAGAACGGCGAAACATCGCCGCCACCCTTGACGCCTGCGACCGCGAGCTTGATCTGCTCCGTCGCAAGCAGGACGCGCTCCACGCGCATAAGCGGGGGTTGATGCAGCGGTTGCTCACGGGGCGGGTGCGGGTGAAAGGAGGCTCAGGGTTGAAGCCCGCGGGCCAAACACACGAAGCTCCCTGAAGGGGACTGGAGGAAGGAAGGCTTGCAGCCCGCAGGGCTTTGTGAGTTTGGAGGAGCGCTTCAGCGCCCGTTTATGGATTTGGCGAGAAGGCCCAGCTTGCTGAGAGAGGCCCAGGGCTGAAGCCCGCGGGCCAAACGCACGAAGTCCCCTGAAGGGGTCTGGGGAAGGATTTGTAGCCCGAAGGGCTTTGTGAGTTTTGCGGGAAGCTTCAGCTTGCCGCCTTGTCGCCATCGTAAAGGAGTCGCTATGCCATACTGGCGCTTGTTCTATCACTTCACATGGGCCACAAAAGGCCGGATGATCTCAATCGAGCCGGACTGGGAAGCCGAGTTGCATCGCGTGATTACGGCAAAAGCCCAAGCATTGGGCGCTATCGTTTATGTGGTGGGTGGCATCGAAGATCACGTGCATTTGGTGGCTTCCGTGCCGCCAAAGTCAGCGCTTGCGGATTTTGTCGGGCAAATCAAGGGCAATAGCGCGCATTTCGTCAACCATGTGAAGGCCCCTGAGGCGCATTTCGCCTGGCAAACGGGCTATGGCGTTGTCTCGTTTGGAGAAAAGAATCTGGATATGGTCATTCAGTACGTCAAACGGCAGCGGGAGCATCATAGCGGAACAACCGTGATTCCCTTTTTGGAACGCGATGAATCGGATGACGCAGAGCAGGAGGAAACCCAGGCCCAATGAAACCTGGCCCTAAAGGGCACGGCCAAACTCACAAAGCCCTACGGGCTAGCTTTAGCCCCGTGAGGGGCTTTGTGAGTTGAGCGGGAAGCTTCAGCTTGCCGCATCTCAGCCCGAAGGGCTTTGTGGGTTGAGCCGATGGCTTCAGCCTCGTGCTCTGAGGCCAAAAGGGCTTTGTACATTGAGCCGGCGGCTTTAGCCTCGTGCTCTTAGCACCCGAAGGAGAATTCACAATGAACGCCTACAACCTCCCTTCCTGGCATGAAGACCTGAGTTCACAAATCCCTGCCGCCCGGCTGTTGATGGCAATGGGCTGGCAGTATCTCACGCCTACCGAGGCCCTGGATTTGCGCGAGGGCAAGCGTGGGCGTACTGTACTCACCGGCGTGCTGGAAACCTGGCTGCGGGAACATAATGCCATCGAATTCAAGGGGCAGCGCGTCCCCTTCTCCGACGCCAACATCCGCAAAGCCGTGGACGCGCTGTTCAACGAGCCGTATGATGGCCCCATCGTCACCAACCAGCGTATCTACGAACGGCTGACGTTGGGCATCAGCCTGCCACAGGCCGTGGGCGGCGATACCAAGAGCTTCGACCTGTATTACGTCGATTGGGAGCACCCGGAGCGCAACGTCTTTCACATCACCGAAGAATTCGAGGTCGAACGGCGCGGCAGCCACCAGACCCGCCGCCCGGACCTCATCTGTTTTGTCAACGGCATCCCCTTCGTCGTCATCGAGTGCAAGCGCCCCGATCTGGCGACGGCGGGAGGCGAGAAGGCCGTGGATCAGGCCGTCAGCCAGATGCTACGCAACCAAAAACTCGACGAAATCCCCGATCTGTTCATCTATTCGCAATTGCTGTTGGCGCTCAGCGAGAACGCCGCTCTCTACGCGACCACCGGCACCGATAGGAAGTTTTGGGCCGTGTGGGAGGAGTGCCCCCCCTTAATCCCCCCCAAAGGGGGGGAGAACGGAGCTTCCCCCCCATCGGGGGGGACTGAGGGGGGGAGTCTTCATCACCTCGCCAACGCGCCGGTCACAGAACATCAAAAAGATCGCCTCTACAACTGGCGCGACAATGCGACAGACGTGCGCGCCTACTTCGCCGCGCACGATGTTCACGCGCGCATGATCACACCCCAGGACCGCGCCCTCTATGCCTTGATACGCCCGGAACGCCTGCTGGAATTGACCTATCGCTTCATCCTCTACGATGCGGGCGTGAAGAAGATCGCCCGCTACCAACAATACTTCGCCGTCAATGCCACACTCGACCGGGTGGCGCACCTGGATACACGGGGACGGCGCAACAGCGCACCTCCCCGAAGGGGAGGCGTGATCTGGCACACTACCGGCAGCGGCAAGAGCCTCACGATGGTCATGCTCGCCAAAGGGCTGGCGCTGCACCCCAACCTACACAATCCCCGCGTCGTCATCGTCACCGACCGGGTGGATTTGGACCAGCAAATCTGGAACACGTTCAGAGCGTGCGGCAAGCAGGTGGCGCAGGCCGCCTCCGGCAGGAACTTGGGCACGCTGCTGCACGACGGCAAGGCCGACATCATCACCACCGTCATCGACAAGTTCGACACGACCGGCGCGCAGGCTGTGCGGCTGCGCGATAGCGACATCTTCGTGCTGGTCGATGAGAGCCACCGCAGCCAGTACGGGGAGGCCCACGCCAAGATGCGGCGCGTGTTGCCGGACGCCTGCTACATCGGCTTCACCGGCACGCCGCTGCTCAAAGCCGAAAAATCCACCGCCGCCAAATTCGGTGGCTTCATCCACACCTACAGCATGCGCCAGGCCGTCGAAGACCAGGCCGTTGTGCCGTTACTCTACGAAGGGCGGATGGCGGAGTTGGGCGTGGATCAAGCCGCCATCGACCGCTGGTTCGAGCGCGTCACCGAGGGCTTGACCGGTGAGCAGAAGCGCGACCTCAAGCGCAAATTCAGCCACGCCGGAGAAATCAACCAGGTCGAGCAGCGCGTGCGCCAGATTGCCTACGACCTGAGCGACCACTACCGGCGCAATTTCCAGGGACACGGCTTCAAGGCACAATTGGCGACGTCCAGCAAGGCGATGGCGCTCAGGTACAAAAAATGCCTTGACGAATTCGGCATGATCACGTCCGCCGTCGTCATCTCCGCACCCGACACCCGTGAAGGTCACGAGGACATCGAGACCACGCCGGAACTGGAAGCTTTCTGGAAGCGGATGATGGCGCGTTACAGCAGCGAAAAGCAATACAACCAGGAGATCATCGCCGACTTTGGCCGCGCCGATGGGGTCGAACTCCTCATCGTGGTGGACAAACTCCTGGTGGGCTTCGACGAACCGCGCAACACCGTCCTCTACCTCGACAAGCCGCTCAAGGATCACGCCATCTTGCAGGCCATCGCCCGCGTCAACCGGCTCTACGAGGGCAAAGAGTTTGGCTATGTGATCGACTATCGGGGCATCCTCGGCGACCTCAACGAAGCGATGCAGGTCTACAACGCGCTGGAAGGCTTTGATCCTGACGACGTCGCCGGAACCATCACCGACGTCAGTGTGGAGATCGCGCAACTCCCGCAACTGCACGCTGCACTGTGGGACATTTTTAAGACGTTGCCCAACAAACAGGATCGGGAAGCGTTCCAGCAATTCCTCGCCCCGGAGGACGTGCGCCAGCGGTTCTACGATGCGCTTTCGGCCTACACCCGCGCCCTCAAAGTCGCGCTGAGCGCCGTCAGCTTCTACGACCAAACACCCGCCGTGAAAATCGCGGCCTACAAGCGCGACCTGATCTTCTTCCACAACTTGCGGATAGCGGTTAAACAACGGTACGCCGAAGCGGTGGATTACAAGGACTACGAGGCCAAAGTGCGCAAGCTGCTCGATAGCCACATTCGCTCCGCCGAGGTGGTGACGCTGGTGGAGGAGGTCAACATCTTCGACAGCAACGCCTTTGCCGCGCAGGTGGCGCGCTTCGAGACGGCGGCTGGGCAGGCCGACACCATCACCAGCCACTTGCAACGCGCCATCAGTGAGCAAATGGAGCGCGACCCGGCCTTCTACCAGAAATTCTCACGCCTCATCGAAGAAACCATTGCCGCCTATCGCCAGGGCCGCATCGATGAAGCCGAATACCTCAAACAGGCGCGGGAGATGCAGGAGGATTTCCAACGCGGCTACGACGATGGCGTGCCGGAGGCGCTGCGCAGCCACCGGGACGCCCCCGCCTACTACGGCACGTTGACCACCATCCTCGAACCGCACCTCGCAACCCGCGAAACCGGTCCAGGCTACCTCACCGCCGCCGCCATCCAGACCGAAGGCATCGTCGATCAACACAAGATCCGCGATTGGACGAACAATCCCGACACCCACCGCAAGATCAAGTTCGCATTGGACGAATACCTCTACGACGTGCTGGCCGAACATCAGGTGCGCCTTAGCGACGAGGAACTGGACATGCTGCTGGAGAACCTGGTCGAATTGGCGCGGCGGCGGGATATGGACTAGAAGCTGGATACTGGAAACTGAACGATGACCTTACACGCGATTGACTACGGCAACACGCGGATAGAATTCGAGCTAACCTACAGCGCCCGCAAGACGTTGGGCATCGCCGTGCACCAGGATGAAGGCGTCGTCGTCACCGCGCCGGAAGGCAGCGCCCTGGATGACATCAAGGCGCTCGTCCACAAGCGCGGCGGCTGGATTCTGCGGCAGCAGCAAGAACTCGACCGCTATCCCCACACATCGCCGCCACGCGAGTACGTCAGCGGCGAGACGTACACCTACCTGGGACGCCGTTACCGGCTCAAGGTCTACGAAAGCCCGAAGGACATCGTCAAACCCATGCGCGGCTGGCTGCGTGTCTATGCCCAAGACAGCGATCCGGCGCGGATCAAGCGTCTGGTGGAAGCCTGGTATCACCGGCAAGCCAAACGGGTCTTTGCGGCGCGCCTGCAAAGCTGCTACCTGCGCGCCAAACACTTGGACATCTCCTATCCGGAGCTATCGGTCCGCAGGATGAAAAACCGGTGGGGCAGTTGCCCTGGGCCGGGGCGGATGCTGCTCAACGTGCGCCTCGTGCAAGCGCCCCCGGAGTGCATCGACTACGTCATCTTGCACGAACTATGCCACCTCGTCGAAGCCAACCACGGCCCGCGTTTCGAGACGCTGATGGATCGCCTGCTCCCCGATTGGCGAGAACGACGGGAGAAGTTGAACACGTTTGAGTTTTAGTCGGTTCTGTTTATTGATGCGTCTTCCACAAGCTAAATGCAAAGGAGAATGACCTTTGAAAAAGTGTGGACACCTTCGCCGACGGCAAAACCATTCGCTGGCGCAATACCGCCCAATGGGCGCGCAACACCCTGCGTGAAGAAGGCCTGATCCGCGACGACACTCCCCGTGGCATCTGGGCCATCAGCGACGCTGGGCGCAAGTGGCTCGAGGCGCAGACCGGGAGCAAGTAACGCCCACCCACACCGCCGCCCTCCGCGCCATCCACCGCGACCCCACCCGTCGCCACGGCATTCCATGCCGCCACGGCATTCCATGCCGCCACGGCATTCCATGCCGCCACGGCATTCCATGCCGCCTCATCATCCTCACTCTCAACACTGTGATGTTTCCCGTGTTTCCCCAGAATCGCATCCCGGCGTTTCCTCAAGTGTTTCCCGATTTGCATTTTGAACTCCTTTTCCGTTTTGTTCGCGATTTTTCGACTGAACAGCATCGACAGCACCGACAGCGGATGCGCCGGTAACGCCGCAGCAAGGGAAACACCGCCAAACTTTGGACGCACAGTCGGGCGTGGATTCTCCACATCTTGATTGAGGCCAAAAAACACACTCGAACTGCATCCGAACCTGCATCCGCACCCGCAATCGCGCCCGCAATTGCGGCCGCATCCAGACTTGTGAATCGAATTTCTTGTCCATTTTGTTCGCGATTTTTGCACCCGACGACAGCGACGACAGCGACGACAGATGCAGCAGTAACAGGTAACATCGGCGGATGCACATTTGTCTCCACAAAAAACGGGGCAGATGACTCTGCCCCGTTTTGTTTCCTGCTATTGCATCTTCTTTATCCTCTGCGGGTGGGCGGGGTGATCATTGCGCGGCAGCGCCCGCCGACGGCGCGGGGCACGGCGTTCATTGCGTTGGAAGATGAGGGCTTGGAAGCGTCAGCGGCTGGCGTGGTCAACGTGATCCTGCGCCCGGAGGTGTTCGCGGTGGTCGAAGGGACGTTGCAGTGGCAGGGGCCAGGCGAGCAGCATGGGCATCCGGGTAGAGCGCCTTTATATGTTGCCACGCCCGGACGCCCACGCTGAACTGTTAGGGATGCACGTAGTAGAACCCCGCGACGCCGTTTTTGTCCCCGCTCACCAGCATGTGCAACCCTCCCGCATGATCCACGAAGAAGGCTACTGGCGTGCCGGCGTAACCGCGCGCGGCGAGGTCATCGGTCAGAGATTGCACCGCGCTAAGTACCCCGTTGGTTTCGGTCCGCACATAGAATCCGGCGTCGGTTCTGTAAACGTAGTAGACGAGCGGTTGGTCACTGGCCGCCCCGATGTACCACGCGGTGGCCCACCCGGAGGTGTTCCCTGCCACGTCCAGCGGCCCGGCCCACGCGCCGTTCTCCCAGACGTAGCGATAGACCCGCGAATGGCCAGGCCACATCAGATGGGTGCTGGCCAGGTAGTATTTCTGGTCGCCGGGGGAGTAGGTGAGCAAGATGCTGTTGTCCTTTTCCGGCAGATCGTAGGGCGCGCTCACGGCCTGACGCAGCGGGAAGTCGTTCGGGTTGGTCCCGTAAGCTGTACGGGGGACGATGGGAGCGCCCGGATCGGTCGTCCCGCCGCTGGATTGTGCCCATTGTTGGAACCAGGCCAGCATGGTCCCGCCGTCCGGCGCGGCGGCAATGGCGCCGTACTCGGTGTCGCCGTCGTTGACGTGGCGCTGCGGCGCGCTCCAGCTTGTGCCGTCCCAAGAGGCATACCAGAGACGCCGCCGCCAGGAGAGCACGTCGTTGCCGATGGGGAAGTAATAGCCTTTGTGCCACACGGCGTAGGCGTAGCCGGTGGTCGGATTGACCGCGATCTTGGGCGAAGTGACCGCATCCCGATCCAGCACGTTGTAGTCCGAGACGACCCCGTCCGTGATGGTGTGATGCAGGATGCCATCGTAGTTGCTGCGGTAGACCAGATGTGTTCGATGACGGGTGTTGTCCACGGCGAGCTGCGGATCGTAGTCCTGCCAGTAGTTCAAGATTTGGTAAGGCGTCCAGGCGACACCATCAGTGGAGGTCGCGTAGAAGGCAAAGCCATCAAAGTGCGGATTGAGCGCGCCAGTCCACGCGACGTGGACGCGCCCGTTGTCCTCAACGGCCAGAGCGGCCTCACTGACCGACCCGTCGTAATTGCCAACACTGGTGGTAGAGGGTTTGGCAAGGCTGGTATACCCTAATGCCGGATCGCACGTCAGGCCCTCTGGGCAGATTCTCAACACAACGTCGTCCACATACGCGCCGCCAGGACGGGATTCGGTTTCGTTCGCCTGGAATCGCACCGCAATCCAGATTTTTTCTTGACCGATCAGGTTGCCGATCACCGGCACGTTACTCAAATCGAGCGCCAGGTCTTCCCAGCCGTTGCTGGTGCCGGAACGGCAGACGCCGTAGTACGTGAGCCAGCGGGGATCGTCGTCGGGAACCGGCGCGTCCAGGGCGGCCATGGCGCAGATCTCATCGCCCGGCGCCAGGTTGGTCCAGACTTTCATGCGCAGTTCGGCCTGGGTGGTGTGTTCCAGGTTAAAGCTGATCCCGGAAACCATGTTCGAGACCAGCGTATTGGGATAGGCGGCGTTGCAGGGCAGCAGTGCGCCGTCTTCACCATCACCGAACGGCCACATGCTGTAGTGCCCGGAGTAGGCTTTGCAATCGCGCCGGCCTCCGTAATACCACCCTCCCGGCGGAATCGAGATGCTACTCCCATATCGCCATGGGCCATCGGCTTCGAAATCGTCGTGGAGGGCGACGACCCAGTTGCTGCGTACTGCCCGCGCGGCGGTGAAGTTGCGCAGAATCAGCGGCAGATACAGGCTGGACGCCCAGCCGACGGTCACGCGGAAGGTATCCTGGGCCATCAAGACGCCGTCGGTGGCCTGCAGTGTTACGTCGCTGTAGCCCATCCAGTCAGAGGTGGGATTCGCCCAAAGATTGCCGTTGCTGTCAAGCGTCACGCCGGCGCGCAGATCGCTGTTGGCTAGCAGGGTATAGGTCAACTGTGCGCTGTCGAGCAGGACGTGTTGGGCATAGTCGCGCGCGTTGAAGGCCGGGTTAAGCCGCACCTCCTCCGGGCGCAGGAGCACATCGGGCAGCCCGGTGAAGCGCAACGGGGCCGGGAACCGGGCGATGGGATAGGCAAACGTCCGGTAGACTTCCATGGCCTGATCCAGCGGGACGGATGCTCCGCCCGTCCCGACGCGGGACAGGGTCAGGCCGGTCAGGGTGTACGGCCCGTCCACGCCGTGCCCGCCGATGCTGGCCCCGTCGAAGGCCAGCGGCATAAAGCTGACGCCCGGTTGGAGGGTGACGGTATAGCTTGCCCAGGTGATCTCGGTTCCGGCGGAGTCGTTCAGGACGCCCTTCAACCTATAGTCGCCGGTGGCGGCCACTCGCACGCCAACCTGGATCACGAGGTGTTCGTACTGGCCATCGCCATCCGTGTCGTGGCCCCCATCTGCGTAACTGCCGGTGAAGGCGTGCGCGGGAGTCGCGTCGCCGGTGGTGAAGGCCCAGACGGTAGGATCGAAGGTGGCGTTGCCCAGCGTATCCGAGATGCTGGCGGTAAGGGTGACGACGTAGGTGGTGTATGGCGCGAGGAGCGTATCGGGGGTGAACGTCGCCATTTGTGCAGCGGCGTCATATGCCACGCTGCCGCTGATAACGCCGCTGTCGCTGATAACGCCGCCGCTGCCGGCAGTACGCATCTCCGCCATCTGGAATGTCGCCGTCGTGATTGTGCCGATTTCCAGCGGGTGATCCCACGCCACGGCGACGATTGTGTGCAGCGGAACATCGAATGCGCCGTGCTGCGGTGAAAGCAGGCGCGGGCGCGGCGGATTGAAGTCCGGCTCGGTGGTGAAGCTCCAGGTCGCGCCGGTATCCAGCGGCGTCCCATCCAGCGTCTGGATCGCGGCGCTGACGTACGCGGTATACGTTGTGCTGTAGGCCAGCCGCGTCTGGGGGATGAATGTGGCCTCGCGGCTCTCACCGTCGTAGCGGATAAAGCCGTTCACCGTCCCATAAGGCCCGCCAGAGAGGGTGAAGGTGGCACTGTGGATGGTCGTCGGGTCCATTGCGGCGCGGAATCCGGCGTACAGTGGTTGGTCCACGTTGACGTTCGTTGCGTCCGGCGCGGGGGAGACGTAATCCACGCTCACCGGGTTGGCGATGGTGAACGGCCCGGCGGTGGCGCTGGCGGTGTTGAGGCCGTCGGTGGCGAGTACGCGCACGAGCGCTTGCGTCGTGTTGAGCAGACTGGCTGTTTCCAGGGTGAAGACCGTGCCTGGTAAATGGATCGCTTGCGCTTCCCACGTTGCGCCATTGTCGGTGGAGACCTGGACGAGGAAGTGGCGCGTCTCGCCGGGGTCGCTTTCCCAGGCGATGGGCTGCGGGCCGCTCCAGGTGACGCTCCCTGGCGGGGTGATGCTGACTGTGGGTGAAGTGGCGCTCACCGTCCGTTCGGCCAGGAGTGCGTCGTCGCTGGTGCGGCGAATCTGGATGCGCGCCGTCGCCGCCGGATAGGGGACTTTGAGCGCGAAGGGCGCGGGCGCGTCGGGCGGGATATTCCGTGTATCTTGGTTGGCGTATTGCAAGGACGTGGAGGTGCTGAACGCGCGCGTGTAGCCGACGATCTCTTGCCCGGCACTGTCCAGGAACACGAGGCGATACGGGCCAGATGCGGCCGCTTCGAACTCGCCGGGTTCGAGCCGGTACCAGGGATCGAGTTCTACTTCGCCGGTGGTGGGGGTGATGAGGCCGGTCGCCAGCAACAGCGGATCCGCCAGCGTGGTTTGCTGCACTGCCTGCGATGCGGTGGTGAAGCGGTTCAGCAGCGAACGATAGTTGAACCATTCGATCCACAACCGCTCCGGCGGCGGCGATTCCACTGGATCAATGTTCATAAAGCTGTTGATGGTCGTCAGCGTTTTCGAGTCGCGCGGCTCCATTAAAGCGGTGCTGATGCGGCGGTCCGTTTTGGCCCGCACGTTGTACCCCGATCCGCCCTGGCGCGTGTCGTGCTCGAAGCCGTACAGGTGTCCGGCTTCATGGGCGGTGATGTAGCGGAAATGGCTAGAATATGCATTCTGCACCAGCATGCTGTACCACGACTGGCGCGGCGAGGTGAGGCCGATGTCGCCCAGCCAGGCTACCGGCGCATAGCCGACCATGAAATCGCAGCCGGAGGTGGCGGCGCACATGGCGTTCAGTTCCAGCAGGGCTTTCAGAAGTTGCATATCGCCGGCCGGCGCGGAACTCCACACGAGAGAGCCAATCGGCGCGTAGTAAGGGACGGCGCTGGCCGGTTGCGCCAGCCACACGTTGGGCACGGGGTAGATGGCTTGCACGCCGCTGCGGTAGCCCAGGGCGACGTCGCTCAGATTGACCACGCCTTTCTTGCCGTAATCATCCCCGACCGCCAGCGCGCGCGAGTGGACGGTCAGCCAGCGCGTCTGGACGACGTTGCGCGTCTCCACACCGGCGAAACGCTGCGGTTTGCCGTGACTGTCGCGCACGGTGACGGACGCGCGGATCAAGTAAGTCCCCACTTCTTCAGGGGTGAAGCCGTAGTAGTTGACGCTGTCCCGCGAGGCGAGCCGCGTGGCCTTGTCGTTGAGGCGGAAGCGACGCGCCGTCTCTTCGGTGTAGTCGAAGTGCCAGTCTGAAGCATCAGCGCGCCATGAGATGGGGCCAATTGTCCCGGCGGGCGCTGCCCACGTCACCTGGATGTCTTCCACATCCACGTATTCCCACAAATCCTTGTACCACACATCGGGGTGGAAATTGGCGCTGGCGAGGAACACACGCAGCGCGGTGGGTTTGCCAACGACGAGGGTTTCATCTTCGAGGACCTGCACTGGCTCCAATCGCACCTCGAGTTGGGGGAGCGTCCAGAACGCCCAATGTCTGCCATTTTCCAATGGGCCGCCACTCAAGTCCTGGACCCAGTGCGCGTAATTCTCAGCCGCTGCATCCATCTCACCCCAGACGCGCGCCTGGTAACGGACACCATCTTTGAGCGGTGCGTCCGGCACAAAGGCGTATTCGACATCCGACAGCTTGTGTACCTGACCGGAGATGTTCACTGGCTGCTGTTTGTCATCGCGGTAGTACACCTGGAAGGTATGCTCGTTGACCGTGGTCGGCGAAACCAGCGTGGTGAATTTGACGCGAATTTCCGAATCTTCGCGCTGATCGGGCCAGACGTTGCGGATGTCGGGTTCGGGCGATACCTTGCTGATGACCAGGTCCACCCCCGCACGCAGGGTGTAGCGTTTGAGGTTGATACAGGTGCAGGCGCAGGTCGTGCAGCCCGGCTCCTGGGGGCAGGTGTCGTGTTGTTGCAACCAGATGTTGTTTTCGCCGTCAATCAACCGGAGCGCGTCAAAGTTGATCACTGTGGTGTTCCAGACCACTTTCTCGCCCCCGACCGGCCCGCTGATTGCGCCAACGGATTGCCAGTCCTCGGGCGGGCTGCCGTTGAGGGCTACCGTCCAACTGAGATCCTGGACATCGTGATGGTACAGGCCCTCGCTAAACTCAAGGATCAGACTGGCGTCGGACAGCTTGGTGGGGTCCTGCATTCCCAGGTCAAAGGGGTAGCGGATCGTCGAAACGGGGACGCACCAGGATTCGTCGCCCCAGTCCGTCGTCCAGAGTGTGTAGCCTTCTTCGTCCATCGTGACCTGAGTGATGGGGATTGCCGCGGGTTGCAGCATCGCGGAGTGTGCTGGCGGGACGTTCTCGCCGGGTGGGGGAGTATCGGCGCGCACGACCGGTGTGGCGAGTATTCCCAATATCAACGCTATATGTGTGATCGCCACGATCACACGACGTGCTTTCTTTGCCATTATTTCACCTCTCATTTTCTTAAAACTTACACACGATATGGTGTCAGCGCTATTTCACTGCTTTTGAACCAGGGGCAAGTATACCCAATGATTGAATACGATTGTTTTGATGTGGACGGTATGCGTGGCGGTGATGGTCGCGTCGGCGACTAGGGCGGTGACGGTGATCTGCTGTGTGTCTGACACTGTCCATGTCCAGGTCACGGTGTCGTCGGCGCCCCCGTCGGGGTGGGTGACCGGGATCTGGCCGGCGGCCTCCCAGGTGTAGGTGATGGGGAAACCGATGGCGGGTGGCAACAGGGCGGCTTTGAAGGTGTACGGCTGTCCGGCCATGCCCTGAAGTGTGCCGGTGACGTTCAGCGCGGCGACCAACACCGCGCGTGTGGCCGCGGTCGGAGTGGCGATCCCCGTGGCGGTGACGAACACCCGCTTGATGCCGGGCGTGCTCCATGTGAGGAGGGCGGTGTCGTGGCTGATCTGGTCGGTGTGCGTGATGGTCGCGTGGGCGTCGCCGGTCCAGGTGTAAGTCATGGGTTGACCGGCGTACCCGGCCCAAAGGAGGTCTGCGGTAAAGGGAGTCGGGTTGTTGGCTCCCACAATCATCGGGCCGGTCGAGGTCAGATTGGGGGCATCCCCAGCGGCCTGCCAGCCCATATCCTGCATGATGCCCAGCGTGACTGGCCCGATCGCGCGCAGGCGGGAAGGCAGCGTGGGATACATTAACGTATCTTCGTAGGAACTAGCCCCTGAAGGATCCAGGTGTGAGAGACTCGTGCCTTGATCCCAGATCGTCGGCGTGTAGAGTTTGATCCAGGCATGATTATTGCGGAGCATGGTGTTGGGGCCGCCAAAATTGGCGTCGCTCTTCAGCTTGCTACCGAGCACACGTGGGTCTGGTTCCATGTAGCTCAGCAGCGGGATTCCCTGGCTGTCTACGACAAGGCGGTCGTAGGGGCTTGGGCAAGGGTACCAATAATACGGCCCGTTGCCACAAAAACCGACATTGTGGCTTTCGTACATATTGCCCGAAAATCCCAGTCCGTGCGCCAGTTCGTGCAGCGCCGTCGTGACAAAGTCGGATCCTGTGGTGGGCGCGGTGTCGGTGGCAAAGGACCAGTCCAGTTCGGATTGAAAGAACACATTGATGTCATGGCCCGCCGGCGCCAGGTCGCGCCCGCTGAGCGCGTTGGCCAGTGCAATGGGATAGTACGTGTGCACCATAGGCGCTTGGGGGAAATTGCGCGCGTACGATGCGGTATCACCGCAGGCGATGCCGGTGCAAGGCAGCGCGTCCGTCCAACAGGCTGATACTGTGATCGTCACCGGAGACGCCAGGGTCACTCCCCAGATACCGGCGGCATACTCAAGGGCTGTCACGGCTCCGGCGGGCGGCGTCGCGCAACCGGAGTTCCACGCAATGGAAAAGACCGCCTCTTGCGTGAGGCTGTCCGGCGCGCGGGTTGGGAGTGTCGCAGCATACACTGGCGCACCCTGTGCAAGGCGCATCCCCATTGCAAGGAGCATCACCAGCGGGATGACGGCAGCAATCCTTCTCCACAGCGAGAGCGTGTCAATCTTTTTCACGGTTAAGGTCCTCCCACACTTTTGTGAGTTTTGGTTAGATATTAGTTTAATGGGTTTGACGATGTTGTCAACACAGGAGGACCAGGTATTCGCCCTTTCCCCGCACACCCTCGTCGCCTCCCTGCACACCGCCATCTCCTCCGCCGACGCATACACCACCACGATGCTCCCATCGTCCTGGTTTGGAAGCGTTAGCGGCTGTTGCCACCTCCCCGCCGGCACTGCCAATCCCGGCAACCGCGCCTCGTCCGGCGGGATCACCACCCGCAGCGGAAACCGTGTGTCATCGCCGGCCATCGCCATCACCCACACCCGCACATCGCCGCCGACCTGATGATACTCCGTCACATCATTGCCTGCCGGCACCCGCACCGGCGTCACCCGCGCCGACAACGCCGCCAAGCGCGTGGCGTTCAGCGTCCCGGCCTTGTCCGCATCCAGCGCCGCGAAAACGCGCGTATACGGCAACAACCGCGCCAACCACCGCCCCGGCAACGTCCGTCCCGCCCCGGCCAGGACTACGACGTCTACTGCGAGCTAATGTAGGTTGGCACTTTTGGTGAGCAGTATTTGCGACTTACAGCCGCAGCACCAGCGGCAGGTAGATCCAGTACTGGACACTCGCCGCGCTGCTCCAGAAGCCACCCGCCAGGATATAACCCCCGCCGGACCAGACCGCGGTATCCGGCTGGCCGATCGTGCCGCCAAGGGTGTAGCCGTCGGCTTCGGCGGAGGCCGCCCCGCCACCGTCGACGGTCCACCAGGAGAGGTCGTAGCCGCCGCCGGACTGGGCCAGGACCGGTGTGGTTGACAGGAACAGAACAACCAGGAGCAGCAGGGACAAGGCGCGAGCTGTAGCGTATGAACTGTTCATCGCTTCCTCCTTTACCACATCTGGTCCAGGATCAACGCGGTCTCGGAAATAGCCAGCCCGACGCGGTTTTGTGTAGGCGTGAGGCCCAGCGCCCCGTTCTCCTGCAGATAGTACATCTGGCCTGGCACCAGACCGCTATGCACGTCCGACACCCCGTCGATGATCACCGGTACTGTCTCGCCGCCGCTGGCCGCGGTCCTGGCCGTGCCGATCAAACGCTTATCAAGATGACCCACGATCGCTGTGCCGTAGTAGGAATTGCCATCGTCCCTGTAGGCGACGATGAAGTCGGGGAAGGAGAGGCTGCTGACGGCGATATAGTAGGTGGTGGCAGCGTTGAAGACCGACTCCGGGCCCCAACTCAGAGTCGTCCCGCTGACCGCGCCGACGATCGCTGTGCCGTATTCGGAATTGCCATAGTCCCTGTAGGCGACGACGAAGTCGGTGGGGGAGAGGCTGCTGACGGCGATATCGTAGGTTGCGGCAGCGTTGAAGACCGACGCCGGCCTCCAACTCAGAGTCGTCCCGCTGACTGTGCCGACGATCGCTGTGCCGTATCCGGAATTGCCCCAGTCCCCGTAGGCAATGACGAAGTCGGTGGGGGAGAGGCTGCTGACGGCGATAAAGTTGGTTTCGGCAGCGTTGAAGACCGACTCCGACCCCCAAATCAGGGTCGTCCCGCTGATCGCGCCGGTGATCGCTGTGCCGTAGAGGGAATTGCCCCAGTCCGTGTAGGCGATGACGAAGTCGGTGGCGGAGAGGCGGCTGACGGCGATAAAGGTGGTGATCACAGCGTTGAAGATCGACTCCGACCCCCAACTCAGGGTTCCCTCGCTGACCGTACCCACGATCGCTGTGCCGTGGGAGGAATTGCCAATGTCCCTGTAGGCGATGACGAAGTCGGTGGGGGAGAGGCGGCTGACGGCGATATTGTCGGTGGAGGCAGCGTTGAAGACCGACTCCGGCCCCCAACTCAGAGTCGTCCCGCTGACCGTGCCGGTGATCGCTGTGCCAGAGCCGGAATTGCCACCGTCCGTGTAGGCGACGACAAAGCTTGTGAGGGAAAGACTGCTGACGGCGATACCGAAGGTTTCGGCAGCGTTGAAGACCGACTCCGGCCCCCAACTCAGGGTTCCCCCGCTGACCGTGCCGACGATCGCTGTGCCGTGGAAATTGCCACCGTCACCGTAGGCGATGACAAAGCTGGTGGGGGAAAGACTGCTGACGGCGATATAGTCGGTTTGAGCATTGTTGAAGACCGACTCCGGCTCCCAGTCATCTCTCATTCTTAAGACCTGGCCGTTCAAGAACTCAACCACGTCCCCGGCAGAGACGCTCTCACCGCTGGCCACGACAAAATCCTGCACCAACTGCCTGACTGTGGGGGCTGTGGGTGTCTGCCAGGTAAAGCTGCCGCTCCCATCCGAGGCCAGTACTTCCCCGTTGGCGCCGCTGTCCGTGATCCCGTGGAGATGGGTGGGGGTGATAACGCCGGTCTCGACGTTGGAGGCGATGGCTGCCGTAGATGCCTGCAGCGCATACGTGGCGTAAGGAGCGGCTGTGAGTTCCTGGCGGCCCAGGTCGGCAAAGTCTGCGTCGCCGGGGCACATCACGCGGAT